>WNFC01000834.1_pt1 | contig 31268 bp, 24 predicted proteins | sample 5400541 | NCBI WGS metagenome assembly WNFC01 (sample SAMN13153342, study PRJNA577476) | soil metagenome | isolation source: 120 cm saprolite under Douglas fir tree site 2 hole 2 replicate 1 | place: USA:California | collected 2015-04-18
CTGGTATACCCAGGAGTACTACAAAACCACGGGAAGCTTTAACTGGAATACTCGGCTGGCTTCTTTCAAATTCACAGGCTGCCATTGAGAAAAATCGTCCACTGAGTCAGCACTAGAAAGGACCCTTCTGGCTGAAGCCGGGAGGGTCTCCTTTTTCTGTGGAAAATAAGCACCATTCCGCCCCCGCAGGCATACTTAACACCGTGCTGTTCCGGGAAAGACCTCGGATCAAAGACTGCAGAGGACGGAGACAACTTCAGTTCATTCAAGGAGACATCTGGGATCACAATAGTGGCCCGAAAAATACACTGACTTCGTCAGCCTGCTAAACTTTCTTTATAACGGCGAAGTGAGCCACTGGAGCGCTACCTACGAGTCCAGCTAGTGCTATTCACCATAAGCTGATGTCCACTACCGTCGAAACCCTTACCCTGATTTGGCAACGTGTGCTGCAGCGGCCGGTGATCGGAGCCGAAGAGAATTTTTTTGATCTCGGAGGCAGCGACGCGTCGGCGGATCTGCTTTTTTCGGAAATCTCGCAAGTGTTTGACCGGCATCTGCCCGGTGCTATGATCGGCCGGGCGCCGACGATCGCCACCCAGGCCGCCCTTCTGGAACAGCCGACTCTTTCCCGGTTCTCGCCCTTTCTCCAGATTAAGGCTGGTCGGGAGAAGCCTCCGGTTTTTATTGCCCATGGACTGAGCGGCAACGTGGAGTTTTTCAAACTTGCAAGACACATCCGAACAGCGAATCCGATTTACGGAGTTCGGGCAAAAGGCATAGACGGAACGGAGGAACCGTTTCATCGCGTGGAGGACATGGCCGCGTTCTATCTGGAGTCGCTCGCAGAACAATATCCGGACGGTCCCTGCATACTTTTTGGTTATTCTTTCGGCGGTTTGGTGGCGCTGGAAATGGCGCAGCGCCTGTCAGAGCGGGTCGCGCTTTTGGTGATGCTCGATACATACCCCCATCCACGTTATCTCCCGCGGGACCATCGCGTGCGCCTGTTTGGGCAACGAGTAAGACATCATGTTTACGCAATGCGGCAATTGCCGCTGTCGAGCGCCCTTTCTTACTTTGCTCACGGGTTCAAGTATAAACTGCTGCTTGCCGGAGCTCTTAACGACAGCGGGCCTAGTCCAGAGATGCCAAACTTATCGTGCGCCCAGGCAACCGCATGGGTTAACGAGAACGCCTACCGGGCATACAGAAACTATAGGCCGAGGTTTTATCGGGGCAAGATAAACTTGGTGACGGCCGAGAAACAGTCGTTCTTCCCTGGAGATCCAGCCACAGTGTGGGGGCACCTGGCGGATGAGCTTGAAGTAGAGCGCATACCCGGCAATCATCTGAATATCGTCACCACGGAGTTCGAGGGCCTGGCTTCAGTACTCACCCGCTACATCCAGCAAGTTACTCCCCAGCACATTGGATGATTGCCTGAAAGACCGGAGGTTAGGATGACATTCCTACGCCCGGCACAGTTCTGAAATCAGGGTCTCCCTGCGCTCCAGCGCGATGTGGTCGATGCGTCGCAGAGTCACGCCATAGATGGAAAATGAAATCACTGCCAGCCCGAGAAAGACCAGTGTTGCGATCCACAAATTTCCATAGTGACCCGCAATCGCGAATGCGCTGACTCCCAGGCCCACGACGACGATCTGCACGCCCAGGCTGACCAGCACTGTCGTCTGTGAGGCGCGCTGGCGTCCAAAAGTTGAGAAATCAAGTTTCTTGGGCGAGTAAAGAGACAGCAGGTTTCCTACTGTGAAATTTACCGGTGCAGCGAAGAGAAGTCCCGCCAGCGTGGCGACGGTCACCTCCAGCGTAGGCCTGCTGTAGAGCAAAGTGACAGCGATCCAGGCCAGCACCGTGTCGAACATAAGGATGCTCGCGTGCGTAAGATTTTTCGCCAGCACGATCTGGCTGAAGCGTACGGGAGATGCGTAGAAGAATTGAATTCCACCCGCATCGCCGCCAAAATTGTTGTAAACCAGGTTGGTGAGCATCAGCAGCGCGTACCCGGCTGCACCGGGGAATGCCATCCCGGGCACACGCGAAAAGCCGGCGCCTCGTGCAGAACTCAGCGGCCCGAGGCGGAAGATCACGAGCACGAAGATGGGCATCACGAGGGTAAGCAGCATGGGACCACTGCGCGCCAGGTAGCGGACTTCTTTCTCAAACACAGCCGCGACCGCCGGCGAAAAGCCGGGCAGATCCCATCCCAGGCTCTGGCCTTGTACTTTCTCAAGGCCTCGGCGCGCGCCTGCCTCGCTCAGATTCTCGCCGCGAAATTGAGCTCGCAGGCGCAGGTGCAGCAGGTATCCCACGGCCAGCGCCAGCGCGCCGAGCAGCAGCAGGGAACTGAAGCCGGCCATGAATTGGTCATGCGAAACCTGAGCGATCGCATCCGCAGCCAGGCCCGGCGGAAGAATGCCCTGTATCGGCGACAGAATTTCAACAAATCGCCGCACCTCCGGATGCGAGCGGCCGCCGAAGCGCTGCATCAAGGGTCCGATCAACTGGAGACTGAGCATGAGTAAGACAAACAGAATGCCCATGATCTCGCGTGTGCGCCGTTGCGCCAGCCAGCGCTCGACCCAGGCGAACACCATCTGCATCAGAAGAAGATTGAAAGCGGCAAACACCAGCAGCACCAGCAACGCCCAAGGCAGCAAGGCCGGACTCGCTACGCCGATTCCTAGCAGAATCCCGAATAGCCATAAGCTGCCGAGAGCCGTCGCCGGATCGAACGATCCGTACGCCAGGCGAACCAGAAAATACGAGTCGTAGCTGAGGGGGAAGCGAAGCAGGTCGGAGGAGTCGGGATTGTTGGTGAAGGCGGTCGCCATCACGGGAAAGACTTGCCAAAAGACAAACACAGGCCAAAAGAGAATCGCCAGGTACTCCGACTTGCCTCGCGAGACAAGATACCAAGCCGATCCGCCCATCCCGAGGGCGCCACCGATTCCGCCGATCGCAAAAGCCAGCCCCACGATCACGCGCGAGACCAACTCCATTTTCCCGCGCGTACTGCGGAGCGAGTTGACGAATATCCGCCAGCGTAGGTCTGCGATAGCTGCCAGCTGACCGCGTCGATGCAGCGTGAGGTTGAGTTCACTCATGGGGTCGCTCTCACGGAGACGTTGTGGAACCTCTCTCGTAAGTGGCCTGCGCAGCGGTAGTTGGTGTAATCGCGATGTTTCGCCAACTGCCAAAGACTTATGAATCTGCCTCAGGACTGCGGGCTTTGTTCCGAGCCAGCTCCGTTACTTCTTGCTCCAATGGCTTGAAATACAACCAGCGCAGCAAGAAATATCCAACTAGCAGAAGCGAAACGGACCTGACCAATTCGGGCAGTGCATCCTGCAGGGAGAAGCCTATTGCGGTGTTGGCACGGTCCATTACTCCGCGATACTCACGCTGCATCAGCCAGCCTGCAATGGGTGCACTGAAGATGTACGCAAAGTGCAGAATTCCCTGTGCGAATAGCCACCCGAGAGCGATCGCGCCGACGAAACTTGTTACCAGAGCTCTCTTCAACCGCCTAAACATGTTCCCTCCCTGTTGGGGTTCTTGCAGTAACGGGTTAAGGTGCGGACCGGCCCTATACCGTAGACCCACCGCGACAGAAGCCAGGCTGCCGAAAAGGTGACAGCCGCAGTGTACAAATAGGCGGATGTAGTGATTAACATGAAGCGATCTGCAAGGGTAAGCGTTGGAGAGAAGTACGGAATATCCAAGATCGCCACGGCAGTGAACAAGAAACCGACGGCATGGGAAACGGGACCCCACAGAGCTCGAAATGCCCCGTCGATGGACCACAGCAGAAGCACTGCGATTGTAACGGCTGCAATGTGGGAGTCGGCCAGAACCTGGCGAAGAGAACGCTTCATGGTTATTAGACAAGCTTGTCAGGTGAGATTGTACCGGATTGCTGATGTTATCAGGCCATTGCGCTCACAACCCGCTCAATGAGTGTAACGGGAATTGTTCGCCACCAATCACGATGCCATCCGCTTAATTCTTGGGCACGTTCGTGCGGGTCGACCAGCCTGAGCTCGCCACGCGGTCCCAAAACATCCTCTTGGAGGGCACATACTTCGCTGCATTTCCGCTTGACCCGGTCGGGGCAAACACTTGGAAGCGCCAGTTCAGCACATCGGCAGCGTAGATTTTTCCATCTTTCCCCACAGCCATAAAGTGTCCCCACGCAAACTGCCCTCGCGCGTGTCCTGGCTCACCGAGTGCGCCCAGAATCTTCCCGCTTTGGTCGAGCTCAATAATCCGGTCGTAGCCTCCATCGATCATCCAGACGTGTTGATCCGCGGTGATGAAGAGACCATACGGATAACCAATGCCCGTCCATTGCTTCAGAAAATTCCCTTCCGCATCGAAGATCTGGATCCGCTGGTTTTCGCGATCCCCCACATAAACGTTGCCTTGTTTGTCCACCACAATGCTGTGCGGCAAATTGAACTCCCCTGGGCCCACTCCATATTTCCCCCATGTCTTCAGAAAATTCCCTTCGCGATCAAACTTCACCACTCGCGAGTTGCCGTATCCGTCGGAAATATAGACTTCCCCGTTCCTGCCGAAAGCCACGTCTGTTGGCTGATTGAACAGCCAGTCCGATTCTGCGGCGACCCCCTTGCGTCCCAGCACCAGAAGAACGCGGCCTGCTGGAGTTAGTTTCAAAACCAGATGGCTCCCGTCGTCCGTTATCCAGAGGTTGTCCTCGTCGTCAATTCGCAATCCGTGTGGGTGTGTGAACAGTCCCTCACCAATACTGCGCAAGGACGTTCCACGTTCGTCGTATTCGGACAGCATAGGACTGGCACGCTGGAAAAGAAAAATGTGTCCCTGAGAATTCAATGCCACTCCCGAAGCTTCTCCCACACTCATTCCATCGGGTGCATGAAAGAAATCAGGAATTACGCGGTAGCCCAAGGCGGGGACAGGATAAAATGCAGCCGGCTTAGCGTCCTCCGCGGCGGTTCTTCCGGTCATGAGTAGCAGGCCAACTACTACTAATCGGAGCAGGTTGTTCAAGGAGCCCTCCGGCTGTCAGATTCGGCATTCGTGAGCCGATTGTAGAACAGAGTGGGCAGGCCACTTGCGCCAGTTGTAGTAGATAGGCGATTTCACCACTTATCGAATCCTGAACGGATGCCCAGGACGCTCGAGAAATGGCCTCCTGCACCTTCTGCTCTTTATCCCAGCCACGAGAGTTCCTGCTCGGTGCGATGGGAGCCGCCCACCGTCCGTAGGAAAATCTGTTCGAGCGTCAACTTTCCCTCGGGAGCTGGAGCGGAGCCATCGCCGCCCGCAGGCGGAGTCTGCGCCTCCACGCCCGCACGCAGTTCCTCCAACGACCCCTGTGCCACCAGACGGCCCTGGTGAATGATTGCGACGTGACTGCACAGCCGCTCCACAATCTCCAGCACGTGGGAAGTAAGAAAAATCGTAGCCCCACGCGCGATCATGCCCTGCAGCATCGACTTGAGCGTCCCAGCGGCAATAGCGTCGACACCCTCGAAGGGCTCGTCAAGGAACAGCACCCTGGGTCCGTGAATCACGGCCGCCGCCATGGCCAGCTTCTTTTGCATTCCGTGGGAGTAGTCGGTCACCAGTTTCTTCGACTGGTCGGCGAGTTGCATGAACTCGAGCAGTTCGGACGCCCGCCGGGCAGCAGTCTCACGGTCCAGTCCGTACATGCGGCCGGCAAAATTCAGAAACTCCGCCCCGGTTAACCGCCCGAACAGTGCCATGCCTTCCGGCACTACGCCTATCTGCCGCTTCACTTCGACGGAGCGAGCTGCCAAGTCCAGCCCCAGGATTTCGATTCGCCCTGCGGTTGGAGCCAGCAAGCCGGTGAGCATCTTTATCGTTGTGGATTTTCCCGCGCCGTTTGGACCCAGGAAGCCGAAAAACTGCCCCGGCGCCACGCGCAGGTTGACGCCGTCGACAGCCGTGAAATCTCCGAAGCGGCGGGTAAGGCCCTGGGTGCAGATGGTGGGCGCGGGATCCATGAAACTTCCGAATCTAGCACACCCAGGCGAATTCCGCGCGCACCACGGCTCGTCGCTGCCTGATCTAGACGTGAATCAGTCGTCGCACCGTCAGCCCATCGGACTGTCGGGCGATCCCCGTTGTTTCAGGCGCTCTTCTTTAGCTTCGAGAAGATTATTGATTTCCCTGACGAGTTCGAGGAGCCTATGCGGATCTTGTTCGTTCGCGGCCAGTCCGCAGAGTTCCAGGAACCGTTCTCTTTCTTTCCCGAGCACGATACACCTCCAACCTTTCAAGAGGAGTTCGAATGTAGAGTTTGTTTATCATAAGCGCTATACGCGCTTCAAGAAGCGGCGATTGTACGACAGCGTACAACGGCGATTATGCGCTAGCTGCATGTTTGAATTCCTCACTGCGGTAAAGTTCGCGAATGCGCTGCTGGCGTTCCTCGAATTGCACCATTTCTTCATCCGTAAAGCCGCCAAAAATTTGCTTCTCGAGAGCCTCGGTCTGCTCTTGCACCAACTGCATCATTTCGCGAAATATCGAGGCTTCCATTGTTTGCACCGTCTTACCGTACTTGATCTTCCAAGTTTCGATATAGCCAGCCTATCAATCCGGGTGAGACGAGGGGATACCCTGCATGCTGTAAAGAAAGGTGGGCTGCGCTCCCTCGCGAGGGCCCAACTGAGGCGCTATTCATGCGCCTCTCCCCGGCATGCTCGGGTTTATCGTGTAGAGGAAATCCTGCAACTCTTGCCCTGCCTCGAACAAGGGAGTATCCCCAGAAGGGCCGCCTCGGGGGGCGCGGTTCGGACTCCACATTGGCCCACCGTCAGCCTAGAATCCCGGCGGCCGCTCGTCCACCACGCCTAACTTGTGCTCCAGCGCCAGTCCGGCGCTCCCCAGCGTGCCCTCCTCAAAGAGTCGCCCGATCAATGTGACGCCGTGAGGTACACGGCGTGGCGTCGAAAAAGTGGGTAGCGGATGATTTGGATCCGGAGCCCAGTCACTGCGCGCCTTCGATACTTCGACGAAGCCCGCCCGCAGAGTGAGCGAAGGATGCCCGGTGAAGTTGGTAATCGTGAGCATCTCGTCGCGCAACGAAGGAACCAGAAGCAGGTCAACCTGAGAGAACACACGGGTCATTTCTTCCGCCACTTTGCGCCGGAAGCGGTCGGCCTGCACGAAGTCCACGGCGGATAGGAACCGGGACTGACGAAAAATGTTAGGCCACGCGTCGGGCACTTGAGCTTTCAATTGATTCAATCCGCCACTGAGCGTGAGTTCCTCGAACGCCGCCGCCCCTTCAGCGAAGAGGATCAGGTTGAGCGAGTCATAGGGCCAGTTGGGAATGGCTACCTCGACTGGAACCATTCCCAGCTTACCCAGGGCTTCCAGTGCGGCGCGGTCGACATTGGTGGCGGGATTCTCCTTCATCCAGCCGGGGAAGTAGCCTACGCGCAGACCCTGCACGGTCGCTCCCGCATCGAAGTCAAGCCCGCTGGGCACGCTGGCCACATCGCCGGCGTCGGGCCCGGAGATCGCTTGCAGCACGAGCATGGCATCCTCGACACTGCGCGTCATGGGGCCGAGCTTGTCGAGCGACCAGCACAGCGTCATGGCGCCGGTGCGGGCCACACGGCCGTATGTCGGACGCAGGCCGGTAATTCCGCAGCGCATGCTGGGGCTGACAATGCTGCCGCCAGTTTCACTGCCGATGGCGAAGCCGACCAGCCCGGCCGCCGTCGCAGCGCCCGGGCCGGCGCTCGATCCTGACGATGCTTCCTCCAGCAACCACGGATTCATTGTCTGACCGCCGAACCAGATGTCGTTGAGCGCCAGCGCACCCAGACTCAACTTGGCGACGAGCACGGCTCCTGCGTCGTGCAGGCGTTTGACGACCACGGCATCTTCTGCTGGCACGCGATTCCGGAAAGGTTCAGCGCCATATGTGGTCGGGATGCCGGCGGTGTCGAGCAGATCCTTGGCACCCCATGGAATACCGTGTAGCGGCCCGCGATACTTGCCCGCGGCGATCTCTTCGTCGGCCTGCTTAGCCTGCGCGAGTGCCAGTTCGCGCGTGAGGGTGATGACGCAGCGCAGCTTGGGATCGAACTGCTCCAGACGCTTAAGATAAATGCGGGTGAGCCGGTCTGAACTTAGCTTTCGTTGCTCGATCCAGCGCGACAGACGCGTTAGCGAGGCGAACGCGATATCCTCGTCGCGCGCGGGCAGTGCTCCCGGATCGATGTTGCTCCGGATAAACCGGTCGCGCTGTGGGCCCATCTTCGCCGATAGGCCCGGCAGCATCGGATCCCATCTCGTCGCGGGAGCAAGTGCCGGCTCCAACGCCACTTTGTGCGGCCCGGTGCGCCGCTCGTAGAGCGGTGCCATCATCTTGCGCCAGCTACCCGCTGCCACCGCACGCTCATTGGCGTTCATCTCGACCTGTACGAGCTTTTCTGCTTCGGCGAAATTAGATGGTGACACCTCAGGTCCTACAGCCGGTGCAGTGCCAAAAGCCGGCGGCGCCCCGGGCGGCAAGTCCGCGGGATTCTGTGCCCGGCTGGAGTACGTGGCGGCCGCGCCCAGCACGCCAAGAGACGTAACCGCCAAGAATTGCCTGCGAGATTTCGACATATTTCCTATTTCCTCCGCACCGCATTGTAGCTTCTGCAAAGGGCGGGCGCAGATATCGCGCCTCGACTGCTTCGAGTTCCACCCAAAAACAAAACGCCCCGGTCAGAGCCAGGGCGTTGCGGCAGAACAGCTGCGTTCTAGAACAGGTTCCACAGGAACTGGTTGTAAACGTCGTGATGGTACTGCACCTCCGGTGCCTTCACAAACGTTCCCAGCTGACGCGGACAACGATCGGCGGCCGCCTGTTTCAAGTCTGCATATCGGCCCTTGACATCCTCACCCAGAAGCTCCGTCGTCCACTCGGCTTTGCGGAAGTTGTCCAGCGCGTCGTAAATGTTGTCTGGCAAATACCGCTCCGCCTGGCGCAGATTCTTGATCTTCGAGGTATCGCCGTCGAGTCCAGTCTTGAAGATTGAGTGCATCACCAGATACGGATTCGCGTCCGGAGCAACCGAGCGAACTTCCACGCGCATGCTCTTCTCGTTGCCGATCGGGATGCGGATCATCGAGCCGCGATCAACCGGCGACGCCTTGATCTGGTTCGGCGCCTCGAAGTGCGGGTCGAGCCGGCGATAGGCATTCACGCTGGCATTCAGCAGCAGGCAAAGGTCATTGCCGTGGGTGAGGATACGATCCAGAAACGCCCAGCCCATCTTGCTGAGCTTCTCTTCGCCCTTTGCATCCCAGAACAGGTTCTTACCGTCCTCGCTGATGGAAACGTTGGTGTGCATGCCACTGCCGTTCACGCCCACCACCGGCTTGGGCAAGAACGACGCCGTCAGCCCCATGTTGGTCGCAACCTGGCGGCAGATCAGCTTGTAGAGCTGAATCTGGTCGGCGGCGGCGACGACCTCGCCGTAGCCATAGTTGATTTCGAACTGCGAGGGCGCCACTTCCGGATGGTCCTTCTCATTCTGGAAGCCCATCGACCGCTGCACTTCCGCAGTTGTGTCGATGAATGTGCGCAGCAGATCGCCCGGCAGCGAGTGGTAGTAACCGCCGGTGTTGACGTATTCGAACTTGCCGGTTTCGTGGTAGCGGCGCTCGGCGTCGGGGCCCTTGAACAGAAAACCTTCAATCTCGTTGGCCGCGTTGAGTGTGTAGCCCTTTTTCTTGTGCAGATCGGCGGCATAGCCCTTCAACACACCACGAATGTCGGCGCTGTAGGGAGCGCCGCCCTTGTCGATAACTTCGCCAAACACCAGGACCTTGCCTGAACCGAATACGTCCGCAGGCGCCCAGTAGAACGCTCCCCAATCAATGCCCAGCCTCAGGTCGCTTTCGCGCTGCGCCGTGAAGCCACGAATGGAAGAGCCGTCAAAAGTGAGGTTGTCCCAGCTCTTGATCAGAAACTTCTTGTCGTAGTCGAGCATGTGCAACCGGCCTTCCAGGTCGCTGAAGAGCACGGTCACAGCCTTGATCCGCTTTTCGTCGGTGAGATATTTGAGCCGCTCTTCCTGGATCTTGTGGAGTGCGACCCGCTTCCTGCGCTGCTCCTTCGCCTGCAGATTCAGTTCTTCGAGTTCGTCGTAAGTCAGTGCCAGGAAATTACGCAGTTCGTTGGACATGGATATCCTTCAGTCTCCTAATCGAGTAGGCAGAATTAATGTTGCAAACAATGTCACGGATACACAGGCAGTTGCAGCGGCTGGATTTCAACTCGAAAGCATAGCGCGAGACCAGCGCTGCCGCAAATCGAAAAAGCTGATGGGTCGGATAAAAGGGATTTATTCTGCGCCTGCGCGTCAAATTGGACGCAATCACACGACTGATTCTCTACTTCCGGTGGGCCGATGCACCGGCGGCCAATTCCCGCAGCGTGGTCAGGAATCCAGCTGCCGTGTGCGGGTCGGCGAGCGCATCAAGCGCCACCGTCGCCGAAAACTGGGGGGACTCGGGACGGAAGCGTACCTGCAAAACATCTTGCTGCCGCACCGCCATCAGTGCGTTGAGCTCCGGAGTTGTGTCCTGTTTCCAGTGGGTTCGCGTGGTCAAGATGATGGGACCGGGCTGAAATATGTCCCACTCGCGTTGACCTCGCTTGCGAGAGGTTAAACCTCGGCTGTGAGCGCACCAGCGATGCCGGACCACCTGTAGGTGAAAGGTCGGAGAGCCACCCAGATCTGCCTCAAAGGTAAGAGTTTCTTTTTGCTTCCGCCAGTGGCTGACCAGCCATTGCACGGGGAGGGCCCGCGGCCGGAACTTCATGGTGACTCGCGCGTTCTCAAACCAATGGGAGGGAAAATGTAGGCGAGCGTTCAACCGGGAGCTTCCCAGCCACCGCGAATCCCAGCCCGAATCGAGGATGCGTCCCTTGCCCGTGCAGGCCGCTTGCACCCAGCGCAGCGCTGCCTTGCCTCGGCGCCGGTTGTAGGTTGAAAACACCAGAAACCACAGTCCCAAGACCGTGACCGCGCCGGCAACGTCGATCAGCAGAAGGCGCCCCACAACGATTCCTCTGATGCCGATGGTACGTCCGAGGTTGCGACCCGAGCAAGAGGGACAATCGATTTCCATGGGCTTTTTTGAGCTGACCAGGCGCAACGGCTGTGGAAAACACGAGAAATACTACAGATAGGACGGTCTTTTCCACTGGCCCCGCCAAGGCAGTCCCCATACGGCAGAGATCGCTTAGGCGGACGGGCTTGCGCTCTTCTGCAGTACCCCCTAGAGAGCCAGGCATCCGTCATTTACTATGGGGACCAGTTCAGAAGTTTGCAGAGATGGGCGCAACCGCGCAAACCAATCTGGAGAATGACCTCGGCTACGCCGAGAGGGCGGCCGGTCCTTGCGTGTTCGTGCTGTTTGGCGCGGCTGGGGATTTGACCAAGCGCAAGCTGGCGCCTGCGCTCTTCAATTTGGGGAAGGCAAAGTTGCTCTCCGACAACTTCGCGGTGATAGGCGTTTCAGTCGACGATTTGAGCCTGGAAGATTTTCGCACCCAGGTTACCAGTTTCCTGCCGGTCGGAGTTGACTCAGCGGACGCCGTGGAGTGGTTCCGGAAGCGGCTGTTCTACGAGCGCGGCGACTTTGCGGATCCAGCTACGTTTACGAAACTCCGGGAACGGCTGGCCGTACTGGACGCGGAGCAACATACGGAGGGCAACTATCTTTTCTATCTGGCGACCGCACCCAAATTTTTTTCGCAGATTGTGCAGCAGTTGGGAGCAGCCGCGCTTTCGCGGCAGGAGAATGGACGCTGGCGCCGGGTGGTAATCGAAAAGCCGTTTGGACACGATCTGGACTCTGCCCAGGCGCTGAACCGCGACATCAAAAATGTGCTGCAGGAAAATCAGATCTATCGCATCGATCACTATCTGGGCAAAGAGACGGTGCAGAACATCATGGTCTTCCGCTTCGACAATGCCATCTTCGAGCCCATCTGGAACCGGCGGTACATTGACCACGTGCAAATCACGAATGCCGAAACCGTAGGAGTAGAGCAGCGCGGCGGGTACTTCGATACAGCGGGGACATTGCGCGACATGGTCCCCAACCACGTGATGCAACTGCTCAGCCTGACCGCGATGGAATCGCCGGTATCTTTTCAGGCGGACGCAGTACGGAATGAGCAGGCTAAAGTTTTGCGTTCGATTCAACCGCTGAGCCCGGACGACGTTTTGCAGCGCAGCGTGCGCGGCCAATATGGCCCGGGACTGCTGGATGGGGGAAAAGTATCTGCATATCGGGCGGAACCAGGAGTCTCTCCGGAATCGCGCACTGAGACGTTCGTGGCCCTGAAGCTCAACATCGATAATTGGCGCTGGGCAGGCGTGCCATTCTATTTCCGGACTGGCAAGCGGCTGGCGCTGCGCCACACGGAGATCGCCATCCAGTTCAAACGCATGCCGTTCGAACTGTTTCGTAACGCCCCCTTTCATAAGCTGCACACCAACACGTTGGTTATCCAAATCCAGCCAGTGGAAGGAATTTCGCTGAGCTTTGGGGCGAAGATTCCAGGGCCTGTGCTGCGGGTTGGGTCAGTAGACATGAGCTTTGAATACTCGAAATATTTTGGAACGGACGCCAACACCGGCTACGAAGTTTTGTTGTATGACTGCATGATCGGAGACGCAACTCTGTTCCAGCGCGCCGATATGGTCGAGGCTGGTTGGAGAGTGGTCGATCCAGTACTGGATGTGTGGAGAGCGCTGCCGCCGCGCAAGTTTCCGAATTATGCATCCGGCAGCTGGGGGCCGGCGGACGCCGATCAACTCCTGGAAGGTGACGGCCGCCAGTGGAGGAGAATTGAGCCATGATTCTTGTTGAACAATGATTCTTGCCGGTGAGATTGGCGCGACTCGCACCCGGCTGGCCGCTTTCGAAACCGAAGGCAACCGGCTGCAATGCGTGGTGGAAAAGACCTACATGAGCCAGCAGCACGACGGCTTGTCCGGCATTCTTGCTGACTTCATAAAAACCGAAGGCATTCCCGTTCACAGCGCATGCCTCGGCGTGGCCGGGCCGGTGCGAGCGGGACGAAGCAAGATTTCCAACCTGCCCTGGGTCATCGATGCGAAGGAAGTGGCCACGCAACTCAGGCTGAACTCGGTTGGACTGCTCAACGATCTGGAAGCTTACGCTTATGGAATCGATGGACTGGAATCAAAAGACTTCATCACGTTGAGCGAAGGCGCGGAAGAGGCTGAGGGCAACCGGGCCGTCATCTCGGCCAAGACTGGACTGGGGATGGCAGGGCTTTACTGGGATGGCTTCCGGCATCATCCTTTTGCTTGCGAAGGAGGACACGCCGACTTCGCTCCCAGGAACGATCTGCAGATGGAATTGCTGGCCTACCTGCAGAAGAAGTATGGCCGCATCAGCTGTGAGCGAATTCTCTCCGGGCCCGGGATCAAGAATATTTACGACTTTCTGCGAGACGCGCACAAGGCCGAGGAGCCGGAATGGTTGCGAACAAAGTTGAGCGCCGCGCCCGATCCTCCGGCGCTGATCTCGCAAATGGCATTGGAGGGTAAGCCAGCGATCTGCGATCAGACCTTGTCGATTTTTGTCAGCGTGTTCGGCGCGGAGACGGGGAACTGCGCGCTGAATTTCATGTCCACGGGGGGGATTTTCATCGGAGGCAGCATTGCGGCAAAGATTGTGCCCAAGATGAAAGATCCCTTGTTCCTGGAGTCTTTCTTGGACAAGGGACGCATGGCAACAATCCTGAAGGACATGCCGGTCAAGATCGTGGCGAATGACGACTCCGGCATGATCGGGGCGGCGCGTTACACGCTCGTCCAGAAAGCATTTCGCACAGCGAGCCGGGCTGCGGAATGACAGTGTCCGTCAGGGCCGAGGCGCGCATCCCTATTGTCCTGTGGCCGCGCAATAATTCGATTACTTCCGAATTGTCGGCCATTTGGAATGTATGATCCAGAAAACGTGTCGCACCTCCACCATCACATGATGAATTTCGACCACGATCCTGACGCTACAATGGCCGCGTGCCTTTCACGGTCCGAGACTTTCAACCCGAGCATCTTGAGACGCTCTGGCGCATCGACCAGGATTGCTTTCCTCCCGGAATTTCCTACTCCCGGCAGGAACTCAAGTTCTACCTGCGCCGCCGCGGAGCTATAACCTTGGTCGCTGCCAGCGACCCGGAAAAATCCGCCACACTCTCCGCCCGCGATGAAGTTGCCGGATTCATCGTAGCTCACCCTGGCAATACGGGACACATCGTTACTATCGACGTTGTCACCTCTGCCCGCCGCTCCGGCGTCGGATCGCTGCTCCTGCGAGCGGCAGAAGATCGCCTGCGCAGCGCCGGATCCCGCGCCGTAACACTGGAAACCGCCGTGGATAACGTCTCCGCACTGGCGTTTTACAAGCGCCACGGCTACAGCGTGGTGAAGACCATCCCGCGCTACTATTCCAATGGCGTCGACGCGCTGGTGTTGCAGAAAGATCTGGCCTGAGAGCGGCAGAGTCCCGCAGATTATCTTGTACGGCAACGGATATGTGGGGAAGAACGCCAGTCGGTTTTGCCGCAAACCATTTGCACTCCCTCTCATTTCCAGCTAAGTTGCCTATTCATGAAAGTTGCCATTCAGGGCGAACTCGGTTCCTTCAGCCACGAAGCCGCAGAGCGGATGCTCGCGCGATGCACGGTCGTTCCCTGTGCCCGCTCTGTCGAAGTCTTTGACTGCGTCGAGCGCGGATCGGTCGCTGCGGCCGTCATCCCTATCGAAAACACGCTGGCCGGGACAGTGGCCGAGCATGCCGATCTTCTGGTGACGCGTGAAGTCTTCATTCAGGCTGAATTCCTGCTTCGCATCGTGCACAACGTGATTGCCGCGCCCGGAGTGAAACTCAGTGCATTGCGCCGTGTGCTGTCGCATCCCGTCGCACTGGACCAGTGCCGCGATTTCTTCCGCCACCATCCGCAGATCGAACCGGTCCCTTTCTACGACACCGCCGGAAGTGTGAAACATGTGATTGCCAACCAGCAGCTTGACGCAGCCGGCATCGCCGGACGCCAGGCGGCGCGTGAATATTCGGGAAAGATCCTTCAGGCCAATATTGAAGACGATAAGCGTAACTTCACGCGCTTCTTCCTGATTCGAAGAAGCGGCAAAACCGGCATGAAGCAGGGAAGTGCCGCCTCGGTCCCCCGCAAGCGGAACCTCACCCTCCCCGGTGCCAACAAGACTTCGATCGCATTCAAACTAAAAAACCTGCCCGGCTCACTTTTCAAATCCCTGAGTGTTTTCGCCCTGCGCGACATCAGCCTGAGCAAGATCGAATCGCGCCCCATGCGTGGACGTCCCTGGGAATACGTCTTTTATGTTGATTTCCTTCGCGGCGACGATGAACCCGCGCGCAATGCTCTCCGCCACTTGGGCGAGGTGGCCGAGTTTGTGAAGGTACTCGGTATATATCCCGCGGCCTGAAACCTTGCAACCCTCGTCCGGGCAGACCATTCTTATGAAATGGACGGATGCCAGGCGGTCTTCGCTTTCGCGAATTGGGATAATCTCACCGACCTCGTCGTTAGCCTTGGTACCTTTGATACAGTGTGAAGCGCCCGCGACGTGACTACAATTCAAGAGCTTGTGGCACTTCTCCCGGATGATGAAACCTTTCCGGAGGAGTATCATCTAAACTTGAGCGAGTTACACTCAAGGAGAAATATGAGCCAGCAGCCGCTTTCAGAGCGCACTCCTAAACCGAAGGAAACAAAAGAACAACGACCTGTCCCAGTTCTGCCCGTGAGGGACACGGTTCTCTTTCCCCACGCGGTCTTACCCCTGACCGTGGGCCGGGAGAGCTCGGTTCAACTTATCAATTCGCTCGGCGAAGATAAAACTATCGTGGTGGTGGCGCAGCGCGAGGCGCGCGTGGATACCCCGCAGCCCAGCGACCTCTATACGATCGGAACTTCTGCCATCGTTCACAAAGTCGTCAAGATGCCCAACCAGAGCCTCTTTGTGTTTGCCGAGGGCCTGGAACGCGTTCGCTTGGGCGAATTCACGCAGCTCACTCCCTTCATGCAGGCGTATGTCACGCCTGTGCCGGAAGGGCCACCGCTCGTCGTCAGCTCCGAAATCGAGGCGTTGCAGCGCAACGTGCTCACGCTCTTCCAGCAAATTGTGGCCGGTTCGCCCACGCTCTCTGACGAACTTTCCACCGTCGCCATGAACATCGACGAACCCGGGCGACTGGTGGACTTCATCGCTTCCTCGCTGCCGTCGCTCTCGACGCCTGACAAGCAGGACACACTCGAGACCACCGATGTTCGTGTGCGCCTGGAAAAAATCAATCAGCACCTGGCCAAGGAACTTGAAGTCCAGCAACTCCGCAACAAGATCCAAAGCGAAGTGCAGGACCGTGTGCAACAGACCCAGCGCGAGTACTACCTGCGCGAGCAGATGAAGGCGATTCAAAAAGAACTCGGCGAGCAGGACGAAGGCCAGCGCGACGTCGAAGACCTCAGAAAGAAGATTGAAGAAGCGGGCATGCCCGACGAGGTAAAGAAAGAAGCGCTCAAGGAATTGGGCCGCCTCTCGCGCATGTCTCCCATGGCAGCCGACTATTCACTCACACGCAACTACATCGAGTGGCTGGCAGTACTCCCGTGGGCCAAGACTTCGGGCCAGGAGATCGAGATTCCCAAGGCCAAAGAGATTCTCGATACCGACCACTACGACTTGGAGAAAGTGAAAGACCGCATTCTCGACTATCTCTCGGTGCGCCGCCTGAAGCCCAATATGAAAGGCCCGATCTTGTGCTTTGTCGGACCTCCCGGCGTGGGCAAGACGTCGCTGGGTAAATCCATTGCGCGCGCTCTGGGACGCAAGTTCGTTCGCCTCTCCCTCGGCGGCGTGCACGATGAAGCCGAAATCCGCGGCCATCGCCGCACCTACATCGGCGCACTCCCCGGACAAATCATTCAAGGCATTCGGCGCGCTGAAACCAAAGACCCGGTCTTCATGCTCGACGAAATCGACAAGGTCGGCCGCGACTTTCGCGGCGACCCCGCTTCGGCCCTGCTCGAAGCACTCGATCCGGAGCAGAATTCCACATTCCGTGACAACTATCTCGACGTGACTTTTGATCTGTCGAAAGTCCTGTTCATCACGACCGCGAACATGCTCGACCCCGTCGCCGAGCCCTTGCGCGATCGCATGGAGATCATCGAACTCCAGGGCTATACCGAAGAAGAGAAAGCGCACATCGCCTTCCAGTATCTAATTCCGCGGCAGGTGGAAGAGAACGGAATTACTGCCGAGCAGATCGAATTTCCGCATGACGCGGTGCACTACATCATTCGCCACTACACGCGCGAGGCGGGTGTCCGCAGTCTCGAACGCACCATCGGTACTATCTGCCGCAAGCAGGCGCGGCGCCTGGCCGAAGGCAAAACCGACAAGCTCGTTGTCAGCAAAGAAATCATTCAGGAATTTCTCGGTGGCATCAAGATCCGCGTGGAAGGCGAAATTGCCGAGCGCACCGAACGTCCCGGCGTGGCTGTGGGCTTGGCCTGGACCCCGTCCGGTGGCGACGTGCTCTTCGTTGAAGCCAACGCCATGAAGGGCAAAGGCGGATTTACCATGACCGGCCAGATCGGCCAGGTCATGCAGGAGTCCATGCAGGCCGCGTTGACCTGGGTTCGTTCGAACGCAGCCCAGCTCGGCGTGCCCGACGACTTCTTCGCCAACCACGACATTCACATCCACGTGCCCGCGGGTGCGATTCCCAAGGACGGGCCTTCGGCTGGAGTGACCATGGCCACCGCCCTGGTTTCTCTGCTGACCGGACACCGCATCACGCCGCTCATTGCCATGACCGGAGAAATAACGCTCAGCGGCAATGTGCTGCCGGTGGGCGGCATTAAAGAGAAAGTGCTCGCGGCCAAACGCGCCGGCGTGCGCGAGGTAATTCTTCCCGCGGACAACAAGATGAACGTGGACGAAGACCTCACGCCCGAACAGCTTGAGAATCTTACCGTGCACTACGTCAAGACGATTGACCAGGCGCTCCGCGTGTCGCTCCCCGAAGTGGCCAAGGGTCCAGCTGCGAAGATCCTGGAGCCCGTCAAAGAGCCGGAACCGGTTCACGAAAGGGTGCTGACCCAAGCCTAGAAAAAAGTGGTTGTGTGGCGCGGGCACTCCTGCCCGCGGGTTTTGGCCCGGAAACAAGCGATGAGAGCGCAAGGCCTGAGGCCTCGCGCTTTTATTCCGCAGCCGATTCAGATTCTCAACCAGCCAAGATTTGCGAGGGTGTGACATGCGACCTTAGAGTCTCTGCCTCCCTCGTAGACCATGTACAATAAGTGAGTTCTTTGTCCGACCGATCCTCACGGCCGGTTTTTTGCATCACAACTTCCAAGCTTACCGAACAAGAATGAAGCTGGCCCGCGCATCTCTGCTTGGTCTTCTGTTAGCAGCCGGCCCCATACTTGCCCAGACCACGACCACCGAAAATTCCTCTGCATCCAGCCAGATGACACATGATCCAGCCGTGGCTACCGTGGCAGGGATTGTCACCAAGCATCCTGGTGGCGAGCCGGTGAAGAAAGCCTTGGTCGAGTTGATCGCGGAGAACCAGACTGCGGGCGGGAACCATACAGCGCTCACCGGGGCGGATGGCGCATTCCACATTGACGGCATCGCGCCGGGACGCTACCGGCTGTTTGCTGAGCGCAGTGGCTATCTGGAAGTCGATAAGCATCGTCCGCGCTCAGACGGCCGCCTGCTGACTCTGAGAGCTGGGCAAGAGCTCAAAGACCTGCTGATCCGCTTGCAGGCTGCGGCCGTAATCGAGGGCCGCGTGACCGACGAAGATGGCGATCCCTTGGCGGCCGCGCAGGTGGCGGTGCTGCGACAGACGTTTGCTTTGGGCCGCCGCCATTGGGAGCAGGCGGGGGCGGAACGCACCAACGATCTGGGCGAATATCGTATTGCGAATCTTCCCGCTGGAAGCTACTACATCTCCGTCACGCCTCCGCTGGACTTCAAGAGCCTGATCGAAGCGGCAAACGCTCCAGTATCCGATCCGCGCAATGCTGCGAGTGGATCGCCGGAAAGGCCTGCGCCAACGTCGTACAAGACGACCTACTATCCGGGAACCAAAGAGCGCACCCAGGCGGCGCCCATTGACCTGCACGCGGGCGATGATTTTCCGGCCAATTTCTCCCTTACGCCGAGCCCCAGCGTTTTGATTCGTGGCTCGGTTACCAATCTTGCGCCGGGCGCTTCGGCTTTGGTGATGCTGCAGTCCAAAGACTCGAGTCTGACGCAAAGTGCTGCCGAGGTGAAAAAGAATGGCAGCTTTGAGGTCCGTGACGTCTCTGCGGGGGCATACACGCTGGTGGCGACGATTACTGATGCCAGCGGAACTAGGTTGGCGCGGCAAACGGTGCAAGTTGGCTCCGAGAACGTGGATGGAATTCGCCTGGCGCCGCAGGCGGGTGGCTGGGTTCACGGCTACCTTCGCCTGGAGAGCAAAATCAAGATGGGAAGATTCACGCCGGCGAAAGTCTTTCTCTCGCTGCTCTCGGCCGATGGCGACGACGACGGATCGAGCGCGATGCCGACCGGAGCAGGCTTTGCCGCTCTGCCTCACGTGATTGCCGATGGAAGCTCCGAGATCGGAGAAAGCTTTGCCCCGTTGGCTCACGTGAATGCCGATGGCAGCTTCGAGTGGAAGGACGTGCCGCCCGGGCACTATTACATTCAATTCTCAGGCGATGAGAGCGTGAGTCCCGACTGGTTCCTCAGGTCGGCGGTTGTGGCGGGCCGCGACGTGGCCGACTCGGGATTCAGCGTGAATGGCGGCGCCGCCGTACTCGACTTGTTGGCGAGCGCGGACGGAGCCGTTGTCGATGGCTTGGTGGCCAACACAAAAAGCGAACCTGTGGCGAACGCCGTCGTCATTGCCGTGCCGGAACCGCGCTTTCGCTCGCGCACTGACCGCTATTACAAGACAGTCACCGATCAGAGCGGACATTTCACTCTGCATGGCGTCCCGCCCGGCGCGTACACGCTCATCGCATGGGAGAGCGTGGACGGAGAAGCCTACTACAATCCGGAATTTCTCAACAAATACGAGGGGCAGGGAAGAGCTCTGCACCTGACTGAAGGGGAACGAACGAGCGTACAGCTAGGGGCGGTGTCTTGGGAAGAAGCTTCGGCGGACCTTCACTAGCAAGGGTGTGCAGAAGCTATGACTGTGAAGGCGCCGCACGTTGCGATTCTGCCGTTACAGAATTTTCATCGAGAAGTTAACGACGATCTTCGCTTGCGTTTCGACCGGTTGCCCATTCTGTAAATAGGGCTTGAATCGCCACTGGCGCGCAGCTTCCATTGCCGCCGACACCAGTATGGCGGGACCGCTGAGCACGCGCAGATCACGGATGCCCCCGTCAGGGCCGACGAACGCCTGTAGCAGCACGGACCCCTGAACCTTCATCTGCCGGGCCAGCGAGGGATACGAGGCCTCTATTGCTTGCGGTATTGCCTCGGGCTCATCCGAAGCTATCCGAGTCCGCTCCGCGGCTTTCGTGGCCGGACTCCACGCGAAAGCCATCGAGCTCGCGGCTTGAGGGCTGGAGTTCGGCGGCATCTCAACCTTCACGGAGTTGTTGCCCGGCTGAACCGTGCGGTGTGTGTCGCCGGCCACCACTTCGAAGGCCATTGGCGGAAGCTGCGTACGGGTGGCCGCGATGACCGCCGCCCCCGCGACCGCAGGCTCGGCGGAACGCTTGGCAGCAACTTCGTCCTTCGTCTTGATAGTGGGGACGGTGGGGGCAGTGGGCACAGGTTTAGGGGATGAGGGCGAATGGGCGACGCTGGTCGGAACCGGTCCCGGAGACGCCCCATCCGCGTCCGAGGTTTCGTCAGCACCGAACCAGATCTCGCGTTCCTTCACCAGAACCACGGCAAGAGTGACCAGCAGGATGACGAGCGTGATGAGCATCCTGCGCCGGCCCTTGTTCTCCGCTTCGTGCCTTTGCTTCTGCTCCGCCATCCCCTGCCTTTTCTTGCCCGCTCGCGGCATCCCTTAAAGTTACCGCTAAGGATTTCTGCGGCGAGTAAGTTGACACGGTTTGAGGTCGCGGAGAATAGCACCTGGGGGCGACGGCCATAGCACAAAAGGGGGATACAATTTGAGAACGCATTGTGAACAAAGTCCTGCTTGCCATGTTTCTGGGGCAGCCTCACGTTTGCAGAGGGCGAAGAGGCGGGTCATCCTGCCCGCTTGGAGCGCGATCTGGCAGTCTTTTCCCCGAACTCTGGTTGTGTTTATGCGCGGCTACGATTTCGCTCCACATCCAGATGGGCTTCAAATCCCATCTGCAAAATATGCAGCGGGTCGCTCGCGTGTAGATTACGTGCCCATAAGACGAGCACTTGCTGTTGGTGCACAATGTCATTGTCATCTCGAATCTGCTAGCCAAGCCATTGTCCAAGGTGCGAACATGGACGGGATTCATGAGCAAAAGCTACCACGAGGTGTGGGAGGAATAGGCTTCGTATTTTTGGCGTCTATGGATTGATTTTTCTTCTTAAGCATGGAAACCGCTTGCGCCGGCGAAAGGTGGGCATCGGCCTGATCGCGGCGGCGTAAGCGGCTGAGCATCGTTGCTGGTCTGGTGGACATCAAAGACCTTGAGATAGGAGGCCCCAGATGTCCATTCGACCGGTTAAACGGCTTGTTGAGTCGAAGCCCACTCTCGAAGGTGCAGGAGTACATCTGCGCCGCGCATTCGGCTTCGGAAACACCAAGGACTTCGACCCGTTCCTCTTGCTGGATGACTTCCGCAATGACGTTCCCGAGGATTATCTGGCGGGCTTTCCGTGGCATCCTCACCGCGGCATCGAGACCATCACCTACGTTTTGGCCGGAACCGTCGAACACGGCGATAGCATGGGGAACAGCGGCGCCATCGCAGCCGGCGACGTGCAGTGGATGACGGCAGGCAGCGGCATCATCCACCAGGAGATGCCGAAAGGCGACCAGGCTGGGCGGATGCATGGATTTCAGTTGTGGGCAAATCTCCCGTCGGCGCTCAAGATGACTGCGCCGCGCTACCAGGAAGTTAAAGCGTTGGATATCCCGGAGATCACGGACGATGATGGCACTCATGTGCGAGTCGTCTGCGGAAGTTTCTGGGGAAAGACTGGTCCCGTGGATGGAATCGCCGCCGAACCAATCTATCTCGACGTCTCGGTGGCGCCCGGCAAGAGAAAGACCCTGCCGGTGGAAACGACTCGGCATGCCTTCGCCTATGTTTTCGCCGGAAGCGGAAAGTTCTGCAACGCCTCGGGTCCGCTCGCAGTACCGACGGAAGCGGTGAAATGGCTGGACACTGCGCCTCCCGTGGAGGCCGACAACCGCTCGCTCATAGTCTTTGATCGGGGCGACGAGGTTACAGTGCAAGCGGGCAACGACGGAATCCGGTTCCTGCTGGTTTCGGGAAAGCCGCTCGAAGAGCCGGTCGCATGGTACGGTCCAATCGTAATGAATACGCAGGAGCAACTGCGGCAGGCATTCACGGAACTCCAGGAGGGAACGTTTCTGAAGGAGAAGCAGACTAATAAGCTAATCCGGTAGAATGAAGGTTTTCACCGGACCGCTTGCTCACTTCTGATCCCATCGTCTCATCGATCCTGGCCTTCTGGGCGGCGCCTAAGGGCATCGTTCCCTACATCCGCCAACATCTGTTGGACAAGACATTTCAGGGGTTGTACAAAGCTGACGCATTCGATGTCGCGCTGCTCATTCCTTATTTCATTGTTCTCATCCTGCTTGCAGTCTACGGCGCGCACCGCTACATCCTGGTCTACCTGTATTACAAGCACAAAAAAAATCGCACCACGGAACCGGCGGCATATTTCGAAGATTTGCCCCGGGTCACGGTGCAGCTCCCCATTTTCAACGAGCAGTACGTTGTAGAGCGGCTGCTTGATGCCATCTGCAAGCTGAAATATCCGCGAGAGAAACTCGACATTCAGGTGCTCGACGACTCCACCGACGAGACCGTCGAGGTTGCCCGCGGTTTGGTCGAGCGCTATGCCGCGCTGGGCCATCCCATCAGCTACCATCACCGTACGAACCGCGAAGGCTTCAAGGCGGGAGCACTGGCTGAAGGGATGAAGACGGCCAAGGGTGAATTCGTTGCCATCTTCGACGCCGATTTCACTCCGCCGGAAGACTTTCTGCTGCGAACCATCCACCACTTCTCCATTTCCGGGATTGGCATGGTGCAGACGCGCTGGACTCACATCAATCGCAACTATTCCATCCTCACACAGGTAGAGGCGATTTTGCTCGATGGACATTTCGTTCTCGAGCATTCAGGCCGCGCCCGCAGCGGTGTCTTCTTCAACTTCAACGGCACTGCGGGCGTATGGCGGCGGCAGGCGATTGAAGAAGCCGGAGGCTGGCAGCACGACACGCTAACCGAGGACACAGACCTTTCCTATCGCGCGCAGCTCAAAGGATGGAAGTTCATCTACCTGCAGGACGTTGAGTGTCCAGCCGAGTTGCCGGTAGAGATGACGGCGTTCAAGACGCAGCAGGCCCGCTGGGCCAAGGGGCTCATCCAGACCGGGAAGAAGATCCTTCCGCGGGTGCTCAAAAGCGATGCACCCTTGCACACTAAGATTGAAGCCTGGTACCACCTCACGGCCAATCTGAGCTATCCGCTGATGATCGTGCTTTCGGTGCTGCTGTTGCCGGCCATGATTATTCGCTTCTATCAGGGCTGGTTTCAGATGCTCTACATTGACCTGCCTTTGTTCATGGCTTCCACGTTTTCTATTTCGAGTTTCTACCTGGTCTCGCAGCGTGAGCTTTTCCCCCGAAGTTGGCCGCGTGCCCTGCTGTACCTGCCCATTCTCATGGCCTTGGGGGTTGGTCTCACGATCACCAATACCAAAGCCGTGATCGAAGCGCTCATCGGCAAGGAAACCGCATTCGCGCGCACCCCTAAGTACCGTGTCGAGTCCAAGCAAGACAAGGTTGGCGCAACCAAGTACCGCAGGCGACTCGGATGGGTACCGTGGGTCGAACTGCTGATTGGTGCATATTTCGCACTGACAATCATCTATGCCGTTCAGAACGAAAAATTCATCACCGTGCCGTTCTTGCTGCTTTTCGTAGTGGGCTACTGGTACACCGGATTGATGTCACTTCTGCAAGGCCGATTCGCGGGTGTGTCGCTCGGGGCGGAAACGCATAACAAGCCTTTCCCAGTGGGCGTCTAGCCCGTCAGCCCCGAAGCGGCGTCAGAATCCAGCCCACAGCTTGCCCTGAGCCTGCCGAAGGGGCGTAAGAGGCTGCGGAAAAACTCCGCTTTTGGGTGCCGCAGCGCTTTCAGCGCTGCGATAAGGCCCCGTTTTCAATGAGGGCTTTTGGCTCCTGCGTTCTCGCTCCTGTCGAACCGCTCATGGTCTTCGCTTGACCGCTGGTTTACAATCCCTTCGGAAAAGTTCTCCTCAGTTCACGGCACCGCTGTGGCGCCCTGATTCTGACGGTTCGAAAGAGGAGACCCATGCTCCTTTCGCGAAAGTTTTTTCACTGTGCTTGTCTGGCCGCTCTTCTGGTGCCTTTCCTCAGTTGCGGTTCCGCGCACAGTTCCGACGAATACTACGTCTTCGTGGCTGCGAATCTGCAAGTCCCGTACTGGCAGACCGCGGGTGCGGGTTTCTCCAAGGCAGCGGAGCAGTTCAAGGTTCGCTCCGATTTCCTTGGACCACAGAACTACGATCCGAAAGACCAGCGGGCCGCTCTTGACCAGGCGGTGCAAAAGAGGGTCACGGGAATCCTGCTCGCAGTGACAGATCCAGCCCTCCTCAAGGACAGCGTCGACAAGGCCGTGGCCGCCGGGATCCCCGTGATCACACTGGACTCAGATGCTCCCGCCAGCAAGCGGTTGTTCTTCATCGGCACCAATAACTACCAGGCAGGCCTCACCGGCGGACAGCGGCTGGCGCAGGAACTCAAGGGGAAAGGCAACGTCGTAGTCTTTACCATGCCCAGTCAACCGAACCTGCAGGATCGTCTCCGCGGCTATCGCGATGCGCTCGAGCGCACGGGGAGTATCAAGATCACCCGCGTCGTGGACATTCAGGGTGATCCCCGCATCGCCTTCGACACCACGACACAAATCATTGGCAAGGAGAAGGAGAAAGTCGATGCTTTCGTTTGCCTGGAGGCGCAGTCGGGCAAAGAAGTCGCCGGTGTGCTGAACAGTTACCACATTACCGGGAAGGTCGTCATGGCGATGGACACCGATCAGGAAACCCTCGAGTGGATCCAGAAAGGCGGAATCGTCGCCACCATTGCGCAGAAGCCCTACACCATGGCCTTCGTCGGCCTGCAGATGCTGGACACTCTTTACCATCACAAGCCTGCGTCGCTGGATGCAGATTGGTCGAAGGATAGTTTTGCGCCTATCCCGGCGTTCGTGGATACTGGTTCCAACCTGATTGATAAGGCCAATGTCGATTCCTTCCTGCAGGCGAAGAAGAGTTTGACTGGCGCACAGAAGTAGAAAGGTGCCAGCATTCCAAGGAACGACAAAGCGGCAAAAAACGAACGGACGGGATAGCCGATGCGCAAGTTGCTGTCGTTCGTTTGGTTCATAACCCTGCTGGTTACACTCTCAGTTGCAAGTGCTGTTGCTCTCGAACGTCAGCCCAGTTCCGACTATCACGCCCGGCGCGAGGCGCTCGCCAGGAAGGCAGCCGGCGTGGTCGTGCTATTCGCGCCCATGGAAAACGAGGGGCCGAACGACCTCTATGGTTTTCGCCAGGAGGATAACTTCTTTTATCTTTCGGGTCTCAGTGAGCCCGGTTCGGCCTTGCTCATCGCTTCCGCGGTAGAGGCCAAGGGTGACGCCGCTGCTCGCGCCTACACTGAGATTCTCTTCCTGCCGGCGCGTAATCTGATCCAGGAAAAATGGACCGGCCCCAAACTCGGCCCGGAAAATCCGGAGGCCGCGAAGATCACCGGCTTTGACCGCGTCGAAGAGATGGGAAAGTTGCCCGATGAGGTGACGAAGCTCGCCGCTGGTGGTCGTCCCGTGATCTACACCGATGTTGCATCCCACGACGAAAGTTCCGCCAGTGGCGAACCGCTGGCGTTTTTGAAACGCACCAACTCATTTCTCGGATTCCAGGACGTCAAACCGATGCTGTCTTCGCTCCGCACCAACAAGGATGCCGGAGAGGTAAGTCTGCTTCGCAAGGCAGTGGACGCTTCGGTCGCCGCCCACTTTGCCGCTTTCAAGGCCGTAAAGCCGAACGTTACGGAACGCGAAGTTTCGGCGTTGATGCAATACGAGTGGGGCAAGCGCGGATGCGAGCGCCCCGCTTACGCGCCGATCGTGGGCTCTGGATACTATTCCACGGTCCTGCACTACTCCGAAGACTCGGCCACCATGAAAGCGGGAGACGTTGTCGTCATCGATGCGGCCGGCGAATATTCCATGTACGCCGCCGACATCACGCGCACGCTTCCGGTGAACGGCCATTTCACCGCGCGCCAGCGAGAGATTTACGATATCGTTCTCGGAGCGCAGCAGGCGGCGATAGACGCATTCAAGCCGGGCAAATCGAACCTGAAGCGCGGCGATCCTGATTCGCTTTATCAGGTCGCCTACGACTACATCAATACCCACGGCAAAGATCTGCACGGTCAGCCGCTGGGCCAATATTTCATCCACGGCCTCGGCCACTACCTCGGTCTCAACGTGCATGACCCCGGAGACTACAACGTCCCGCTCGGCCCCGGGATGACATTCACCATCGAGCCAGGAATTTACATTCCAGAGGAAGACCTCGGGGTGCGCATCGAGGATGATTTTTACGTGGATGCGGACGGCAGGTTGATCAAGCTGAGCGACGCGCTGCCGTCGAAAGCGGAAGACGTGGAAAAAGCAATGGCTGCGAAGTAAGGGAGTCCGATAGCCTGTTCGGTGCCTTGGTTCGCTGGTATCATACACACAGGGGAGACACCAATATGCCCAACCCACAACAGCAACAGCCCCAACCGCAGCGATCTCCCGCTGGTCCGCCCGCGCCTCCACAAAATCAACCTTTCAAGAAAGGTGGATAGCGAAGGCTATATAGGCGATAGCGCCTAGCTCCACAAAGAGCGCGACCGACATGGACCAAAACGCACCATTCAGGGACCAAGTCTTTGTCTTGTTTAGCGCGTGATTGTGAGTGATTCTTCCGTTCGCCAGCTTGACGCTCAAACTGGTAAGGCTCTCAAGCCGCTCAGACTCAGATTCTCCAAGGCCAGCGAGCCAATCTGCGTACTTTTCGGGCAAATCATCCAGCAAATAATCCTTCGGCCACAAACAGGCAACGCAGAATATGCCGGAGATCGCTACAGAGGCAATCACAGGAATCTGCGCGAGTTTTGCCATCTTCGTCAGGCCATCGGCCAACAGCATTGTGGCCGAGATCGTTCCAAGAAACGTTAGGATGACGAGAACGATGCTAGCTTTCACGTCGAACGCATCACCTAACTCCAACTCAAAGCGGTCGCGTTCTCTTGTTCTTTCCACAATAAATTCATTCGTGGTCATGCCGACTCCGCTTAGAAGCCTCTTGGCGATACAGTTTCGGCTCTCGGCATGGTAATTGTCCTCATCTCGGCAGCCAATGCCGTTGTAAGTTCACCATGTTTTTACGAGACGTACTCGCGGATATACTCGTCCTTGGTGCGGGCCAGCTGACGAACATCGCCGTCAAAAATCACTTTACCGTCGCGCAACATCAGGAAGCTCATGGGAACATCGCAATATTGCCCGCGGGGCAACGCTCGTAACTGGTTGGTCTGCTTGTCGAACTGATGGGTGGCCATGGTGAAGGCATCCTGCAGGCGGTGCGTCACCAGCAGCGCGCTTGTTTTATAAACATCGCGCTGCTTCACGATCAGTTCGATGATGGTGTTGGAAGTCACCGGATCGAGACCGCCAGTCGGAGAATCGTAGAGCAATAGCTCCGGTTGGGTAATGATGGCGCGGGCAATCGCAACGCGCCGGCGCATGCCTCCGGAAAGCTCCGAAGGCAACATAGCCACCGTGTGTTCCAGTTCGACGAAGCGGAGCGCCTCGCGTACTCGCCGGTCAATCTCCTCATAACCAATGTCGTGTTCTTCCATCAAACGGTAGGCTACGTTTTCGCTGACCGTAAGTGAGTCGAATAAGGCGCTTTCCTGGAAGACCATGCCAATCTTGCCGCGAAGGGCGAACAGCTCTTCTTCGCGCATCTGAACTACGTCGTTGCCCAGAACGATGATTCTTCCAGCGTCGGGTTTCAGCAGTCCCAGTGCGAGCTTCAGGATCGTGCTCTTGCCCGATCCCGCAACGCCGAACAATGCCTTCGTTTCCCCATAGGGCAGGCGAAAGGAGACTCCGCGGAGCACTTCGTTCTCTTCAAACGCCAGCCACACATCTTCAAACACAATGGCGAACCCGGAATGCGGCTCGGTCGCGGCGGCAGTTGCATCGAGTGGCAGAGTCGGGGCAGACATGTCGTTAGTTGTACGACAACACGTTCATCAGGAGTTGAGTCACAAAGAAGTCGACCACGACGATCAGGACGGATGCGGTCACCACCGCTTGTGTCGTCGCCCGGCCCACGCCCTGGGTTCCTCCGCGCGCCGTCATGCCGTAGAAACAGCCGACCGTGGCAATGATGAAGCCGAACAGGACCGGCTTCATCAGTCCCATGAAGACATCCTCGAACCTCAGCGACTGGGACGCGTTGCTCCAGTACTGGTGTGCGTCCAGGCCCAGGAGTGTCTTGGACACAAATAGTCCACCGGCCAGCCCTACCATGTCGGAGAGGATGGTCAGGAAAAACAACATGAAGACGGTTGCGATGACTCGTGGCGTCACCAGCTTTTTCATGGGGTCAGTGCCCAGCGCGCGCATCGCGTCGATCTGCTCGGTCACAACCATGGACCCGAGTTCGCTGGCCATGCCCGACGCATTCCGGCCGGCCACTAGAATGCCGGTGAGTACCGGACCCAATTCACGCACCATGGAAAGCGCAACCAGCTCCCCGATCAGGTTGATGGAACCGAAGCGCTGCAGAGTATTTGCGCTTTGCACGGCCAGCACCGCACCCGTGAAGAATCCGATCAGCACCACGATGGGCAACGAACCTACGCCGATCAGGTCGGCTTGCAGAATCATGTCTGCAACATAGAGTGGCTTGCGGAAAATATTGGCAATCGAATGCGCCGAGAGCAGGGTGTAATCCTGAACTGCCTGGACTTTTTCTTTGGCGACATCCGTAGGCGAGGTGAATTCCATGCGGTTTCGGGGTGACCGGCGAGCTTTCGTTGCGCGCAACGCCAGCCTTTCCCGAACTATAACAGAGAACAGTCTGAGCCTTCAGCCATCCGTGGACGGGCGTGGTTCTTGACGGACGAGGAGCGCCCGGCGCTAAGTCGTATGTTTTGAATGGCCGCACGTTTCGCGCGTCTGCTTCAAAACCCGTCCATCCGGTTTAGCCCTTACAATCGGCCATCTCAATAGGTTGATAATAGCTTATAGATAATAACGATCTAGGGAGCGATTTAAGTGGCCAGCGTGCGGGGGACGACATTCCAGGCCGTCTGCAGGCGCGATCGTCGCTCTACGGGCTTCCCAGAGGCCGCAGAGGGTATTCTGCGTAGTGCGCAAAACGGTGCTTCGCCCTTCTTGTGAACAGTTGTCACGCGTAGAATCAATGACTTAAAGCTAACCAGTTGATTCCAAAGAGCCTTTTCGCTATTGAAGTATTTTGCTGCGTTATCAATAGCTTGTAGATAAGTCGTTGATTCCACGATGTGTTGAGAAGGGTCCCCGTTCTCGGGCCCCCCGGATGTCCAGGCTTATCTTCGCGGCCTTCGCGCCGCCTTGGCGAACTTTGCGGTCAAGGTATTGGAACTCGCTGCGACACAAGGCCGCACAGGCTGAGTGCTGACTGCTGAGGGCTGTCTCTACCCCCGCCCCTTCTTCTTGATCTCAATATTCAGGCGGCGGATCTTCTGATTCAGGGTAGAGAGTGGCACATGGAAGCGCTCGGCGGCCTCGGTCTGATTCCAATTACAGCGTTCCAGCATGTCGGTAATGATTCGCCGCTCCACATCTTCGACGATCTCGAACAGCGACGCATCTGACGGCGGGTCGTGCATATTGAATGCCGATCCCCGGCCCATCATGGAATCGGGTAACAGGTCGGCGACGATTTCCGCACCCGAGGAGAGCACGACTGCGCGCTCAATCACATTTTCCAGTTCGCGTACGTTGCCGGGCCAGGAGTAAGCCATCAGCGGGCGCAAAGCCTCGGGCGTAATGCGGCGAACCGGCCGTTCATTCTCCTCGGCGTATTTCTTAAGGAAGTGTTCGACTAACAGCGGAATGTCTTCCTTACGCTGGCGCAGTGGAGGCAGTTCAATGCTGATTACATTCAGCCGGTAGAACAGGTCTTCGCGGAATCGTCCGTCTCTTACCATGGTGCGCAGGTCGACGTTGGTGGCCGCGATGATGCGCACGTCCACTTGAATCTCCTGAATTCCGCCCAGATGCATGAATTTGCGATCCTGCAAGACTCGCAAGATCTTGGCTTGCGTCTCCAGGCCCATGGTGGCAATTTCGTCAAGAAATAACGTGCCCTTGTCCGCCACCTCGAACAATCCCTTTTTCGAAGCGATGGCGCTGGTGAACGCGCCCTTTACGTGCCCGAAAAGTGTCGATTCGAGCAAGTCCGTCGGCATGGACCCGGTGTTGACGGGAACGAAAGGCCGGTCACGCCGCGGTGAATTCAGGTGAATCGCCTTGGCAATGACTTCTTTGCCGGTTCCACTTTCACCCTGCAGCAGCACGGTCGAGCGGCTCGTGGCCACCTGGGCCACCAGATCGAAAATCTTCAACATGGGTTCGCTCTTACCCACGATGTTTTCGAAGTTGTAGCGCTGCTTCAGTGCGCGCTTGAGCTGGACGTTTTCTTCTGCAGCCCGTCGCCAGCCCACGGCGGCGCGCACGTCGGCCAGCAACTTCTCATTGTCCCAGGGCTTCTGGACGAAGTTTGCCGCGCCCGACTGCATGGCCCGCACCGCGTTCTCTACCGTGCCATACGCCGTAATCATGA
>WNFC01001191.1_pt1 | contig 31211 bp, 34 predicted proteins | sample 5400541 | NCBI WGS metagenome assembly WNFC01 (sample SAMN13153342, study PRJNA577476) | soil metagenome | isolation source: 120 cm saprolite under Douglas fir tree site 2 hole 2 replicate 1 | place: USA:California | collected 2015-04-18
CACGACCGGCGAAGGCGGGATGTTGGTCACCAACGACGAATCACTGGCGGCGCGGGCACGCCGGATGTCGCTGCACGGCTTGTCCAACGACGCCTGGAACCGGTTTCGCGGAGGCGGCTGGGACTATCAAATCATCTCGGCCGGATTCAAATACAACATGACCGACGTCGCGGCAGCTTTGGGGCGCCAACAGCTGCGCAAGGCGGGGAGCTTGGCGGCGGCGCGTAGCCGGATCGCCGCCCGCTATGCCGAGTTGCTCGGGAATGTCGAGGAAGTTGAGCTTCCCACGGTGCGGTCGGACCGGCAGCACGCCTGGCACCTGTACGTGGTGCGCCTGCGCCTCGACCGCCTCACCATTAGCCGCAATGAGTTCATCGAAGAGCTCAATCAGAGGGGCATCGGCACGAGCGTTCACTGGCGACCGCTCCATTTACACCCTTATTACCAGGAGCGCTTCTCCTATCAGCCCGGAGATTTGCCGGTCGCAGATGAGGAGTGGGAGCGCTTCATCTCGCTGCCGGTATACCCTTCGATGACCGACGAGGAGATCGAACGGGTCGCGCGAGCGGTGCGAACCATTGCCGGCAAGCACGCGCAATCAAGGTCCGTCGCATGACCTCGAGCACATCACACTCACAGGGGTGGCCCTGGCCCTTGCACAGGCGCGCGGTCAAGCGCGCTCTCGATCTGGCAGTGTCCTCGGGGGCACTGGTCGTTCTTTCACCGCTGCTGGCGGTCATCGGTTGCGCGGTGAAGCTTAGCTCGCCCGGTCCAGTGTTGTTCCGCCAGGAGCGAATCGGGCGCAGTGGCCGCCGCTTTCGAATCTTGAAGTTTCGAACCATGGTGGAGGGAGCCCCCAACCGGGGTCCATCAATCACCGCGAGCGGCGACCCGCGAGTTACCCGGCTGGGCGGGCTCCTTCGTCGGGCCAAGCTGGACGAGCTCCCCCAACTCTTCAACGTCTGGATGGGGGACATGAGCCTGGTGGGTCCGCGGCCCGAGGTCCCGCGCTATGTCGAGAACTACAGCGATGAAGATCGCCCGGTTCTCGCGATACGACCAGGGATCACCGATCTGGCATCGATCACCTACCGTGATGAAGAGTCGCTTCTGGCGCAGTTCCCGGATCGCGAGCAGGGCTACGTCACGGTCTTGCTGCCGCGCAAGCTCGCGTTGGCTCGCGACTACCTACGCCGGCAGAGTTTCAGATTAGATCTTGAGCTTCTGTTGCGGACGCTTCTGGTGGTGGTGCGTCCGCCGACTTCGCGGATCCAGGCCGCGTCCCCTGGGCTCGAGTTGCCCGCCGGCCGGCCGCCACCGATTTCTTCGAGTCGCCGAGGATAGCGCTGGTGATCATGCTGCAAGAGCGGGGTGCGTCCCCTCCGGAGAGGAAACTCGGCCGAGGCATCCCGCGGCTCGCTCCTCAATTGCTCGACCAGAGCTCATCGACGCTTATCCTCGTGGGTGGCGCTCCGGGCTCCGGTCGATGGGCCGGATTGAGAGGGTGATTGCAATGGACCGAGGGTTGCCACGTGCCGAGGTTCTGTTGCCTTCCAATCCCAAGTGGACATCCGTCCTCGAGCGGGTAGAGCACGATTTTTGCCATCTGCCCGGCTATGCCGAGACTTGTGCAAGACCTTCGAACGCCGAAGCACTGGCCTTCCATGTCGAGGAAGAGGGAAACCATCTCTTTTTGCCGATGATTGCCCGGCCACTGCCCGACTTCGGCGATCAGGGACTGCAGGCGTGGCGCGACGCGAGCAGCCCTTACGGATACCCAGGTCCGATTATTGCCGGTCCGGAGCGCGGAGCGCCGAAGAACCCCGCGTTCGCCAGCCGGGCGATTCGAGCCCTGTTGGAACGGATGCAGGAAATGGCAATCCTGACCGCCTTCGTGCGATTCCACCCGCTCCTGGACACGCCTTTGGAGCCCTTTTCCGCCACCGGGGAGCTCATTCTGCACGGGCGGACGGTCTCCATCGATCTGCGGTTGCCGGCCGAGCAGATCTGGCGGGAGACCCGCCGAAACCACCGCTCTCAAATCACTCAGTTACGCGAATCCGGCGGCATCGTCGAGCGCGACGCCACCTGGGCTCACTTCGATGAGTTCCTGCAAGCATATCAGGCGACGATGGACAGGGTCGGCGCCCAACAATCGTATTATTTCGACCGCTCGTACTACGATGGTTTACGCGCCGCGCTGGGGAACCGGGCCCACCTGTTCGTGATGAGATTCGGCGATCGCACAGCGGCCGCGGCGATCATCACCGAGGCCGGTGGCATCGTGCAGTATCATCTCGCGGCGACTTTCAGCGACTTTGTCAAGCAGCATCCCCAAAAGCTGATGTTCCACGAGGTCTGTCTCTGGGCGAAGGAACGTGGAAATCGGGTTTTGCATCTGGGGGGTGGGCTGGGCGGCCATGAAGACGATTTGTTCCATTTCAAGGCGGGGTTTTCGCCGCTGCGCCACCCGTTTCATACCTGGCGAGCCCGGAGTGATGCGACGCTGTACAAGCGTGTGGTGTCACTATGGGAGCAAAAGATGCGACCGGACTCCATCGATCCTGTGTTTTTCCCTCCGTATCGGCAGCTTCACGCTTGTTCCCGGGTATGAATTGGCTCTAGTAAGGTGAAATCGATGAGCCCCGCGTCCGACCCATTGGTGAATCTCACCACCGTCCCGAGGATGCTCCGTTGCCTCAGCGGACAACCCGCGTTCATGCGCGAGTCGGGCTTCGAAGTGCGCGTCATCTCCATCGAGGCGGCCTCCGTGGCCCTTCCCATCGTTGCGACGCGAGCGCCCGGTTCGATGGATGCGGTTCAGGATGGGGTCACGGGCACCCTGGTTGCACCCCGGGATTCCCAGGCCTTAGCGGACCCGCTTCGGCACTACCTCCGGGATCCGGTGCTTCGGCTATCCCACGGCGACGCAGGGCGAGCTCGCGTGCTAAAAGAATTCCGCCGAGAGGAGTTCTGGGAGGCGATGAGGGACGAGTATCGGAGTTCAGTGATGAGTCGGCTTTCCGTGCCGCAGCCGCGCAGCGCGAACGTCAGCACCGGGTCGGGGAGTCCCCTGTGAAGCGCATCTACCTTTCCGTCCCGCATATGGGAACCCAGGAAGAAATCTTCGTCCGGGAGGCGTTTGCCAGCAACCAGCTCTCGACCGTCGGACCGCACCTCGACGAGTTCGAGAGGGAAATGTCCAGCCTGGTGGGCCTGCCCGCGGTCGCGCTCAGCAGCGGGACCGCGTCCATCCACCTGGGCTTGCGACTTTTGGGCGTCAGGCCCGGCGACGAGGTGGTCACACCGACGCTCACGTTCGTCGCAAGCGCGAATCCAATCCGTTACCTTGGAGCTGAGCCGATCTTTGTCGACAGCGAGCGCGCAAGCTGGAACATGGATCCAGACCTGGTAGCCGCGGTGCTGAAGAAGCGAGCGGCTCGGGGCCGGCTGCCGCGCGCGGTGGTGGTTGTCCACCTTTACGGCCGAAGCGCGGACCTGGATCCCATTCTGGAGGTTTGCGGCCGCTACGAGGTGCCGGTGTTGGAAGACGCTGCCCAGGCATTGGGGGCGACATACAAAGGCAAACATGTTGGTTCGCGGGGAACCGTCACCGCATTCTCATTCAACGGCAACAAGATCATCACCACCACCGGCGGCGGCATGCTGATGGCACAGAAGCAGGAACTGGTGGACAAAGCCCGCTTCTGGTCGACTCAGGCGCGCGACCCGGGGATCGCTTACGAACACTCCGAGCTTGGCTACAATTATCGCCTCAGCAACGTATTGGCAGCGATCGGACGTGGGCAGCTGCGGGTGCTTCCCGAGCGGATACAGCAGCGTCGAGCCGTGTTCACGCGATACTGCGAGGCATTGGCCGACCTGCCCGGCATCGAGCCGATGCCGCAGCCTTCGTGGGGACAGCATACCAACTGGCTCTCCTGTTTTCTGATTCACGCGAATCAATTTGGCGCGAGCCGTGACAACGTCCTCAATGCGCTTGCCGCTCACAACATCGAGGCGCGGCCAGTATGGAAGCCGATGCACCTGCAGCCGTTCTGGCAGCAAGCCGAGAGAGTCGGGGGTTCCGTCGCTGAGGAGCTCTTCGAGAAGGGGATCTGTCTTCCCAGCTCGAGCAGTATGAGCGGTGCCGAGCAGGAAAGGGTGGTCAGCATCTTCCGAGAGCAGTGCAGGGCGAGAGCGGCGGGATGACATGTCCCGGAATGCGCGGTGGCCAACGGTGGCAGCCAAACGCCTGGTGGACATTGCCGGATCGCTTTTCGGCCTAATCCTTCTCTCCCCGCTGCTGCTGACCCTTGCGGTGCTCGTCAGGCGCCACCTGGGTTCGCCGATTTTTTTTCGACAGGTTCGCGGCGGTAAGGATGGTCGGCCATTTCGCGTTTGGAAGTTTCGGACGATGACCGACGCGCGCGACTCGAGTGGACGCCTGCTCCCGGATCGCGAGCGGCTGGGCAGGTTCGGCATTTTTCTCCGGAGCTACAGCCTGGACGAGCTTCCGAACCTGATCAGTGTTTTGACTGGGGAAATGAGCTTGGTGGGTCCGCGGCCGCTGATTTTGCGGTACGTCCCCCGGTACAATGAGCGCCAAAGGCTTCGGCTTACAGTTAAGCCGGGGCTGACAGGGTTGGCGCAGCTCGCCGGTCGCAATTGCCTGGACTGGGACGCCCGCCTGGAGCTCGATGCCGTCTATGCGGAGCGGGTCTCCCTCTTCCTCGACCTGCGGCTTATCTTGATGACCCTGGGCAAGGTGATCGCCCGCGAAGGGGTGATCGTCAGCGCCGGCAGCGACATGGAAGAGTTTTGGGGCATCCTGGGCAAGCCCCCCGGTGTTGCTCCTTCCGGTGGAGCGGACGAAGACGAGTCGCTGGCGATGCATACGGGGATTCCCGCCAAACAGATGCGATAGAATTGGGTAGCCCGGAAGTACCCCATTCAACCCGCACCGCAGCTGGCTCAACGCTAAAGATGTCGTGGTGAATCAACAAAAGACGCTTGGGCTGCTCCTCACCGCGGCTGGATTTGCCTTTGTCGCGGCGATGACGCTGGTACCCCGTCCAGAACTGGTGGAAGAGGTTCGAAAAACTCCGAACATCTGCCTGGTCTGCGGAGAGCAGGGAGGCCTGGATGTAATTTTGAATGTTCTGCTCTTCATTCCGCTCGGGATCGGCTTGCGGATGGCGGGGCTGACCGCCTGGAAGGCCTTTGGAATTACGTTTCTCACCACCTTCGCGGTGGAGTTACTCCAATACACGGTGATCGCTGGACGCCACGCGAGCCTGAGCGACTTAGTTACGAATTCAATCGGAGGAGGATTTGGCATTCTTCTCGCCGGTCACTGGCACGGACTTATCCTCCCTGGACCGGCAGAGGCCCGTCGTCTGACTTGGTTTGGGATGGGCGTATGGTTGGCCTTGGAGATGCTCAGCGCTTCGCTGCTATCGATCGCGCTCCCCAAGACGATCTACCGCAGCGAGCTGGCACCGGTGCTCCAGTGGTTGGATCAATTCCATGGAGAGGTTTCGCGGGCGACGCTCGACGGCGACTTGAATCTGGAGCCCCTGCCGGACGGGGGTCGGAAGTTGCGCGCTCGGCTCGCGAGCGGCCACTTCTTCCTGGAGGTCGCCGGAACCGGGGATGGTGGTTCTGGTTATTTAGCGCCAATCGTCGGCGTGTTCGACGAGAAGCAACGCGAAATCCTCATCCTCGGCGAATGGGGCCGAGACCTCATCTTTCGGGTGCGGATGCGTGTATCGGATCTCAGGTTGCGCAATCCGGCCCTACGTCTGTCCGAAGTTCTACCGGCGGTCCCCGGAAAGCAGCTTCAGATCCGAGCAGGGCTCGACCGCGGGAGCCTTTTCCTTCAACTCACGCGCGATGGCCAGGAATTCCGGCGAGAGCTCGCACTCAGCCCAAGCTGGGGCTGGAGTTTTCTGCTTCCGGAAGAGTACGCGTTCGGATCCGAGGTGCACTTTCTCACTGCCCTTTGGATCGCCGGTCTACTGCTCCCGATCGCCTATTGGGCGCGCCGTGGAGCGACGACGAGCGCTCAACAGTGGAGAGCGAGCGCCCTGCTTGCCGCGTTGGTCGGGTCGGGGATTGGCGCCGTGCCCCTCGCGACGCGGATTCCCCCCGTGCACTGGTCAGAATGGCTCGCTGCGGCGACGGGATTGCTTGCCGGATGGTCGTTGGCGATCGTTGTGGTTCGATTTGAGAATCCAAGAACACGCACCGTCGTCGCCAACTGATGCACCGTGTCTTGAGGTCGCGCGTTCGCGCGTGGGATTGATCCAAAAAACGTGAATTGTCGTCACTTTACTCAATCCCTTTCACAGTCTGAATTGAGAGTTTTTCCCTTCGGAAACCGTGAGTCGCGACGGACACCAGAGGTAATGTCGTGAGCTTGCAGGCGTCTGGCCCCTAGCTAGGCAGCTCGCCTACCTAGGTGGTATACAGCCGCCTGTGAAAAATACCCTCTGGATTTTAGTTCTTGTGATTGGTTGTGGAGGACGGCCTCCCGTTGCTTTCGATGACTCGACCAGCGTTGTACCCAACGCGCCCGCTGTTGCTGATCAGCCTCCTCTCGACCGCGGAACTGACGGTGCCAGACTGGACGCAGGAACGGGTGGCGTTGGACTGGATGGTGGCCAAGACGGCGGGATGCCGTGTTTGAACACCATTGAGCAAGTGGCCAACGAGCAAAGGTTCCATATTCCCTTCGAGGATTCGCCTGTGTATTTGCACAATCCTCCCGTCTCGGGTGAGCACTATCCCGTCTGGGCGCGGTGGCAGATCTACACCGAAGTCGTGCCCAGAGGCTTCTGGGTGCACAACCTGGAACACGGTGGAGTGATTTTCCTTTATCGTCCTGATGCGCCGCAAAATCTCGTTGCCGCGTTGGTGCGCGTTTACAATGCGATTCCAAATGATGGACTCTGCAGTCATCCCAGGGCTCTGTTGACCCCTGACCCATTGCTGGACGCCCCGTGGGCGGTCACCGTGTCAGGTCCAGAGAATCCCAATACCGGGGAGCTCGGCTTTGGCTACGTGATCAAGGCTCAATGCATAGAGAGTGAAGAGGCTCTTGTTCGATTCGCGGTCCAGTACCGGGACAAGTCAGTCGAGCACTTCTGCGACGACGGCGATTACCCGTTTGCTCCCTGAAGGAGTCGGTCGCTCCAATTCGTTCGAGGCCGGGGTGCCCACGGAATTCAACCGGCTGACTCCGGCGTCATCAGAGCCAAACCGCAGGAGTGATAAGGTCTCGCGAGCCGTTTTCTCCAGCCACGCCGAGCAAGCGCTCGCTACCCAACGCAAAAGCAGCGTGCTATTCAGCCAACCCGGGGTTGGAGACGGGCCTGATGAAGAGACAACTATGGATCGTGGTGTTCCTGGCCGGCTGTGGTGGGGGGCGGAGCCCGGCGGTATCGATTGTACTCCCGGATGGTGGTACGGGGGACCCTTCCGACTGCGTCAACACCGTTGAGCTCGTTCCCCTCGAAACCCGCCGTCACATCATGGTGGATACGACCCCCATTTATGCGGCAAGCCTTCCCGCTTCGGGGGAGCATTACCCGATCTGGGCCCGCTGGCGAATCCACAGGCAGATCGTGCCGCGCGGCTACTGGGTTCATAACCTGGAGCACGGCGGCGTCGTCTTCCTATATCGGGACGGAGCCTCAAGCCGCATCGTCGACGCGCTCGCGCGCGTTTTCGACGCGATCCCTCCAGACTCCCCATGCAGTCACGGCAGGATCGTGGTGGCGGGCGACTCTCAGCTGACTACCGAGTGGGCGGTCAGTGTTTCAGGGCCAGAGAATTCATCGCCGCCGCCTCTGGGCAATGGCTACGTGATCAGAGCCGACTGCATCAAGAGCGAGCAAGCGCTTGTCGATTTTGCGATCCAACACCGGAATAAGAGCGCCGAAACCCTCTGCGATGAAGGCGAGTACCCTTGATCTTGGGCGGATGAGGAGCGCCGCGTTGACCGCGTTGTTGCCTCGGTTGCCGCCGCTGGCCCTGGCCCGGTCACGCCACCGAATTATCAATTGTGGTGAAACGGTCTCGGGGTGACCTCACTCCAACGTTGGATTCACCTCAATGGTCGAGGCGTTCGTTTGCTCGTCATCGTCATCCGCGCTCAGGACCTGCGAAAGGGCCCGCAGCGAGTCGGCGACCGTGAAGATGCCGACCACGCGATCATCTTGGACGACCACGGCCGAGCCATATCGCTGCGTCCACATCGTACGAGCGACCTGTTCGAGGGAAACCTCGGGCGCCACGACATAGGGCTGAGTGGTCATTGCCTCTTCGACCACGGCGCTCTCCGGATCCGCATCGGTCAGACTTTGAATCAAGTAAAGGTCAAACTGGCAGATGACCCCGGCCAACTTTTCGCCGTCCATCACGACCAGGTCACGCATGTTGGTGGAACGCATCAAAGCGTGAGCACCTTGGACTGGTGTGTCCGGTCGAACCCGGATGAAATCTGCGGTCATGAATTCGCGGATCGCTCGTCGGAACAATGGGAACCTCTTTGCTTCTGCCCTCGGTGGTCCGGGGTGCAACATCGCAGCGAGGGCTCAGTGTCGCGCCCAAGAATCCTTCATGCCGGCGCGGGGGCGCGGTCGGGTGGAACATGGTGGGACGTGTCGCGTGCCCAAGCGCGTAGACGGAAGGCAAGGGCAACCAGCAGACTGCCAAACACGATCGAGTAGGCCCCAATCCAGAAGATCACGGCCAGGGCACCCGCTCCTGGGAAGGCGAGCAAGAATAAACCAAACACGATCGAGACCACGCCGCTGAGGCCGAGGAGCCATTCGCCGCGGATCAACTTTCGCAGCCGAATGGCCGCGACCACCTCGGCAATGCCTGTTACCACGGACCAAGCGGCGATAAGGAAGAGCAGGGAGAGGGCAGTGATGCCCGGCCAGAAGAAAGTCAGAATGCCGACGATGATGCTCGTCACGCCTTCGAGGACGAGCCAACCCCAGCGCTCACCCTTCCGCGTGCGGACCGCCATGACGAGATTGAACACGCCATCGGCGAGCGCCCAAGCTCCAAAGAGTATCACCAGAGTGAAGAGACTCAGGCCCGGAGAAATAAACGTCAGGATACCAAACAGAATGGCGGCAATACCTCGTGCTGCGAGGGTCCACCAACGGCTAGCGAAGGCGATGACCATGGACGTTGTCCCTTACGTAAGGGTCGGTGGCCGACGCAGCGCGACGATCGCCGACGCATTGAAGTCGTTCGAGCTAAATAGGCGTTACACGGCGTGTTTAGCCAGTGAATCAAGGACCATCCGGTTTGGGTAGAAACAGACAGCCATCGGTTGCCGGGCCAGTGGAATTGTGACCAAGCATGCAGTTGTCTTCTGGTGGTGAAGGCAATTCCGCCATCCGGGGGGGAGGACCAGGCCGTGCGCTCATGCCCTGGGCTGGTACCGGACGGGTGATCAGCGAGTCGGGACCGCCCACGTTAGCAATAGGGGCGTTGGAATCGTTCCCGGTGGCCTTCCAAGAAAGCTTGTTCGACGCCGTGCAACCGGCGGTTGATTCATCCTTCTCTGGTGTTGATCGAATCAAGCTGGACGAGGAATCCTGGCTTGATTACGAGCCGGAATGGGTGCGCGGATCTGACCGCCTTTTTGAGGCGGTTTTGAAGACGCGGACTTGGGCCCAGAGAACGCGATGGATGTACGATAAGAACGTTCTCGAGCCGCGCCTCACCGCGTATTGGGGGCTTGGGACTGGGGTGCCATTGGAACCTCGGCTGCTCGAGGAAATGCGCGCCTGTTTGTCCGAGAGGTACGGAGTAGAGTTCGACTCCCTGGGCTTCAACTTGTATCGAGACGGGCAGGACGCCGTTGCCTGGCACCGGGATAAGATCCGTAAGGAGATTTCCGAGCCCGTCGTCCCTTTGGTCTCCCTCGGGGAGCGCCGTCGCTTTCTCATCCGGCCCAGAGGCGGAGGATCGTCACGGGTATTCTTTCTCGGTCGCGGGGACCTCCTGGTCACCGGAGGAAAAACGCAGCGCGCCTGGGAGCACAGCGTCCCGCGCGTGGCCCATGCCCCCGCGCGGATCAGCATCGCCTTTCGGCACGGAATGGATTCGCGCGCCTACGGTCGCTAGGTACCTTGCCCCCAACCGTCAGGTGCCCTGGAGGGCAGCCAGAACGCGAGCAGGCGTAAACGGAATCTCGCGAACACGAGCTCCCGTGGCATCGAAGATGGCATTGGCTATCGCCGCCGCAGCCAAGGTAATTGTGCATTCGCCGGCACCCATCTGTGGCTTGTCGAGGGGATTGAGGAGGATCGTCTCGATCACTGGAAGGGGCTCGCCCCAATGGAAAACAGGGTAGGTCCGCCAGTCGATCGAAGTAACTTTCTGGTCATCCCACGAGACCTCTTCTCGAAGGCACCGGCTCATCCCCTGGAGGGCACCCCCCTCCATCTGATTCCGCAGACCATCGGGGTTTGAAACGGGGCCGGAATCCTGGCTGGTGACGATTCGCGTCACCGTCACCTGTCCGGTGGTCAGATCGACCTGTACCTCTGCCACCATGGCGCAATAGCCATTGTTCCCTTCGTAGAGCACGCAGGCCACTCCTCGCCCAGTGGCGATGCCGCTAGCGCCGTTTGCGGATTTCGGAGAGGGTCGGCTCTTCCAGCCCGCCGCATTTGCCGCAGCGTTCAAGACATCGATCAGCCGTGGGTCGGCCAGATGACGCAAGCGGTATTGAATCGGATCCGCCTGCACGAAGGCAGCCAGCTCGTCGATGAAGCTTTCATTCGCGAAAGTGTTTTGCAGCCGTCCGGGAGATCGCAACGGGCCGGTGAAGAATGGCGACTCGATGGTGTGTGTCAACACCCTCTCGCTTTCGACCGTTCCCGTTCCTCCGCACTGGCCGGCGACGCAGCCGGCGCCGTAAGAGGAATCCGCATTGGCGCCGTTGCTGAAGCTCGTCGGCGGGGTCCCCCCGCCTGGGACCAACGGCGGGGTCGGGAAACCAACGAGTGCGCCGGTAATGATATTGCCGGGCGCCATTTCCGTTGGACGGTTGCCCTTGGTCAGGGTGAAAGCCTCGTAGTCCCAAACAATGATTTGGCCCTTCTCATTGAGGCCAGCGCGCAAGTCGACAATGTACGCAGGCCCATAGTTTTCTCCCGCGGCCATTTCGTCCTTGCGCGTGAGCTGAACCCGCACCGGTTTGCCCACTGCCTGCGAGAGCAGTGCCGCGTCATAGCAAACAGTGTCTGCGCCGTTGAGGCCGTAGCAGCCAGATCCTTCCCGGAAAATGACGCGAATGTTGTCCTTCGGAATTCCCAAAATCTGGGCCACGCTGTCTCGCTGCGGGTACACCCCTTGCGACGCCGACCAGATGGTGGCGGTACCATCCGGGCCGATACCTTGCACGTCGGCGACCGCGGCGGAGGCGCCGATCGAGCCGTGCATCTGATAGGGAGTGAGGTAGGTGGCACTGACAATGTTGGCTGCCTGGTCAAATCTGGCGTCGACGTCGTCGGCAAGCACCGTGTATGAGTCTCGGGACGGCTGCTTGCGCATATAGCCGTATAAGTCCTGCTGGTTGGGCAGGCCCACGCCGGCTGACCAGTTCACGACGAGCGCATCGGCTGCTAGTTTGGCTTGCCATTGCTTGTCGGCAACGACGCCGACGAAGTCGTTCCTGACGACCACGCGAACATTGCCGGAAAGATTCGCGACTGAAGATTCATCGACGCTGATGACTTGAGCGCCGATGACCGGCGGACGAACAACCTTGCCGTGCAGCATCCCGGGCAGACGGACAGATTGAACGTACTCGAATTGTCCGGTGACTTTTGCCGGGATCTCATAGCGCGGCACCGACGTTCCGAGAACGGTGTAGGTGCTGGGGTCTTTCGGGACGGCGGCGCGGTCCACCGTGAGATCGAACCGTTGGTTCCCGATCAATTGGCCATAGGTAACAGATTGCGTCGGGTCGCTTTGCACGAAAATGACGCCGTCCTGGACCGCGAGTTGCCCGACCGGAACGCCCAGCTGGTCCGAGGCCATCTGGAACAAGGCTTCGCGAGCCGTGGCCAACGCCTGCCGCAGCCCATTCGGGCCGAACTCGGTTGGATGCGACTGACTGCCGGAAGTAATCCCTTGATCAGGAGTGAGAGCAGTGTCGCAGACGACGAGGGTGATGCGATCCAGCGGAACGTAGAGCTCATCGGCGATCAACTGGTACTGCACCGTTCTGAAGCCCTGCCCGAATTCACACTTGCCGGTATAGCCGGTGACGCTCTCATCCTGCGCAATGGCGACCCACGAATCCACCTGATCCAGGGGAATAGCCAGTGTTGCGCCGGAAGAAGAATTCTTTTGTCCGGGAGCCCCGCCGGGCGCCTCGGAGGAGCCGGCGATGCTGAAGCTGACAATCAACGCACCCGCCCCCTTCAACAAATCCCGTCTCGAAAACCCAGCCCTTTCCAGGGCTGCGATCGCGTCCTCTGTCATCCGCGGCGAAGAGACGACTGACTTTAGGCTTGGGCGCTTCATGGCTGCACCTCCTGTGCGTAGCGGAGCAGCGCTCGAACCATGCGGGTATGCGAATAGCAGCGGCAGAGCAAGCCATTGAGGGCAGTGATGATTTCTCCTTCTGTCGCTCCGGGGTGCTGATCGATATAAGTTTTTCCATAAAGCATGATCCCGCTGATGCAGAAGGCGCACTGCACCGCTTGTTCCTCGGTGAAGGCCCTCTGGATCGGGTGGGGATTTTCCTTGGTGCCAAGCCCCTCGATAGTGGTGATCTCATGTCCATCGGCGCTGGACACTTGCCTGACGCAGGATCTGATCGGTTGGCCGTCGAGCAACACCGTACAGGCACCACACTGTGCGAGCCCGCAGCCGAACTTGGGCCCGTTGAGCTCGAGATCATCCATCAGCACGTACAGAAGCGGGGTAGATGGCGGGTCAACTTCGACTGAGTACGGCTGGCCATTCACCGTAAGCGTGTAAACAGGCATTGTTGGCCTCCTGGGAGATTGCGCTGCAGCATCCTGCGCAGAAATCCGACCTGCGCTCAACGGTATGTGCGTCAGCCTTGAGCAAAATCGGACCCCAGCTCCGGATGCTCGGCCTGGAGGTTGCCAGGCGAGCAAGGTCTTGCGCAGTTGATCTCATCGCGGCGATGGTGGGGCCTTGCCGGTGGGTGGCAAGGGCGTCAACGAGCCGAAACGTCAAAATGAGTCGGCGACAAAGCAGGATTGATTTGCGTCCTGCGCGAATCTTGATTTGTCACTGAGAGATCGCAAACCAAACAATCATGCCTTGTGTCGTCGCGCCCACACGCGCCGAACGACCTGATGAACTCTAAGTTTGGCTCGCCTTTCATCGCGGTGCGAACGCATACGCGCGCACCCGCTCGCCTGAGCAACCCTCACGGGACGTGTTGCCACTCGGGTATCATTCCTAACACCTGTATCACTTTCCAAAATTCACCAGGAGATGAAAGATGGCGAAATCCATTTGCAGTGGTTTGGCGTTGAGTTTCATTTTTGTCGCGTTGAGCACCGCTCAGGCCGATGAGTCGGAAGTCCCTCAAGTCAGATCGGAACGCTCGGCGAGGAACGCCATCTACATCGAGCTCGGAGGAAATGGCGCGTGGTACTCACTTAACTACGAGCGGTTTGTAATGGACGAGGGCGCGATTCGAATCGGGGGCATGTTCATGTCTCTGAGCGCTTCCGCCACCGGCGGGGGCACCACGTCCACTGCAAGTGCCTCATGGTTCGCAGCGCCGCTGATGTTCAGTTACCTGGGTATCGGCAGTGAAAACCACAAGCTCGAGCTAGGCGCCGGCGCGACGATGATGTATTTCTCGGGAAGCGGCACCAACAATTTCAGCTCCTCGATCAACGCGAGCGGCTTTGTGATGGCCCCCACCGCGACGGTGGGATATCGCTACGTTCCAACGGACGGCGGGTTCAATTTCAAAGCGGGGTTCACGCCGTTTCTCATTGCGGCCGCCGGCCAGACGCATTTCTTCCCCTGGGCGGGCATCGCTGCTGGCTACGGCTTCTAGGATCTAGGCACATACTCGCGGCCGGCGTCAGCAGCCGAGCGGGAGCTCATCGGCGATTCGCTCCGCTCGGTGACGGATTTCGTCGCGATTCGTAGGAATTGATCAGCGCAGCGGGGAGCCAGCGTCGGCCGGTCGCGACGGATGGAAGGCTGACTCTCCTAGCATCCGCGAGTGGCTCCACGGCCTGATCGCGGCCGGTACGCGAAAGAGCAGGGCGGTGCGGACTGGTGAATGGCACCAGGCACCGCCTCGGATTTTGGCAGCGGCAGCCGTTTGGCGGTGCGCAAAGATCTGGCACTGGACAGCGTCTGGGGTTAGGTCCAGACATCGGAGGGTGTCGATGTCTGGAACAGCGCTGATCACCGGGGCGTCATCCGGGCTCGGTCTGCAGTACGCCCGACTTTTTGCCGCGGATAAAAATGACCTGGTGCTGGTGGCTCGGAGAAAAGAGCGACTCGAAGCACTGGCGGCCGAGCTCTCCGGCACCCACGGAGTGACGGCGCACGTCGTCGCCGATGACCTGGCGGATCCGTCGGCACCCCGGCGAATCGTTGATGAGGTAAAAGCGCGGGGCCTTGCCATCGAATATCTCGTCAACAACGCAGGTTTCGGTACCGCGGGCCCGTTTGCGGAAATTGAGCCAGCCAAAACTCTGGACATGCTGCAAGTGAACGTCGTTGCCCTGGTGTCGTTGACGCGGTCCTTCATCCCCGAGATGGTCCGAAGGGGCCATGGCCGAGTGCTGAACCTTGGCTCAACGGCTGGTTTTCAGCCGGGGCCCTTCATGGCCGTCTACTACGCGAGCAAGGCATTCGTGAACTCGTTCACCGAGGCCCTCTGGTACGAGCTCAAAGGAACGGGGGTGACCGCCACCGTCAGTTGCCCAGGGGCCACGGCCACCGAGTTTTCCGCGGTAGCGGGCACTGAGCGATCACGGTTGTTCTCGCTCGGTGCGATGAGCTCGGAGGAGGTCGCTCGCGAAGGTTACCTGGCGATGCTCAAGGGCAAACCCATCGCCGTCCACGGATTGAAGAACAAGGTCTTGGCAAGCTCGGTGCGCTTTTCTCCGCGGGCGATCGTGCGCGGAATAGCTGCAACGATGAACAAGTCGCCTGGGGACGGCACGTCCGCACAGCTGAAATCGTGAATACAAAAGGACTGCCGCTGGGTTCGCTGAGAGCCAGGATGTCGCTCGCGCCCCGAAGGGAGGGTCAGAGAGAATAGGGCCCAGGCGATGCTCGACCTCTGCTTCTGCTAGGTCGCGAGAGGAATGTTTACCCAGAAGCAAGCACTCTGACCGGGGCGGGATCGGATTCCCACCTGACCGCCATGGGCCTCGACGATCCGTTTGACGGTAGCAAGGCCCAGGCCGATTGGTGGTTCTCGCCAACCCGCCGGACGGACCCCACGCTCGAATCGAATCGAGGGCCCGGAGCCCTGCACCGCCAGATAGACGGTGCCGCCTGAAATGGCTGTTCGAGCGACGATTTGCCTGCTCGGTCCATCGCCGATGTATTTGATTGCATTTCGAACGAGGTTCTGAAGGACAATTGTGACAGCTGCTTCTCCGCACGCCACTTGTACATTCGGCACGGGCTCGATGGTCAAACGCACACCGGCGTTTTCAGCGAGGAGAAGGAAATCTTCCTTGAGCCCTTCAAAGACGTGGGACAAGTTCGCGGTGATTCTCGATCCTTCTCGAACGGCAAGCCGAAGGGGTGGCGGCCGCTGCGGACCCGGCGCGACCCGGCCAGCGACGTGTTCGAGCTCCGTCATCCGCGCGGCCTGTTCGATGTACTTGGTGGACGATTGACCATGCGAACGCATCACCTGGACCGCGAACACTGCCCCGAAGAGTCCCACCAGAGAGCAAAGGCCATACAAAGCAAGGGCAGCCGTCGAGGATCTTGGGTGGGCCGCTTCCACCGTCGTTCGATCTCGATCGGAATTTCCAATGGCGAGCGTCGCTCCCTGCATCATTACCCGTCTGGCTGCTTGCGCGAGAGGTCGAAGCTCGAGCAGGGCGGCATCGGCAGGCCGAATGTCGCTGCGTTGTCTCGCGTGGTTTTGCCATTGAACCCAGGCGACGACGCAACCGACTCCTAGCCCGACGAGCACGGAAACGAACATCCACCGCGGTTGCAAATAGACTCTTCGCCGGACCGAGGATGCTGAGCGTCGCGAGGGATCAGTCGACTCCGTCCCTTTGACCGCCTGGGTGAAGCGGTGACCGTTCACGGCATTTGGCTCGAAGTTCATCTACTTGCAGGGCTCAATCAGGGTCTCTGAGATAGGCGACTGGGTACGCAGGATGAGGGACCATTCGGTGGGCCCGGGCGACAGTTCCCGCTCACCTGACTTCCCTCGTCGATAAAGCGGCACTCCGTGCCGTGCGGAATCCCGTTGCAGACTCGAATTGCCTCTGGCGACAAATCGCCAATAGGGCTGGCGGGATCACTGGGAACACATACCGTGGGCTCTCCCCGGCTGCCGGAGCGACAAACGCCGTCGAGCTGCTCTTGACCGGCGAACCTGCACCCGGTCCCATCTTGTAAACCATTGCAGGCCTGGACCGCTTCCGCCGAGAACTGCTCAGAGCTGCTGAGCTTGCCGAGGCTCGAGTCGTCGGAACCCCCCGGATTCGCAACCGCCAGAGCTACCCAGATCATCCAGCACACCACGAGCCATGGCGTCTTCATCCGAGGTCCTCGCCGAACGGCAGGGTTCGCCGCCGCAGTCACCTCGAAAGACCGTCGAGCTCGGAATCTCGTTAGTGGGCGGCGCCACCGGGAGGAGCCACATCGCCGGTAATTCCGCCATCGCTGCCTGGAGCGCGTGGAGGGGAGGAGTAGCCGGGTGTGCCAGGCGGCGCTCCCATCCATCCCTGGCGCCGTCCCGGCGGTGGCGGCCGCGCCTCGATCTCATCGAGCTTCTTGGTTTGAGCTTCGGTCAGGACCGAGCGAAGCTCCCGTTCGGTCTGCTCGTTGGCAGCCCGCACGCGCGGAAAATTCTGCTGAAAGATGGACTCGATCGCGGTGCGGTGCCTGGCGAAAACTTCCTTGGCTTTTTCGCGCTGTTCCGCGGTCAGTTCGAGCTCCTTGAGGTGCGGGGGCAAGTCCTTGTGGGGCCGCGGTGAGTGAGGGGCTGAGCGCCACCAGGCAAATACGCCCGCGCCGGCCACCGCGCCGGCGAGAAAGACGCAGAATAGGACCAAACCGGACCAGATGCGAAGACGGCGGGTTGCACTGTTACCTGCCATCGAGCTCCCCCAACGCCTCGATCGGGTCGACTTCCGACGGCACTTTGCCCGTTCGCGCCCACGAGGAGACCAACTCCACCGGGTCGCTCACCGCGCCGAAGGGACTCTGGCCCGAATTCGAACCGTTGCGTACCAGCGTTGGAAGCCAAGCGGTGAGAGCGAGCAGTGCCGCGATGGCTATCGCAGGCCGCCCCCAGGAGACCAGCTCATGAACGAGAAACAGCGCGGCTGATACCGGCGATCTCGCACCCGCGACGATCGAATCGACCATTCGTTGAAAGCGGGCGGCATCGCGCTTGGGGTCGAGCGCGGAGAAGTCAATTCGGTCGTCATCCATGTTTTATCTCCTGCTTGAAATCAAGTGCGAGGTGCTCGCGCAACAGACGGCGCGCGACGAACAAGTGCTGGCGGGACATCACCTCGGAGATATCGAGCGCAGCGGCGATTTCTCCGTGGGTCCACTCTTCGAGATCGTGAAGCAACACCACCTGTTGCTGGGTTTCGCTGAGCTGCTTAAGAGATCCGAGAAGTCGCCGACGCAGCCGAACGGACGAGGCGTCACCGTCGACCATTTCGCCACGCGTTTCCCGCTGAAGCAGAGTTGCATGCAGCTTGCCTCTCTCGAGGTGATTGAAGGCGCGGTGCCGGACCGCCTGGAAGAGCCAGCGCGCGAAATGTTGCGGTTCGCGGCACTGATCCAGCCGCTGCAGCGCTCCCATCAGTGCCTCCTGTGCAAGGTCTTCAGCATCGGCGGTGCTGCGCACTACCGACAGCGCTACCGCATAGGCGGCGCGCAAATAACGTCGGACGAGCGCCTCGAGGGCCACCGCGTCCCCCCGCCGCGCCCGCGCAACGAGGACCGTATCCTCATCTTCCACCATCCCGACGATTATAGGACCATACGACCGACGAAGGCACTGTGGCGTTAGGATCGGCTCCGGGGCGGCCCACTGTCAGCGTCGAACCGTGCCGCCCGGCTTTCCCTGCCTCTGAGCGCCCTACTGCTCCGCGCCGGCCAGAGTTACGAGCGGCGAAGCACCGCCCTCGTAAGCGCGACCGGTGGGTGAACCTTGGCTGTCCGGTAGTGAGTTGGAGTAACGCCCCGGGTGGGCTCCCCCGACCGGCGAGAGAGCGGGGTCAATGACGACTTCGGCAACCGGAAGCGGTCGCGCGGTGGCGGTAGACCCCGGGATGCGACCGCATGTATCGCCGAGAATCGTTGCAGCTGGAGCAACGGTGAGTTCGTCGAGAACGCATTGCCCTCATCTGCTCCGCCTGGATACAGACGCATCAATGGGACTGGGACGACCATGCAATCCAATCGGCCGAATCTTCGCAACGATTCGATCGCTGCGAATCGTCGTAACAATTCAAATCCTCGCGAATCTAGTTAGGTAGATCCGCATCTAGATCGACGTCATGCAATCACGCAACCTTACGCAAATGGTCGCGCAGGTAACCGAAGTCGCCCTCCGACGACCCTGGCGGTTCTTCTTCGCGGCGGCGGTTCTGACTGCAGTGTCGGTCTGGCTCGCCCTCGGGCTGGAAATCAGCTCGTCGTTCGAAGAGCTACTTCCCCCCAACTTGCCCAGCGTGGTGCACATCAAGGAGCTGCTGCGCCGGGTAGGGGGAGAGGGAACAGTGCTCGTCACGGTCGAGAATCTGAATCCTGCCGCCGACCTCTCCGGCGCCGAGGCTTACGCTACCAGGCTGGCGGAGGAGTATCGGAGGCTCGGGCCTTCAGTCATTCGTTCCGTCGAATCGAACGTTGCCCCGATTGAACGATGGTACGCGGATCATTGGCCGCTTTTCGCAAGTCTCGAGGACTTGAAGACCGCCGATGAGGATTTGAGAAAGGCGGTCGCGGAAGCCAAAGCGAAGGCCAATCCACTGCTCTTGCACCTTGACGACGAGGATTCTGCGCGGCCGCCGGCGAGCAAAGAGTTAGGGCCGTGGGGCGATCCGAATAGTCCTCTGCCGCGCGCCAAGGTCGCAGAACGGTTTCGCGGCAATCCGGGGGGGTTCTTCGTCCACCCGGATGGGCGATCGGTCACGATCATGGTGCGCCCGGCGGGTAGCTCGCTGAGCGTCAAAGAAGCGCGGCTCGTGCTGGATCGAATGCGGCGGGTGGCGGATGGCTTGGCGGGAGAGCTTCGGGCGAACAACCTGCGGGTTGGGTTCGGCGGGACTTATGCCATCCTGGTGGCCGAGTACGAGGCGATTGTCCAAAGCATTGGATCCACCGCCCTGCTCGTCGCGTCTCTCGTTCTCCTCTCGATGCTTCTATTCTTCCGCGACCTGCGTTCCACGCTGGCTTTGGGCATTGCAATGCTGGTGGCGGTTGCGATTACTTTCGCGATCACTCGCCTGGTGATTGGACACCTAAATACCCAGACCGCTTTTCTCTGGGCGATCGTTCTTGGCAACGGGATCAACTACGGGCTCATCTACCTGGCCCGAGAGCGCCAGCTTCGACGCACCGGGATGGCACTTGGCCCCGCGGCGATCGAAGGGGCGAAGACCGCCGCGTCGGCCACTTTGCTTGCCTCAGCTGCCTCGAGCGTGTCCTTCGCCGTGTTGATGCTCGCCGCGAATCGTGGCTTTCGGGACTTCGGATTCATCGGAGCAGTTGGAATGCTGCTCTCCTGGATTTCCACCTTCACGTTGCTCCCGGCTCTTTTGACAATCTTCGAAAGGCTGCGGCCTCTTCGCCCGGTCGTTTCCGCCCGGCGCGAAAAGGGCGGAGGTTCGAAATGGGCGGCGGCCCTCGATAAGCTGAGCCAGCGTCCCGGTGCGGTGGTTGCGATCTTCGGAGCACTGACGCTTTTCTCGGCAGTTCAGTTCATCCGCTTCCTTCCGGATGCGATGGAACGCAATCTTGAAAACGTGACCAACGAGCTGCAGGCAACAAACGAAACTGCCCGATTCAACGACCGCGGACAAAAATCCATCGGTATGTCGATCGAAGGCGCGATCGCGTTGTTGCCCTCGCCTCGAGCGGCGGATGAGTTTTGCCAGGTCATACGGCATCGCCAGTCGGAGCCTCGCTGGAAGGGTTTGATCGACCGTTGCGAAACGATCAGCTCCGTCATCCCGGTCGACCAAGAGCAGAAGTTGGCGGTGATTTCGAGCATTCGACAGCGGCTCTCTGATCTCCTTCTCGACAGCGTGGATCCTAAACAGCGCGATCGCCTGCGTCAGGTGCGGGAGGATTTGGCAGCCCAGCGCATCGTCACCGCGGCAGACGCGCCGACCGCGATCGTGGACCCTTTCCGCGAACAAGACGGCACCCTGGGGCGGATCGCGACGGTCACCGCAAGCCGCTCGGCAAAGCTCGAGCTGGCCCCCAATCTAGACGCTTTCGTTCAAGCAATTCGCAACGTGCCGGTGGAAGGAAAGCTTTACGAGGCTGCGGGAGAGGACGTGGTGGTGGCAGACCTTTTGCGGGACATTGAGACCGAAGGGCCTCGGACCACCTTCCTGTCTCTGGCGGGCGTCTGCGTCCTGGTGTTCTTTTTCTTCCGGGCAAGTCGGGACAGTCTGTTTGTCCTTGGCACGTTGCTGGCGGGTGTTGTTCTGATGAGTGGGGTCGCGGTCCTGCTCCATTTGAAGATCAACTTCTTCAACTTCATCGTTTTCCCCATTACTTTCGGCATCGCCGTCGACTATGGGGCCAATGTGGTGAGCCGGATTCGCGAGCGCGACGGTCGCGTTCTGACGTCGCTATTGGAAGTCGGTCCTGCCGTAGCGCTCTGCTCGTGGACGTCGATCATCGGCTATGCGTCATTGCTGCCCTCGGTGAACCGCGCGTTGCGCTCATTCGGTCTCTACGCGGTAGCGGGGGAGGTGGCTTCAATCGTTTGCGCACTGGTGCTGTTGCCTGCGTTGAAGCTGATGATTTCGCCTCGAGTCCGCGCTCCGCGAACGCACGTTGCGGCGGAGCCGTTTTAAATCCCGGTCGGGCGGTCAGGTTAGAATTGGATGGAAGTAATTGCTCGGCCGTAGAATGCTTCGGACTGGTGCGTCAAGCCTCGTCCAGCGGCGAGGGTTAGCCAAAATCCCCTGATTGGGCCGCGCAGGGTGGTTGCCCATGAAATCGCCGGACCCGCCCAGACAAAAACTTTCACATCCTCGTCCGACGGTTTCTCGGCTCTCCCGAAGACCTCGAGGCCGAGCTTCAAGGCTGGCCCGAAAACCTCTCTGCTCACCCCGAGAGCGTATTCAATTTCCGGCGTGTAGTGGCCACCGATCGCACGCTCAACCTCGAAAGCGAGATTTGTAGAGATGTTCCAAGAATCAAGGTCCTTGCCGAGGATGAGCTTGATCTCCGCCTTCTGTGCCGCCTCGCCCCGAAGGAGGCGCTGATACTCTAGATAGAGCACGGGGTCGACAAACCATTCTCCCGCGGGGGCCAAGCGGACGCGTGATTCGATTTTGAAACCCGCGTAACCCGACTCGCCTGGATCGGAAACGATGTCCAGAAGATTGTAAAGAGCGATGTCCCAACGGGGAGAAATTCCGTACTCCAATTCCAACATCCCGCGATATCCCCTCGCCGCTGGTCCGTCGATCAGCTCCCCATCCCGCGCGTAAGTGTGCCACGTCTCGACGTCGAGCTCTCCCTGGGGGGCGGTGACCGCTTCGTATGTTTGTCCATAGGCGCGGCGATCCGCCCGGGTTACCGACGGCCAAAGCACCAGCACGCTGGCCGCGAAAGCGATTTTCGAGCGGACCCGAGGCCTATACACCGTCGGTCCTCGAACCGATTTAATGATATTGATTCTCATAATGGTTCGCATCTAGCAGGAGCAAGTGACCATTGCAAGTGGAATGCGCGGGCTGCAGATTGAAGCGACAACTTTGACCCGAGGAGGTTTCCGGTGAAGGACCTGACCCTCTCAAGGCGCGCCGCTCTTAAGCTGATCGGGTTTGCTGCCAGTGGCGCGATGTTGGAAGGTGTGGATGTGAATGCATCCCCCGAGTCGTTGATTTCCCGGAGGATTCCCAGTTCCGGTGAAGCCGTTCCCTGCATGGGAATTGGAACTTACGACTCGTTTGATGTTTCCAGCCCCGAGCAGCGCCAGCAAGTTAAGGAAGTAATGCGCGACTTCGCCCGGTTGCGCGGAAGGGTGGTGGACACGTCACCGATGTACGGAGCGGCAGAGTCGGTGATCGGCGATGTCATTACCGAGCTCAGCCTTACCAAGGAATTGTTTCTCGCCACCAAGGTCTGGATCGAGGGCCTCGACGCCGGGCTCGCCCAGGCGCGGCAATCCATGCAACGGATGAAGACGTCCAAGGTCGACCTGATTCAAGTTCATAATCTGCTCGACGTAGATACCCATTTGAGCTGGCTGAAGGAATGGAAGCAGAAAGGACAAGTTCGCTACATCGGGGTAACGCATTACGCCGAAGGGGCATACGCGGCCTTGGAGAAACAAGTCAGTACAAAGCAGGTCGATTTCGTCCAGTTCAACTATTCGATGGGGGAGCGCGAGGCAGAAAAGAGACTCTTGCCCGCTGCGATGGCTTCGGGCGCCGCGGTCATCGTCAACCGCCCCTTCGCCAAGGCCAGCCTCTTCGAGCGGGTCAAGGGTCGTCAACTGCCTGCTTGGGCGTCAGAATTCGATGCCAGTACCTGGGCGCAGTTCTTCCTCAAATACATCCTCGGGCACCCTGCAGTGACCTGCGTGATTCCCGCCACGCGCAATCCAAAACACCTCGCCGACAATATGCAAGCAGGGCGGGGGAGGCTGCCCGATGAAAAGATGAGGCAGAGGATGGTGGCGTTTTGGAGCGCCCTTTAGGCTTGAACCAACTCGATTTCCGTGATCTCTGGAGTTGGGCCGACGCGCAACGGCGGGCCCCAGTACCCGGTTCCGCGGCTGGTGTACACCCAGAGACCGTAGAGCCTCTTGAGGCCACTGACCATGGGCTGCTGGAGCCGGACGAAGAACATGAACGGAAAGATCTGACCGCCGTGCGTATGGCCGGACAGCTGCAGGTCCACCTTCTCGCCAGCAGCGCGCGCCGCGCTCCGGGGCTGATGCGCAAGCAGGATGCGAGGGAACCCTTCCGGCGCCCCGGCGAAAGCGAGATCAGGACGAGATTCGTGGCGGGGATGGAAACGGCCACCGTCATAGTCCGTGACGCCGGCCACCACCAGGCCCGAAGCTCCTCGCCGCAACACCCGGTGCTCGTTTTGTAAAACGACGATCCCGAGTCGTCTGATTTGGTCCAACCAAGCGTCGACCCCATGGTAGTATTCGTGATTGCCGGTCACGAAGAACACGCCTTCCTTAGCGCGAAGATTCGCCAGCGGCGCCACATACGGTCGCAGATCGCTCACCTGACCGTCGATTAAGTCTCCGGTAATCGCCACCAGATCCGGCTCCAGTGCATTCACCTGATCAATGACTCGCGCCAGAATTCTGGGATTTTGGTTCTGGGTAATGTGTAGGTCGCTGATTTGAACGATCCGAAACCCCTCGAACGCATTTCCCAGCCGGTGCACTGGAAAGCGCAGTCGCTCCAATCGTGCGGGGCCGCGGGCGGTTCTAAATCCGATGGTGCCCGCCAGGCCAACGATTGCAAGGACGGCGAGCGCCTGGATCTCGCCGAACCTCAGCCGATCCGCGGCGCTGGCCCCGAGCAGGTTCACCAGGAATCGAATTACGTCCGTAACGACGACGGAGCTCAGCGCAAGACCGAAGAGGCCGACCCACAGGTGGCCAATCGCTCGAATCGGCCGGGCCACCCAGCGAGGAAAAAGGCGCCATGACAGGAGGCCCAGCGGAACCGACGCCAGGAGCAACCAGATCACCGCCCAGGCCGCAAGTCGTCCTCCTCCGCGAAGACCCGTACCGTCGATCAGCCGTGCCCCGACATAATAGTGTAAGCCCCCGAGCACGGTCACAACAACGCCGAGGCGGGTGAGCGCGGTCCCCACCAGGCGCTTGCTCCAGGGCGGGGTCGGCGAATCCGTCTCTTCTTTGCGGACGGCGGCCAGCGCCGGGCTCGCCGCTTCCTGCGTCGCGCCGTTGGAGTCGTCTAAATCCCGCATCTTCAGGAATCTGTAACTGCTTCGTGCCCGGCAAGCACGCCGGTGAACGCTTTTTGATGCGCGCCGGAGAAAGGGACGACATCTTAGCCGTTGTTGAGGCCGGAGCCCTGTTCTTGAGCTCGCTCAAGCCGGTCGCGCAAGACCCACGGTAGGCAAATGAACCCGAGCAGCCCGCAGGCCCGCGAAATGGGCGACGAGTCGATGGTCCGCAATCTCGCGGCCCAGGCGGAGGCGATCTGGCCGCAGGAACGCCCGTTGTTTGCCCGCTATTTGCTCCCCGCCTCGCCACGAATACTCGACCTTGGCTGCGGAACCGGTGAAATCACTTTTCGGGTCGCCGAGCTATTTCCCGCGTCTCAAATCGTCGGCGTTGATCTCGACGAGGGTCACCTCGAGCGCGCCCGTCGAAGGTGCTCGCAATTCGGCGACCGGGTGCGCTTCCAGAAGGGCGATGCCCTGGCACTCGGGCTGCCGGAGGGGACGTTCGATCTGGTCATTTGCCGCCACCTGCTTCAGGCCTTGCCGGACGCTCGCCGCGCGCTGGCGGAGATGCGTCGCGTCGCCCGCTCAGGAGGATGGCTCCATTTGATTGCCGAAGACTACGGCATGCTTTGGTGCCATCCGACCGAGCATGATCCCGACGTCTTCTGGCGGGAGGGGGCGCTGGTCTTCGGCGATGCCATCGGCACCGATCTGCGCGTCGGGCGCAAGATGTTCACCCTGCTGACCGATCTCGAGATGCGCGATATCGCGGTGGATTACCTGGTCGTCGATACCTTGCGCGTCCCCCGCGACACATTCGCGCGCATCTGGGAGGCCTGGCGAGATGGCTACACCGACTCCCTGGTGGAAAAGTCGCGGCTTTTACGCGCTGAAATCGAAAGGTACTGGGCTGAAATGATTGCCTGCGTGCGAAATCCGCGCGGCTACGCCCTTTGGCAGCTGCCGCTCTGGAGCGCCCGCGTTTCCTGAAGGCCGGGCGTTTTCGGGAGGCAAGTGAGAAGGCGAGCCCCGCGGTTTCCCGAAGCTTGGAAAAAGCCTCGTTGCCGACTAGATCGAAACGCCAGGAGGTCCCATGGAAGACCAGGCGCAGCCGATCGAAATTCCATTTCCCGATTCGACCACTCTCCACCTGAAACTTCGAGTGGGCGCCTGCCGACTGCAGATCGCGCCTGCGTCGGAGGGCTGGGTCTCGGGCACCTATACGGATCCATCGGGAATGGTCCGCGCGAAAATCGAACAGGAAGGCGGTAATGTTCGCATCACTCAGGAATACGCGGGAGGCACCGGTCTGGGTTCGCTGTTACGGCCTGCGATTCCGCGCTTCGACCTGAAGCTCGGGCGCGCCAAGCCGTACATGCTGTCCCTGGAAACCGGAGCGAGCGACAGCGCGCTCGACCTCGGTGGTCTGCCCATCACGCGGCTCGTTCTCAAGCAGGGAGCAGGTCGGGCCAGTTTCGACTTTTCCGATCCCAATCCGGAGCCGATGACCCTCTTCGACGTGCACGCGGGCGCGGTCGCCTTGGAAATGAAGAATCTCGGCAATGCGAATTTCAGTGAGATGCGGGTTGAAGGTGGCGCCGCGTCGTACAAGCTCGATTTTGCCGGGACTCTGCGACGCGATGCTCAGGTGCAGATCGACAGTGGCATGTCTTCTGTCGAGATCAAGGTGCCCCGCTCGACCGCCGCGCGCATCGCCGCGGAGTGCAGCCTCGGTCACCTCGAGATCGGAGACGGGTTCAGCAAGCGGGAAGGGTTGTTGTGGACCGAAGCGGCCCTCGCCAGTAAGACTCCCGTGCTCACGATTCACGTCAACGTGACGATGGGCGGGCTCAAGATCATCGCTACTGCCTAAGGGCCAATTGCACAGTCCGGAGTCGCGCTCAGGTCGGTGACGAAATCGCGGATGAGGATGGCCAGCGGAGGTCAGACAATATTCGGCGGGACATGCGTATTGCTTCTTCGAGGTATTGCTTCTTGTAGCCTGTCTAGCCAAATCCGTCGGTCCAGTGGCGGATTTCGTTTCATTCTGCACCTCGCCGCGCCGTCTGTGTTGCAATTCGCGGCCTGGACCATCGCCGGATTTGAGTAAAAGGCCTGGGCAGCTCCTGGACGCCAAGGGCGGGAAGGGAACGCCCGGGCGTGGGAAACAGCGACCGGCCGCTCGGGCAGCCGCTGGGCACGCTCCCTGCACTGGCCGCCCGACCATGAAAAAGCCTCGAACCCGTCGTGTCTTCTCGGCGGCCGCGTCGCTTCTCATCCCCTGCTTTGTTTGTGCGAACGATTCAAGAGCGAACGCGGCCCCTGCCGAGACCGCTGTACCGTCCACGCCTGGCGACCCACCCGGAACCTCGGCGCCGAATCCCGTTGCCACCGAGCCATTCGCCTGGGGCGATTTTACCTGGCTCAATGGAACCACGCGCCAACATGCTTCGCTGTTGGACAGCAAGTATTTCACCGGCACGTTTACGATGGATGTGAACTACAACTACTCGTAATCGGCCCATCGACCACACGAACGTCGGCTCAACCGCGACCTTCCGCGAGGGCGAGCTCAACCTATCGTTTGCTGCCTTCGGTGGAGATTTCCATTATGGGAGCGCCCGCGGAAGACTCCTGCTCCAACTCGGCACGCGTGCGACGGGCGTACCGCGCAACGACCTGACGCCCTTGCGCGGCCAGTTCGATCTCTACACCGCCCTTCGCTACATCAGCGAGGCCTACGCTGGTTATCATTGGGACGTCTGGCACGGCATCAATCTCGATGTGGGAATGTTCATGTCCTACGTGGGCCTGATGTCATACAACAATTTTGAAAACTGGGTGTATCAACCCTCGTATACGTCGGACAACACGCCCTGGTTTTTTACTGGTTTCAGGTTGCAAATCTTCCCCACCGATCGGCTCAAGGTCGAGCTTTGGTTGATCAATGGTTGGCAAACGTATGGGATGTTCAACGAGGCGCCGGGCGTCGGCTATCAAATCCTCTACCGCCCCGTGGAACCGGTCTCGGTCCTCGCCAACGGTTACATGGGTTGGGACACGCCAACCATCTCGTCACGGATTCGCTTCCACAGCGACAACAGCTTCCTTCTCCGCTATTACAACAACCCCGGCGGTCGAATCTCGAAGGCTGCTTTTTCTCTGACCGGGGACCTCGGCTTCGAGTCAGGAGGTGGGGTCACGCCCTTTGGGGGCGACGGTGGTCCGGCTCAGAATTTTATCAGCGGTATGTTCTACAATCGCCTCTGGTTCTTCAACGATCTGTTTGGCTGGACGGTCGGTTATGGACGCATGCACAATCCGGGTCGCTATCTGGTTCTTCTTCCCACCGGAGTCGCCGCCAACACCTTCACCCAGAACGTCGGGGACGTCTTCGACGCCTGGGATACCCAGACGAATATCCAATACATGCCGAATGAATACTCCACCTGGAGCCTGGAGCTGGTTTACCGCCGGGCCAATGTTCCATACTTTGCCGGACGGGGCGGAGTGACCTCACCCAATGGCTGGAACCCGCCGATTGGCGATCCAACCGGCTTCGAACCCGACCTGGTGAAAGCGCTTGATATTCTCGGTGTTGTTCCGGATGTAGGAGCCCAACCCGATGGGCAGGCCAAGCGGACGATTCGTGGCGATGCTCGTCCTTTGCGAGGGATGCGCGGCATTCTTTCCGGTTCGGCACGACCCGGTGAGCGATGCGAAGGAGAAGGAGTCTGCGGTCTGTCCTCGGGGAAGCGCGCCTGACTATCCATCGGGGGTGCTCGATGGTCATTCGGTAGTCCAGGTCGAGCCGATCTACTCAAGCATCAGGACCGGCCGAAGCGGGAACGAATCGCGGCTGCAGGGAGCGAAACTACGCTTGCGCCCGGTGCCGGGTCTGACCACCACTTCGCTCGAGGCTTTGCTCGTCTGTCATCAGGCAAGGCGTGTTCTCGGACGAGATGGAGAAGCGGAATTGGCGAATGATCCGTACTGGCTACCGGGAGGGTGGCTGAACATCAGCGTCGAGAGTGAAGGCGGCAACTTCATCGTTAGCGTCAAGGGACAAGACATCACGCAGGCGAACCAGATCCTCTCAAGAGCGACCGCCTTCGCCTCGGACGCATGACAATCTGCTGGATCAGCCTCGTGTCGCGCAGAGCAGCGATTGTCAGGGTGTTGCGAACACCGTAGCGCGTCGGAGGACCTCTTTCGCCGTTTCGAGATCCGACGCTCGTACTTCCGCGCGAAGCCCGCCGCTCTCCGACCGCACCGAGACCCTGACATCTTGCTCAGCGACCCAGTAAGGATCGTTCGGAACGATCGGCTCCCCGGGGCGCGCAAGCTCGCTCCGCGCATTGTGGCAATTGAGAAGGCTCTCCAGACTCTCGGAGGAGAAAGCCGGGAACGGCCGGAGTTGGATGGTTGCTCCGCTGAGTCGGTATTCGGGGCCGGTGCGAGCGGATCTGACCATCGAATAGAGCGGCTTCACGGTCACTACCGAGCGCCCATCAAGAAGCTCCACTGGATACTCCGGGCCTTTGCCGAGCGGACAGGTCGAGCGCTCTTTGTCCTCAGCCTCCCGTTTCGAGTCTCGCGCTGACGGGAGCAGCAGGGCGCATCCCGGGGCCAGCGTCAGCAGGACGACGACCCACTTCCCGTACACGATGAACGAGGTTGCCCGCATTGGCTCTTTCGGAAGTGGGCTACCGTAGCATCAGGAGTACGCTGAGAACAGTCGGTCCGCCGACAGGTCTGTCGAAAATGGCAACGCCGGATGGGCGCCTGGAACCAGGGCAGCGGCGATTGCACATTGCACTGTCGCCCAATCCGACTCCTGCTATCGGCAAGGCGCTGGCGGCACTTTGAGGAGTGTTCAGATGCGCACTGTCGTTCAACCTCTCGTCGTCTGTCTATTACTAGGCCATCCCCTGGCAGCGTCAGCAGCTCAGCCACCGCCCGCTCGGGTGGAGTCAGTGGCAACTGAACCCGCCGCGCCATTCGCGTTCGCGGACTTCTCCTGGGTGCCTGGCAATCTTGGTGCCAGCGAAAAGCCCCTGACGTTCGGTCCGTTCGTGGGAGAGCTCAGGGTGGACACCGCCTATCACTGGAGCTTCAACAATCCGAAGGATGACACGATCTCCGGATCGAGCGAGGTGTTTCGCCACGGCGAATTCCAACTGACGCAGCTGGGCATTGGCGGAGACTTTTTCTACAAGAACGTGATGGCCCGACTGATGACTCAGTTTGGAATGTACTCACAGACTACGCCACGCAACGATGCGAGCACGGGGCGGGGGCAGTGGAACCTCGACAACGCCTATCGCTACCTCGCGGAGGCATACGGCGGTTACCACATCGATGTTTGGAGTGGCATCAACATCCAGGCTGGAATTTTCATGTCCTATATCGGTCTCTGGAGCTACTACAATTTCGACAACTGGACCTATCAACCGTCGTACGTGTCGTCGAACACGCCATGGTTCTTCAACGGCGTGCGCGTCCAGATTTTTCCGAGCGACAAGCTGAAGATCGAGCCGTGGTTGATCAATGGGTGGCAGTCGTACGGCAGATTCAACAATGCTCCGGGTCTTGGACTCCAGGTTCTTTATCGCCCGACGGGTTGGCTCTCGCTCCTTGGCAATCAGTACATCGGCGCCGATACACTTAACGTCCCGGACCGGAAGCGCATGCATACCGATGACAGCATCATGGTTAAATACTACGACAATCCATCTGGCTTGATCAGCAAGGCGGCCGCATCGCTCACCCTCGACGCTGGTTGCGAATGGGGCGGGGGCGTGGACTGCTCGTCGCAGTACTTCCTCGGCTTCATGGCTTATACGCGCCTGTGGTTCCTCCGCGATCTCTTCGCTTTCACCGCCGGGGGCGGCGCAATTACCAATCCAGGGCGTTACCTGGTGCTGTTGCCTCCGATCAATGGCGCGACGGCTTTTTCTGGAACGCCTTACTTCACCCAGAATGCCGGCGACCCATTCAAGGCGTGGGACATGCAGTTAACTGCCGACTACATGCCGCGTCCCTTCATCACCTTCCGCGTCGAGTTCAATCACCGCGGGGCAAACGTGCCGTACTTCTCCGGGCGTGGAGGCGTCACGCCTGAAGGTGGCAATCAAGGCCCCCTGGGATCGGTCGTCGAAGGCTTTACGCCCGACCTCGTCAAGGACGAGAACCGCCTCACTGGGGCGCTGTTGATCAAGCTATGAGCGGAGGTTCCAATGACAGACGTTATTTTGATTGTTGCGGCGATCGGTTTTTTCGCCATCGGTTGGGCCTATGTCGAGGCCTGTGATCGTCTTTAGGAGAGTAAAATGCTGCTGGAATACTGGATCGGAGCGGTACTTTCCGCTCTGCTGACGGCATATCTGGTCTACGCCCTTCTCCGGCCAGAAAAATTCTAGAACCATCATGACCACCATTGGTTGGATACAGATTGTCGTTTTTGCATTGGTGATGTTTCTGATCACCAAACCGCTCGGCATTTATCTCTTCAGGGTTTTTGAGGGCCCGCAGCCTCTGCCCGCCGTCCTGGGGCGAATCGAGAGATTCGTTTTGCGGCTTTGCGGCGTCGACCCGAAAATCGAGCAGACCTGGAAAGGGTATGGGTTTGCCCTGCTCGCGTTTAGCCTGTTTGGAATGCTGGTGACTTACTTCATCCAGCGGCTCCAGCACCTTCTCCCCTTGAACCCCCAGCACTTTGCGGCGGTTAATCCAGATTTGGCCTTCAACACCGCCGCCAGCTTCACCACCAACACCAATTGGCAATCGTACACGGGCGAGTCGACGATGAGCTATCT
>WNFC01006245.1_pt1 | contig 31184 bp, 27 predicted proteins | sample 5400541 | NCBI WGS metagenome assembly WNFC01 (sample SAMN13153342, study PRJNA577476) | soil metagenome | isolation source: 120 cm saprolite under Douglas fir tree site 2 hole 2 replicate 1 | place: USA:California | collected 2015-04-18
CCGGGTTCTCGCAGTGAAACGTCCGCTCGGACAGCGACAGGCTTGGCTTTCGCCAGCCGCAGCCCGAGCACGTCCTGGAGCTGGGGTAGAAGCTGGCGGCTACCACCAGCGTCGACCCGTACCACCGGCACTTGTAGGCGAGTTGGCGGCGCAGACCCGCCATCGAGGCGTCGTGGATCCCCCGGGTGAGGCCGGCCTTGGCCCTGCGCCCGTTATTCAGGTAGTGACCCGGGCGACCGGGATCTGGTTTGGGGGCGGGACGCCGAACCAGGTTGGCGACGGCGAGGTGCTCGACCACCACGGTGGCGTGGTTGCGGGCAAGGTGGGTGGTGAGCTTGTGCATGGCGTCACGTCGCACCGAGGCGACCCTGGCGTGGGTGCGGGCCAGGGCCGCGGCACTGCGGGCGTGGCGCCTCGACCCCCGCCGGCGCCGTGAGCACTCCCGGGACTGGCGGGCGATGCGCTTGGCGTAGCGGGAGAGGGCCCTGGGGTTTGGCACCCTCTGCCCCGTGGACAGCACGGCAAGGCAGCTCACCCCGGCGTCGACCCCGACGGTCGGCCCCGGCGGCGGCGAGGACGCCGAAGAGCCCTGTAGGCATCGACGGTCCAATCAGGCGGACGGTGCCCCCCGGTGACGTTCACCGCCGAGCCGATACACCGTGCTCAGCACCTCGACCGGGTCCACGTGGTACAAGCTCTCAAAGGACCGGCTGATGGCGTGGCAAAGGTAGCACCGCTCACCAAACGTCAGGCCAAGGTCGTGGAGGACCCAATACTGCAGGGCGAGCACGGCGCGCATGGCCTGGACCTCGACATCATGTTTGACGAACTCCTGGATCCCCGTGTTGCTGTTGATCGTTCTATGGATCGCGCTGGTGGAGACGTCCGCCCGGTCCCCGATCCAACCGGTCTCGTCCGAGACGACACGAAAAGCGCCGCCGGCAATCTCGGCGGTCACCCGACGCGCGGCGTGCTCGGCGAGCGCTGCCCAAGAGCCGGCAAACTCCGAGACCGCGGGACCGCCGCTTGTCAGTTGAGCGAGAAGGCCTTGGATACGGCCGTGAAACTTTTTGACATCGTTGCGGTAGCCCGCCTCGGCGATGGCTCGGGCAGTGCCGGCGTCCTTGGAGGCCACAAAGGCGCCGTCGGCGTGCGATCGGTAGGACAGGAAGGCTGTTGGGTATGGACGGTCCCTGACCGCCGCAAAGAGGCTCTTGTTGAGGGCAACCAGCGTGGCGACCATCAGGTCGAACGCGATCGCTGCCCGAGCCCCCCGGAGATACGCGATCCGGGTATGCATGCTGGCCATGAGGGGGACCGCCTCACAGAGGAAGTCCTGGAACAGCTCGCGTGCCGCCGGCCCCTCGAAGACGCCTCGGAGTGCCGTCAACTCCCCGCTGGGAACGCTCTCCGGCTCGCCGGTCTCGCATTCCAGGTCCGCCTGCTGGATGAGCCCCCGCAGCGCGGTCACCATCACAGGCAGGGCAACGCGCTCAGCCTCCAGACGGATGCGTGCCCGGTACCGGGCAGCGGAACGGTCGCTGAGGTAATAGCCGCGGGCCGCGAGACCCGAGGCGGTTGCCTGGGCTATCAGCGGCCCGACGGCGCCCGCTACGAGCGAACTTAGCTCGCCTTCCTCGACCAGCACCGGCAGCTCAAGCCATTCAAGTATGGGCTCACCCCCGCGGGAGCTCGGGGACGATCCCGCACGTGCGTCAGCCAAGCAGCCCCCTGACCGTTCGTTCGCCGGCGAAGGCAAGGTACGCCTCCTCTCCCGGGAGCACCCCGAGGCGGTTGTTGTTTGTGTGCAGGTAGTTGAACAGTACCGAGCGGGCGCGGCGCTGGGGCAGTTCACCCTCGTATGGGGGCACAAGACGCTGGAGAACGTCCGCGTCCGGGCTCAGGATTGCCCGGCATGACTTCGCCAAGGCTTGGTCCCAGATAGCCAGCGCTGGCTGGGAGGCGGCCCTGCCTTCGAGCACCGCGGACGCGACCCGCTCGAAGTTCTGCTGGTGCGCCGTGAAATGGCCCTCCCATGCTGCAACCAATGAGGCGGGTGCGTAGGGCCTCCACAGCCTCGAGTAGGCAGCCAAGGTCTCAGGCAGGTCGTTTTGCGCAAGATCGAATCTCAGCATGCCGATCAACATCATCGCCAGGCCGGTTCCGAGTCGCAGCCCGTCGTGGGACTCGAGCCGCGGGATAAGCATGAATGCGCTGCGCGTGCTCGCATCGAAGACTTCCTCGGCGATCTGGACGCCCTGCGGACCACCGTACTTCCCATATTCCGGCTCGTAGCGTTCGACTGTTACCGAGTTGTTGGGCGCCAGAGTGCCGGCCCCCTGTCCCTCGAGCGGACCCAGGAACTTGGAGGCTTGCTCGTACTCTTCGTTGCTGAGCCCCGACCGCGACGGATGGTCGGCAAGGTACCGGACGGCCGAGTCTCGGGCCGCCGTCGTGACCCCCTCGGCGAGGCCCTCGTCCCGTGCAAGCATGCGCAGCCGGACGTGTGGGCCGGCCAGCCAGTAGCGCAGGAAGAACGCCCGCACGATCATCCGCTCCCGCAGCAGGGACTCGACCAGGTCCGCGGCCCATTCGACCAGGAGCCGGTCCTGGTTTGTGTGGTAGTAGACGTGCATGCTGCACCAGGGGCCGCGGCCCCCCTCACCGGGCGTCGACCTCAATAACAAACTCCTCTGCAGCCGCCAGCCCCCACGTGCCGGCGTAAACGGATGTGGCAGGAAGGCACTCCTGCAGGGTCATCAGACCATCCGAGCGCGAACGTAGCTGCTTGAAGAGGATCCTGAGCAGGAACGGGTTGCGGAAGTCCACGTAGTGTGGCTTGTGGAGCCTCCCGCGGCGGGCAGCCTGGGTGCGGCGCTTGGTTTCCTCCACCCAGGTGGACCGCTCCGCTGCCTTCGGGGCGGAGTCGCGGAAGCGGAAGAACCCCTCACGCGGCAGCCCCAATCCTTCGCCCCAGGCTTTCCCCTCAAGGAGGAAAGACAGCCCGTCTTCTTCGGTTGGCGCCGGCGGAAGGTCCACCACGGCATGCCGCCAGCAACGGCGTTCGACGACCACATTGCCCAGCAGGACCCTCGGGAAGGAGGATGAGGTCGGGGTCGTGACCTCCGGATCGAGCAGGTAGCGGTCCCACAGGTCCCCCCGGTAGTTCACCAGGGGCGCGAGAGCGCACAGGAATCGGTACAGACTCGGGGCTGCTCCCGGGAACATTCCGTTCAACGGCATGAGGTTCACCTCGTGACCATCCTCCCGGAGGTGCACCGCCACCCGTCGACTCTTTGGCTCGGGGACGAGCACGAGGTCCCGCGGGTAAAGAACCCTCCCCTCGTCAGGTGCCGCTTGGGCACGGGGGTACTCGAGTTGGAATTCGGTGAGGGCTGGGTGGAGGTTGTAGTTCATCCCCAACACCGCCGTCAGATCCACTTGCTTGGCGGTGCGCTGCCTGCGGCCGATGGACTTCGCAAGCTCGTCGCGCAGCGAGAAATGGTCTGGACGGTCGCCCAGAGAGAGGAGGTCGCAGAAGCGCGAGAACATCATGCCGTAGCCGGTCGCCACTCCATTCAGCACGACCCGCCGGTCGTCTGGGGTCTCGCCAACCCGTTGCAGGCGGTACGCTGCCGAACCCCAAGGTTGGAGAAATTCGGGGAAGCCGTCAACGAAGTCGCGGACCCAGGCGGTTTCCAGCACGAGTCCGGACTGGGCCGGATCCTCCATGAGTCTGCCCGAGAGATACCGGAAGAACCGGCGTCGTAACCGGCGCACGTCGGCCACGGCTTCACTGGTTTCGCCCCGCATGTATTCGGACAGAACACCGCTGTCGAGCTTGGCGAACTCCCGGTAGAAACCGAGCATGTCGTCGCAAGCCTGCCCCGGAGCATAGTGGCGGCAGAAAAAGTCGTACAGGCCCAAGCGCTCGCTGAGCGCGTCGTCAAAGAGCGGCAAAAGGCGCTGAAGCAGGCCGATCTCGACCGCCGCCGCATCGAGTGCTTCTGGGTCCCAGGTGGTCGAAGCTCCCACGCTGCCGACTTCCTCGAAGATCGGTGCCCGCATATCCTCCTCGCTTGGACCCTGGACGCCGAGCAAGGCACTGAAGTGGTCCACCTCACTGCGGATCTCCGTCAGCAGTCGTTCGCGTAGGTCAACCGTTGCCCCCGCGAACGACTGCTCCGCAGCCGCCAGGTTGCGCACGACGCCCAGGCAGGCGCCGGCTCGGTCACCGGGTACACAGGACAGGACGTCTGCCATCCGGGCCGCGTAGTCCGGCTCCTGGTCAGGCAGTCCCAAGCTCCGTTCGACGAGGCCCAGCTCGATCAGCCGTTCGATCAGCGATCCTGCCTCCTGCGGTTCACAACCCGAGGCGACAAGACGATCGACCAGCGTCTTTCTCGTGGGTCGCTTGTCTCGGAAGCCGTCCACGACAGACTCCAGTAACGGCGTGGCCCTGAGGCGCACGAACTGCTCGCCGGACAACATGTGCTGGGTGCCGTCGTGGCCACGCGTAAAGAAGACCAGGGAGCCATTCCGGGCTGCCAGCGTGTTGTTCAAGCGCAGCGGCATCCCTTCTCGGCACTCCTGGACAAGCTCCAGCTGCCGCTCCATCCACAACAGAAGCATGCGGGAGAGGCGAGCGAGCCGGACCCTGACCGGCGGCACCTGCGTGTCCTCGTCTGGGTCGAGTTGCCACCTTTGAAAACCGATTTCGGTGAACGAGCCAAAGGGGGAGGGCTTGAGCGCCATCCGATACAGGAAGCTGACCAACCGGCTCTCGAGGTGATGCAGGCGCGGGGGAGGGGCACCGCCAGAGTGAACAGCGGCCGCCAGTGCCTTCACCCTACGGTAGAGAGCTGCGCCGGAAAGCTGAACGCCGGTGGCGAGGTCTGGCCGCGCCGCAAGTTCTCCCAGCTTCCTTCGAGCAACCATTGTCTCTTCCTCGAGGGCGATCCGGGCGCGCTCCGTCTCGGCGCGTTCGTCTTCCAGGGCTCCCATCCAGGCCTCCAGTGCCGCGTTGGCTGATGGCCCGAGGAGGGCGCCGACCTCGGACAGCGTCCCCTCCCGCGGCAGGTGATCGTTGAAGATGTCCCGCTGGATCTGGACGAGGGGTCCACGCTGTGACCGTTCGGCCGTTGGCACCATCTTGTACAGCTGTTCGCGCAGCTCCGCGCCCTTCCCGAGCCGGCTCAGCCTTGCTTGCTCGAGTGCGTCCAGAATGGCCCAGGTTCGGGCTGGCACGAGTTGTTGCAGGTCTTCGTGAGCCAAGTTGCCCCGACGCCAGAGGCAGAATGGCGCGTAGGCGATCTCCGTCTTGCTATCCGGCAACGGACGCCTCCAGGTAACGGCCGCGCCGGGCGTGACCGACGGAGACATGGGCGAGCACCCCTATGGCCGACCCTTCGAGCCCGTAGAGCATGTCGATCCTGGCGGCGTCGAACCCGAGCAAGGGCTGGCTCCCGAGGCCCCAACGGCTGGCGGAAAGCATGACCGCGTCGCATGCGACCCCGACGAGCATCTGTTGCACGCGGTAGGTGCGGGTGCCCCGAACGTTGGGCCGGAAGTCCAGCTCATCGATCACATGGATCGCGAAGGCCCCCAGATCCACATTCAGGTTGTCGGAATAAAGCGCCGCTTGCATGTCTCGACCCAGGTCCCCCTCCCTCAACACGCGGAGTGCATGGTTGCCGCCGTCATAGGCGTAGGCCCCGGGCGCCAGCCCGAGAACCCGCTGGGCGATGCAGAGGAGGCGGGGACTGGGCAGACCGAGGTCCAGCGATGCGACCCGGACGCGGCCAAGGGCACGACCGGCTTCGGACAGGCTGTCCGCCAGGACGCCGACGGGCACCGGCGCTCCGCTGAACAGCGGGCCGTTGCAGGTCCGTCGGGCAATCGCGTGACGCAGCTCTTGGCGGGTTGGCGGGGGCAACGACGGCAATGCGGTCCCCCCCTCGGCACCGGCCACAACTGGACGTGGGCCGGGCGACTCGCCACCAGTCCGGCCGTTGATCCCGAGGACAGCCACGGCACTGGCATGCATGGCATCGAAGTCTGCAGACCGCGGCCTGGGCTGGGGTGTCCGCCGGACAGCAGTCCCCGTCGGTACACCGCCCCGGCTGACGGAGGCCGCAAAGCCGCCGCCGAGGAGCAGCGCGGCGTAGGCGCTCTCGGTTGGGGTGTCGAGACCAAAGATGCGGTTCAGGCTCTCGTCGTCGAAGTCGAACTTGACCCGAGCGTCCCCCAGCCCGGTCTCGGCCAATCGCTGCAGCCTGCCAACCGCTATCCCCACATCGACGGCCCCGAGTCGGTAACTGAAGTCGCGGTACTTGTAGAAGTTCTTCAGGAAGGAGTTAGCCACGACGGCCGCCACTCTGGGTAGTCGGGTGGGATCGAGGCCGAGCACCCGGACAAGAAGCTCGTCACATCGTTGGCCGGGGAGCTCTTTGACCGCGTGCCGTGCCGCGTCGTAGTGGTACAGCCCAGAGGCTATCCCGTTCAGAGATCGGACATAGAGGTATATCTCCGCAGGGTAGAGGGCCCCTCCCGACGCAAGCGCGCGGCGCGGGCGCAGGGCGAACTCTCGAGTGGGGAGGACCGCCCCACGGAGCCGATGCGCCCCCTGGGGTTGCCACCTGACCCGAGTGCACCCCAGGGTCAGGAACAGGGTCTCGCCGAGAGCTGCAAGGTCCCACTCGGTGCCCGCCTGATTGGCGGCGGGCACCCACGACGGCCGCCCGCCCGGCAGCATGAGCTCCGGGGAAGTGCCTTCGTAGAGCGTGAAGGGCGGAGGCGCCGTCGCCCAGTCGATCGGCAGCGCAGCGGATGCCAGATCCTCTGGTCGCGCACGCAGCCGCCTGGCAAATGCGTAGCCCTGTTCCACGCTGAACGTAGACGGCTCAGGGTCGGTGCCGGTTGACGTCTGCAGGCTGCCTTCAGTGGTCACGGGAAGGGATGGGGAAGCGCGCCAATCTCGCGCTTGTCCGTGAGGGCGCTCACGTACGGCAACCGGACTTGCCCTGCCAGGCGCGGCATGCCATCGGTCCTTCGGTTGGCATGGCCAAATGTCATGGGCAGGAAGCCGGGAACGATGGTCTTGACGCAGGCAACTCCGGCTCGCTCCAACTCCGGCATCGTCTGGTCAACCACGATGACATCAAAGCCGGCATCGATGACATCCCCCAGGATCGCCGGAGCTGGACCGGCCACCCGCTCATCGTCCCGACTCCACGCTTCTTCGAAGGGAACCGGGTCCGCGTCCTGGCAGAGCAGAAATGAAAAGCGATCTCGGGCCTCGGGGAGGCAGTTCACGAGTGAATGGTGCTCCATCGTGAGGACCCGGTGGGGCTCACTGAGCATGAGCATGCCATCGCTGCGCCGCTCCGCATAGACATGCCGGAGGCGCAGGACGGATCCTGCCACCTCGTACAGGGCCTTCTCCAAGGCACGTACCGGCGATTTGACGATTCCCTCGACGTGGATTGGGTGTGGGGCTATTCACTCGCACGCGACGAACCCGTGCTGGTGCCGGAGCGCTACGCCTTCTACGGTGTTCGCCCCGGCGCACGTCCGTCCTTCGTCTACGAGTGCGGAGGAGTTCGCCCGCTCCGCCTGCGAGGTGGTAGAGCGACATCTCCGGCAAGCGGAGCTTGCCATACCAGGCCAGGAGGAACGAGTCCCGCTCTACCAGTTCGGCGAGCCCGTGCACCACCGCCTCCTCCAGCGAACTGCCGACTGCACACCCGTTCGAGATCTCGTAGACGAAGGACGGACGTGCGCCGGGGCGAACACCGTAGAAGGCGTAGCGCTCCGGCACCAGCACGGGTTCGTCGCGTGCGAGTGAATAGCCCCACACCCAATCCACGTCGAGGGAATCGTCAAATCGCCGGTACGCCACCTGCCGGTAGGGCGCGGTGACGGCGATCTCGCGGCCACCGCAATGCCAACCGGCATACCTCTCTAAACTCTCTAAAACCGCTATACTCTTGCTACGATCAAATGAGATACTGCGGCCAATCGTGGGGTCGGTTTGCTGCCACCTCGTCATCAACTCAATGGTGCAGGAACCGAATGGGCTCTGAAGGTCATGCAGGACGGTCCTCACGATGCCCAGGGCCGGGCTGACGTACAGGTCCTCCACGAGTTTGCCCAAGTCCTCGAGATCCCGTGTCCGCAGGCTTTGCGGGTCCAGGTCCGCAAACGCCTCAGCCTTCATCGCTGGCGGGACGCTGGGTTCAGGGCGCCCGCACCGCGCACACGCCGAGTCGGGAACAAATGGATGGTACCGGCCCTGGAAGCTGGAACCGTCAAACACGAACACGGCGGAGGTCGTCCGCGGAACGGCTTCCCTGAGGCGGGCGACCAACTCCTCGACGATGACGTACGCCACGCTTGCGACGGCCGGCTTGCTCCAAGCCCTGTGTGCCTGCGGGGCGAACCCGGCGCTCACAATGTCGACCCCCCTGCGCACGTCGGGTCCGTAGTGGGAGTTTGCCACCCGCGTCACGAGGCAGCGGGGGCACCCGGGCGACGCGCTGTTCCAGAACGGCCCGACATAGAGAAAAGACCGCCAGAACCCTATGAAGAGCACCTCGGCCAGGCCCGTTGCGGGCAAGTGAATCTCATCCACGCGGTCCAGGCGAGCGAACGCGATGCCGAGTGTGTGGTCGCAACCGGCTCCCTCATTGGGAACGGACAACGTGCCCAGCGCCCGCTCCTCCAGCAAGCGGCCCACCTGGGCAACAAGCCGCTCGGCAATCGGCGTTTCGGTCAGCGGTGCCGCAGTCAGCACAGAAATGTCTCTAGGCATACGCAAACGCAAGCGTGGCAACCACGACCGCGTCGCCAGCGAATGGCAGCAGCGAGGAACCGTCCCGCACGGAGGCTCGGACTCCTCGCGCGGTGCGTCTGCTCTCCGCGACGTCCAAGGCGCCCACCAGAGTGGCGAGCCCATCCGTGAGATGGGCGGTTCCCTGCACCTCGGTTGCCCCGGGGCCGCCGCTGCCGGGCACGTTTGCCTGCCCGACGGTGCCCGAACAAAGGTCGAGGAGTGCGTTCAACCCCGCTTGTTCGGTCGTCACGCCACACCCATAACCGTACCCGGCACCCTCAGCGTGTCCGGCCGCGACGAAGAAGCCAGTTGGAGCCAGGTCGGTGAGGATTCGCAACCCACCTATGTTGCGGTCGGCGAGGAGGCCGAGCAGATACCGCCCGGTCTCGGAGTCGCTGAGGTCACCCATGTGACGGTCGCCCTCGCTGATTCCCAATGTCGCTTTCGCCCAGCACCGTGAGGCATGCTCCAATGCCCGGTAGACGGCCTCATCGGCCGACCAGCCCACCCCAGCCCAGGTCACGCCGGTCAACTCTGCAGCGGGAGCCTCGCAGTGCCAGGCCAGGGGCGTTCCACGAAGCTGCGCTACCTCTCCGGCCAGCCACTCGAGGCCCACGAGCACTGCTTGATTCCGCGTCTCTCGTGCTGACAACCCGTGGACGACGAACGCCTGGGCGGCCGGGTCATCGAGTCTGCTGAGCGGCGCCCGGAGGACGCAGCGGCTCGCGGCGAGCGGGATCTGCCCCAGTTCCTCCTCCCCGATCTTGATGAGAGGGCCCGTGAACGCATCAGTCCAGCGGGCGGTTGCGGTGGCAATTGCGTCCTGCTCCGCCAGACTGGCGGCTGGGTCGTCCGGCCCTGGAAGATCGGCGCGGGTGGGCGGGCCGGAGCCAAGCGGCAGCGGGGAGGCGTCGGCAACAGAGAAACTGGCCCCGTGCCGACTGCACAGGGGATGCCACAAGACACGATGGACGTCGGCCGCGAGCGTGCGGGGATTCACAAGCGTGCACTGTGCGGGGAGTTCGTGTGGAATGCCGGTGTAGTGGCAGAACACCCTGAGGACCTCACTAAAGCTGCCGAGCGCTGCCGGGGCGGGGGCTACGGAGCCCCCACCAGTAGGGCTGGGACCAGGCAGGTAGATGGAGCGGTAGGCGCATTCCCAGCACGGTCCCGCTTCGGGCACCGACAGGGGCGAGGCTACGACGACGTCACCCGCGGTCAGGACCGCCCCAAACGGGCAACCCCCCTCCGCCGCCAAAGCATGCAATGCACCCGCTTCCTCGAAGGTTCCGCGGTCGGAGCAAAAGAGCACGCAGTCGGCGGCGCCAATGGCACCCTTTGCCCCCTCCCGGATTGCGCCTTGAGGGATGGTCTTCAGGTTCACGTTCAGGTCGGGGTCCCGCTCAATGGCGCGGTCAGCGAGCAAGCGCAGGGCGGTGAGTTCCTGGGGGTCGCCGGATCGGGCGAAGACGTCTACCGCCGATGCCCCGGCCTCAAGCAGGGCGGTCACCGCCCCGGACAAGAGGCTCCCGTCGCCGATGCAGGCCAGTCGACGCGTCCGGAAATGCATGAAGCGGTCCATCGCCGCGTCCACGTGCTCATCGACGAAGGCGATGTAGTCCCCGTAGAGGGCGTCTGCCCAGGGGGGGATCTCTAGCGGCTCGGCTACCCAGCGCAGGAAACCGTTGTTTGCCAGGGTCCTGATCAGGGCCTCAACCGGGCTCCGGCGTGCGGACTCGATGCCTTGCCAGATCTCGCCCACCGTCCGCCTCCCGTCGAGGGCGGAGAACAACCATTTGACAAGAGGGTAGGCGGACCGGCCCCCCACGACCAGTGAACCCCGGTCGTTGCGTAGACGGACTCCGTCGTCTGTAGGGACAAAGAAGGCATCGGCCCTTATTCTCCCTATTCTGTTCTCAAGGGGTTCGTCCTGGTTCACACGCTTTGTCGCTCTTGTGTGCTGCGGACGCCTTCTTCGCCGAGACTGAGGTGGAACGAGAGATTGATCAGTGCTCGTGCAACGCGCTCCGGCGGCAGGCGAATGCCACGAGGAGACTCGATGAGGCCTGAGGAGCGAAGGTACTTCATGAGGGGCCGGAGGGCCGGCTGGGCCAAGACGTCCTCAAGGGTGGTCCCCGTCTGGTGTTCCCATTCAGCGCGGAGTATTCCATCGAAGATCGACAGGCCCGAGCGGATGAAGGAGAAGGCCACCGCCGGATCGCTGACCGCCTGATCTACGTCCCAGCGGAGGGGGTCCTCGATGTAGTTGCGGAGTTGGCCGGGACTGTGCGCGAGGTAGCGCCGGTCAAGCAACGAGACGGCTCCCGACCCGAACCCGACCGTCTCGAGCCGAAGCTGGAAGGGCATGACGACGTTGAGGGCGGGCCGCCCGAAGTATCCCGAGGCGTACTCCTCGAAGCCAGCCTCGATGGCGATAGCCCGGGCGCGGTAAAAAGCCAGCATCTGGGAACGTATGTCCAAGTGGGCGCGCCCGTCGTCTACCCGGGCCCTCATCACTGTGCCAGCGCTTGGCCGGAACGGGTAAATAGAGAGGTGAGTGATCGGCAACTCAACGGCTTCGGCCACCATCTTCTCAACCTCGGCCAGCGGCTGATCGGGAAAGCCACACATCAAGTCGATGTTGATGTCGGCGAACCCCGCATCCCGTGCCAGTCCCACGACGCCGCGGGCCTGCTCTGCTGTGTGTCGTCTTCCGAGAAGCTTTAGGCGAGCGTCGTCCAAGGACTGGACACCGCTGCTGAAACGGGTGAAGCCCAAGCTCCTGAACAGATGGAGCTTGTCTTCTGAAATGGTGTCCGGGCTGCATTCGATAGTGCTTTCTGCCACAGACGACATATCGAACGCCTCCTGGAAGGCACCTGCGACCGCCTCTATCTCCGGCGTGGTCAAGGAACTGGCGGTACCTCCGCCCCAATAGAGAACGTAGGGAACCGTGCCAGCCTGGGAGAGTTGGTCTCCGCGCTCTCTGACTTCCCGGCAGAGGGCATCGACATAAGCGCCCCGCACGGGGTCATCCGGTCGGCGGAGGAGATCCCTCTTCGGGATCCTTGCAACCCAGTCGCAGAAGTGACACTTCGACATGCAGAACGGGATGTGGACGTACAGCATCAAAAGCCTGCGGTCCGGCGTGCTCGACAGGAGATCCGGTGTTGACGCTTCCAGCGGGGCAACGGGAGCAGACATGACCACAGACTCACCTCCTTCGCGGACCAGGCTTACGCCACGCTCACGGGCTTAAACGATACCGGCCGACTGCCCACGAAGGGACCAGGCGAGGCTCGGCCCACCTCGCTGGACAGCCGACCGACACCAACCTCCTCAGGGACCACCGCGCTGGACCTGGTGGTTGTTCCGATGTTCGGCGCTGCCTTTCGTCTTGATGCTGTCCGAATGCCTAGCTGCAACAGCAGCTACAGCAGCACTCGCACGTTGTACATGACGCCGCCATCACCCTTGAAACTACTTCACCCTCTTCGAGACGCGTCTCGTCAAGGAAAGCGGAGATGTCCAAGGCGTCGATCTCGAAGTCGAGTCCGTCAACGCCCAGGTTGCCGTCTGCCTGAGTCCCCATTAGCACCTCCTCTCGCAATGCGCCGAGCCGATACGTACCCTGCACTATAACGTAGGACGTGGGACTTGTCGATTTTAGCTGGCCCGCGACTTTGGGGGGAGCGGAGACAAAGTTCGAGCCGCTAAGGTCATCTTCGACGATCGCCGCTGATGGGCTCTATGAGGGGAGCAGGAGGGTCTGGGCGCAGAAGAGCGAACGAAAACCGTGTTTCGAGCGAGTAGCGCCTGCTTGGCGGGCCAAACAGACCAGCCCCGCAACCTGACCAGTGCGAGGGGTATGTAGGTTGCGACCGGGGGGCTTGTCTTCTGGGATAGGAGCGGTACGCTATCCTCCACCCGCGGACGAGGCCATCGAGGAGGTCGCCATGGAGGAAACCTGCCGCTCGTACCCGTTCAAGAGAATGGGTCCGTTCCAAATGCCGGAGGACCTCGCTTGGTTGCGCATTCACAAGCCCGTCAGCCGGATCACCTTGATGAGCGGAGACCAAGCCTGGCTCGTTACCCGGCACGAGGAGGCACGCGCTGTCCTTGCTGACACAGTACATTTCAGTCGGAATTTGAGCCGACCTGGAGCTGCAAGGATCATCAGTGGGACGCCGTTCAACAATGAGGAGGACGGCGTGTTCGCCCACTTCGGGGCCTCGTTGGCCGACCCTCCCGGTCACACAAGGTGGCGCCGGATTGTGGCGCAGGCATTCACAGCGCGGCAGGCCGAGGCCATGCGACCCCGCATCCAGGAAATCATGGACAACCTGCTTGATGACGTGTCGGGCCACGATCACCCCATTGACTTGATGAAGGCGCTCGCATTTCCCCTCCCGATGACCGTCATCTGGGAACTCCTCGGAGTTCCAGAAAACGACCGGCGCCAATTTTGGGATTGGTCGAGAGCCATCGTGGGGGTGGGGTCGTACGATTGGGGTGAAGTGGTTCGATCAATGAAGAGCCTTGTGGATTATGCGAGGTGGCTTATCACGGAAAAGCGTCAGGACTTGGGGCGGGATCTCCTCAGTACGCTAATCCAAGCGCACGACGAGGATGACACGTTGTTGACGGACGACGAACTCGTGAGCACCACGCTGATCATGTTGGTGGCGGGTTACGAAAGTACGGCCGTCCAATTCGGTAACGGTCTCCTCGCATTGTTCTATCACCCGGAGCAACTCGATGCCTTGCGAGCAAATCCGAACCTCTTGACCTCCGCGGTCGAAGAGACGCTGAGGTGGGCTCTCATGGGCACGGGACTGAGTTCGGCCCGGTACGCGATCGCCGATGTCGAGCTCGCCGGGGTGCTCATACCTGCAGGATCCACGGTGTTCGTTTCCATGGGTTCCGGGAACCGGGACGAGACCCAATTCGAGGAACCAGAGCAGTTTCTCGTGGGACGCGAATCGGCCTACCGGCACCTGACCTTCGGTTCGGGCCCCACGTTCTGTATCGGGGCAGCCCTGGCACGGGTAGAGCTTCAGGTCGCTTTCGGCACACTCATCAACAGGTATCCGAAGCTCGCATTGGCGATTCCCGCTGAAGACGTGCGGTTCACGAGCAACCTCTTCTCGCAGTATCCAGAAACCCTTCCCGTGACCTGGTGATCCCGGCCATAAGCGGATCATAGGCTCAACGACACGTCAAATTTCCGGGGGAAAGGAGTCAATCGGCATGGTTGGGGGCTGGTGGGACAACGGCGGGGGTTTCTTCGGTGACCCGTACATCGAGGCCGACAATTCCCTCAGCGGCTTCCTGGCCGCGTCCGCCTCGCTTGAGGAGAGAACGAAACGAGAAGCGCTGGGTGTTGTCCGTCTCACCGGGGCCAAGACGGGCCAGAGGGTACTCGACTGCCCCTGTGGCTATGGGCGTCACAGCCTTGCTCTTGCGGACCTAGGCTTAGAGGTCCTCGGATTGGACATCAATGAGCAGATGCTGGCTGCAGGCAGGAACGCCATCCCCGGGCGGTCGGCTACCCATTGTGTGTTCGAGCGCGGGGACATGCGCACACTCGATTATCGGGATGAATTCGACCTTCTCATCAACATGTTCTATTCCTTTGGCTTTTTCGAAGACGACGAAAATCTAGGCGTCCTTCGCAACTTCTATAGAGCCCTAAACCCGGGTGGGGCCTTCCTGATGCACACCTTTGTCACGCCGGAAAAGTTCGCCCGGGGCACCATGGTCCTTCACGACGTGAGGGAGTTGCGATCAGGCCGGCGGCTTGAGCTGTCAAGGAGCTTCAACCCTGCCAATTCCCGCGAGGAGGGCACCTGGGTGCTGCTGGACACGAGCGACCGCGAGGAAAAGCTCACCCCTTACAGCATGAGGATCTACACCGGAGCAGAGTGGGTGGCGCTGTGCCAGGGGGTTGGCTTCGGAGAGGTCGCGCTCCACGGGGATTGGGACGGCGCGCCGTACGTTGCGGGTGTCTCCCCCCAAATGATTGCCATCGCTAGGAAGTAGCCGCTTGACCCTTTACCCGTGGAGGCGGTCCAGAAGCCTCCCGAGGGTGAGAATTCCTGCTTCAAGGTCCACCGGTTCAGCGGTCAGGCTCAGTCGCACGCACTGGTGGGCGTGATCCCAGGGCTCAGGGAGTCCCTGGAAGAAGGGCTCCCCCGGCACCACCAGCACGCCGTCGTCGGCAAGGATCCCGCTCAGCGCTTCGCTTGTGATCGGAAGCTTTGGGAACCACAGCCAGGCGAAGATCCCACCCTGCGAGCGATGCAGGTACCAGGGCACGTCCGGCAGCAGCACCGAGAGAATTTCGCCTACTAGGTGATAGCGCTCTCGGTAGTGGGCTTTGATCACGTTTTCACACAGCCTGGCGAGCGTCCCGTTGGCGATGACGCTTGCGGCCATGGACTGCCCTATGCTCGATGGATGGAAGGTAACATTTGCCTGAAAGGCGGCGACAGCCGCGAGGATGTCCTCGTGGCCGATCATCAGGCCAATCCTTTCCCCCGGCAATCCCGCCTTGGAAAGAGAGACAAGGTGGAGCACATTCTCACCCCAAATGGGCTGTGAGTAGCTCCAGGCGATCCCAGGCACCGGGGAACCGTACGCAGCGTCCACAATGACCACCGCCGAAGACCTTGACGCCTGCTCGACGATGGACGTCATCTCCTTGCCGGTGAGGACATTGCCGGACGGATTCGAGGGCCGCGAGAGCACGAAACCCACGACGTTGTCGACAGCGCTGGCCGGGCGGCTCTCGAGGTGGTATGTGAACTGGTGGGGACCGTCGAGGACGACACCCGGCTTGCGTGAAACCAGGCAGCCTTCAGACAAGAGCACCTGGTCGTAGCCCGGGTACTCCGGCACAACGGGTTGAACGACGACCCGGCGTTCATGCGTTCGTCCAGCCCCGGCGACGACGTTGATCGCCAAGAAGCTGCTCATTTGACTCCCGGACGTCACGAGGACATTCTTCGCCTCGACGCTCCATCCGTACTCCCGGGAGAACATCTCGGCCACAGCTTCGCGCAGAGGGCGGTAGCCGAGCAGGTCTCCATACGATCCCACGAGTTGGTCGAAGGATGAGTCCGAGGACACCATAACGGCCGCCTCCCGCCATAGGTCGGCGACCTCGGGCAGCAGAGCGGGGTTGCCCACGCTGAGGTCAACGAAGGGACGCCCGGCTTGGAGTAACTGTCTCCGCCTTCCCAAGGCAGCCTGGACACCTGAAATCCGGGTCATGCGGCGGCCCAGCACGCTGAGTCCCACAGCGACGCCGCCCGCCGAACGTTCCATGGGGAGACCCTGTCTACTCGACACGATGCTCATTCACGTGCCGCCTGTCCGAAACGACCTATATATCCCAAATTTGCACGACCCTGGCGAGGGAACATGAGGCGGCATGGACAGGCTGGCCGGACGGACCTCCGGACATCGACGCCCAACCCCAACGACTTAGGTCGGGGTCGAAGGGCTGTCGGCCGGGCGCCGAGCGTTCATCGGACTTCCTGGGCCAAGCCAGCGTGCTCCTGAGCGCGAACGCGCTCATCGAGTGCGGGCAGGAGTGTCATAGCTTCGTGCTCGTAGGGGTCGGTCCTTGCCACGAGAGCCGTAACGGGCGTAGTTTGGCTAGCGTTGACCGGTAGATGAGGGACGCCGGCTGGAATGTAGACGAAGTCACCGGCCACCATTCGCAAGCTGTATTGCATCTCACGTCCGTACCACGCGATCGCCTCACCTTCGATCATATACACAGCGCTCTCGTGATGCGGATGCACATGAGCAAGTGCACGGCCACCTGGCGGAATATGAATGAGATTGAGGCACAAACCCTTGGCGCCGGCCGTTTCTGCGCAGATACCCTGGAGGATATGGTGGCCCTGCAGGCTTTCCATTTCTGTGGCACCGCGGACGAGAACCAACTCTTCGCCCGGTTGCACCAATCGACCTTCGTCTGTCATGAGTTCCGTCCTATGCCCACTTTCGCTTCCGCGCTCGCAAAGGACCACTCGGCAAGGTGCGCGTGACCGGAGCAACTACACGCCTATGCCACACTCGGGACCATCGCGCCCAAACCGTTGCTCTCCGTTTGTTGCTCAGAATTGTACTACGTTCCGAGACCGTCGGTCGATATTTCGAGCCAATCCGCCATACTGATAGCTGCAGTCGCCCCAGAGTGCCTGTATTGCCGCACCTCGAGCAACTGCTGAGGGCCCAGTAATGCGCGTTGAGCCTTTCGACGTGCCAAGGCGGGAGACGGTGCATCGGTCCCCCCAAAGGGGGTTCCCGGTTGGGCTAGCCTCTGGGCAGCCTCATGCTGATCCGACGGTTTGGAGAGTCGTGGCGCGCGCAAAGGGGCTGCGCGCAAAAAGCAGGACGCTAGCCGCAGCTGAAACATTCAATGACTCGACGCGAGGGCTCATGGGGATCCTGCATTGCCAGTGGGCAGCGGCCTCCATGTCGGCACTGCAGCCGTTGGTTTCGCTACTGAAGACGAGGGCCAGCCGGTCAGGGCACGACGCAACCTCATCGAAGCCCCCTTGGGCGTGGGCGGAGGTCGCTACGATACGCGTGCCACTAGCCCGGCAGAACCGCACAAAACTTACCGTGGTAGCTGTCACGATGGGAAGCTTGAAAATCGTGCCGGCACTGGCCCGGACGATCCCTCTTCGATAGACATCCGTACGATCTTGATTAAGAAATACGATGCCCGCGGCCTCGAACGCGGTCGCGATTCGAATGATCGACCCTATATTTCCTGGACCGTTGAGCGCATCGAGGACGACGATGTCTCCGGTGGAAGCAGTGAGAGCTCGAAAGGTCTGACGCGCTGGGAGTCGCGCTACGGCGAAGACGTCCGGCACTCGGGTCCGCTCGAACAGCTTGCGGAGTACCTCCTCGAGTACGAAGGAGGTTGGGATATCCGGCGGGAGCCCAGGGACGACCACGGACCCTTCCAGGGACCGCGATCCGTACACGTGCAAGAGGTCGACCCCAGCCTCCAGTGCGCCCAAGATGTTTGTTTCGTTCTCAATGAGGATCTCATTGCGGTTGCGGCGACCGTCTCCATCAATCAAGGCACGGATGCGGGCACCAGCGGGATCCGTGGCACTACTCACAATGTCGAACTTGTCCATCATGACCCCGTTCGCAAATGACTCTTCGGGACCGTTCCGGGCCACGCTCAAGAAAGCTAGCCACGAACCCCGACCCACGTCCAGACTTTCCTGGCCTGCGTCTCACCAAGGACTTCATTCCAATCATCCTTCTGAACTTCCATTCTGTCATCACCGCTGGCGTTCCTCGGCTCATGACCACGCACCGGGGGTCGGGTCCCACGCCCGCGCCTCCACCGCGTCAGCAATGGTGTTGAGGATCGGCAAAGGCGACTCCAGCCGACACTACCTCGGCAAAGCGCTCAGGGAGGCGATCGTCAAGCCTCTGCTTCCTTCGTCAGGCGACCTCGCAGACTGCACTACGGACGGTCTCGACGTCGTTGTCGAGGGAGTTGGCCTGCAGATCGACGTCGCGAGTCGGCCGGCGCTCACCGAAGGCCGCAAGAAAGGACCCCGCCCTTCACTACGAACTGCTCGCCCAGGCGCGCGCCGGCCAACCGGGTGAGGAAGGCCTCAAGGACATAGAGCTGCAACAATCCGTCGACAGGGCGCCGATCTCTGCCTGCCTTCCTCTGCAGGTCTAGGTAAGCCCGCCCCGCCGCCGTCGACCGAGACGGAGCGGTCAAAGAAGCACCTCAAGCGCTCGGCGAAGGGCTGGCTCGGCGCGGGGAAAGTTCCGGGCGAGCTCCATGAGCTGTGCCGGGCTCCTCCCTGGACGGCGGAGCCATCGCCTCAGCACTGTCTCCCATGGCCCTCAGCCGCAGAGGATGCAGACGGCCGCCCGCTTGAGACCGGCCTATCGAGGAGAGCTTGGAGGATCTTGATCGGGTGCGAACGTGCCGGCCTCGGGGGCCAGAGCAGATACATGTCTGTGGATCTCCTCGAGCAGATCCGTATTCCGCTTCACCTCTTCGGTCAGGGCGGTGTTCTCGTTTATGAGGCCCTTGATGTCCTCCGTGTTCTTTTCCGTGTGCACAGCGATCTCCGAGGAGATCGCGTCGGCGCGCTTGGCGGCGATCAGCAGCGCAGCTGCCTGGACCCCAGCCAGCATGGACAGGAACAGGTTCAGCAAGATGTACGGGTACGGATCGAACCCATGCTTCCCGTTAGACCCGCCCAGGTAGAAGATCGAGTTGATGACGGCCCAGATGATCATGATGGCGAAGAAGGTGAACACGAAGGGCCACGAGCCCATCATGTTGCGCATACGGTCGGCAGCATGCTCACCCAAGGTGAGCTGATCGCCCGAGCGTACCCCCGGGTGCTTGTGCCAGTGGGTCTCCCAGCCGCGTAACTCCACGGGGCGATCATCGCGCACGTGGCGTGACTATCGACGGATCTGTCTGGTCCTCAATGGGAACGGTTAGCTGGGGGGACACTCGTGGCAATCTCGCCACAGATGAGGGCTCCGGATCTTCTTTGTGTGCTGATGGCTCATAATGCGACCTATCCACACAAAGATCAGCATGGGACCCTACGTCAGGGTCCACTCCCGCGAATGAGAATGGGTCTTTTGCGTGGCCTCGGACCGGCTGCGTCGCTCCAGCGTCACCACGTTCTGTGGTTGCCCTTGTACCTGGTGCGCGGTCCCGGCGCATCTTTGGCTGTTTCGCCGCGCCAGGCGCGGTCAAACAGCCACGGTTAGGGTCCGTGGCTTCTGCAAGGCACCCAAAACAGGTGGTATGGGAAAATAGCGACCTCGAAATGACCACGAAGAGTGGTCGACCCCCCCATGGCCGCCCGCCGCCCAGGAATGCTCGTGTCAGAAGGTTTTCAGAGACGGGGCCAACCTTCCTGGGCACGGAACGCTGAGGCACCGAAGCGGGCCATGCGGAACGCGTCCGCCACGTCCCGGAAGACCGAGACCGTCGGCGACACGTGGGCAAGGTTCCCGACGATGACGATCCCGGTCGGCACCCGGTGCCCGAGGGCCGCGACGAGCAGACGGGACTCGGTGGGTGGGGACGCAGCATCGGTTCGGGCATGGAGTGCGAACACGGGCACAGCGATGCGGTCGGCCACCGCCTGAGGGGACAGGCTGGACAGCAGGGCTGTGAGCGACGAGGGCAGCCGAGCCACGAGCATGGCGAAACGCCCCGGGTCCCGGTTGGCGAGAACGTCGTACGCGGCGGCAGCGTCGGGGCTCAAACCGCCTGGGCTCTTCGTCGACCACGCCTGCGCCAGCGCCGCCCCATCGCTCCCACCGAGCAGCGTTTCGAGCTGATGGGCAGCAAGGGGGAGGGCCTGGGGATCCGGGTGCCAGGACAGCGTCCGGCCCTGATACGGAACCGTGCCCGTTGTGGCCCCTTGGAGGAGGTCGAAGAGGCTGTAATAGGTGCCGATGGTGGCGACGAACGCCACACGGCGCTGAATGGCTGGCTGCTCCGCGAGCGCGACCAGCGTGAGGCCCGCGCCGTACGAGAAGGCAAGGACCCCCACCTTGGCGTTCGGCCCGGCAAGAAGGGAGACCGCCTCCCGGATACGAAGCAGGTCCCCGACGTCGAGGCGCTGATTGCGCAGGCCGAGCTGCGGCACGAGCACCCGGCGCCCGGCCCGCGCCACCGCCTGGGCGAAGGCGACAAGGCGCGGGTCGTCCTTGCCGTCGGGGTTCCCGCCCGGCACGACCACGATGGCGGGTGCGGTGGCCAGCCCCCGCGGCCGGTACAGGTCCGCGTCGCCATCGGGGAGCTGCACGTGGCTGCGCCGCGGACTGGGCGTCAGGAAACTGAGCAGGTGGATGGGCGAGGGGACGACCTCAGGCACGAGCGCGGCGCCCTTGAGCGCGCTCCGAACGGGAGGACTGGCGGCAGCGACGAGGAGGCGCTGGTCACCCCTTCGACGGTGGACGCTGGCGCATCGGGGGAGGGCATGCCCGCGATCTCCGCTTGAACCCGCCGGACGTTGGCCCTCAGCGACGCATCCTCGAGGCCACGTTCCACAGAAACCTGGACGATCTGCGCGCTGAGGTCCGCAGGGATGGCGAGCGGTGCCTCGACCGGGCCCATCTGGGCCGCGGTGGTGGAGCAGACGGCCGCCACACCGGCGCGCGAGGCGCTTCGTCCCGACCTGGATCTCGCGACGGCCTCGGCGATCACCCGGGCCCTCACCGGGCCCTCACCGGGCCCGAGATCTTCGAGTCCCTGGTGCTCGATTCGGGCTGGGACCCCGATCGCCACGAGGACTGGGTCCGCCAGACGCTCGTCGATCAGCTTCTCACGCCGCCCAAGGCAACGCCCGGGACCCGGTGAGGACGCTCAGGAAAACACGCTTCACATCCTGAACATGCCCACCAAAGGTCACCGGCGTTTCACTGCGGCGGTCTGAGCCGGCCCGGGAGCCGCTGGGGTCGGACGAGACCAGCTTCGTAGGCGAATACGACCGCCTGGACCCGGTCGCGCAGGCCCATCTTGCCAAGGACCCGGCCCACGTCGGCCCGGACGGCGGCCTTCCGGAGGAGCAGCCGGTCGGCGATCTCGGCATCGGACGCTCCGGTGGCGAGTTGCAGCAGCACCTCCCGCTCGCGCTGGGTGAGGTGGGATTCGGGGTCGGCGATCGAATTGACGAGGCTGCGGTGTTGCGCCTGGGCACGCAGGTCGCCCTGACGTTGGGCGGCAAGCTGCCATTGCAGAAGGGGATGCATGGCGGTTCCTCCTGATCGGGTATCGAGTGCTGCGGGAGCCACGGGCGTGGGCCCGGTGGCGAGGGGGCGCTGCCCTCCTATGCGGGCAGGTGACCGGAGCAGCGCGTCATTCGCGTACCTGCGGCAGATGTGATCCGCATGCGGCTGCTCCTTTCTCCCTCGTGGGCTCGACCGGCAGAAACGTCCGACCAGCAGAATTGCTCGACCAGCAGCAACACCGCACCACAAACAGAGCACGGTCGTGGCAGTTTACCACAATGTAACCATTATTGGCAATGTCCCGAGCGGGGTATTATTCGTGCCGAGCGCCTGCCGATGGCTTCCAGATGCCACCCTCCGTGGTCAGAACCCGGCGGGTGGTCCCCAAATTGGTACCAAGGGACCAGGCCAAACCCCCCACGTAGCGGATCTGCCGCCCATGCCCGCGCGACGACATTACAGGTGGGCCACCGCCACCGATCAAAGGGCATGCGATGCGAAAACTGGGAGCCTCCCTCGCGGGCGTCGTCACCCTCTTTTCGCTGGTCACGCCCCTTGCCGGCCGGGCAGTTGCCAACACGTTCCCGTCGGCGACGGTGGGGGTGGCCCTGGCCTCGAACGGCCAGGGATGGTGGGTGGCCGGGGCCGACGGGTCGGTGAGGACCGGCGGATCGGCCCCCTCCTACGGGTCAGCGGCGGGCCTCAACCTCACCAGGCCGATCGTGGGGATCGCGGCCACTCCCAGTGGTCACGGCTACTGGCTCGTGGCGACTGACGGCGGGATCTTCTCCTTCGGTGACGCCGCGTTCTGGGGCTCCACCGGATCGATCCGCCTCAACCAGCCGATCGTCGGCATGTCCCCTACCCCGAGCGGCCGGGGCTACTGGCTCGTTGCCTCGGACGGCGGCATCTTCGCCTTCGGCGACGCCGCCTTCCTCGGCTCCACGGGATCCATCCGCCTCAACAAGCCCATCGTGAGCGTCGCCACCACCCATTCCGGCCGCGGCTACTGGCTCATCGCCTCCGACGGCGGCCTGTTCGCCTTCGGCGACGCCGCATTCCTGGGGTCAACGGGCTCGATGCACCTCAACAAGCCGGTGGTCGGGGGGGCCGCCACCAGCGACGACGCTGGCTACTGGCTCGTTGCCTCGGACGGCGGCATCTTCTCGTTTGGCGACGCCCCCTTCGTGGGGTCGTCCGCCGGACCCGGGCTCTCGCAGGTCGTCGGGATGGCCGCATCGGGCCTCGGCTACGCCCTCGCCACCGTGAACGGGGCCGTCTCGGCCTTCGGCAACCTGGCTGCCGCCCTCGGTGTCCCCTCCGGTCAGCCGCAGGCCCCCACGGCCAACCCCGCCGCGAGCCCCGTCACCACCCCGGCCCAGCCCCCGATCCTGGGCATCGTGCCGGCCCCCGGCACCCCGTCCGGCCTCGCCATCCCCACGGGCAACCTGCCCGGCTGGCAGATGGCCTTCGCCGACGACTTCTCCGGGACCTCGCTGAACCAGCAGGCCTGGGGCCCCTATGACGGCCAGCCGGGCGGCGACCCGGGCGGTTGGTGGGACCCCTCGCACGTCGTGGTCCGCAGCGGCGTGCTCGAGCTGCAGAACTACCAGGACCCCGCGTTCGGCAACCGGTGGGTCTCCGGTGGCGTGTCCAGCTCGCGGGCGCTCAAGCAGACCTACGGCAAGTACCTGGTCCGCTTCCGGATCGACAAGGGCAACGGGATCGCCGGGATCGCACTGCTCTGGCCGTCCGGCGGGGGCTGGCCGCCGGAGATCGACTTCGCCGAGGACGGGGGCGGCAACCGCAGCGACACGTCTGCCACGCTGCATTACGGTGCCGGCGACCAGCAGATCCAACGCACCATCTCGGCGGACTTCAGCCAGTGGCACACCATCGGCGTCGAGTGGACGGCCGGTACCCTGACCTACACCCTCGACGGGGCGGTGTGGGGCACCGTGGTCAACGTCACCGTCCCCGCCGAGCCCATGGAGATGGACCTGCAGACCCAGGCTGGCACCTGCGGCGACCAGTGGACGCCCTGCCCAGACGCCACGACCCCGGCCCGCGTCACCATGCAGGTCGACTGGGTGGTCGCCTACCGGCCCGCCTGAGCCTCAGCTGGGCCCTGGGGACGGCCTCGCCCCGGAACTGGTGAAATGAAGGCCATGTCCAGGAGACTCCCCCGGCGCTCGCGCCTCAAGATCGTGCTCGTCATCGCCGTGGTCGTGCTCTTCGCCGGTGGCTTCGTCCTGCTCGCCACGGTCAAGACCGGGCCGCCCAGCAAGCCGACCCCCCGCCACTCGCCGGAGGTGGCCGCCGGCCAGACCCCCGCCAGCCAGAGCCCGACCCAGACCGCCACCCCCGCAACCCAGAGCCCCGCCCCCTCGCCCACGCCGACCCCGGCGAAGGCCACACCGGCCGCGACCAAGGCCCCCACTGCTGCGGCTACGGCACCCGCCGGGTCGGGCCCCTCGGGCGAAGCGATGCCCACTGGCGACCTTCCCGGCTGGAAGTTGGTCTTCTCCGACGACTTCAACGGCACCGCCCTCAACATGCGGGCCTGGGGCACCTACTCCGGGCAGCCCGGGGGGGACCCAGGCGGCCTGTGGGACCCCTCCCATGTTGTGGTCCACGACGGGGTGCTGGAGCTGCAGACCTACCGCGACCCTGCCTTCGGCAACCGGTGGGTGTCGGGCGGGCTGTCCAGCGCCCCCGCCCTCCGGCAGACCTACGGCAAGTACCTCGTCCGCTTCCGCATCGACCAGGGCCACGGCATCGCCGGCATCATGCTGCTGTGGCCGAGCACGAGCGGGTGGCCCCCGGAGATCGACTTCGCCGAGGACGGCGGCGGCACCCGGACCGAGACCACGGCGACCCTGCACTACGGCGCCAAGGACACGCAGATCGCCCGGTCGGTCACCGGCGACTTCACGCTGTGGCACACGGTCGGCGTCGAGTGGAGCCCCGGTCATCTGGTCTACACGCTCGACGGGTCGGCATGGGGCACCGTCTCCACCTCCCAGGTCCCCGGCGGGCCGATGGAGCTGGACCTCCAGACCCAGGCCGGCACCTGCGGGCAGGCGGACACGCCGTGCCCCGACGCAACGACCCCGGCCCACGTCAACATGCAGGTCGACTGGATTGCGGCCTACCGGCCCGCGTAAGGGCCTCGCCGGGCCGGTCGAGGCCCGAAGCGCCGTCAGATTTCGACGTAGACAACGCCCCGCTCGACCTTGACCTTGTAGCTGGCGACCGGCTCGGTCGCCGGGCCCTTCACGACCTCGCCCGTGGTCACGTCGAACTGGGAACCGTGGCAGGAGCAGGTCACGGTGGTGCCCTCCAGCGTCCCCTTGGCCAGCGAGCACCCTGCGTGCGTGCACAGGTCGCCGATGGCGTAGACCTCGCCATCGACCTCGGCGATCCCAACCCAGGTCTCGCAGACGTCGTAGGCCACCAGGTCGTCCTTGGGGAGGTCGATCTTCTTGGTCACGGTCTCGAACTGCATGCCGGCTCCTTCCTTCGTGGGTCCTAATGGACCTATTCTGTGCTTCCCCGTCGCTCCGAGAGGTTACCCATGATTGAAGCCAATGCCGAGCGCAGCTATGACGTCGTCGTCATCGGGGCCGGGCCGACCGGCGAGAACGTTGCCGGGCGGGCGGCCGGCGCCGGCCTGCGCTGCGCGATCGTGGAGGCGGAGCTGGTCGGCGGGGAGTGCTCCTATTGGGCCTGCATCCCGAGCAAGGCGCTGCTCCGGCCCCCGATGGCCCTCGAGGAGGCCCGCAGCGTCCGGGGTGCCCGGGAGGCGGTCAACGGCACGCTCGGCGTCGATGCCGTGCTCCAGCGCCGGGACGACTTCGTCCATCACTACGACGACGGCACCCAGGTGCGCTGGCTGGACGGCAAGGGCATCGACCTGGTCCGGGGCCACGGTCGCCTCGCCGGCGAGCGCCGGGTCATCATCGACCGGCCCGAGGGCGACCCCGTCCACCTCACCGCCCGCCACGCGGTTGCGATTGCCACCGGTACCTCGGCGGCGATCCCCCCGATCCCCGGCCTCAAGGAGGCCAAGCCCTGGACCAGCCGTGAGGCCACCTCCGCCAAGGCGCCACCGGCGAGCCTCGCCATCCTCGGGGGCGGGGTCGTGGGCTGCGAGATGGCAACGGCGTGGAGCAACCTCGGTACGAAGGAGATGACCCTGATCCAGCGGGGTGACCGCCTGCTCCCCGGCAACGAGGCCTTCGCCGGCGAAGCCGTCCGGGCTGCGCTCGAGCAGCGTGGGGTGCGGGTGCTGCTGGGGGCCACCACCGCCGCCGTCGAGCGGGATGCCCGGGGCCGGGTGAGCCTCGAGATGGCCACCGGCGAGACCATCGTCGCCGCCGAGCTCCTCGTGGCCACCGGCCGGACACCCCGGACCCTGGACATCGGCCTCGAGACCGTCGGCCTGCGCCCGGGGGCCTGGCTCGACGTCGACGACTCCATGCTGGTCACGGCGGTCGACGGTGGCTGGCTCCATGCCGCCGGCGACGTCAACCACCGGGCCCTGCTGACCCACATGGGCAAGTACCAGGCCCGCATCTGCGGCGACGCCATTGCCGCCCGGGCGGCGGGCCGGCCGGTCCAGCCGGCACCGTGGTCCCGCCATACCGCCACCGCCGACCACGGGTGCGTGCCGCAGGTCATCTTCACCGAGCCCGAGATCGGCGTGGTCGGCCTCACCTCGGATCGGGCGGCGGCCCGCGGGCTCACCGTGCGGTCGGTCGACTACGAGATCGGCGACGTGTCCGGGGCCTCGCTCTACGCCGACGGGTACCAGGGTCACGCCCGCATGGTGGTGGACGACACCCGGGGCGTCATCGTCGGGATGACCCTCGTCGGGATGGCCGTCGGCGAGATGATCCACGCTGCGACGATTGCGGTTGCCGGCGAAGTGCCCCTCGACCGGCTCTGGCACGCGGTCCCCTCCTACCCGACGATGAGCGAGATCTGGTTGCGCCTGCTGGAGACCTACGGCCTTTGAGGACCAAAGCAGCCCCGAGCAGGGTTCCGGGGAACTTTGAGCCAAAACCGCTCATTGCTGCACGTTATGGCTCAAAGTCCGGAGCGGGCCGAGCACGTCCTGGCGGAGCGACCTCCGCCCGAACGAACTCGAGCGGGTCAGGCGGCGTCCTCGCCGGTGACAAGGTCCGGGGAATTGCAGCCCTGGATCAGCGCGGGCTGGGTGGCCGGGACGAGCGGGACCGAGCGGCGGATCGTGACGAAGGCGATCAGGCCCCCGGACGCCGCCAGACCCGCAGCGATCAGCGTCGCTTTCTGGTAGCCGGTGGTGAGGACGGCCGCCTGGGACGTCTGCAGGCCGACGAGGGCGGGCAGCACGGCAACGGACAGCAGCCCGGCGAGGCGGGCAACTGCGTTGTTGACCGCGGAGCCCACCCCCACGTGCGCCTCGTCCACGGCGGCCAGCACCGCGGCCGTGAGCGGGGCCACCGTCATCGCCAGCCCCAGCCCGAAGATGACGGCGCCGGGCAGGATGGAAGTGACGTAGTGGCTCCCGGGGTGGATGCGGGACAGCGCGACGAGCCCCCCCGCCACGATCAGCGGCCCGACGGTCATCGGCAGCCTCGGCCCCGTCCGCTGGGCGAGCGCGCCGAACCGGGCGGAGAGCGTGAGCATCAGCAGCGTCACCGGCAGCAGCGATAGGCCCGCGGCGAGCGCCGAGTAGCCGAGCCCGATCTGCAACTCCAGCACCACGAGGAAGATCGTCCCGCCGAGCCCGCTGTAGACGGTCAGCGTGGTGAGGTTCGCCCCGGTGAACTGGCGGGACCGGAACAGCCCGAGCGGGAGCATCGGCTGGGGGTGCCTGCGCTCGATGGCGACGAAGGCGGCGAGGCTGGCGGCGCCGACCACCGCCGCGGCCAGCTGAACCGGGCCGAAGTGCCGGGCGCCCTCGATCACCGCGTAGCAGGCGGCAGCCAGCCCCACCGTCGCCGCCGCCGCCCCGGGCACATCGATGTGCCGCGCGCCACCCGCGTCCCGGGTCTCCGGCACGTGGCGCAGCGCCACGGCCAGCGCAACCGCCGCGAGCGGCACGTTGATCAGGAACACGAGGCGCCAGGACCCGGCGTCCACGAGCCAACCTCCGAAGAACGGCCCGACCGCGCTGGAGACGCCGGCCAGTCCCGACCATGCCCCCACCGCCCGGGCACGGTCGTCGGGGTGGAAGGTCGCAGAGATGATCGAGAGGCTCCCGGGGACGAGGAGGGCCCCCGCCACGCCCTGGACCGCCCTGGCGGCGATGAGGAACCCGATGGTCGGCGCCACCGCGCACAGTGCGGAGGCGATGCCGAACGCCCCGAGCCCGGCGACGAACATCCGCCGGCGCCCGTAGATGTCGCCCAGCGAGCCGCCGAGCAGCATGAGGGACGTGAGGGTGATGAGGTAGGAATCGAGGGTCCACTGCAGCCCGGCGATCCCCGCGTGCAGGTTGCGGGCGATGGCCGGCAGCGCCACGTTGACCACCGTCGAATCGAGGAAGGCGATGCCCGAGCCGAGGACGGTCGCAGCGAGCACCCAGCGGGCGGTCGGCGTCCCCATCCGCACCGTGCGTGGCGCAGCGCTGGGGCCCACGTCAGTCGCCGCCGTCCTGCTTTTGGGGGTACGGGATCACGCTGATCGAGCCGTCGACCTCCAGGACCGCGGTCTGCACGTCGCGCAAGTCCGAGTTGCCGTACCCCCGGACCGCCGCCTTGAGTTCGTCCACGTCGAACCGCTGCCGGCGCAGGTGGTCGGTGAAGACCCTGCCCCGGTGGATGAGGATCGTCGGCGACCCGATGAACGCCCGTTCGAGGCCGGGGCTGCGGACCAGGAGCCTCGTCCGGCACCATGCAGCGAGGACCACCACCGACAAGGTGACGACCCCGACGGCGAGGTTCCCCTTGCCCCCGGTCATGGCGTTCTGCACGGCATTGGCGAGGGCCATCAGTAGATGATCGCCGTCTTGGCGGCGATGACCGCCGCGCCCGCAGCGCCGGGATGGTCGAAGATGTCGCGCAGCATGAGTGGCTCAATTATGGCCGGGGCCCGGTTTACTCACCTGGCTGCGTGCTCCTTCGCTTCAGCCATGTTTGCGCACTTCTGTGAGTAAAAGTCGGGGTATAGCACCGGTTTATACTCACAGATGTCATTGGCGGGCACGGCGCCGCCAGCGGAAGGCCAGGTAGAGCAGCCCGGCGCTCCCGGTCCAGGGGGAGTTGGGACGTTCTTCGGGCCCCCAGGCGGTGTACACCGCCGGATGAGGGCTAAAGAACGTCACTGCCCGGGTGGCGAACCCGGCCTCAGGATGCTAGGAGGTTGTGATCGTGATCTTGTCGATGTAGAGGGATTGGGTGGGCGGCCCGTCGCCGGAGGCCGGGGCCAGGGCGTTCATCTTGGCGACGACGTCCAGCCCGGACGTGACGTGGCCCAGGACCGCGTAGTCCGGGGTGAAGTTGGCGGCAGCGCTGGCGCTGGGGACGATGAAGAACTGGCTGCCAGCGGTGCCCGCCGGCTCGGTCTGCGTCTTGGCCATGGCGACGGTCCCCACCGTGTAGGACACGCCGGTGGGCACCTTGTCCTGCACGCTGTAGCCGGGCCCGCCGCCACCGGTGCCGGCGGGGTCCCCGCCCTGGACGGCGAAGTCCTTCGCCACCCGGTGGAACGTCAGGCCGTCGTAGAACCCCTTGCTCGCCAGGTAGACGAACGAGTTCACCGTGTTCGGCGAGTCCTTGGCGTCCAGGGCCACCACGACGGTCCCGCAGGACGTAACGATCGTGGCGGTGTAGGTCTTGGACTGCGAGACGGTCATCGGCGGAGCCGTGCCCTGCGAGACCGTCGCGCCGCGGGCGGGCTTCGTGGTCGTGCAGGCGGCGGTCGTGGCGGTTGCCGTCGGGACCGCCGCCGCGGGGGCGGCTGCGGTCTGGGTGGGGGTCGTGGATGCGGTGGTGGTCGCCGTCGAGGTCACGGTGGCGGTGACGCCGGGTGGTGTCGTGGTGTTGACCTTCGTGGACTTGGTCGTGAGCTTGGTGATCAGGAAGAACCCGAGGATCAGCACGAGCACGACACCCAGGCCGATGTTCAGGTTCCGGCGCCGGCGCTTCTCGGCCGCTTTCTTCTCAGCCTCGATCCGAGCCTGACGGCCCTCTTTCTTGCGTGCACGCTTCGCTGCTTTCGGCACCGACGAACCCCCGATCAGGTCTGCTGGGTCAGCACATCCAGCTCAGGACATGAGCTCGAGCACAAGTCCGTCAAGGATATCTTTCTCGGACACCCGCACCGCTGGGAAGGCCCACCGGGCCATCACCCTCGACAGGATGGCGCACCCGGCGACGATGACATCGGCGCGGCCCGCCGGCAGCGGCGGCAAGGCCTCCCGCTCGCGGAGGGTCATCCCGGCCAGCCGCCGGTAGAGGTCGTTCACCTCGCCCGCCGTGAGCTGGGAGCCGTGGACCGCTTTCGGGTCATAGCGGTCGAGACCGAGCCGGATCGCCGCCAGCGATGTGACGGTGCCGGCCACTCCCACCAGCCGGCGGCTCGCGGGGTCGTCCAACACGGCGGCCGCCTCGTCGAGGACCGAGTCGATGCCCGCCTCCAGGGCCGCCAGCTCCTCTCCCGTCGGTGGGTCGTCGCGCAGGTGCCGCTCCGTGAGGCGCACGACGCCCAGGGGCAGGGAGATCCGGGCCTCGATCACCTGACCGGGCTTGCTCCCCTCCGCCAGTTCGGTCGAGCCGCCGCCGATGTCGCAGACGAGGTAGCGCCCGGCGGGGAGGTCCTGGGTCGCCCCGGCGAAGGAGAGGGCCGCCTCCTTCCCGCCGGGGATGACCTCGAGGTCGAGGCCGGTCGCCGCGCGCACCGCTGCCCGCAGCTCTTCGCGGTTGGCCGCCTCCCGCACCGCGCTGGTGCCGGCGATGCGGATCGGCCCCACACCCAGCGCGCGGCAGCGAGCCACGAACTCCGAGATCGCCGACACGGTCCGTCCGATGGCCGCCGGTGTGATGCGCCGGGTGGCGTCCACACCCTCGCCGAGGCGGGTGAAGGTCAGGCGGCGGTCGAGCTCGCCCAGATCGCCGGGCGTCACCTCGACGGCGAGCATCCGGGTGGTGTTGGTGCCGACGTCGATGGCCCCGAGCCGGACCCCGTTTACACGCACGGCACCGGGGGATCGACCCAGGCCAGCTCCTCGAGCACCCCGGCCCCCGCCGGGTTGTCGCCGGCGACGAGCTGGTGGGCGGTGTGGGCGTGCAGGCACTTGATGCGGCCCCCGGGGTTGCCACCGCCGCCGGGATGCCGCACGGGCCCCGGCGTCCCGCTGGCGTCCCGCCGCCCGACGTATGCGGCCGTGCTGGCCCGGAGGGCCTCTGCCAGATCCGGCTCCGACGCAAGGCGCTCGTTGAACGACGCCATCCAGCCCCCGGCCTCCAATCGCCCGACCGCGTGCGCCAGGGAGCGGCAGGTCAGCCACCAGAGCGTAGGGAACGGTGTGCCGTCGTCCAGCCGGCTGGCGGTCTCGATCACCTGGGGCAGGCCGCACGCACAGCGCCGGGCGACC
>WNFC01000840.1_pt1 | contig 31161 bp, 33 predicted proteins | sample 5400541 | NCBI WGS metagenome assembly WNFC01 (sample SAMN13153342, study PRJNA577476) | soil metagenome | isolation source: 120 cm saprolite under Douglas fir tree site 2 hole 2 replicate 1 | place: USA:California | collected 2015-04-18
GCGAAGCTTGTTGAGATAGCGTGCATCTTTGCCGGCACTCCCCCAGGCGATGTCGTCAGACGACTTCCGCTTGGGAAGGTTCGGAAGGCTGGGCGGCTCCTCGCCGTCATAAAAGAGTCGGTAGAGGGGAGATTCCAGCGCGCGAGCCAGTTTCTCCAACGTTTCGATAGCCGGAACAGTGTGTCCGTTTTCGACACGAGAGATGTAGCATCGAAGTAGCCCAGTTCGTTTTTCAATATCACCCTGCGAAAGCTTTTTCTCTTCGCGCATCTCACGCAAGCGATCTCCAATTACCACGTTCGTTTACCCCCCTTATTCCAAATTTGTCTTCAACGAAACTCTTCTATTATTGGAAAACAGATCCTACAACAGCCCCACACACCTTGGCGCTACTTACTTTACAACTTCGTGGCACACATCCCGCGATATCAGAAGGGCCTCACCGTTATCCATCGCGATGCACCAAGTCGAATGTCAACATCTCAGCATTATCCCGTTTTTCGGAAGGTCGCGACCGAATACACGCTATTACACGCCCCTGTTCCAATCGGGGTGGAACACGATGACTCGGATTTCAAGTGAACCGTCTGCGGCCTGGTCGCCATGAATCATGACCGAATCCCACATTTCCTCCGCGCCGTCCCTTAGAATCCGCTGTCCGATCGTGACCGAGAGTGATTCGGTGCCAGCCCGCAATTCGCCGGCGTCACGTGCATTACAGTGAACTTCGAACTTCCGGTCGTCACTTACGGCGAGCACATTTATTTTTTTTTCACGAGTACCCCCAGCGAAGTCGTGATCATTCTTTTGCGCCCTTTTGGATGAGCACTGGAAGGTCGAATCTTGTATTTCAGGAGACGGTCAATTGAGCCGGCAGTCTTGAGTTGTTCGAAACCCCATTCCAAAATGACCTGACTAACATAGCCTGGTTTTCGCATCTCGCAGGCAGCAAACCTTTCAAGCACCGCCCGCGGAGCTCGGCGAACGCGCAAGCTTATTTGTGCCTTCCACTCTCCATTTATTGCACGACCTCATAGCTTTAACAGAGCATCAATAAGCTTTTCGATTTTCCTGCCATAGCTGCTCAGTTTGTATGCCCGTGGACGCTGCGCCGCTGACAGTCTTTCTTCATGAATCACAACTTCCTCGATATGCGCTTCATCATCTTCTTTGGCTCGCAGTAACTTTCGTTCGAGCATCGCGTCACCCCGAGCCAAAATCTTCATATGGGCAGCTCGGACCCTGTGATGTTCGGCCATTAGAGCGTAGTAGGCGCGTGAAATGTTGCGGTGCATCAAAACCTTACCGTCGTTCCCACTCGCGTTGCTCCTCGTTACCGAGAAACCGCGCCCCGGGTGCTTTCCTCTCCAGGCGTCGGCCTCCCATCAGTCGTCCCTCCTGTGGTAATACTCACGGATGATTACGTCGTCGCTCGTTTTCATGTCTGAAAAATCGACGAAATCAGTGACGATTGTGGGGCTACACGAAATTGCGAAGTTCTTCCCATCCGTGAACCGCACGTTGAAGTACAGGTATCCTTCCTCGTATCCGTGCGAAATCCAGTCCACTTTCTTGCCGTGAACCTCTGGGTACCGTCGCCGCAGCTTTTCGTGCTTCTTCTTGATTCGCCTGTCCAGCCGCCCGTGTTCTGCCGCGCTCATCGGCTTTATCGGAATACCGTCCACCATCACGGCCTTGCGTGTTTTCTTCTTAGGCATGCGCGTCCGCCGGCACTGTGCTCTCGACACGCGGAGCGGACGGCATCGGACCATTTAGTTTGCGGCTGGAGTGGACTCCTTCGGTTTTTTTAGGCGTTTTCTTCGGGCGCTTACTCCTGGAGAGAAACTGCACCAACGGCGGTTTCCCTTCCAGTTTGCGCTCGCGCTCGACGCCACGCATCAATTGACAGATTTCGTCGTTGGTTAGGGGTTCGTCGGAGAGCCAGACGTTGAATTCTTCCTCGAAGCGGGACTCATCGTCTTCTTCTAGCTTGCGCATTTCGAGCATGAATTGCAGGTTGATGATGGCTCGACGGCGTTCGAGACCAGCATGGACTTGTGGTAGGCCTCCATGAAGAGTTTGGGAGATTTCTTCAGGCGCTGAACACCCCGAACGGCTTCGTCAATACCGTGGTTGACCAGATACAGTGCTTCATACAGATGTGCTTTCTCCATGACCAAACGTCCTTTCAGCGGCAAAGTGACCGCAAGTTCGGAGGTTAACTAGGCGCGTCGAGGGACACTTCCTCTACGCAATCGAGAGCCGACGTAAGTGGACAAACGGATTCAGTGGACAGGGCTACGGTGGGGGATGCGCGATGCGCGGAGGGATCGAGCGTGCGATGGAAACGAAACGGTGATGGGCGGGTTGCACCCAAAGGGCGAACCCGATACTTTCTATTGCAGCCATCGTTGCCTCTAATCCAGGCGACTTTGGTTAGGGGCGCGTTCGGTGTGCCAACACCGGCGCGTCCTGTTTTCCAAAGCACTATGCTTGAGCGTGCAAGCATAAGTCAAGCGCTTTCTCAAGGTTCTTTTTAGGTGGCCGGTCGTGTATCTTTTTAGGCATCATGACAAAGAAGAATCCTCATGCCCAGGCACTCGGGAAGCTTGGCGGGAAAAAGGGCGGCAAGGCACGCGCGGAAAAGTTAAGCCCAGAGCACCGACGAGAAATCGCCGCGAAAGCTGCTCAAGCCCGATGGGACAAGGCCAAGAAGACCCGCAAACTCCCTGCCAAAACATAGGGTGAAAGAACGGTGTATAATCACACCATGGCTAAGGATGTGATTCACGTCTCGGAAGCGGAAGCGGCGAGCGACTTCGCTTCGTTGATTGCCCGAGTGCGCTCTGGTGCTGAGGTTGTCATCGAAGATAACGCCCGCCCCGTTGCCGTCGTGCGTCCCGCCGAACCCTATGTCCGGCTGCTCTCTGAATCTCTTCGCCTTGCCCGAGAGCATGGCTCTACAGCAACACTTGATGCGGATTTCGCCAAAGATGTAGGAGCGGCTATCGAGAGCCACCGCGAACCGCTCAACCCGCCTGCATGGGACTGATCCTTGACTCTAGCGTAGTTATCGCTTCGGAACGCCGCGGGGAAACTGTCGAACGTCTGATCGAGCGGGTCGTAGGAGTGACGGGCGACCAGGAAGCCGCACTCTCCGCAATCGGCCTCACAGAACTGATTCACGGGCTGTATCGCGCGCAAACACCGGCGGTGCGTCTCCGCCGTCAATCCTTCCTCGATGAACTGCTGAGAGATCTGACCGTTTATCCATACACGAAAGAAACTGCGATGCTGGCCGGAAAACTCGACGGAGAGCAGCAAAGCAAAGGCGTAGTGATTCCGTTTGGAGACTTGCTGATCGGCGCAACAGCGTTGTCTCTCGGCTTTTCCGTACTAACCGAAAATCTGCGCCACTTCCAAAAAATCCCTGGCCTTTCCGTAATCCAACTCTGAGCGATTAACCGCCGAGAACTTCCCTTCGCTCTCGCTGCCGTCAAGGGGCAGGCCCGCTCACGCGGCTCCCGATTATCGCCCTTGACTGCCTCTTCGCTGCGCGAATGTTTGCCTATGCGAGAAATGGGCCTCTCTGCGGCTAATGCTTTAGGCGTGGAGTTCATTAGATTGGAGAGAGCGGTAGCGTTTCCGTCCCGCTACGTCAGCGCGAATCATATCCAAGTACATGCGCATGGCTCCTAGCAAAGCGTTAGCGTCACTCAATAGCAGTTTGAGTTGTTCTCTTCTTCTCATTTCGCGAAGGGCGACATTTAGTACCGCAACACGGCTTCGAGAGTCGAAAACAATTGCGGATAGACCCAACGTGCTAAGACAAGTGCGGGAACTGTAACAGTGTTAAATCGCATCCATAGGTTCCACCAACGAAGCCGCCGCTTTCCGGCCCATATCCCGATCCAAAGAGTCGGAGTAAATGACAAAAAGCCGAACGCATAAACGAAAACGAGGTACCACGCAATCGGGTTTCGTGCCTATTTCGGTTTTGTCCCGGGCGGGATGTAGTCGACTGCAAAGCCAGAAGTAATTCGAGCGCCCTTGTTTGATTCTGTGATTGATGCCATTTTGCAGCAACGTACGAGCTTCTTGCTTAAGTGCTTCCTTATACTCGGAGGCCGTGGGAGCCGTATTCAAGAACACTAATCCAAGCAAGAAAAGCGTGAATCCGAGAGCGACTCGGTCCAGGAGGCGTATTTCAAAAAGAAGCCACTGTTGCCAGAGCGGTGCCGAAGATGCGCTTAAGCGCCCTGCGGACTGCCGGAAGCAACGAAGCTACGCCACACGCGCACTTGCCGACGGGCGGGACAAAATCCCGCACGACTTTCGCCTCACAATTCCGCAAGCATCAGCCAGCCAGCTTAGGCCGTGGCAAAACCAGATGTTTTGTTCTAACCGTTGAGTACGCTGCTACGAGCGCTCACTGATGCGTTACTATCAGACGCCATCGAATTTGTCCCTGTAGGTAGGTATGCTGATGGTGATTCTGCGGAGGCAACGGATGTCCCGTTGTCGAAGATACTTCGTGCCCGCAACCCTCGCATCGATAGATACCTGAATACGGAGCGAATGAACCGGCGGCGTGTATTTGATCGAAGGCCGGATGAGTAGAGTATTGTAGCAAGTTGCCGTACTTGTAGAGCGCCATGTCTGATTCCTGCTACGAGTCGGATGGTTGTTCGATGTTTTTGATATCCCTAATTGCTCCTTGGGAAGCCTCGTAACCTTCAATCGTTTTTTTTAGCGCACTCACGAGCTTAGTCGCGTGTTCGGGTGTCATGATTACCAGCACCTTTTCTACCGCAAGGAACTTTCCGGGTTCTGTCTCATGCACCAGAGAAAAGTACATTTGAATGTCCCATTGAGTTCCGAGAACGAGCGCGTTGTTCGAATAGAATGCAACACGATTTTGGTCGGGGACTCGTTCAACTCTCCTTATCGCAGTGTCTTGCGAGAATTGTGCGGGCTTCGGCTGTTCGTCCATTTTTGTTTCTCCCTCATTTTTACGAAATCTTGGCAAATCCTTCGGCAGTTTCTTCCTCTATCAGCAGATGGACAGGGACTTGCTGGGCCTCAAATACTGGAACGTCACGGTCCCACTCGTCACCAAGAGTGGTTCCAGCAAAGGTGGTGGTGGTGCCCCAGGTGGCGGTCATTACAACCGAACTTGCGACTACTGTGCCCGTCGTCACGAATTGAACATTCGATTTGATCTCGTTCTTTTTTGGCCCGAGAAAAGAGACGATTTCTTCAGGCTCAACGGTGATTTTCAGCCCCAAAACCTCTAGTACAGGCAACAGAGTTGATAAACGGGGATTACCGGCTTCCGAGAGAGTTCTGTAGAGATTTTCTCTGTTGACCCCCGCTTCCGCGGCAATTTGCCCGATGCCCTGGCGTGCTTCCGCAACGTCTCGCAGAGCTACCAGGAATGCAGCCTTCGAGTCAGAAATAGCGGCAGATAAATACTTCGCAGCGTACCCGACGCTATTTCTTAGATCGTTTAGAAGGTCTGTCTTGTAATCGATGTTTTCTTTCATTTTCCTCTGTTCGTTCTTTTCTTATGCGGTCTTTGTAGTCTTCCCAAAATCCCTGGGCTGCTTCGATATCTGAGTCTTGGGTTGATTTATCACCTGCCAAAAGAAGAATTATGTCGTCCTGGGCTGCGCCGTAATAAATTCGATATCCCGGACCGAAATTGATGCGTGATTCTGACACTCCTTTTCCCACAGGCTTCGAGTCACCGAAATTTCCTCCACGAAGTCTAGCGATGCGCGCGTCTACAGCAGCCATCAGGTCGAGGTTAGTAATATTCTGACGCCACTCCCGGAACGGGGAGCCGCCGGAAGGTCGCTGGTAGTATTGGACGATTCGCTCGCGGGCTTCCACTCTGCATAGAGGTGATCCATACGCTCATTGTAGCTTATTAGCTACTCCGGCAGAGGGTATCACCCCACTCCTTGTGCTGTAAAGAGAACCGAACCTGGGCCGCTGCTACTGGTTGGTTAATACCCTTGCGAGATCTATCTGTAAAGGAGATTCAATGTTGACCTTACTCGCAATCGGCGTCCCGGCTCAGCTATTGGTATTCTAACATAACAGACGGGGGTGTAGCGTATATGCTACAATTGGGAATGAGTGTTCCAAGGACCGTCGCGGGTTCCTCAGATGGGGCAGATGGGCAAAAAGCCCTCAGCTAGGGACAGTGCAATCGGCTGAAAACAAAGAGGAAACTGCTGAAGCCTGGTAGTGAAGGATAATTGGCCAGTGGCAAAGAACCGCAAGATCCGAGCAAAACCCTCAAAGGACGCTCCTGACGCCCCTGGCAGCGCGCGACCGGGATCGAACGCAGTCGAGGCATCGCTGTACGTGCGATTTGCATTGTCACAACTCACCGGTACAAACGGCCATCACGAGTTTGAGCGGCTCTGCTTTCAGCTGGCTCGGCGCCGGATTTATCCAAATGTAATCCCGGCAACCGGTCCCGTATCGGCAGGCGGCGATCAAGGGAAAGACTTTGAGACATACACCGTCGGCGAGGTCATGCCGGTTGGCACGAACTCGAATTTTTTCGCTCAAGCATCGCGCGAGAAGGTCGTTTTTGCTTGTTCGCTTGAAAAGAACGTCCAAAAGAAAATCAAAGACGACTTGAAGGCAGCAGCGGAATCGAAGGAAAAGGTTGACCGGGTCGTATTCCTTACCGCTGAAGATGTCCCGGTCGGCAGGCGACATAAGCTGCAGCAGTTCGCGTCAGATACTTACGAGCTCGCGCTCGATATCTTTGATGCCCAAGCGATTTCGGATTGGCTGGTCGAGCCGGAACTATTCTGGATCGGGCAACAGTACTTGAGCATTTCTAGTGAGTTTGTCTTGGCGGTGCCCAAGTCAAATCATGCGTGGTATGAGAAAATCCTCAGTGCTCCGATCAATGCGCCACACCTGAGGGAGAGCGATTTTTACAAACTGAAGGACGCCGTCCGTTTTGCTACGCACGAGCCCGTCTATCGGTCTGACTTGCCAAATCTTCTCCAACAACTGCGTGCATTTCGCAAGCACCATTCTGTTCAGATTCAGCGGCGGGCTTTCTATGAGGAATTTGTCGCTTCCCTACGTGGGCTGGAAAACGTTCAAGGGTTAGAGGAGGGACTTCAGAAATACATTTCCGACGTCGCTGGAAGCGCAGATGTGAGTGAAGTCGAAGACGCGTCAATCATTCTCTCATATTCAATAGGCGCTGAAGCGCGCGGGTTGTTAAAGATCGAAAAGGACATCATTACTGGTTGGAGAAAACTACTACTAAAAAGAGTCACCGACATCCTGGCAGAGGCCGGCATCGGCCCAGGTCGAAAGTGTGCGCTGATGTCAACTCTAGGATTCCTGCAGCTTTTCGAATGGATCGAAGGCAGTGGAGTTGCCTCCGATGCAACGAAGGCCGTTGCCGTCTGGCGACAGATGATGAAGGAGATGCGCAAAGCGCCGCTCTTTCCGCTGGAACGATTCGGTAGATTACTCTCGCAGCTCGCAGGAATGATTCCGGGCGGAGAGGATTTTTCGCGCCTGGTCGGTGAGACCGACAAACTCCTGGCGGCACGGTTTGGCAGGCACAAGTTGGCTGAACAGGCCTTCCGGCGAGCTGAAAGTTACTATGAGGCTGGCAAGACATTGAAAGCAATCGACGAGTTGCACAAGGCGCGGATTTTCTCCTTTACAGAAGAGAAGGCTAGGGACTCGGTGCAGTTTTGTATTTTTCTCTCAGAGATGTATTCCCAAATCGGTCTACATTTTGCAGCGAAATCGTATGGTTTGGGTGCAGCATTTGCTGCGCTGAAGGTGGATGACTACGATTTGCGGGCGTTGGCCTACCGCGGACTTGCCGAGGCCGCCTCAAGTGACCATGCTTGCGGGGCATCGATGGAGTTCTTTTTGACAACAAAGGCATTCCACTTCGTATCCGGCGAGTTTTCTATGGCGGGGAGTGAGCGCACGAGAGCATTTGAGTGGTCCCGGATAGACTTCTATTCTCTTGTGCTGACGCGCGCAGCCTCGTATCTGGACCAATCTCTCCATCAATACCTGAAAAGCACGGTGCTAAAGAGCCTGGGCGTTGACGACATCTACGATGAGTCGGCTTCCCGATTGGATAAGTTTTTTGGCTCACAGGGAATTGCCACAACCATTGAGAGGTGTATAAACGAAGGAATACTAGCTCCGTTCTCCGATGCCGGGCAGCGACGCCGGGTCGCATGGCAACAGCTAGGCGTCCGCTGGTCCGTGGAGTGGAATAATGACTTCAATACAGCGATGGCAGGCGAGAGCTTTTGTGCGACTCTGCAGGTTCTGCTTGAAGACTTTCGCAAGGTGGAGCTGTCACTCGTTCCGGCAGATGTGTCTTTGAGAATCGAACTCCATGATGGAATCCTAAAGATCGACGATGAATCCGACAATCAGAAGGTCACGCTAAATGTGAAGTTGCCAAGAACGCCGTCCGAAATGAGCGGACAGCCCGATATGGCCGCGGTGGTACAAGGTGTCGCGGCGAGTGCACTGCACCTCTTGTCGGCACTGCCAGACGAGCAATTTCTGGACGCGTACAAACAGCGAGCCAAGTTGGGCTTACTGGATAAGTTTTATCCCTATGCGTCATACGATCGTTTGTTTCGTGAGTTCTACTCGGAGGAAAGCTTCACAGAGCACTTCACCCATTCGCGTGGGATAACAGTCGAGCTGCCAGCTCTGGCAGCCAGGACAGATGAGGGGCTGTCAGGGCCCGCGGGGCTCCATCCGGCATACGATAAACGCGAGTCCGAGCGGCAGATTCAGAGACGATATAATGCATTCAGCGGACAACTGAAGTACACACTTCCTCGGTTCCTGAAGGATGCTGCATTTCTTGCGACTGTGGCTCAACTTCGGAAGCTGGGTTGGAAGGACTGGCATATCCTGCAGGCCATTGCCACCGTGAGGCTAAACTACCTTGTGAACGCAGCACTTCCTCGAACCGCCAATCCCGCTGAGTTGAAGGCGGCCAGCAGCTCGGTATTCAAGAGCGATGAACAAGACACTGATCCTGTTGTCCCCTCAGAGTTACTCACGCTAGCCGAATTACAGCGAGCTTTGAGGTTTTCTCAGGCCGCGACGCTTAAAGGACTGGGTTTTGTTCTTCCCCAGCGGACCCCAAATTTCGAGGGACTTAACAGGTTTTTGAAGCGCTTCAATTACTGGGACGACGACATTCCCCATCCGCCGATTTTCCCGAACTAGGTATCCCACTACATCCGAATCGCGGCCCACCTTGCTATTTTCGCTTTTTATTCGTATCCTTCTGGAGTGCGGCACGATTGCCAAAAAAACTGTCAACCTGTTGAGCAGTTGCTCATCTAGAATGGAGCCAGTTTAGGGTTGGAGTACTCAATCTGTACCTGAGCGCGGCTATGCCCCAGCCCCGGTGGACCTCACGCGTTCCACGCGTGTCGGATAGGCGTGTCGCCGTGGAAATTGCGTTTGCAAAAAAATCTCTCCGCCAACTCTGCGAAAGCGAACGCACAGCGCGACGCTCCTTGGGAGCAAGAGTGGCCGAACGACTGAAGCGGCGACTGGCCGACCTTCGTGCTGCAAACTGTGTCAAGGACCTAATTGCTGGTCGGCCCCGAGAATTACGAGGCGACCGTGCGGGACAAGTAGCAATAGACCTGGGTGACGGGTATCAACTAGTGTTTTGTACAAATCACGGCGTTCCTCCACTGGTGGACCGCAGTCACGTTGACTGGTCAAGAGTGAACCGGGTCAAAATAGTCTCCATTGAGGGCAACTATGTCTGACAAGAACGAATTCAATCCTGACTGGGTCTCACCGCCCGGCGAGACAATCGCCGACATTCTAGAGGAGCGCTCCTACTCCCAACTCGAATTCGCACAGAGAATGGGGTACACACCCAAGCATGCCAATGAACTTCTCAGAAGTCGCGCGCCAATCTCACTTGAGACAGCGCGCAAGCTTGAACTCGTTTTAGGTGCGACCGCGGACTTTTGGATAGCTCGTGAAACTCAGTATCGTGGAAACGTCACCCACGGCCCAAGAAACGTTGAACGAAAAGATGAGAAGGCTTGGCTAAAAGAGCTGCCGATCCAGGACATGCTGCAGTACGGGTGGCTGGACCCAGATCTCTTCAAGGCGAATCCAGCTGCAGCCTGCCTGCGTTTTTTTGGCGTAGCCGACGTTCAAGCGTGGCGCGCCACGTACCGGAATGTATTGGAGATAGCCGCATTCCGAACATCTCCCACGTTCCGCTCACAACCAGAGGCCGTTGCAGCTTGGCTGCGTCAAGGCGAGATTGATACCACATCACTCGAATGCAAGGCCTGGGACCCAAGGGCGTTTCAGAAAGCTCTATTCGAAATGCGGCCCCTGACCCGGAAGCGTGACCCAAAGTTCTTTCTTCCCGAACTCACGCGACGTTGTGCCGATTGCGGGGTTGCAGTCGCGATTGTCCCTGCGCCTGCGGGATGTCGTGCCAGCGGTGCCACTCGGTTTCTCTCACCAACCAAAGCGCTCTTGTTATTGAGTTTTAGGTATCTTTCAGATGACCACTTTTGGTTTACGTTTTTTCATGAAGCCGGCCATCTTATCTTGCACGGAAGGAAAGCGCTTTTTTTGGAGGGAGGAAAGGCCTCAAGCGCCGAGGAACGTGAAGCCAACGAGTTCTCTGCACGTGTCCTCGTACCTTCCGAATTTCAAAGCGGACTGGAGCGTCTTAACATTGAGCGTCATGAGATCCGCAATTTCGCCAAAACCATAGGAGTCTCTCCGGGAATTGTTCTCGGGCAGCTCCAGTACCGTGGAAAAGCCAGGCCCAACCAGCTCACTACACTGAAGGCGCGATTCCGATGGGCGAGGAGCAACGACTAGCTGCTCGCTTCATCCGCGGAATCGCTTGAACCGCGCAGGGCTTTTTTGCCAATTGCACAGCGCATCTTCCAAGACTTGCATTCCAACACCCAAGTGCGTGCCGAGCTCGACGAGCCATTCGTCGAGCTTCGAGCGTTCCATTGCTGCACCTGTTCTTCCCCCGAACAGCAGACGTGCGCCTAAGAGCGGACCTGTCGCACCTTGCATGTAGGTAGATCCGGGCTCGATCGGGGCTAGTCCTATTTTCCCTACCATCGTTAGATAGTCGAACCTTGCGGTTCGGCCAAACGAAGCTACCTTCTTCATAGACTTGTAGAGATGATCGAACGTGGCCCTTCGATCTCGAGCGCATTCTTCATACGCGTCTCGGAAGAACATGTCGTGCGTGCGAGGAGGATCCACCCATCTCACATACGTTTCAAAAGCTGCACCCGTACCGTTGGGAGTTTGCGCATCTAGACTTTGGTACTTTCGGTGGTTTCCGAAATGCCGCGGAATGCCGTCGCCCTTCAAACGCGCTCCATGGCTCTCAAGCCATCGACGAAATCTTTTTGGCTGCGCGCTTATTTCTCCCCAGTCCCAGAACGGCCGTTGACCCAACCGACCATAGACATCCCGCACCAGTCGCCAACCGGTACGCCGGTGCTTTCCAAAATGAACTGACAGGAAAACCAGCCAGAATGCGTCGTCAGTCCGCCCCTCGCGCATCCGAAGCACAGCGCCCTTTATGGGATCAAATAAATCGCTCAGAGGGTCGACACGGGACGCACTCAACTGTTGGTCTCGTATGACCGATATGTATCTAATACGCCGGATGCTCTCCACGAGTTGCTCCACAAATGCCGCGCGACTGGCGCGGCTCTCGATACCGGGAATAGAGCGGTGGTTTGATGCGAAAGAAAGCAGCCTGGCCTCGAGCTCTCGCGCTGAGTTGAGATCCTTTGGCCTCATGACGCCCAGCGGATAGTTCTACCGATCCACGACCGGATCGAATCCCTTACTTCGCGGGTGACACCAAAGCTACTTTGAATGTTGTGATTAAATCCGATAACCAACACTCTTCGTTTCAGCGGAACACCAGAAAGACGTGTAATGACGCCTTTGTATGCTATACCCGCCACATTTAGACGCGAACTCCTCAGAAGCTCCCACCCCTTCATCGCCTCCTTTTTGAGTTCGATGCCAGCAACTCTTTCAAAATTGACAACGACAGACCTGCCATTCAGAACGAGTACTTGAACCGGTGAGTCACGTAGCAAAACTCCGAGTGCATTCCCAGCAATAGAAAAAAGAAAGTCGCGTTGGCGATGACTAAGATCGGTCCACTTGCACGCAGTCGCAAAAGGAATTAAATCTAAGTGGCAGGCACCGGATTGATCTCCATAGTACGACGCAGTTGTATCGCCGAGCAGATGATCGAGTTGCTTGAACCAAATATCGTAGGGGTTTCTGGAAAAGTATGTCTTGCAACAATCCCAGATCAGTCTAGTATGCATCAGCGTCGCATCAGACCAACGGGAAAGACCAAGTGAGGTGAGGGTATGAAATCGGCGCGCCGCACCAATGAGCTCGCTTCCCGAGCGGTCAACAAATTCCCGATTGCTTGGGTTGAGCCCGAGGGTGGCGATTTTGGCTCTGAACGGATCACCGAACGACGGCACTGGACAGCTCCAGGGTATGACTTTCGCCTTGGAAAGGCCTACCTCGTTGTGCCGTTTAATTAGTGCCGAAAGCGCTCCATTCACCCTTAACCCTCCAGCCTGGACGATCAACAATCACAACCACACCCCCTACAGCGCCCTCGTCCACTCACTCTTCGCTGAACAGAATCTCTTGAGACGGTCTGGGACGCACCGCCGCTTTCCGAGAATCTCTTTCCTTTTTGTCGATATACGTATTGTACACAGAGTTGGACATTTCTCGTTTCAGCCTTGCGATTTCCTGGCTCTTCTTGTCTTTGTAATTCCCATAAATCTCGAGAAGCCGGACGACATCCGCCCAATAATCGTCCAATCCTAACTTGTGGATGTCGATTTTGGCGCGGCGGCGAATTGCACTTTCGGCCTTCAAGACCTTCCGAATGGAAATCCACGGATCTCCGAGTGGCATTGGCGGCATTTGTAGCTTCGTGGTTTGCCATCCCTCATCGACCAATCGCTGGGCGTCCTTTCTGTGTAAGTCGTAGAGATGCAGGCTTCCGACCGCGTGTTTATACTCGCCCAATTCGAACCCGAGAGTGCGGGCAATAATTTCCTGAAGCATCGTAAAGGCGAACACGTCATGCGGCAACCCGAGGAACGCGTCGTTGGATCTCATGCTTGTAAACATACAGAGCCGCCGCCTTCGCACCATGAATTGGAGCGTACAGGTGCATGGGATTTCCTTGTAGTGTTTTTCGATGTCTGCAGCGTCGAAGAGTTGGATAACTGCCCGGCGGGAGTCGGGGCTACTTTTAAGCAGTCTGACGACATTCTGCACCTGATTAATGCCACGCATCTCGAACAGGCGAGGACCATATGCCCCATAGAGCGTTCGCCCGTCGTCTGACTCTTCAGAGTATTTGCGCACATAGTACGTGATGAAGCGAAGGCTTTTGCTTTTCGCCAGGTACCACAGAAATTCACCGAGGCAACTAAAAAGGAGGCCTCTTCCCTCCGTTCGACTAAGCCGCGCTCTTGGATTAGTAATTCTCAGCAACACTCCGGTCAACTCTGTTGCCGGACCGCGACTTGGCTTGATGCGGTTCTTAGTCTTCAATAATTTCTTCAGCACAGGCAAAAGCAGATCATCAAGGGTCTGGGCGGATATATACATCGGTCACTTTCTGCTAACTTATCCAGATTAGGAATAAGCTATTTTTATCATGTACGCTGCGAACCCCACCTAGAGCCGACTGCACTGATGCGAAAGAGACATCATCGAAACTGCTGGGGAACCGGATGATTTCTGGCCGCCTTCATATGAAATCCCTTAGGATAGTTGACCGATGGCGAGAAGAATGAAAGTACCTACCGAACTTCGGGGCTCGACGAGTGCTATGCCCACTGCTTTTGGGAGTCCAGGTAGCTTCGAGCTCTTGACCGGCTGCAGGCAGTCAATTTCGGGAGGATTTTGGGAATGAAGGTCTACGTTGCAAGCAGTTGGAGAAATGAGTATCAACCCGGAGTTGTAAAGGTGCTTCGCGAGGATGGCCACGATGTGTATGACTTCAAGGATGCCGAGGGATTCCACTGGGAAGAGGTGGATCCTGAATGGAAATTGTGGACGCCTCAGAAATATCTAGAGGGTCTGAAACATCCGTGCGCGGAGCGCGGATTCAATCGAGATATGACCGCATTACGGGAGTGTGATGTGTGCGTTTACGTTATGCCATGCGGCCCAAGCGCGAGCATGGAGATGGGCTGGGCGGTTGGCGCAGGGAAGCATGTAATTGTATACGTTCCCGAACTGCGGGATCCTGACCTAATGGTGAAGATGACACCGCACATCACAACCGAATTGGATTATGTCCGCCGCCAGCTGCAAAACTTAGCGGCCAAGAGATGAAAGGGAACCCATGTGACGGTAAGCCGCGACGGCGGTCTTCGGTAACCGACAGCTTTTGTAAGCATTAATGCTTTCGACCGTGCCAGCGAAGCCCAGATTCCGTTTCTGATACTATTGCCAATATATCGTGTCTTTGCGTTATAAACGACTTCAGGTGAAATACTTGCATCGGCTCTCCGCACGCGCAACTCTGGACCGCTTTCGGCTGGCTGGTGATGTGTATCTTCTTGGTTCTTTCGAAAAGGGCCTGACGATATACAGCCAGCAAGTTAGAGCGCTGAATCTCGCTTGGGCCTTAATTGAAGCTGCACCCAAGGAATCGCTAGAACGAATTGCCATCGTCGGCGGAGGCTTCGCGGGGCTCTCCGCGGCAGCTGGCCTACTCAAAAAGGGTGTACATCACATCACCCTCTTTGAACGACATGCGGTACTCTGCCCTCTGCAACAGGGTAGCGATGCTCGATGGGTTCACCCCCGAATTTATGAGTGGCCCAACGAGGGGAGTAATCTGCCGACGGCAGCCTTACCATTGCTCAACTGGAATGCCGGCCGCGCTTCGGACGTGGTGGTTGAAGTGTTGAACGAATGGGATTCTCTTAGACAATCCGTCAGGTCGGGACAGCATGTGAATGTGTATTTGAATGTTAGACACCTTCGCGTGAGCAGTAAGATGGAGATCGAGTGGGTCGGGCAAAAATCAGATCCGCAGGCTGAACCCCTTAACTTAGGAACCAAAGAGAAGTTTGATTCCATTATTTTGGCTGTTGGATTTGGCCTCGAATTGGAAGCACCTTTGCCTTATTGGAGGAATGAAACACTCGGTCAACCTCAGCTGGTCCCAGGAAAACGCACCTACCTAGTCTCGGGTCATGGCGACGGGGCGCTCGTTGATCTGTTTAGACTACGTATCTCACGGTTTCGTCAAGACAGGATCTTGGTGGAATTATTTCCTGAGAACGCTGAACTATTGAATCGGCTTCGTAAAATGAAAAATGAACTCGACAGCGGTTCCTTGAAACCCGAGAACTTGTATGACAGGTTTGAGATCATCGCTCAAGATAAGACAAGTGGATTCGATCAGCTTTTGGATGGGCTTCGATCACGTCTTCGAGCCGACACCAATGCAATTTTGAAGCTTAATGAAACTGAATCTTTCAGGATGGCTTTTGCTAGCAAAGCATCGTTCCAGAACCGAGTTCTTTTATTCGCATTGTATAAGGCAGGAGGCTTTTACCCGGCTTCGCAAAGTGAAGACACATTGCGCCGAGAGTATGAAATTTCGGAGGATCATGTGATTCGGCGGCACGGCATTAAACCGGAACGCGTCGTCGAGGATGTTTTAGATCGAGACTTCTACCAGGCCGTCGGCCAAAGAATGTCAGATTTGAGCGAACCAGAATATCAACCGAGTGAAATCCACTGGACCGGCGGATATTGGAACGTTCCCTCGTCAGAACTGACCGGACAAGAAATCACTGAGCCGACAAAACGCGGTTGGCGACAGGAGTATCTCCCAGCTGCGACGGAGGCTCTAGCAATCGGATTCGTCGCGGCCGTTGCAGGCTATCTGACCTCGACAGGGACTGGTGGCAGCGACTTTCGTACGACGTTGCATCGTACGCTGCCTATAGGTCAGGAAATGTTTCTACAACAAATCTCACCTTATATGGGCGAAACCCAACGCGGAGGAGCAAAAGGGCGTACTTTCGGGTTTAATAATGGGACCATAGGTTACGCGGCTGTCAAGAAATCCATCGTCCGAACACGGCAAAAGAGAAGTGAGGAATCCGACACCGAGTATAGAAGACTCTTTCAGTCGGATATGGACAAATTGGCTTTGAATGAGCACTCTCAGCGAATGAATGAGGAGGTTAGATCAGTAGTCGCCATTCCAATTCTTGAGAAAAACAAGAAATATACGCTCGCAGTTCTGTTCGCTGATTCGGTCGTAGTTGATGCATTTAACCAACAGATTATCGACGCTCTCAATAAAATGAGTCAGGCTTTTGCTTCCCGTATCGGCGCAATTCACTCAGAGCGAGTTTGCAACTTTGGTTCCCATGTCCAAACCCTTTCCACCTATGATTGTTATCGTGGCGAGTTGGAAGTCATAGAAACACTCGAGAACCCAGTGCCGCCACTAGCCGAGGATGGCGTCAACTATTTGAATCTCGAGTTTACAGATTTTGTGTCCGCGCCGAGGGATCATGCCTAAAGTGCATCATGTCAAGAGCTGGCCCCAATACTTTGCATCTATCAAGGAGGGCCAGCGTACTCATGACCTCCGGCGAAATGACCGTGAGTTCCAGGTCGGTGACTTAATGATTCTTGCGGAATTTGACCCACAGGCTCAAAAGTACACTGGAGAAACTTGCGAGGTGGAAATTACATCTATGACTTCCACGAGTCAGCCCTGCGCCGTCTCAAGCGAAGCACTCGACCCGGCATTTTGTATCTTGAGCATAAGGCGTGTGTTCAAAGACTAATCGGATCCAACCTGTAGGCTCTGAGCTGATTTGTGGATTCCGCGCGGCGAAGAACCTCATCTTGAAGATCGCCCACTTGAGGCAAACACCACGCAGAGGTCCAGTCCCGCCTCTGACCAATATGGTGTCGGACACGCTGGGACTTACCAACAGCTTAATTCGCGTTTTCGATCAAGCACGGACGCCGGCTTTTCGGAAACGAACGGATCGATTCGGTCGGCTTGCCGTGTCGCCCACTTGATCCACGCATCGTGTTGCGGCTGCTTCTCGGCACTCCAGGACCGAGACTTTTCTGCGTAAGCGGCTATAAACCGTCGGAGCCGCTCCGCTCGTTCCCACTCGTCAACCCATTCATTGAATTGCTCAAGCCTTTTTTCTTCTTCCTGGATGTCCTTCAGCAATTGCGCCCGTTCCTGTGCTCGTTTCTGCTGCTCAACCTCGCGCTGTCTGCGCTCCTCCTCCTGACGCCGCAGTGCGACAACTGTTCGCATAAGTCCGGCTACAAAATCGGCAATGAGGTTTTCGACTCGCTGGACTTTCGCGTCACTCCACCGCGTTCGTTGCTCGTATCGCCCCCATGTTCCCGAGTGAATGATAAGCACCAGCTTTCCCGCAGGTTCATGTGTTACGACTTCGTCGTAATCCCAGCGATCCGTCGGATTGGGCACCCGTGGTTTCTGTGTCACGACTCTCCGGATTGGCTCCTCGATGCCGAAGGAGACATTCTCTCCTTTGATCAACACCGCAGTGCGCCCTTGTTCCGATACTTCTACGCTGAAGCCCTGCCGCTCCAATACAGCCACGACTTGCGCCATCGCCTGCAGCGCGCGGTCCAACGTTCTCTCGCTCACGTTCACGTCAAGCCCGCCGGGCTCACGCGGAACCAAAATGCCGTTTTCATCCTTATGGCTGTGACTCCGGAGCCGGCTCGCAGTGCTTCGAATGAGAGGGTGCGGTCGAGCGATGGGATCGATTGGCGGCGGATTGAGCGCACCAGAAGAGAGCAGATTATTTATTTCCGCAAATTCGGGATCATTTTGATCACAGCTGGTCGGTTTTTTCTGCACTGCGGGAGAGCAATAGATCAAGGGAACCTTGTCGACCTTTGGTAGCAGCGGCTTTTTAATCCCTTCATGTCCGTGAGAAAGCTTCGCCCAGTGCCCCCGTCCTGGAACGGGCACGGACAATTTCCGGCACGTCTTGCCGAGCGCGACGGCGGATACGCCGTACTCCTTGGCTACCTTCAACAGAGGTTGTTCCCACACTTTGCGAAAGAGCTCTTCGCGATCATATTGCTGCAGCACTGTGTCCTCCCTTAGCGATGATGTGGCTTCTGGTTTGCCTTCGTTGTCAGCGAGTGTTTTGCGCCCGGCTAGGCAGGTGGTGACGGCTGGCGCTCGGTCTAGCGTTTACATGGATTCCGAGTCGCATCAGCGCATCGGTTCTGAGTTTCAGATGCTCCTTCATTCGCGGTGTCCCCAAGAGTCTGTGCACCCTCTCGGCAGGACAAGCATTGTGCTTCCGAAACATTCGCAGCAGCTCAATGGTCACATCGGGCTCACACTCAAGAAGCGTTCGCCGAAGGGAATTCACGTCGTACGCGTCGTTAGGATTCCAGGTCGCACCATGAGCAAGTAGCTCACGCACACAGTCAAGAGCTTGCCAAACGTCGTACTTCGATTTCAGCCGCTTAGTGCCGTATGTGTCGAGCCGCGCGAAACCCAGATGCCGCAAAGCGGTGTCGAGAGCCGACGACCCGCCATTGGGTTTGTCGTTTGGATTCGCTCCGATCTGCAGCAAGTATTCTAGTGTGGCCTTCCGCTCCCAAATCGCGGCGCGGTCAAGAAGTTCTGAGAGATTGTCGCGGTTCGCATCCGGTTTCAGTTTCTTCAGCACGTCAAGGTTTTCTGAACGGGACGCCTCTTCCAGCCCCGAGGTATAGCAGTCTGGATCTTCTGTGTATTCCTTCTCCAGGCACGGACCACGGGAGCGCGGATCGCCTCCCGCCCACATGAGCAGACTGACCCATTTCATGTCTCCTGCACCGCAGAAATGGCGTAGAGCGCAATCCAGCTGTTCCTGCAATTGCGCTGCGACTTCTGGATGTGCCTTTTTGTACTCGATGAAAGGCCGAAGCGCCGTGCGGACTCTTGCGCCAAACGCCTCCGCGAACGGTCTGCCCATCAAGGGATCGGCTCCGCGGTCGAGAAAGAAGCGAATGAGTTTTGGCTCCCATGTGAGCAGCACGTCCGCAAGGGGGACTGCCCTGATATCTGCGCCCTTAGCCAAAAGCAATTCGACGAGATCTAGCCTGCGTGAGGAGACTGCATCGCTCAATGCCGCGTCTTTCGCCAATTGGCTAGTCTCGTGTTTTGCAATCAGCTCAATCAGGCTGTGGAATCCGGCCTCGACAGAGATTTCAAGCAGGCTTCTCGCCCTGCCGCGTTTTATCGCTTCGGAAATATCGAGGGCCTTACCGTCTGCGATCCATCTTTCGATCTCGTATAGCCTGCCGGCTCGGCAAAGCCCTATGAGTTCTTTCGCCTGGTCCACGACACTACAGTTATCTACGTTGCTCATTCCTAATTTCCCGTCGTGCCCCACCGCATTCGCCTCAGCCGGCTCTCAACTTCTGAACTACTTCCGCAAGTTGGGCTAGGTTTTCGTTGTAGCCCGTCGCAAACTTATCCCGCTCGAAAGCCAGCTCGGTCTGCAACATCGAGAGGGTCCTAGAATCGATCTGTTCCAGGATCGTCTTGATTGCCCGGAGCTCGCAGCCCTGCTGAAAAATCAGGGCCTCTTGCTTAGCGAACCTCTCGAACGCGGCAATTAGGTAGCCTCGGAGTTCTCGATCCTCCATTTCGTTTCTCCTTTGTTGGTTGCGCTACTTCAGACAGAACATTTTCGACTGTTGCCAACTGTTGCCAGAATCGGGCATTATACAGGTGTCCAGAGAGCCCCCAAGGGTTTCTAAGGGACATTGGAAAAATCAGTAAGTGGCAATAAACAGTGGAATTTAGCGGTTTTTCTTCGGTTTTCTTCGATAGCCGATTTACAATCCCATCGGCTCCACCAATCTAAGTACTATAGTTAATCCGCGATGTCCCAATCTATAATTCCCGTAGGAATAGCGATGCAACATTTCAGAGCGAGGATTCGTATGCGCACGCAGAGACGAATTCGCTTCGCCGGAACTTTCCTGGCCCTTCTGTTTTTATCCTGGCCCGCGTTTCCTCAAGACACAATCCATTATTCGAGAATTAGGGACGCAAAGTGGTATGCGCGACAGCTTCAGTCGTTGCGGGAAGGAGTCGCCAAGATCGATGCGGATATCAGATCGCTGGTGGAAGCACGTAAATCCGGAAAGGGCATAACCGATGCCGTCGCTCTGGACCAGGAGCCGGAGGGAGTGACATCCGAAGGCCAAATGGAGGTACTGAAAAAGGGACGCATTCTATTGGTGCGGCAGATTGACGAGTTGGAAGAGCAGGCCAGGCATAATGCGATTGTTCCGGGAGAATTACGAACGGAGTATGGACCGGAAGAACCGGAGACGACCGGCGGGCGAAGACTCAACCGGGAGGCTAAGGAACTAGAGATCACATTGGCACAAGAGAAAGACCATTTGGAGCATGCCCGGAAGGACGCCGAACTGCTTCAGCGAGATCAGAAACTCAAGGCGCAACAGGAATATTCGAATCCCGAATCACCGTCACGGAGAAATAAACCATCAGACCTTTCAGGGATGACCGCGCGTTTGACAGAGAAGCAAGCGGAGGTCCAGGAAGAAGAGCAAAAAGTCGCCGAACTCGAAGATCGGCTGAAAGATTTGATTCAGAACTCTCCCGCCACGCCTGAACCCGAAGTCGATGCTGTCGCGGAAAGTGAATCAACGAATTTGAAAAACGGCCGTGACGAGAAGGCTGAGCCGTATTGGAGAAAAAAGTTCGCGGCACTCGATTACCAGATCAGGACCGCGCAAGCGGAACTGGATATTTTGCAGCGGGAGCATAATTTGGGGTTGGTTCAGTATTACCCCAATCCGGCTACTGCGATGAAGGAGAGCGTTACGCGGAAAAGGATCAATGAACACCGCAAAGCTATCGCGGACAAGAAAAAGGAACTCGCTGAGTTGAAGAAACAGCGAGATGACCTAGAGGACGCATTGCGACACGCAGGCGGACCCGCGGGGTGGGCGCGCGAGTAACCAAGTATCTGATGCAAGCGCCAATCCTATCGTCTCCGCCATGATTGTCTTGACTTCTGCAACCATTCTCGCAAAAAGGGTTCTGATCGGTCTAATAGTCGCATTGGGGCTTCTGTACGGCAGTGACTATCTTTACGTTCGGGTCCGCATGCTCCATCCGAAACCTGCCGGTCCATTCGAATCCATGAAGTCTCTGCGCGTCCTTGCTATTCCAGAAAAGAATGGCAAAACGGAATATGAAGTTGACGCGCTGAATCCCGAGCAAACCGTCACTTGTGTCCACTCTCTCTTCCCGCACTTCGGCTACTCGCCCTGCTGGTACGTCAAACCAAGGGTCAACCAGCCCATCCCCATGTAGTCGTTTCGGCTTTTGTCATTTCTGTCGAGCAGTGTGGAGGCAGAAAAGCACTCACTTCTCAGAGGGAAACTTGGGAGGAATTTCCGCATAGCCAGGCGCGGCCTGTTTCAGGTTCACATCAAGTTGAGCGTTGGCGTCTCCGATGCTCCAGCGAATTCCACCCGCGAGTAAATTCAGGAAAAACTCATTCTTCCAATTCTCCGGCCGATCGCCCATCGCCGTGTAGAAAACGCGGCCCTTCCCATGTTGCCGCACCCACGTGACCGGGTACGGCGCGCGCTGGTAACACTCTCCCTTCATGCTTCGCGTATCTAGCGTGAGGATTACGTGCAGATCGGGCATGAAATCTTTCAGCGAATACCACTCTTCATTGAAGTTTACCGGCGACGTTACACCTTCGAGACCCGGGAATTTGGGGTCGTTCACGACGAGATCCGCATCCTGCAGCCGTGGTTCCCGCCCGTGCACGATGAACTCGCCGCCAAGCATCCGCAGGTAAGGATCTTCCTGTTCTCCATGCGCGATATACCGATTGGAGAGATCTTTGGGGTCCGGTGGCGTGTGAAACGTATCGCTCGCGGCGTGCACACCGACAAAGCCCATTCCTTTTCGCACCGCGTCCAGCAAGGTCTGCTTGCCTTGCGGCGACATCGGAGGCTTGCCGTCCGTGCCCAGCGTCGTCAGATCACCGGTGGTGAAAAACACTACACCTGCGTACGAGTGGAACTCCTTCGAGTCGAAAATCCGCCCGTCCTTGGTGACACCGACTTTAAATCCATACTTATTTCCCAGATCGTTGACCGTGTCGTCGACGAGGCTCGGCTTTCCGCCTACCCTTTTCACGACGTCATGTTCCCACCCAGAAGACTTCGTGAATACCAGCAGCGATTTATTCGACGCCCTAGGCAACTGATTCGAAAGCGCCAGGCCTGCACCGGTCAGCGTGGCGGCGCGAAGAAATTCTCTGCGGCTTGTAAACTCGTTCATGCCAGCATCCTCTCAGCGATGTCCTGTGGATATTCGCAACCCGGAAAAGTCGCAAACACACAGTCCCTTGTCCAACCCAATTCGTTCATTACGAGTTCCGACCAGCAATACACCCCGCCGGCCCATCCCTTCAAGCTCTTATTCTGATTTTTAAGGATTGTTTACTGCGACTGTGGTGCGACCCACCTGATTCTGATGGTCGAACTATCCTGCCTGCCGTTTCCGTTCCTTCTCCGCCTCACTCAGCCACCGCTCCAACACTGTCTGGGAATCTGGCGTCATCTCCAGAAACGTTACGCCCGCACCCATATTGTGCTGCGCGTAGACGATCTTGGACTTGGCCTCGAAGAATGCTTCCCCCGCGGCGATTTTCACCAGCACCAGTGTCCCATTAGGGAAGGGATTCAACATGTCCAGATAGCACCCGTGCCGGCTGAGTTCGCTCACGCGCGAAGCGATGCGCACATCGGCCTTCACTTCAATTAGCTCGGCGCTTGCTATAAACGAGTACCTGGGCGAACGGCGTTTCTCTTGGTATGCGATGGCTGCCTCCGGCTGGGTAACCCTGCCAACATAATATGACGTTTTGGCGGACAAGCCTCAAGCATCCCAGAAGGGCCTTATCCAACTTGAAACCCCCGCTCTTGCCCCTCGTTCCCCTACCGCGATTTTGATTCCGCCCTTGCTACGGGATCTTTATCACCGAAAGCTTATTCCTTTGGCATTGGGCAACCCGAATTGCACTCCTTGATTCAGAGTGAGGTAACGAGCCTTCTCCGGGCTCCGCGATGGGGAGAGGCTGTACGGTTGCTTTGCATCCCCGACTCTGTGTGCTAGTGAGGTGTCCTCATGGATCATTGCCGCCGCCACGTCCTCCAGCTTGCTCTCTGCAGCAGCCTGCTTTGGCCCCCGCTTTCCCTCGCTCAAGATCAAACCGTGCCGCAAGACAACGCGGCAAAACCACAGAGCCCAAAAGAAGCTAAGAAGCGCGAGAAGAAACTCTCCAGAGAATTGGCTTCTCAGGGAGGCGACTGGCTGCGAAACATCGTCCCCGACATCATCACCGAGCAAGAGCGCCGGGCTTTTCTCGAGCTAGGTACTGAAGAAGAGCGTGAGCAATTCAAAGAAATTTTCTGGCGCGACCGCAATCCCGACCCCGATTCTCCTATCAATCCGGTCCGGGAAGAGCACTACCGACGCCTCGCCTACGCCGACGAACACTTTGCCTCCGGCATTCCCGGCCGGAAAACAGACCGCGGCCACATCTACATCATTTGGGGCCCGCCCGACGAGATCGAGTCTCATCCCACCGGCGGCACCTACGAGCGCTCTCCCGAGCAAGGCGGTGGCTCATCTACTGCCTATGCTTGGGAGCTGTGGCGCTATCGCCATCTGGAAGGTATCGGCGAAAACATAGAAATTGAATTTGTAGATCCCAGCGGTACTGGCGAATACCACATCACGCGAGACCCTTGCGAAAAAGACGCTCTCACACATATTCCCGGTGCTGGCTTGAGTCTGAGCGAACTCATGGGTAGCTCCTCCAAAGCTGGCCGCTTCACCAACGCCAGCGGTAGCACCTGCCCAATGCCTATCGGTGGAACAACGGCAAGCATGAACGAGTTCGACGTGCTTGATCGCTACTTCCGCGTCCAGCGTCCGCCCGAACGCTTCAAAGGTATGTCCGAACTGGTTACCGTCAACGTCGTCCATAACGATATCCACATGGCCTATCGGGCAGATTTTCTCCGCGTAACCAGCAACACTGTCCTCGTCCCCATCACCGTGCAAGTTCTCAATCGCGAACTCAGCTTCCAGACCAAACAAGGCGTGCATTCGGCGGTCCTGAATCTCTATGGCCGCATCACCACGCCCGGCGGTGTCGTCGTTCAGACTTTCGAGGATCTGATCTCGCGCGATTTTCCAGAGTCGCTCTTTCAATCATCCCTGAATCTCTATTCGATCTATCAAAAATCCGTCCCACTACGTTCCGGCCTCTATCGGCTCGACCTCGTCATCAAAGACACCCTGAGCGGCAACCTCGGCGTCTTCAACACTGCTGTGCGCGTCCCGCACTTTGAAGATGACAAACTCGACGCAAGTTCCTTGATTCTCGCCGACCAGATTGAAACGGTCCCCTCAACGCAGACGGGCACTGGCCAATTCGTTCTCAATTCCTACAAAGTCCGCCCTCGCCTCAGCCAAGAGTTTTCTAACACTGACAAATTGGGCGTTTTCCTTCAGCTCTACAACTTGAAGCTGGACGAGACTTCCCACAAAACCAATGTCTCGGTCGTCTATCGCATCACCAAGGATCAACAGGAAATCTGGCGCACGGTAGAAACCCCTGATCATCTTCATCAAGGCGGTGAGCAACTTACCGTCGAAAGACTAATACCAATCGCCTCGCTTGTTCCCGGCCGCTACACTATAGAAGTCTCTGCCATCGATCTGCTCACCAATGAAGCCGTTGTTCGTACTGCGGAGTTCACTGTAAAGTCCTCACCGCCAACAAAATCGCCTGAGATGAATCGCGCGCCAATCTCCTGATGCGAATTGCTCCGCAGTTCTCTGCGAGCTAATAGATCCCGCGGGCCCACCCGTCTGCCGTTTTCGCGCCCTCTACCGTTTTAATGACGTAGGCATTTTTCCCTCGGTCTGTGATTCAGATCTTGCTTAGCGCAGTTCCACTGGCCGCATGGCATTTTTTCTGAATACTCCGCAGGCAGCCAGGAAAATGCTATTCTCTGGCAGCCAGTTGCCTATCCCTCAAAATTCACAGAGAAGGAGACGGCCATGTTTCAAAAGCTCATGAACACTTCCGACGATTTCGTGGTGACCCTTCTTCGGCTCGCGCTTGGTGCTGTATTTTTTGTGCATGGTGCGCAAAAGGCCTTGGGCTGGTTCGGCGGTTTCGGTTTCCGGGCCACGCTGGGTTTCTTCACCCAGCAGATGCACATCCCCGCAGTGCTGGCGGTTCTGGCTATTGCCGCCGAATTCCTTGGAAGCATCGGTCTGATAGTCGGATTCCTCGGCCGCGTAGCCGCGTTCGGCATCGCCACTAACATGGTCGTCGCCGTTGTCCTCGTCCATCGGCATTTTGGTTTCTTCGCTAACTGGCTTGGCACGCAGAAGGGTGAAGGCTACGAATACCACATCCTGGCCATCATCATTTGCCTGGCCATTATGATCAAGGGATCCGGAGCGCTCTCCATTGATCGCTCCGCGTCCAGACAGTTGGCGTGAACCGTCGTCATCGCCCTCGCCAACTTGATTAAGGGCCTGGGGCCTTTCCCATCAGACGCAGGAGACTTCATGCCCAGCAAAAAGCTTCTCTGCCTCAGTAGTGCCCTGGTGATTTTGTGTGCCGCTGGCTGCCGCTCGAAATCGCCTGTGCCTACGCACGAAGCAATCGCGCCGGCTAACGTGGACGCTTCACGCCTGATCAATGCGGACCAGCAGCCCGGCAACTGGATGAGCTACGGCCGCACCTACAGCGAACAGCGCTTCAGCCCGCTAAAGCACATCAATGACCAAAATGTCGGCCAACTCGCTCTGGCCTGGTACGTAGATCTCGAAAGCCACCGCGGTGATGAGGCGACACCCATCGTTGTCGATGGCGTCATGTACTTCACCACTACGTGGAGCAAAGTCTTCGCCGTCAAAGCCGCCACCGGCGAAAAACTCTGGTCTTACGATCCCAAGGTTCCTCCCGAGTGGGCCATCAACGCCTGCTGCGACGTCGTCAATCGCGGCGTCGCCGTTTGGCGCGGAAAAGTTTTCGTCGCCACGCTCGATGGCCGCCTCGTCGCCCTCGATGCCGCCACTGGCAAGCCCACATGGGAAACGCTTACCATCGATCGCCACTACCGCTACTCCATCACCGGCGCGCCGCGCGTCGTGAAGGGCAAAGTGTTAATCGGCAATGGCGGATCCGAATACGGCGTTCGCGGCTACATCTCCGCCTACGATGCCGACACCGGAAAAATGGCCTGGCGCTTCTACACCGTGCCTGGCGATCCTTCCAAGCCCTTCGAGTCTCCCATTCTCGAAAAAGCCGCAAAAACCTGGACCGGCCAGTGGTGGAAAGTCGGCGGAGGCGGCACCGTCTGGGACTCCATCTCCTACGACCCCGATCTCGATCTCATCTACTTCGGCACTGGCAACGGCACTCCCTGGGACCGCCCCGCTCGCAGCCCCCGTGGCGGCGACAATCTCTTCATTTGCTCCATCGTTGCGCTCAAGGCCGACACCGGCGAATACGTCTGGCACTATCAGGAGACGCCTAGCGATGCCTGGGATTACGATTCCGCTCAGTCCATCATTCTCGCCGACCTCACGATCAACAACTCCCAGCGAAAAGTTCTTCTTCACGCTCCGAAGAACGGCTTCTTCTACGTCCTCGACCGCGCCACTGGCGAGTTGCTTTCCGCGAAGCCTTACGCCGCCGTCTCTTGGGCCAGCTCCATTGATCTGAGAACAGGACGCCCCCTCGTCAACGCCGCTGCCATTTACGAAAATCAAGAGTCCGGTTCGCCTCTCGTCCCCGGACCGGACGGCGGTCACACTTGGCACTCCATGTCCTTCAGCCCGCTCACCGGGTTGGCCTACATCCCTGTCTCGGATAGCGGCTTCCTTTACAAATCCGGCCAACATCCCCGTCAAAGCGATCTCGCCTTTAACGTTGGCATCGATTTCGTGGCCGCAGGCATGCCGCAGAAGCCGGAGATCAAGAAAGCAATCCTCGCCACCATCAAGGGACACCTTTCTGCTTGGGATCCTGTCCAACAAAAAGAAATCTGGCGTGTGGATCGCAAGACTCCAACGAACGGCGGACTCCTCTCCACTGCGGGCAATCTAGTTTTTGAAGGGACCGCGCAAGGAAACCTCGAAGCCTATCGCGCCGACAACGGTCAAAAGCTCTGGTCCGTCGACGCGCAAAGCGGCGTCGTGGCCGCTCCCATGACCTACACCGTCAACGGTGAACAATACGTTGCCGTCCTCGCCGGCTGGGGCGGCGTCTTCACTCTTGCCTCTGGCGAAGTGGCTCTCTCCGCCGGTCGCACGCAAAATATCCACCGCTTGCTCGCCTTCAAATTAGGCAGCAAGGCCAGCCTGCCACCGCTTCCGCCGTTTACGCCGCCGCAACTTAAACCGCCCAAACCCACCGCCACTGCCGCGACCGTGCACAAAGGCGAAGCCCTCTTCCAACGCTACTGCTTCACGTGCCACGGCGACGTTGCCGTCAGCGGTGGAGTCCTCCCCGATCTGCGTTATTCCCGCACGCTAGAGGATGACGTGTGGTTCGACATCGTTCTGAAGGGCCTCATGAAGCAAGCCGGCATGGTTTCTTTCGATAAGGAACTCTCCCACGATGACGCCGCAGCCATCCGCGCCTACGTCATCTTCCGAGCCAATCAAAGCATGCCGCAGTCCACGCCCGCGCCGAAATAGCAAGGGCGCTCACGGCTTTCAGTGCGTCGCCGCAGCCGCGCCGCCAAGAAAACTCGTCACCGCCGCCAAAAACTCTTCCGCCTTCTCAACTGCCGGCACGTGCCCGCACTTGTCAAAGCTGACCAGCTTCGCTCCGGGAATTCCCGCGGCGTACCGCTCTCCGGAAGCAATCGGCAGCAATTTATCCTGTTTCCCCCAAGTCACCAGCGTCGGCACCTTAATACTCGGCAAGCGCTCGTCCAGCCTCTCCGCGCCGAGTCCGGGATTCCCCAGAATGCTTCGCACCGTGTAGCCGTCGTGCACTGCTAGTTTGTCGGTGAAAATCTTCCGCAGCGCATCCTCACTGAGCCAGCTCGTGTCATAGAAAACCGCTTCCATCATTCCACGCATCGCCGCCAGCGAACTCGGATTCAAATCCGGAATCGGCTTGTCCTGCTTCAACCCCGCCGCGTCCACAAGCACCAGCTTCTCCACTGGTATCAAGTGGGCGCCACCACCGATCTCCGCCACGTAAAGCGCTGCGATCCACCCGCCCAGCGATTCCCCCACCAGGCTGGCCTTCTCCACTTTCAGTTGCCGCAAGAACTCATTCAGAAAATCCACATACGTCTGGATGCTGTAATCCAACAGCGGCTTGTCCGAGCGCCCGAATCCGATCTGGTCCGGCACCAGCAAACGGTATTTCTGCGCCATTGGCTCCAGCACCGGCAACCAATCCTCTTTGCGGCTCCCCAATCCGTGCAGCAGCACCACCACCGGCCCCGAGCCCATGTCAAAATAATGGATCGCTTGTCCAAACACCGTAATCGTTTTGTCCTGCGGTTGCCCCTGCCCAAACGCCGGAGCCGCAATCACCACTAACAGTAGGATGAGCCCGAATTTCATTTTTCCGCGCATGATCCCTCCTGCTCTCGCGGCCCCTCTTTAACACACCCACGCTCCGAATACTACTCACGCCCAACGGGAACGCCGATCTCCCGATCGGCGCTTTGGTTAGCTTTCACTTTAGGACGTTAGGGCGCCCCAATCGCGTATGGGAATTTCCGGCCTTCCTGTTGTACCCTCTGGCCAGCCATGCCAATGACGCTACAAGCATTCGACGATTGGCTGGAATCCTACGGCCACGCCTGGAAGAGCCGCAACCCGCAAGCCGCCGCCGACCTCTACGCGGAAGACGGCACCTACCAGGTCACCCCGTTCCTCGAGCCAATGCGCGGAAAGCAAGCCATCCTCGAATACTGGACCAACGTCGCCCAGACCCAGCAAAACATTCAATTTGGATACGAAATTCTCGCCGTAACTGCCGAGCACGGAATAGCCCGCTGGTGGGCTTCCTTTGTGATTGTTCCGCCCGGCCTCCAAACCAGACTCGACGGCATCTTCCTCATCTCCCTGGACGAAAATAGCCGCTGCCATTCCCTCCGCGAGTGGTGGCACAAGCAACAAGTTTGATCGCGCACTCCAGGCCCCCGAACATCTGATCGGTCGGTTCGATTCGGCTCCTATGCGAGCCACTGGCAACTGGGGATTTGTTTTAGGGAGCGTTTTTCTGTTCCCACTCCTCCCGTGTCTTCGGTGTGATCCACACAAGTTTCGCCCCCAACCCTTGAATCGTATCCATCGCGTGCACTATATCTCCGAAAAGGCACTCCGAATCTGCTTCGAGGTACACGGTCCAAACCATCTGCCTGCTCAATGCTTTCTTTAATCGCACTTCCAATTCTTCTCTGCGGACCGGCTGCCCATTCACCAGAAATCCCCTCCGCGCGTCTACGTACACGCTTACCGTCTCTGTCCAAGGGCTCTTCTCCACTCCCACCACTTTCTGTTCCCGGACATCCACCAATAATCCTTTTTGCGCCAACGGTGCCACTATTGTGAATAAAGCCGAAAATATGAAAATAACACCACCCCAAATCACTCTGAAACTCGACAAATCGCAAATTAGCGCCATCGGCCGATGCCGTTTCCACGGAATCACATTTCGCAACGCCACCTCCGGAAGCATTCGCATCGATTGTTTCTCGGCGATATCGCTCGCGAGCCATCCGCTTCTTCCCAGCAACACCAGCGCGAGGCCCACGCCGCCGAAGAAAAGGCAAGTATCCTGGATCAAAGCGCTATGGAATTCGTCCTCATCCGCCAGTCTCCAGATGCGCAGCCGCGGATGTCGCGCATTCAGACAAGCCACGTTGCGGGGCGTGTCCCATTGCACCCAGTATTTCCCCGCCTTCGGTATCAACTCGTAAGCGAATCCGCGCTGCCGGCCATAGAACCATAACGAATTTATCCAGAGGTCTGTTTTCGCTGCCTCTCTATTGTCGACGCGATATATCCTCCAATCCGCCGCTTGCAATCTCCTCGGTGTGCACGATCCGCCGATCCAATCTTCAATGCTGGAATCCACCAGAATTTCAAACCAGTAGGCCTCTTCGTGTTCAATCTTGAACACCCCGGAATTACCGATTCCGTTTTTTGACCGATATAGGCATGTTGATCAGTTCATGCGTGCGCGTCTTCAACCAGTGGTCGGTCCACAAGGACACCGCCACTCCGGCTACTACTGCGGCTAATCCCACCTTCGCCAATGTTTTAGGTAACATGGCTCTAGTCTATTTGGACTCCGCCACCCGTGCCCGTGTTCCCGGCTTTGTATTTCTGCTTCGCCAACATCGTCGCACGCGCCTCGTTACAACTTGCCAACAAAGTAATTGACACGTACTCGCGCCAGCGGTATACATTCCCCCCATGGCGGCGAAAAACATCTCGTTGCGCGCAATAATTCTCTCCCTCCTAATCCTTGCGGCCGTTTGCACCCTCGCCGGCCCCAAGGACAAGGAGCCTGCCCCGCACTTCAACGCCATCACCACCACTGGCGAAAAATTCTCCAACGAAACCATCCAAGGCAAAGTCGTCCTTCTCGAGTTCTGGACCACTTGGTGCGGCTTCTGCGCCGACGAAGCCGCCTTCGTCGACAAGATCGGCCATGAGCTCGCCGGCAAAGGCCTCGTCCTCCTCGCCATCAACGTCGGCGAATCCAGGAAAACCGTCAAAAAATATCTCGAGCAGCATCCTCGCAACTGCAAGATCGTCATGATGGAAGACACCAATCTCGCCGCCATGTATCAGGCCAACGCTTATCCCATTTACGTGGTCATCGACCGTGACGGCTTCATTGTCGGAACCCAGCGCGGCGCCGGCGGCGAAGATGC
>WNFC01000843.1_pt1 | contig 31127 bp, 22 predicted proteins | sample 5400541 | NCBI WGS metagenome assembly WNFC01 (sample SAMN13153342, study PRJNA577476) | soil metagenome | isolation source: 120 cm saprolite under Douglas fir tree site 2 hole 2 replicate 1 | place: USA:California | collected 2015-04-18
TTCCGTGGACGCCACCGCCAGGAGGCGTGGATGCTCCGCAAAGGAATAGACCCGATACAGGAGTGCGATACAGAGAGATGGTGGGACGGAAGAGAAGTTGCCGTAGACTCATTGTTCCGCCGGAAAGATCGCCACCAACCAGGTTGGGATTCCATTGCTCGAGAACTGCGGGAGGGGAGATGGAACGGGCGAGAATGCAATCGCGAAAGCCGGGGGCGAAACGTTCGATCTGGCGCTCGATTGCCTCAAGGCGCTCGGCTTCGCTGCCATTCGGAACGTGGCAGTAGGCCCAGGCAGTGTGGCCCCCTGTGCGAGCCCGGGTTACGTCGAAGAGCGAGGGCTGAAGGAGCAGGACAAATGGGGTGTCAGAGGCGAAATCGCGTTCGGATACGACGATCTCCTCCAAAGTTCCTCCGAGATGGACGGTGGCAGCCCGAGAGCACTCTTTTGCGGTCCATGGAATGGGAAAGCTAAGGGCGTAATCAATCTTGAACGTGCCGGCCCCGTATCGAAAATGCTCGAGCTCTCGACGGTACTTTGGCGCCAGCGCGGATCCGGCGATTCGGAGTAGCTGACGTGGAGTAATGTCGGCGAGGACCACATCGGTCTCCGGCAACTGGGTCACTTCGCGGCAGGTTTCAATACGACCGCCGAGGGACTCCAGGTAATGAGCAAGAACATTGCTGAGCGTCTGCGCCCCTCCACGGACTACAGGCCAGCCGACCGTGTGTCCGGCGGCCATCAGGATAAGACCCACAGCGGCAGACATTGGCGCTTCCAGCGACAGAACTGAATGAGCGGCCATCCCTGCAAAGAGCGCCTGCGCCCGGACCCCGGAAAAGCGCGAGCGTGCGAGTGAGGCTGCCGGAAGAAGCGCCGAAATGCCAAAGCGAGCGAGTAGGAGCGGATACCGCGGGATGTGCTGAATTGGTCCAAGGAGGTCTGTAGCAAGCTCGAGGAAGTTGGCAGCTAATGGCTCAAGAAGTGAGCGGTACTTGCGTCCGTCGAAAACATCGAGGTTCGCAACGGTATCTTCGATGGAATGTTCAAGCAGAACGGCCGTGCCATCGTCGAGTGGATGCGCGCACGGAGCATCGGGTTCAATCCAGGGTATCTCGATGGGAAGGGAGCGGAAGAAAGGGCTCGCGATACCCATCGGGTAGACCGAGGAGCCAAGGTCATGGCGGTAGCCTTCGAGCGTGAGCTCAGCGGTGGAGCACGCGCCTCCGATCTGCCGGTTGCGTTCCATAACAGTCGTCGAAAGTCCTGCGGAGGCAAGCGTGATAGCAGCCGAGAGACCATTGGGTCCGGAACCGATGATGGTAGCAGTTGACATGGAGAAGACTTTGGAGCCGACGCCAACTATCGACAGTATTGGCTTAATCAGATGCAAAATTGTTTGGAGAAGAAGAAATACCTATTCATAGCCGAGGCGCGCCGGGCATCTACGGCATCCAAAATTTGCAGACGCAGGCTTGTGATGCAAAAGATCAAAAGCATCTACCGTTATCTGTTCGATCCAACTTACGGTCCAGAAAATCACTTCATCGCTCGCTGGCTTTTTCTGCGTGCGCTCGGGCTAATTTACTTTTCGGCTTTTTTCTCACTTCTTTTCCAAGTGCGCGGCCTTATCGGCGTTGAAGGCATTCTTCCGGCCGTGGACTATCTGCAGCCTATGCGTGGTTTTGGGGTATTACGTTTTTGGTATATCCCTTCCCTTCTCTGGCTTAACAGCAGCGACCGAATGTTGATGACCGTCTGCTGGATTGGTCTCATCGCTTCCCTGGTCCTCTTCGCCAACGTGTGGCCACGCGCCATGTTGTTCCTCTGCTTTTTGTGCTTCCTCTCGTTTGTCAGCGCGGCACAGGACTTCTCCGGCTATCAGTCGGACGGCATGCTGCTCGAGGCAGGTTTTCTCTCACTCTTTCTCGCACCTTCGGGCATCTTCCCGGGTTGGGGAGCCAAGCAGCCCCCTGCGCGTGCCGCGATGTTTCTGCTGCTGTGGGAGTGGTTTCGGATCTATTTTGAGTCGGGAGTCGTCAAGCTGGAAAGCGGGGATCCGACATGGCGGAACCTAACAGCGATGTACGAGTACTACCAGAACGGTCCGCTGCCCACCTGGATCGGATGGTATCTGCAGCATCTGCCGCGCTGGTTTCACATCGCAACCGCCGGCACCACGCTGGCAATGGAACTCGTCCTGGTCTGGATGGCCTTTCTTGGGCACCGCTGGCGAATAGTCTGCTTCTTCGTCGTCACGGCGTGGCAAATCGGAGTTATCGCTTCCGCAAACTATGCGTTTCTCAATTACCTCGTCCTTATACTCGCAGTCCCCTTGCTGGATGATGGATTTCTGCAACGTTTCATCCCAACACCTTGGCAAGCCGGTCTGGGCCAACGTATTCCTCGCGCATGTCGGGCAGGATGCGACGAAGCGGACAGTCCGAACGACGGAGCGAAGACGGTGACAAGGGGGAATTCGTTCACTTCCCTCTGGACTGCCCTGTCCGCTGTCGCGCTCACATGGATCTTCTATGCGACCGTCGTTCCTCTTGTACAGATGTTTTGGTATGAAGCTCCGCTTCCCACAAAGCCAGCCGCCGTGCTCGAACCTTTTCGGATCGCGAATGCGTACGGACTGTTTGCTGTCATGACTCCCCATCGCTATGAGATTGAGTTTCAGGGATCCAATGACGGCGAACATTGGGTTGCATATCCTTTCCGCTATAAGCCCCAGGAGTTAAATGTACGACCACGAATCTACGCGCCCTATCAGCCGCGTTTCGACTGGAATCTATGGTTCGCTTCTCTGGGATCGTGGCAACAGAATCCTATGGTGCCGCGAACTGAAGAACTTCTTCTTGAGAATGATCGTGTCGTACTCGGACTCTTCGCCGGCAATCCCTTCCCCAACTCGCCGCCACGTGTGGTCCGCGCTGTGCTCTGGCAATATTGGTTCAGCACCTCAGAGGAGAAACGTGCTGCCGGAGTGTGGTGGCGGCGCCAGTTCATCGGGACCTATGCCCCGGCGCTCACTCGACTTCCTAACGGCCGGTTCGCAATCGTGGACGAATCCGTACACAATCCGTGACAGGCTGACCGTTTATACGGAACGTCAAGACATATCTTCAGTTGCCAACGCTGCCGGCATTCATGCGCGATCTGGGCGAATCGGTGAACATACAGGACGACACAAATGCATTCTATGTCCGTATAACTTCGATGAAGAATGTTTGAAACGCAAAGTGTCGAATCCAGGAAGTGCAAAGCCGGCTGTGCAAACGGAAGCTAAGTATGATCGATCTAGATAGAGCAATGGGCTTCGCTGAGGGGGTTAGTGCGCGCTGTTGAAGGTTCACCTATTTGCGAAGTTAAATCGCAGATGAAGCTGGCACTTCGGACCTACCCCTACGGGATAAGATTGTCTTCAACATGCCAGACCTTGAGCCGCAACCCGCTGAAGTCACGCTGCATGGTTCAGTATTGGTGCTGTTGCAGTTCGATGTGTGCGAAGCCATTCGTCTTGACCAGTTGCGGGAGCTGATCCTCGCACGCGCGGTCGAGTCGCCCAGCCTGAAGCACCCTGCGTTGGGATACGTCCGTTACGAAAGACCACCGGTAGTGGAGTCGGTGGAGTCCCTGATACTGGAAAGTGGTGAACGGCTCCATGGCGAAATCAAATACTACGATTACGGCGTGTTGAGCGTGATCTTCGAGCTACCCTTTATCGGGGACTGGGAGAAGTTGACGAGCCTGGCTAGCCGATGGGTGTGGGAGGTAGATTTTGCAGCGCAAGCGACCGAGATCGTTCGCGGAAAATTGGAACGTGCAGCCCCCGCATTGGTAAAACCATATAAAAATTGGCTGAGTGAAGACTACTTGATCTTTCATGTGCGGGAGATCAACGGTTCCTCATCGGTCATGGACCTCTTTCAACAGCAAGGATCACGTATCGCGCAGGTGGTGCGCGGAGATACAGGAAAACTTGCCGAGAGCGAGTGCAACGAGGTGCTGCAATCGCGCATTTCCTACTATGCAAATGATTTGGCCGTCATTGGGTGGAATGCCGCCTTCATCTACGACAGCACCTCAGGAGCCGAGACGGCGATCCAGTTGCTGGAATATGCGAACTCGCAATTGCTCGAGTTCCGATTTTATGACGATCTGCTGACGAAAGAGCTGGAGCGCGTGTATTCCCTGCTGGATGAAGGGACAGGCATGCTTGCGCGGTGGCGGCTGGCGCGGTCCGCAACCCGGCTCCACACCATGCTCCTCGATGTAGCCGAACTGACGGAGCACGTCGACAATGCCATCAAATTTCTCAGTGATATGTTTTCCGCTCGTTTCTATAAACTTGGGGCGTCGAAAGTCGGCGTGCCTGACTACAAGGATCTCGTGACACAGAAGGTGCATACCGCGGAGGAGTTGTACCGCTTTATGGTGGATCAGTTCAACCAGAGCCGTGCGTTCTTTCTGGAGCTGACGGTCGTCATTATTTTGGTTATCGAGCTCGTATATTTCTTCCGAGGCAGACCGTTTTAGGGCTATCGCAAACAGCCACAGCTATTCCAGCCCGACGGTTTCAACCAGCAAAGTCAGGCAGCCCGCAAGAGGACGAAACAACGATCGAGCTCACCAGCGCTTAGAACTGAAGCTTCACCGCGAACTGCAGGATGCGTTGTGCGTTTCCATACGCTGTCGTGTTGATCTGGCCGAAGCTCGAAGCGGTGGTAACGCTTGACGCCGGACTGCCAAGGACCGGGTGATTGAGTACGTTGAATGCCTCAACATCGATCTTCAGTGCGAAGCTCTCCTTGATCGGGAACAGCCGATGGACCGACGTGTCCAGGCCCCAGAAGTTTTCGTCCTGCAGGAAGTTGCGCGGCGCGTTGCCCAGTGTGCCAATGGCTGGGGCTGTAAAGGCGCAGGGGTTGAACCACTGCGAGCGGGTTCGCGTTGGCCCAGTTGGCGGAGTGCATGATGGGTTGCCCGCAATAGGTCCGCTTTGATAGGGATTGCCGACCAGATTGGCCCTCTCGTAGGTGCCTGCATTTCCTGTGTTGGCGATATCTCCCGCTGCCGAGATATTGATGTTCTGCCCGGAGCGTGCAGAAAAGATCGCGTTCAGCTGCCAGTTCCCGATGACATAATCCGCAATCCGCTTTCCGCTTGCGAACCGCTTGCCCGTGCCGAAGGGCAGCTCGTACAAGGTATTGGCGGTGAATATCTGCGGGATATTGAAGCTCGCCGGACCACGGCTGCCCTTCGGATTATAAGGATCTTCGGGAACGCCACCCTCCACGCCAAAGTAGCCGTCTCCGCCCTCATCCAATGTCTTACTCCACGTATAGGCGATCGTGTAGCCGAACCCCGAACCGAACTGCCGCACCAGGGACGCCTGCAGCGCGTTGTAGGATGCGCTCGCTGCGTTATGGTCCCAGGATTTTTGCGGGACGGTGTAGGGATACGGTTGCCCCGTTGTGCCTGCCGCTTGCCTGGCGGCGAAGGAAGCAGCGACGGCCGGAGTGCCAGTGTTGTAGTAGCCGCCGACGTCCATACGGTGCGATGCGGACCCGACATAGTTCAGCGAGAGGATGGAACGGTTGCCAAACTGCTGTTCGATGCCCACGTTGTACTGCTCGGAGTAAGGGTTCTTCCACAGTGGGTCCACCATATAGTTCACGTTGGAGGACCCGAATGGGGTTGCGGCCGGCAGGTTCCCGCCGTTTTGGGCGAAGGGGTTCTGCGCGGAGGTGTACACCGTGCCCGGAGTATTCGTATTGTTGATTTGCAAAGTGCCGGTGTCGGGCCAGGAGCCCTGATAGTTCTGCGTCATCTGAATGATGGCCGCCCAGTTGTCATAGCTGATGCCGAAGCCACCGCGAATGGACATTTTGTCGTTTACCCGGTAAGCCAGACCGAGGCGCGGACCAATGTTGTATTTGCTCCCATGGAGTATCTTTCCACCTGTTGCAACCACAACATTTGCGGGTAGAGTAGCACTGGGCAGGCACGGCGCGTGCCCGCGAACGCTGCACAGCGGCGGCAACTGCTGGATGATGTACTTACCGGTGTTGAAATCGAAGTCGCCAGTCTCAATACTGCCCTGCAGGCCTACCGAGGCCTCCGTGCCATAAGCGGGGATAACGCTGCGGTCATAGCGGAGGCCATAGTTCACCGTCAGGTTGCGAGTCATCTTCCAGCTATCCTGCACATACGCGCTACCGATGCCGCCCGGACGCTCCGTGAGAAGAACATTGCGCTTGTTCTCTGAGTTGGGATAGTCGAGCAGGAAGTCAGCTAGACCAAAGCCCGACTGCGCACTGACCTGAGCGCTCGTGATGCCGCCAGGTGAATTCGGGTTGCCGGAAAAATTCCCGGTCGACGCGCCTGAGAACGTGACGGCCCCCTGGCGCAGTTCGGCCGTATAGTTCACTTCGTCCCAGCCACCGCCGGCCTGGAGTTGATGGCGGCCCATCGCCTTCATGAAGCTACCCGACCACTCATGGATGCTGGAAAGGTTCGACGACGGACTGTTGACCTCGCCTCCGTTAAAGCCGGAGGTGACCGTCTGTGTCACCAGCACTGCGGCCCCTCCCACGAAGGAGTCGCACATGTCCGTCGAGCATCCGTAGGTCTTCCACAGATTATGGTCATGGAATTGGGTCACAACGTCGTCCTCGACATGGGTCCTACCATATTGCACCTGCATGCTGGTCGTCGGATTGAAGACATGCACCCAACTCACCCCATACTGCTGTGCGGGTATCTGGGTCGAAGTAAATAGCGTCGGAAGCGAGCTGGGGGCGGTTTGGTACCACTGAATTCCCGCATAGCGGAAAAAGATGAAGTCTCGCGTACCGATATGCTGATCAATCCGGCCCGTGTAGTTGTATACCAGCTGCCGGGTCGGATCCGTGATCTGAAAATTGTCAGTCGTAGAAGGAATTCCGGGGATCACGCTCGGTGTCGCTGATCCGAAGACTGCGTTAACGAAGGCCAGCGAGTACGGGTTCATTTCGGAGACTGGAATCTGATTGCCGAGATAGCCCGGACGCCTTGGGGTCGTGGCGCTATTGGCGATCGTCGGGTCATACAACTGGCACGGATACGGTTCGACTTTGGTGTCGCCGGCAACGCATGTTCCACTCTTCGTCACGCCTGTCTGCGCGCTGCTGAAGTCCCCATGGAGCTGGGCCTGCGTGGGGATAAGGATATTCGTCGATCCGGCCTTGGAGTAATGCGACCCCTCTGCTCCAATTTCAAAAAAAGTTTTGTTTCGGCCGTCGTACAGGCGAGGGATCCTCACCGGTCCACCCATCTGCCCCCCGAACGTATTCAGATGATACGAGGGCGGCGCCGAAATGTACGGCTTGGCGTCAAAGCCATTGTTGCGTATAAAGTCCCACGCCGAGCCATGATAGGAGTTCGTGCCGGACTTGGTCACAATGTTGACCACTCCGCCCAGAGATCCGCCATACACCGAGTCATTGTGGGAGTTGATCTTGAACTCCTGCACGGTATCGATAATTGGCGGGACGGCGTAGGTGTTATACCAGGCCTGGTTGTCGTTCATGCCGTCCACCAGGTAAATAGTAGACCGGTTGCCGGCGCCATTGATCGAGGGAAAAGCGTAGTTCGTTGTGCTCGCAGCTGTAACGGCCGTATTGCTGGCACCGCTGTTCTGACCCGTGCTGATGGGTGTCACACCAGGAGTCAGGGTCAGCAACTGCGTGAAGTTGCGTCCATTCAACGGAAGGTCGTTCACCGCCTTTTCGCCTATGACCGTGCCGAGTTGCGCGGTGGAGCTTTCCACCTGGGTCCCGGCCGCCTCCACCGTGACGGACTGTGACACGTCACCCACCCTCAACGCCGCGTTAATCGTCACCGTCTGGGCCACCGCGACCTCAAAGGGCGAGATCGTTTCGGTCTGGAAGGAGGGTGCCGAAAACATCAGGATGTATCGCGCCGGCGGCACACTGGAGAAGAAGTAATCTCCGCCGCTGTTCGACACCGTTGTGCGCACAACGTTGGTGTCCACATTTCTCAGAGTGACCTTCGCTCCGGGGACGACGGCCCCAACAGGATCGTTGACCACACCGTTGATGGCCGAAGTAGAACTTTGTCCGAAGGCTGCAGTTGTGGAAGCGAGCCAACACACCGTTAGCAGACAGAAGACCAGGACCGTCTTGATTGGGTTCGTGTTGTGAAGATTCGACATAGGAGGTCTCCGGTAAATGAAACAAGAATGCAGAACGGTCGACGCGCGAATCCTATAAAGTCCGCGAAACAAATGTCAAGAAAACTTTCACTAATCAGTAGTTTTTTTTACTGGCAAAATCGTTTAGGCGGCGGAAAAGTGATTTTACCTGTCTTTGGGCATCTATCTGGAACATGGAAGCATAGCTGCGCGCTATCCAGCTGCCTGCCTGGAGCGGCATTCCAAGTCAATAAAGGTTCCACCGCACACCCGCATCCTCGATCAAAACAAAGGCGCATCCAGTCACTGCAGCAGCGGATCCAGATAGATCACCACACGCTCCGCCCACAACTGCCCATGGATCTTGAGACCCCCATCGTTCATATGCGTCCCTTTGCCATTGTTCTGCCGTTACTTAGCCGTCAGCGTGTCCGTATCCGGTCCCTCCAGCGCAATGCCGTCCTGCCACAAGCTGCGCTGCGCTTCCCGAATGGGCGGGCACGAGGTGTCCTCCGGCGTGTGATAAGTCGCCTGCGCGACAAACCATGGGACGTTCCATCCAGCTCCCCTGCGCACAGCCAGGATGAGGTGCTCGAGCATCCGCCGATACGTCTCAGCCGTAATCTCATGCTCAGGAGGCTGGTGCGAATCCGACTCACCCTGGTGCCACAACACCGCGCGAAATCCATGCACGCCAAGCTGCCCAATGCGCGCCATCATGCCATTGAAGAGCGTTCCGTCGCTCGTCAGAGTGTCGTCCGTGCCCCGCACGACGTACTTCGTCATCGTCGGCATCACCTCGACTGGCTCGCCCGCAGGCAGCCACTGCCGCACGCTCGTCGATCCGTGTCCAACCGACGCCACCCCTATCGGCACCCGGTACTTTCGATAGAGCGCATCACCGAACGCAGGGATGAAACTCCCCTTCTTGCTATTGTCCTGCACCCCCGGCTGCGGATCGTTGGCCAGCCGCCATGAGTCGCCGCTGAAGGTGCTCACCATGCCCGTCTCCGTCACCTGCTGCACCTCGCCATAGTTCGTCGAGTTCGATTGCCCCGAAACAACAAACACCTCTCCCACCCCGACATGCGGTACAACAAGCGTGTCGGCACGACCGGCACCGTGCCGCACCCTCACGTCGACCTCGTAAAATCCTCCCGCCGCAGTGGCGAGCTCCGCATGAAACGCTCCCGTACGCCGGTCGACCGACAGCATCTGCCACTTCGCGGCCAGCGGACCAGTGATGGACTGTCCAACAACGCGGGCCTCGACCGTGTCGGTCGGAACCAGCGAGCTCCCCTGAATCGAGATGGCTCCCTGCAGCCGCGTCGCACGCTGAAACACCTGATAGTCGAGCGGCGACGATAGCGAAATGCTCGGAGGTGTCGGAGCAGCAGCAGTCGACGCGGGTGTCTGCTGCGCCATGGCGGGCACGAGGAGGGCGCCCGCCACGAGCAGCGCCAGCACGGCCCTACCAGAGCCACGAAGTGTTCCGTCAGACGCGATTGCTTGCTCCGCGATAAACGACTCTCCGATAAACACCTGCCATACCAGATATGCTTTTCCATTATCTGGTACAGCCCCTAACTAATGGCTCTCACGACTATTTTGATCGCTGGACTGGAAGGCATTCGATCAGAAATAGCCAGTAGAAACCAACCCCGATTCGGGAAACAGAATCTCCCAGGACGGATCGAGGTACATCCAACGCTGCGTACTGAACCAGCTGGTTGGTATTTCAGGAACGTGCAGCAGACCGTGACCACCCACGCAGATCAGCTCCGTTCCGTTCCAAGACAGAAAGTTTCTTGACGGCTGCCCGACTCTTGCGGGATGGGTCAGCTTTCCAAGACACACGGGACACCGTTGCCGCTGGTCTCGCAGCGTCCAACGCAGTCCAAAAAGACAGATTGAAAACGAAGATACAAGCTGGATGTACTCCGACGAAAGCGTGTCGAGGGGCGTACGCATATAGGCCAGATCGAGCGATACCAGGTAAACAATCGGCAGGAGCAGCGTTATCTTTCCCGCAAGAAAGCTCCAGCGGCGAAGCCTCGTTGACCACGAGAGCTTTCGCGAGCTCAACCGGTACTCTCCCAGTGGTAGCGACGTTGTTGCCGGCAACGCAAGGAAGGCAAGAATCACGGAGAAGAGAAAGAGGTCCCACGATTCCCGCGTCCTCTCCGCAAGCGACACACATAGAAAATCGTCGGGAGTGCCGTCCAGCGTTGGTGCGGACATGCGCCAGCGCTCGCTCCACTGTTCTTGCGCCGCCGCTGGCGTCAGATGCGCTACGACGAATCCGGCGCCGTCCGAAACAGTGTCAACATCGGGCTCCAACAGCCAGGCGTCCACTTTGCCGGGAAGCCTCCATGAACCGGCAGGCGCAACTCCGCCTACTATGGCCTTCCGAAGACCTACTTGCACTACACGCCCTGCAACCTGAGAATCCTCGGCAAACTCCTTCTTCCAGAGCGCATCGCTCAAAATCAGCTTTGGCATGTCACCGTGAGCTTCACTGCCCGTCGAAGCAAACCGTACCGGCAGCGCAAGCAACTCAAAAAGGTTCGAGCTTGCGCGAGCAATCCTCAGTGCAGCATGGGCAGTCGATGAAGTTGAAACAGGCTTCTGAACTATTTGATAGAACGCGAATCCATCGAAGATTTGCTGCTTTCGACCTCTCCACGTTCGAACCTGCTCCGCCGAGATTGTCGGCACTGAATCCTGGTTGTACCGTGCGCTCTGGATCAGTACCAGGTCCTGCGGAACGCGATATCGCGACGACAGAACCTCAGCACGTACACCGGGGAGCAACAGAGCAACGCCATAACTTACTGCTGCCACCGCTGCCAGAAAGAGCATGCACTGCGCGGCCGCCCCTTTCGTCGTCGCGAGCGGTACTTTTTTCCGTCCAACCTCGCGTCTGAGGCAAAGCGCATCCTGAAACGCCCCCAGGCAAAATGCAGCCACCTCACGCTCCCCGTTCCATGAAGGATTGCTTTGTGGCGTGCACGCCTGGCGCACATGCCACAGCTCAGACCGCCACTCCCTCCACCATTCCCTGCGATGTTGCCCAGGCACAAACAGCGAAGCAAGACGCAGCAGGACCACGTTCCCGCCACGGAAGGCCAGCGCAAACGGCAGCGTCATACGGGCTCTACCTGCTCGGAAGGAATCAGCTTCGCCAGCAACGGATAGCGTTTCCGCGATGACTCCAGCGTCATCTTTCCCGTGCGCGTCAGCTTGTAATACTTCCTCGGCGGGCGCTGCTCGGCGTCGGCGATTGACTGCTGCTCCCAATGCGAACGGATCAGGTCATCGCGCTCCAGCCGCCGCATCGCCGGATAGACCGTTCCGCTCGGCAGCCCCGTCATCTCCATCACGCTAAAGCCATAAACGTACCCGGCATTGACCGCCTGAAGGATCATCGCCGCCGTATGCGAGAGTTTTGCCTCTGCCGCCATAGCGAAACTATACCTATGTAGCACGCTACTTGACTAGACCTATTATGAATGCTACATAGGGTGACGAGGTTTCTATGCTTGAGGTCAAATCGCTCTGTAAACGCTACCGCGGTCTTCCCGCCATCGACAATGTCAGTTTTCGTGTCGGCGCCGGCGAAATCGTCGGATACGTCGGGCCCAACGGCTCCGGCAAGTCCACCACTGTCAAGATCGTTACCGGCCTGCTCGAGCCCAATGACGGCCAGGTTCTTTTTGAAGGAAGCAGTATCCGGAACAATCTGCAGGCGTATCGAGCTTCGTTCGGCTACGTCCCCGAGGAGGCTCACGTCTATACTCACCTCTCCGGCCTGGAATATCTCCAGCTCGTAGGCCGCCTGCGCAACATGTCCGAAGCCCTCATCGATTTCAAAGCCAACAGGCTCCTCAGCCTGCTTGGCCTCGAGTCCTGGCGGCACTCCCCTATCTCCCTTTACTCCAAAGGCATGAAGCAGCGCGTTCTTATCTCAGCCTCACTCCTTCACGATCCGAAGCTGCTCATCTTTGACGAACCGCTCTCCGGCCTCGACGTTGTCTCAGCACGTCTCTTCAAGGATCTTCTCGAAGCCCTCGCCGCGCAGGGCAAGGCAATCCTCTACATCTCGCACGTTCTTGAGGTGGTCGAGCTCATCTGCAACCGCGTCATCGTCATCGCGAGAGGCAGGATACTAGCCGATGCTCCTCCCTCCGAGCTCAAGACTTCGCTTCAGCTCGCGAATCTCGAAAGCGTCTTCGCCCAGCTCGTTCGGCAGCAGGATACCCAAAGCGTTGCTCGCGAACTCGTCGAGATCATGGCGGTCCACCATGCGTGAGCGTTCAGGCCTTTTCGCTCCACCCAAACATCCTGTTCTCTCTCTCGCCGTACAGGCCGAAGACCTCCCCAGCGGGCGCGAGCAGAGCCAGTTCGAGATCCTCATCCGCCACATCTTTCACCGCTTTCTACACAATGAGCTGCTGACATCCGACGACGACGAAACCAAGCGCGTGATGCTTATCAGTTGCGCCATTGCCATCCCGGGAATGCTGGTGGCGCTCTTTCTCTTCCCTGCCTACCATGCCTTTCCGCCCTACCCTGTACCTCGCCCCTTTTGGGCTCAGGTCGGAGACCACTACTTCTATGTCATGTACTCCTTTGTCGTCATGGGCGCGGCTACTGTCTTTGAATGGGATCTCCTCTTCCCGGATCTCGTGGACGTCTTTGTTCTTTCGATCCAGCCAATAGCCAGCCGGCATCTCTTTTTTGCAAGAGTGCTGGCGCTCGCCGTCTTCCTCGGTTTGGTATTGTTCGGCACCAGCATTCTCGGCATACTCTTTCTGCCTCTAGTTGCTGAGTTGCCTAACTTTCTCCGTCACCTTCTCGCGCACTCCACGGCTGTGTTCGCAAGCGGAACGTTTGCGGCCGCCACCTTCCTCGCGCTCCAGGGCATCCTGCTCAACATCGTCGGGGAGAACATCTTTCGACGCGTCACGCCATTGCTTCAAGGCATGTCCATCATGCTCCTGCTCACCATTCTGCTTCTCCATCCGACCCTCTCCAGATCGCTTGAACCGCTTCTCACCTATAGTGCTCCGGCAGTCCGTCTCTTCCCGCCCTTCTGGTTTCTGGGCATCTATGAACGCATCCTCATGGGTCCCTCCGTTCCAGCTATCTTCCATGAGCTCGCCCGCATCGGCTGCTACGCTCTTCTCCTCATGCTCGCCTGCGCTGTCCTCACCTATCCTCTTGCCTATCGTCGCAGAGTGCGTCAGCTCATCGAGGGAGGCAGAGCCATCGACACGCCAAGCCACACCACCGCGCCTTTCCAACACATCCTGCAGGCAACCATTCTGCGCCTCCCCGCGCAGCGAGCCATCTTCCACTTCATCAGCCAGACCATACTTCGCGCCCAGCGTCAGCGCGTGATGTTGGCGATGTATGGCGGTCTCGCCATCGCCCTTACTCTCTCCGACTTGCTGGTCTTCCGTGTGGGAGGAGGCCACCTGCGCCCCGTTCTCCTGCCCAGCGGCATCCGCTCCGCTATCCCCGTTATGGTCTTCTGGACGGTCGCCGGACTCCGCTCGGTTCTCACAACCCCCATCGATCGGCGTGGCGCATGGCTCTTTCGCGTCATCATCGGCCGCCCAAACGCTGATCATGTCGCAGGTACTAGGGTTTGGGTGACCCTCTGGGCGACGATCCTCGGTCTCGCAACCGCCATCGTCCTGCACACTCTCTCGCCCCGGAGTCTGCAGTCACATCTCACCACGCTGGACCAGCTTCTCATCGCTATCGCGGTCTCGTTTCTACTTGCCGATATCTTCTTATTTTCCGTGCGCAGCGTCCCCTTTACCCACATCCGTAAAAGCTCCATTACCGATCTGCCACTCGTGATCGTCCGGTATGCCGTGCTCTTTCCTCTCTTCGTAGCGATCCTCATCCACAACGAGACGTGGATCGAAGCCAATGCCTTCCACCTCTTCAAAACACTCTTCTTTGTTGTTGCGGCACACTTCCTGTTTCTCAAAATCCACGCCCGATCTCTGCTGCAATCCACGTTAGACACGCCGCCCGACGAAGCCGACGAGTTCCCACAACGGCTCGGCTTGCGGGACACATGAAGCAACCCCGGACAATGCGAAGCCGCACGACTGCGCCAGAGATCTCCTGATCCTACGTAAGTAGTGATATTTGCTTTCTTTCGAGTGGCGTAGAGAGCACCATACTGGTCGTTGGGCTCCCATACGGAAGCAGCTTCTCAATCAAATCTTCCAGTTGTGCAACCGACGACAGAACGACCTTCAGCAGAAATGCGTCACCTCCCGTGAGATGATGGCACTCCTGAACCGCATTCAGCGTGGGAAGAAATTTCAGGAATGGTCTGTATCTGTTCCCATCGCAGGTTAGACGCACAAACGCCGTGATCGAGAACCCCAGCGCTTGCAGATTGATATCCGCGCGATATCCCCGGATAAGCTCAAGACTCTCCAGCCTTCGTACGCGTTCTGCCGTCGCGGAAGGAGAGAGCTTAATTCTCCGGCCGAGCTCTGCTACAGGCAGACGCGCGTCGCAACTGAGTTCCTGCAATATTTTTCTGTCGATCAGATCGGTTCCATTGTGTTGCAGCATTGGCTCACCGTATCGAAATTCAGGATTAAACCGCAATGGCTAAATAACCGCTGTAACCGCCATCAGCAGCATATTTCTCGAATAATAGCACCTAAATGACTTGAATCAACGAAACTACCACCCCCAAACCGTCGAATCCCCATTCTGCTCTGCGCTGGATTTTCATACCATAATTCCATGATCGAACTCGATGGGTGCTCTCTTACGCTTGAAGGTGTTGTAGCCGCAGCCATAGCATTCGAGCGTGTGCAGATTGCTCCGTCAGCTCTCCTTCGCATGCAAGCGTCGCGCCGCAGGGTGGAAGCTGCAATCAGCGGCGCCGCGCCCGTCTACGCTCTCAACACCGGCGTAGGTCTTCTCGCAAATATTCGTCTCGACGAAACCGAGATCGAAGCGATGCAAGTGAACCTGATCCGCTCCCACTGCTGCGGAGTCGGTTCTCCACTATCGACCGCGGTGGTACGCGGCATGATGTTGATCCGGGCCAACGTCCTGGCAAAAGGTCTCTCCGGCATACGGCCAATCGTCGCTGAACGTATCTGCGACCTGCTGAATCACAAGATCACGCCTGTTATTCCCTCACGCGGCAGCGTTGGTGCGAGCGGCGACCTGGCCCCCCTTGCGCACATGGCGCTTGCCTTGATCGGCGAAGGACTTGCCGAGTATGAAGGCAGCGTCCTGCCGGCTGCGGTCTGCCTCGAGCGAGCCGGATTGAAGCCGCTCGTGCTCCTTGGCAAAGAAGGTATATCGCTCCTGAACGGAACCCAGGCGATGCTCTCGATCGGCTGCCTGCGGCTGAAGGAACTGGAAGACCTCTTCCATTCCGCGCAAACGACGGCAGCCTTGAGCATCGAAGCTCTGCGTGGAACCGCCGCGGCCTTTGATCCTCGTTTACACGCGGCTCGGCCGCACCCCGGCCAGGTATTGAGCGCGAGCCACCTCACCAGTCTTTTACACGGCAGCAGGATTCCCAGAACCCACGGCGAGGGCAGCAGTATTCAGGATGCCTATTGTCTGCGCTGCATTCCACAGGTACACGGCGCCGTCTGGGACGCGATGGCGCACGCTCGCAGAGTATTCGCGATTGAATTGAATTCTGCCACAGACAACCCGCTGGTCTTTGACGATGCGATCGTCTCTGGAGGCAACTTCCACGGCGCTCCGCTTGCGCTCACCCTCGATTATCTCTCGATTGCCCTCTGCCAACTCGCTGGCATCTCAGAACGCCGGACCGAGCGGCTCCTCAATCCCAGCCTGAACGAAGGTCTTCCCGCGTTCCTGGCATCAAAGCCCGGCCTTGAGTCCGGGCTGATGATGGCTCAGGTGACGGCTGCAGCACTCGTTGCAGAGCTGCGCGTGCTCGCCACGCCGGCATCTACAGGCTCAATTCCAACCAGCGGCAATCAGGAGGACTTTGTCAGCATGGGCATGACCTCTGCTCTTAAGCTTGAGCAAGCCGTTAGTCTTGCCAGAATGGTAGTTGCAATTGAACTGCTAGCCGCCACCCGCGCGTTGGACCTTCGTGGAGACACGAGTACCGCCCCGCTGGAAGAAGTGAGAGCCCGCTTCCGCGCACGTATTCCGGCCTGGGGAGAAGATTGTGTCTTGTCTCTATGGATGGAAGGCGCGTCGAGCTTTCTAACGGAAGCCGCATTGGGAAAAAATATCCGAAACGTGGAGCTCGAAGAGGTCATTCGATGAGCCAACTATATTCCCCAATTCGAGCAACTCGAGGCAGCACGAGAACGGCAAAAGGATGGATTCAGGAAGCCGCTAAGCGGATGCTGATGAATAACCTCGATCCCGAGGTAGCGGAAAAACCGGAAGAGCTTATCGTGTATGGCGGCCGAGGCAAGGCGGCGCGCAACTGGGGGTGCTACCACACCATCATCGAAACGCTGGAACGTCTCGGAAATGAACAGACGCTCCTAGTGCAATCGGGCAAGGCAGTCGGAGTGCTCAACACACACCCATTGGCACCTCGAGTGCTGATCGCTAACTCCAACCTGGTGCCTCGTTGGGCGACCTGGGAAGAGTTCGACAAGCTCGATGCTGTGGGGTTGATGATGTACGGCCAGATGACCGCCGGCTCCTGGATCTACATCGGGACCCAAGGGATATTGCAGGGTACCTACGAGACCTTTCGCGGTGCGGCGAAGAAATATTTCAATGACACGCTTGCCGGGACTATCACTGTGACTGCAGGCCTCGGTGGTATGGGCGGCGCACAGCCGCTCGCGATCAAACTTGCAGGAGGGGTGAGCATCTGTGTCGAGGTAGACGCAAAACGAATTCAACGCCGCCTAGAAACGCGCTATTTGGACACTGCAACAAACTCGCTCGACGAGGCGATCCAGTTGGCTCAGTCTGCGAAGGCGCAGAGCAAAGCCGTCTCGATCGGCTTGACGGGCAATGCAGCGGAGTTGCTGCCAGAGATGGTGAAGCGGGGTTTTATCCCTGAACTCGTTACGGATCAGACTAGTTCCCACGATCCCATGTGGGGGTACATCCCAATTGCACATGCGGACGAAGATCTCAACGCGTTACGCTCAGTCCAGCCGCAGGCCTACACCGAGCGCGTGCGCGCTTCCGTCGCGCAACATGTACAGGCGATTCTTGAGATGCAGCGTCGTGGCGCTATTGCCTTCGACTATGGCAACAATCTGCGCACCCAGGCAAAGCTCGCTGGTGTCAGCGATGCCTTTTCGTACCCCGGCTTCGTCCCGGCGTTCATTCGTGATTCATTTTGTGAAGGCCGCGGACCTTTTCGCTGGGTCGCTTTATCGGGGGATCCCACCGACATTGCTAAAACAGACCAAGCCATATCGAAGCTCTTCCCGGAAGATAAGCGGTTGCAGGAATGGCTCGCCTTTGCCGGTAAGGAGATCGCTTTTCAGGGCCTTCCAGCTCGCATCTGCTGGCTCGGCTATCGTGAGCGCGATCGCGCGGGATTGCTCTTCAATCAAATGGTTCGAGATCGTCAACTCAGCGCTCCAATCGTGATCGGTAGAGATCATCTTGACGCGGGTTCTGTCGCAAGCCCGTTCCGTGAGACAGAAGGAATGCTTGATGGTTCCGATGCCGTCTCCGACTGGGCACTACTCAACTTCGCGACAGGCATCGCCAGTGGGGCTGCCTGGATGAGCTTTCATCACGGCGGCGGCGTGGGTATGGGATACAGTCAACACGCGGGTCTCGTCGCGGTGGCCGACGGCAGCGACGAGGCTGAGCAACGTCTGCAGATGTGCCTGACCAACGACCCTGCGACGGGCGTGATTCGTCATGCCGACGCCGGATACGAATCGGCCCGGACCACAGCGGAAAAACGGGGTCTTGACATGCCGAGCATCAAATGAAGTCAGAGATCCTCATCACCGGCATATCGCAGCTGGTTACAGCGGAAGGCTTCGGCCCAAAGCACGGCAGAACCATGCGCGAGTTAAAGATTGTGGAGCGGGCGGCCATCGCCATATCCGCTGGTGTCATCGTCTGGACGGGAAAAGAGTCTGAGTGGAAAGGCGAGACAGAGGCTATCGTTGACGCCTGCGGTCGCGCGGTTGTTCCAGGGCTGATTGATCCACACACCCACGCTGTATGGGCCGGGGATCGCTTAGCTGACTTCGAGGCGCGAGCGTCCGGTTCGACCTATGAGGAAATTCTCGCCGCAGGTGGCGGTATACGAAGCACGATTCGCGCTACCGCAGCGGCATCGCAGGCTGATCTTGTAGCACTGGGGAAACCGCGGATAGACTCCCTGATCGCATCCGGAGCGACCACAATCGAGGTCAAGTCCGGCTACGGATTTACGCCCGAAGCAGAACTCGCGATGCTCGAAGCCATTCAGTCTCTATCGGCAGACTCACCTGCGCGACTTATGCCGACTCTGCTCATCCATATACCTCCTGCGATCGCAACCGAGCGCTCCAGCTACATGTCACGGGTATGCGAGGAACTGATTTCCGAGGTGGCCAGACGCAACCTGGCTACAGCTGTCGATATCTTTGTCGAAAAAGAGGCCTGGCAGGTCGCCGAAGCAGAGGAGTTGTTCCGTCGGGCGAAACACTATGGTCTTGCAATCAAGCTGCATAGTGATCAATTCCATTGCATTGGCGGCCTGGAGCTTGGAATAGATTTCGGCGCGCTAAGTGTTGATCATCTGGAGGCTTCCGGTCCTGAACAGATCGCGAAGATAGCCTCAAGTTCGACCATCGCGACAATTCTTCCCGGTGTCTCGCTTCATCTCGGAATACCCTCAGCGCCCGGTCGCAAACTAATTGACGCTGGAGCCGCCGTTGCTGTTGGCACCGACCTCAATCCCGGCTCAAGCCCACTATTTTCCATTTCTGAGGCATTGGCGCTATCTGTTCGGCTCAACGGCCTGACCGTGGAGGAGGCGCTTGTTGCAGGAACGGTAAATGCAGCCTGCGCGCTTGGCATCAATGATACGGGACGCCTGGAGGCGGGATGTGCCGCGGATTTCCTGGTGCTTCAGAGTAGCGACTGGCGCGATCTCGTCTATACGCTGGGAGCTAACCCCGTTCGAGACGTCTGGATAGGTGGGAAAAAAGTTAGATGAGAAACACTCTCTACCGACCGGAACTGCTTTACTCGGATGGCAGGTTTATAGCCAATGGTGGAGTTCTGGTTAGCGAAGACGGCCAATTCTTAGAAACTCCCCAGAAAGTAGATACCTCATCGACCAGAATCGTTGACCTTCCGGGAAAAGCGCTTCTCCCCGGCTTCGTGAATGTTCATTCTCATTCTTTTCAGCGGCTCATCCGGGGCAAGTCTGAATCGAGAATCGTCAGCGGCAAAGACTTCTGGTCCTGGCGTGGAACGATGTACCACGCAGCCAGTCAACTTGACCTGCAAGACGTGTATGACGTCGCCCGCATGGCATTTCTTGAGATGGTTCTCGCTGGAACGACGACAGTAGGGGAGTTTCATTACCTGCATAACGCGCCCAATGGTCAGCCCTACGACGATCCAAATCTGTTGTGTAAGCAGGTGATTGCCGCTGCCCAATCGGTCGGGATTCGAATCGTTCTACTGCGAACTGCATATCTTCGCTCAGGACACGAACTGCCACGTGACCCGGGCCAGATCCGCTTCTTCGAGTCCACGAGCGCCTTTCTCGAAAACATGGGCGCGCTCATCCGTGACTGTTCCACAACGCCATCTGCGGTGCGCTTTGGCGTTGCGCCGCATAGCGTTCGCGCCGTGCCGCTCGCCGATCTAAGAAAGCTTGCGGCATGGAGCAGAGAAAACAAACTTCCGCTTCACATGCACCTCGCGGAACAGGTTGCAGAAAACGCAGCGTGTCTGCGCGAATATGGCTTTACCCCGGTACAACTTCTCAATAAGGAACAGCTTCTCGGCCCCGACTTTACTGCGGTGCATGCAATCCATATCAGCACAGAAGAAATCGAAATGCTTGCCGAGGCTAACGCAACAATATGTTCCTGCCCGACGACCGAACGTAATCTAGGGGATGGCATTATCGCCGCTGACCACATCATGGCAGCAGGTATACGCGTGGCGTTTGGGTCAGACAGCCAGGCTCAGATCGATCCTCTCGAAGATGCTCGCGAGCTCGACTATCACCTTCGACTGGAACAGCAAGAGCGCGCCATCCTCGATCAAATAGCAGCCCAGACGTTGGCATCACGACTCTTCGACTGTGCAACGGTTCACGGCGCACGCGCTCTCGACCTTCCTGGTGCAGGATTGATCCCCGGCTCATTCGCCGATTTTTTCACGGTTGACTTGAACGAGGCGTCCATCGCCGGCCATTCAGCAGAAGACCTGTTGCCGATCATCGTCTTCGCACTCAACCGGTCAGCCATCCGCGACGTTGTCGTGAATGGGGGATTCGTCCTTCGCGATCAAAAGCATGTGTTCCAGGATGAAATCATCTCCCGCTATAAAGAGACCCATCGGAAGGTGTGGCAGAACACCCAGACTGGCGACCCTTCGTGAAAGCGGTTGTTCAACACGTGTGAGGTGTCTGCAATCTTTGATGAAGAGGAACTGAACAAGCAATGCAACTTTCCACTAGCTTCCGAAAAGTCATCAACCGTAGATCAACGAGCAGTCGTTTCAGGAAGGGTTGCTGCACGCTCTAACTCATTTCGCTGTAGCTTGAGGGCGTCACGTAGCACTGGGTCCGAGATCCCGGACAGGTTAGCATCGACGCTGAGGAGGACACTTCTGATCGACGCTCGTAGCAACATCTCACCGGCCAAAACCTCGCTGCGCACGTGTGAGTCAACAAGCCTCGCCGCTGCTTCGGCGCACTCCAGCGCTCGAGCCATTTCGGCTGCCGCTTCTAGAGGAATTCGTGTAGCTCGGACCAGTCCGTCCTCCTTTTCCGCTCGACGAAAGGCTCTCTCACCTTCGGTCGTTCGTGGAAGTGCGCTGGCCTTCAGATAGCTCTGAAAGGCAAGCGAATCAGCATCCGCAAGTTCAGTCAGAGCGGCCATTAGCGCGGAAGCACGAGAGCTAAGGTCCAAAAGGACCTGATGTCTGGCAAAATCCGCCGCAGACTTTTTGAGTGAAACGGTAACTCCCTTTTTTATCGAGGCAACGCCTAGGGTAGCCGCGACGATAGAGACGAAACCACCGCCTGGAGTGGGATCGGTTGAGGCAACCAGGTCTCTAAGTTGTGCGGCAGTCAACGTCCAGAGCGAAGTAGAAGCATTGCTCAAGATGATCCTCCGTTACTCCCTATTGCTAGCGGGTTCCTATTCTATTGATGGATCAAGTTCCAGCTCAGTTTCTCACCCCCGCAGGTGGGAGAAGTGGAGATCGAACTCAACCTGTGCGGCCTTCGCGATGCGTATGCGTTTTGTGTTGGCATGAAGCGGATTCAAAAAGCATTCCTCGCTGGACTCGCTAACAATCTGCGTTTGTGAGCCTTAGGCCGACCGCAAATCTCCCAATCCGGAGCGCTTTTGCTTCTTCGCAGATCGGCGTATGGTATCGGAAAGGAGACCGCGCCATGCTAAGGAGAGATTTCCTTCGCCGATCCGCCCGGACCCTGGGCGCAGCTTTTCTCACTAAAACCGCCGTTGCGCGAGCCGCGCTGCTCGATCCAGATCCTTTGCCTCAGAAGTTCAACGCTCAGGATGAAGTGGTCCTCGGGCACACCGGCATTCGTACCAGCCGCCTGGCCATGGGCACCGGCACAGTCGGCTTCGGGGGTGGCTCCAACCAGACGCGACTGGGCACCTCTCCTTTCACCAATCTTCTCCTTAACGGTTTCCACGAAAATGGTTTGCGCTTCTTCGATTCAGCGGACTCGTATGGCAGCCATCCATACGTTGCCGCAGCCTTGAAGCAGCTCCCGCGCGACAAGGTCACCGTCCTCACCAAGACCGACACTCGAGATCCTGCCGGTGTTCGTGCCGATCTTGACCGTTTCAGGAAAGAGCTCGGCGTCGACTATATCGACATTGTCCTCATCCACTGCGTCACTGAGGGGGACTGGACGACGCGTTACCGCGGTGTCATGGACGTCCTGTCCGAGGCCAAGCAGAAGGGTGTCATTCGAGCCCACGGAGTCTCCTGCCACAGCCTTCAAGCCCTACGCGCTGCCGCCGCTTCTCCGTGGGTCGATATCGATCTCGTCCGTCTCAACCCGATCGGCTCTCATATGGATGCCGACCCTGATGTCGTGATCAAAGTAATCCAACAGATGCGCGCCCAAGGCAAAGGTGTCGTTGGCATGAAGATCTTAGGCCAGGGAGACCTTCGCGATCGGCCCTCGGAAGCAATCCGATACGCCCTCGGCACAGGCGTCCTGGATGCTTTTACTATCGGCGCCGAGTCGCAGAAAGAACAAAATAACCTCATCCAGCGCATAGCCGCCGCCTGAAAACCCTTCAGAAACAGTGTCGCAATCTCGCGTGGAAATAATTGCCCTCACCGCAACATCGTACGGTGAATTAGTAAAGCTCTATTGATGTTGCAATGGAGGGTTGGCAGTTCAACACTGAAGACTCTTAGCGATGGCTATTTCGAAATGCCGATGGAGCATTTCTTGACCCGGATTACAGACGATGGGATTGCCCAAGTGCAGCGCGCTGCCTTGCGCGATCCGAATGAACGGATTAATGTCAACGCCTATCTTGTGCGGAGCGATAGACCTGCTCCCATTCTGATTGACGCAGGACTTGGCGTAAGAATGATGGGCGGCCTCAAGATTCCGGCCCAATTCAAGCTGCCTACCTCTCGCGCGGCAATAGACTCATAGAGGAAGATTTCCCTAAATGTGCTGCGTCGATCAAGAGTTCGTCATGCCATGCTCGTCGGTCTGTCTAAGATCTTGTCGTAAACGATCATGACGGGACGGTCGGTTGCATTCCTCATCCTCGGCCCATACCTCGTCGCAATCCTTGCGACTGGATACCTTGTAAGAAAAAGGTCAACAACGTCGTCTGCATTTCTGCATGCCAGGAATATGCTTCCGCTCTCGATCACCTCGGTTGCCTTCGTGGCGGCTAATTGCGGGGCGCTGGAAATCGTCGGAATTGTAGCTGCAAGTGCCAAATATGGTCTGCCCGCCCTGCACTTCTATTGGATCGGCGCAATCCCCGCTATGGTCTTTCTTGCGCTGTTTATGCTGCCCGTCTACCGGCACAGCCGAGCATTGACGGTACCGGACTTTCTCCGTATCCGTTACAACGACGCCACCCATATTCTTAGCGCGTCATGCCTCGCCGCGATGATGGCGTTAATCGCGGGCATCGGACTCTACGCCATCTCGTCGGTGGTGCATCTGTTTTTCGGCTTGAGCTTCTTCCGGCTCACACTTCTTACATCAGGCTTTGTCTTGTGCTACGTCGTGTCCGGTGGCCTTAGAGCCACCATCTACAACGAAGTTCTTCAATTTATCTTGACGATCGTTGGGTTAGCACCACTAATGGTCAAGGTCCTTCGCGACTTTCACGGGATTGGCGAGCTTCGGAAGGGCCTTCCCTATGGGATGAATCACATCTGGAGTCCCCTGCCTCTGATGCGACAGGAGACCGCTACCTTCGACATCACCGGCGTAGTTCTTGGCCTCGGGGTTGTACTGAGCTTCGGTTACTGGTGCACCGACTTCCTTCTCATCCAGCGAGCACTCACTGCACGGAGCATGCGGGAGTCCATACAGACACCGCTGATCGCCGCCATCTTCAAGCTGTTTTTTCCGGTCTTGCTCGTCATTCCAGGCGTTGCGGCGGCCATCTTTTTCCGTACGACCGACGTCACATACTACGATCAGGCACTTCCCTTTCTTATGCAGCATTATTACGGCCAGGCACTGTTGGCACTAGGTATTTCCGCGATTCTCGCCAGCCTGATGTCGGGCCTGGCCGGCAACATCAGTGCTCTGTCTGCAGTCTGGACGCATGATCTCTATCGCTCCCAAATTAATCCCAACGCAAACGATCAGCATTATCTGACGATGGGACGGATATCTACATCATCGCGACCATACTTGCCGTTACGACTGCATCCATTGCCTTTCGCTACCATAGTCTGATGGACTATCAGACACTTCTGTTTTCCCTTTTCAATGCACCACTCTTTGCAACATTTCTTTTGGGCATGTTTACGACATGGGCGACACCAACTGCCGGATTCTGGGGTCTGCTTGCTGGGGTGGTCGCAGCAATAGCCCATAACATCGCAGTCCGCGGCCATGTAATTGGTTACGGAAGCGACCTGCTCGCCAGCTTTTATGGAGCCACATACGGTTTTGGGATATCTCTTGCGACAATTGCGCTCATCAGCACGTTCACTCGCCGCAAAAGTATTGAAGATCTCGCAGGCGTGACCTACTTCACGTGCGAAAAAGAGTCGGACGTCATAACTGCCGGAATATGGATCCTTGCCGGGTGCATCGTCGCGGCGTGCATAGCCTTGAATTTCGTATTTCGATAATTCACATCATTCGTCGCTCATGATCGTGGCCGCGATGGTCCCGTAGAGTCCCTGACAACGAGCGACGTGTTTACGACGTACTGGATTCCGCCCGCATGCGGATCCTTGCGAAAGGCATCCAATGCCTTGAAAAAGACCTCGGCAAGTTCATGGCGAGGAAGACGGATTGTCGTGAGCGGTGGATATATGATGTCGCTCAACGCAATATCGTCAAAACCCACCACCGAAATATCATCTGGAACGTCAACCCCCTGTCTGTGCATTAGCCGCAGGGCCCCGATCGCTGTAAGATCATTGGCCGCCATGACCGCGGTTGGAGGATCCTTGAGTCCCAGCAACTCAGCCATCCCCGCCTCTCCACCAGTGATGCGGTAGTCGCCCACGCGGATATAAGCTGGATTCACCTTTAGTCCGGCTTCAATCATGGATTGTTTGAACGCCTCCACACGGTGATCGGAAATAGTAAGACCTGCAGACCCACCGATATACGCGATCTTGCGATGCCGAAGACGCTTGAGATGCCTCACTGCCTCCCGCATGCCGCTCGCGAAGTCAATGGACACGTCGCTCAGTCCGCGAGATACCATCCGCCGATCCATCGTCACAAGTGGTACGCGATTATGCAGTAGCGCTTCGATCGGCCCCGTTTCAATCTCTGCAGCAAGCAGTGCCACTCCATCGACTTGTCGAACCAGCATTCTGCGAATCGTCTGTTGCATCTTCGAAACGTGAAAGTCCGTAGTCGCCATCAGCATGTCCTGGTTCTTCTCAACCAGGATGGCCTCAAAGGAGTGGATAAACTCTGGAAAGAATGGGTTCGTAATATCAGGAATAATCAGGCCGTACGTGCTGCTCTTCCCATATTTCAGCGTTGTGGCGCTTCCATTCGGAATAAACTTCGTCTCTTCGATCACCTTGCGCACGTGCTCCGCTGTTGCGGGCCGCACAAGATTCGATCCATTGATGACACGTGACACCGTAGCGCTCGATACGCCGGCGATCTTCGCAATGTCACGCATGTCCATGGTTGTCACTCTACCGGATTCCATGCCAGGAGGCGGTTGTTCCGTTGACTATTGTATACGGATACATTTACTGCGTTCTGCGTGTTTATGTTCCCCAAAAATGGCCATTTCAATACTGTCTATGCGACGACCGCCACGGCACCTCTCCGCTACGCCCCTCTGTGCGTACTCTTGACCAGTTGACATCATCCAAGGAGACTTCCTGTGAATACCACGCTATCTGCGTCTGAAGTCAATCGTCCCCTCTTGACCCGCCGTCAATGGCTGGGAAAGGCTCCTGCGAGCGCACTCGCCACCGCAGCCGCTATGACTCTGCTGAGAGAACCCACTCTTGCAGCCAAGCCCGCCGCACATGCTGCCTCGGGAAACGATCTGGGTGCTCGTATCTATAACATTCGTGACTTCGGAGCCAAGGGCGACGGCGTCGCACTCGACACTACTGCGCTTCAAACGGCAATCGACACCTGCACACGCGATGGCGGCGGCACGGTCCTCGTCCCAGCGGGAACATTTCAGATCGGCACAGTCGAGCTCAAGAGCGACGTGACCCTGCATATTGCGGCCGGTGGAAAATTGCTAGGGAGCGCCGACGGAAAACAGTATCACGCAGTCGACGCCATTCCCTTGAGTGGCGATACCACGCTGGTCGATGGAAACTGGGCCCTCCTCTTCGCTGTCAACGCAAAAAACGTCACGCTCGAGGGGCCGGGCACGATTGACGGACAGGGCTTCCAGTTTCACTCCCCTGTCCGTGGCACCAAGCCGCCCAGCGGCCTCGGCGGCAACAGCCGGCCCTATCATCTTCTTGCCTATCGCTGCGAAGGTCTCATTGTCCGCAATATCGATCTGCTCGATTGCACATATCACAGCCTCCGCGTGATCCAAGGCAAGCGCGTACACATGGACAGCATCTACATTCACAATCGCGTCAACGGAAATAATGATGGCTTCCATTTCATCAGCACACGATATCTAACCGTCAGTAACTGCATCGTGCTCTCGCAGGACGATGCATGCGCCCTTTTCGGTAGCTGCAAGTTCGTGACCATCACCAATTGCGTCTTCAGCACTCGCTGGTCTGTCTTTCGGTTTGGCGGAGGCTTTGCGCAGATCATCGCCATCAGCAACTGCGTGCTGTATCAGGTTTACGGATGCCCCATCAAGTTTCAAGGCAATCCAGGCTCGCGTTATGAGCACATCTCCTTCTCGAATCTGGTTTTGGATGACGTAACGGGCCCGATCCATGTTGAAGTAGGTCCGCGACGCATGCCTACACCTGAGGCCGCCCAGAACGCGGCCAAGGATGATATGACCACGGGCGCGCCCCCCGGGTACGACGACGCCCGCAGTCCTGCGCAATCTGTCTTTCAGTAATATCCACGGCACTGTTACCACCGATCCACCCCAACTCGCTGAAGCAAAAGTCACAAGCACCGCCAACCCGGGAGAGAAGCACTCCTGCATCACTCTGAACTGCGTAGGCGGAGCCACAATGGAGAACGTCTCTCTGGATAACATCCATCTCACCTTCGGCGGCGGCGGTACAGCAGAAGATGGCGCGCGCCGCGAACTCCCTGAGATTGCGGGGGAATATTTCATGTTGGGACCCATGCCGGCCTATGGCCTCTACGCCCAGGGGGTCCGCGGATTGACGATGCAGAATATCCGGTTCCAGGTGACCACTCCGGATTTGCGTCCCGCGGTCATCTTCGATCAGGTCACAGACGCCACGATCCAAAACCTCAGCATAGAGGGGAATCCCGCAGCGGAGTCAACCCTGCGTTTCACAGCCAGCAAGCAGGTCCTGCTCACCGCACCGCGGGTCCTCGCTCAGGCGGCAACCTTCCTCCAACTCGAAGGCACGGGCAACGATCGTATCGTCGTCGATGGCGGCGACATCTCAAACGCAGCGACTGCCCTGTCCTTCAAAGACGGTGCCAGCAACTCGGCCGTCAAACTGCGACAATAGCCGCTCAAAAACGGCTTACGAGATGCCTTTTAGAAAGGATCAACGCGGCTAAATGGGATGCACGGGGGGCGGGCGAAGGAGTACGGTCTCCAGATCATCTTTACCTTTACCCAACTGCTCAATCGCAGCGGCGTAGCGAGGGTCCTGATACTGCATCTCTGCCCGCTCCAGCGCATGCAGCAGCGCATCGCCATGGAATCCGCTGATCTGCTGATAGTCCCACTGCTTTGCGCCGATGGCATACGGCAACAAGAAATCGAGTGCTGCACGAATGGATCGCTTATCTTCCGTGCAGAAACCCCACAGATCGACGCCGAGCTGCTTGCCCAGCCACGCCAGCTGCATCAGGCCGTCCAGATTGCCGATGCTATAACTAAACGCGTTTGTCCTAGCAAGCTCCAGTGGTTGGCGCCCATCCGGTTCAATCTGCACAGCACTGCGCCTCGTCTTGACGCGCTCTAGCGTATCGATTGCCAGCTGTCGGTCGCCAAGGAATAGAGCGTAGTCGACTACTTGCAGATCATACCAAGTCCCGTGATTGTTTTTTGCTGCGTCCTCATCCTTACCTTTTTGACTCGTGCGCATCCAGGTAAGAAATTGCTGCAACCAGGCTGACAGACCGGCTTGATCTGCGGCGCTCCAGTCTTTCGATCCGGCAAGTAGCCCTGCTGCGTCGGTCACAGACGTCAGTGAGCGGGTCTCGATCAGCCCAATCCCGCGACCTGTATTGATGCCAGGAATACCTTGACCAAACTCCAGGTTCGGGTTCATGCGCGTCGCTGGATCCAAAAACCAGGTACGAAGCAGCAACGCTGCACGCGCCCCATAAGCATTATTGCCCGTCAGGTAGAAGGCCAGCGCCAGATTGCGTGAATCTTCTCCCAGTCTGCCCAGGTTGTCGTGGTCTGAAATCTTCTTCAGCTCCGGCAGTTCTTAAGCGCGATTGCCTTATTCCCGGCGCCAAGGGTTTCGGCGCGAGGTCGATCTTTATCGGAGGTCCCACGACTCAACCCCTTCCCCCCAGATCAGGCCAGGTCCAAGGATAGCGAAGTTGTTGATACTTTCGCCCCAGATCAGGCTGTTGTGCCAATGGTTATGCCCGTAGTCCTGATAGCTTTCCCATGGTTGTTTGGGCTCCGCGGGATCGTAGCCGCTGGCTGTTCCCTCAAGAGATGTACTCGCCGCAAGAATCGTGGCGCCCTGCTCAAGGTAGAGTGCAATGTTGCTCTTCAACCGAATGGAGTAACTGGCATAGACGCCTGAAGGAAAGAGGACTGTTCCCCCGCCGGCTGCGGCGGCAGTCTCGATTGCCTTATCGATCGCAGGTGAATCAATCGTCTTGCCGTCGCCGGTCGCTCCGTAAGTTCGCACGTCATAGACACTGCTGGTGCCCGCTGCTGGTCTTGGCGCCGTTACATCCGCCCGCACACCAGGAGCAACTACAACGGACGCTGTCGCGCCCGCCAGGCCGGTCCCAGCCAACTTTAAGAATTCCCTTCGAAAAGCGTCCATATACTCGCGATCGATCCTTTGCAAGGTTCAAAATACTTGAGTCGACCAGCCAACCCACCTACTGCGATACACGCAGGAACAGAACACCATGTCCAGGGAGGGTTACCGTGTAAGGCGCCCCGATACTTCCAAGGTCTTTGGCCTGCCAAAGATCCTTTGCCTCTACGGCGCGCGTAAACCCAAGCTTCTGAAAATCCACATGGGCAGTCATCGCGGACGGGTGCCGGTTGAAGATGCCGACAGCCTTGGACCCATCGGCCAGGGGACGTACCCACACCTCAAGGGGTCCTTCTGCGCTCACTCGATCACCCTGCTTTCCCATCTCGTCTTGATCGACGGAGATGACATCACGATTTGTGAGAAGTGCAACTGTTTCGGGAGTCATCGTAGACAAGTCGTTTCCCGCAAGCAGCGGCGCCGCGAGAATGGCCCACAAGCTCATGTGGGTTCGATACTCTTCTGTCGTCATCCCACCGTTTCCTACCTCGAGCATGTCAGGATCATTCCAGTGTCCGGGGCCAGCAAAGCGGGCCAATCCAGCTTGGCCGAACCCAATCTCTGCCATCCTGGCGTATTTGTCGCTGATGTCCCCTGTCGTGCGCCAGAGGTTGCCACCAACGCTCGTCCCCCACTCCCAGACTGCATCATTTCCATATTGGCAAAGACTGTACACGATGGGTCGGCCAGTGCTGCGTAGAGCATCGCGCATCTTGATATAAGAGTCCACCATGATCTTGTGGGCGGCCTCCGGCGTGGGAGCGGCGCGCATCTCGTCCCTCAAGCCGCATAGGTCATATTTCAGGTAGTCGATTCCCCAAACGGCATAGGTTTGCGCATCTTGTATCTCATGCCCCAGGCTGCCCTCGAACTTTGCACAGGTCTTCGCTCCTGGAGAAGAGTAGATGCCCAGTTTCAGGCCTTTGCTATGGACAAAGTCAGCCAATGCCTTCATGTCGGGAAATTTACTGTTGGTCTGGATGTTGCCTTTCGAATCGCGCACACCTTCCCAGGTGTCGTCGATGTTGATGTAGGTGTATCCCGCGTCGCGCATTCCGCTCGATACCATCGCCTCTGCCTGCGCGCGGACTGCTGCATCATCCACCTTGTCGCGAAAGTGGTTCCAGCTATTCCATCCCATTGGAGGGCGGGCTGCGAGGTCGTTGCCCTGTGCCTTAGCGGGCAGCGTAGAGAACAGGGAGAGAACTGCCAACACAAAACATGTTAGGTGCATCATTGAACCCTCATGAAACTCTCAAGCCGGACGAGTTGGTTTTAGAAAAATATCGAGCGAAGTTAACAGCTTAAACTATCTCAGCGAAAGCCTGCCGAGCACATATACTGTGCCCGGCATGGAATTGAATCCACAGTTACTAGGGCGTGTTCACACTATTGCAAGGTTCTTCTGTTAATCTCAAGACGAGATGGAGATCACAGAAGCGCAGTATGAGAGGATCAAGGATGCGTTGCCGGTGCAGCGTGGGAATGTGCGCTTGAGCAACCTGCAAGTGCTGAACGCGGTGCTGTATGTCGCTGAGCAGGGCTGCAAATGGCGCGGTCTGCCGAAGCGTTTCGGCCGCTGGCACACGGTCTACACGCGGATGAATCGCTGGTCCAAGAACGGCGTTCTCGATCAGGTATTCGAGAAGTTGCAGTCGGAGCAGATCGTGCGGATCAAGATCGAGGCGCTCGACTCGACCTCGATCAAGGTGCATCCGGACGGGACGGGCGCTCTAAAAAAAACGGGCTTCAAGCCATCGGCAAGTCGCGCGGCGGATGGAACACCAAGGTTCATCTGGTTGCCGCGAATGCTCGAACGGCCATAACCTTCGCCCTGTCGCCCGGCCATGCGCACGATGCTCCCGAAGGTCGCGCCCTGCTGGCGGAA
>WNFC01001904.1_pt1 | contig 31122 bp, 10 predicted proteins | sample 5400541 | NCBI WGS metagenome assembly WNFC01 (sample SAMN13153342, study PRJNA577476) | soil metagenome | isolation source: 120 cm saprolite under Douglas fir tree site 2 hole 2 replicate 1 | place: USA:California | collected 2015-04-18
CCTTGAATCGCTCGACAAAGTACCGGCGCTTGGCTTCCGCGGTCTCGAAATAGTCTTCTTTCGGATGAGCGAGAATGAAATCGAGAGCTAGAAGCCTAGTTTTGATGTGGGCGAGTTCATGCTCCCGCCGATTGCGGAGGTAGTCTTTGCCGATGGCTGAATAGAGTTGCCGCGACCAGAGATGATAGACGCGACTCCTCCGCGCGTACTGCTGTGCGCTCGCATGACCCAGGCCAAACAGCTTTTCGGCCAGTCGGGCATTGCGCTTGCCGCTCTTGGCCTTGGCAAAGTCCAGAAACTGGCGCACGGTGAAGTAACCGGAATGCGTTGCCACAAGGTAGAGAAACCGGGCTTCCACTTCGGTATAACCGAAGTCAAGGAGCCTGGCCAGTTGGTCTTCTTTGATGCTCATGGTCTAAAACCCTAGGATCGCTGCGCTCAACTCCCGGTCGTCACGGATACGGCGAAGACGGTCTGTCTCGCCATGCCGGGCATAGATCTGAAAGCCGGCGCGAGCCTTCTGGGAAAGCCCGCGTGGGCGGTAATGTTCCGTGGCAAGCTCAAGGTCGCGCCGCTGAATCTCGTTTTCGTTCTGGTTTACGTACTCGATGCGCAGGTCAGGAATCGGAATCCTGCCCGATACAGCCTTCAGGTGATACCGCTCAGCAATTTCTTTTCTAAGCGTTTCCGAGTCCCGACTCCTATCTTGAGGAACATAAGCGAGGCGGGAATAAAGCTCCTTCTTCATCTCGTAGTCAAGCTGGACGCGCAGTACCCTGCCGCCGCGGCTCTCGATCTCATCGCTGACTTTGTAATAGAGCCGGTAGAGGTCCGCATCGTGGAAGGCTTCTTTCGGTTTTTTGAGTCCGTGGTAGATTGCTTGATCGGAAGAAAGAACCTTGCCGCGAGAGAGGAGTTTGTGTCCCTCCTTGGTTAGGGTTACAACCTGGGTTGGGTTGTGCTCGGGATCAGCGATCGTGGTCTCCTCTATGAGCCCCTGCTGGACAAGACTTTCCACATCGTTCTCCACACGCGAGCGATCGCCGTTGTAGGCGAACTCGGCCAGGTCCCTAGTGGCGACAACGCGAAACTTTCCAACCTCCGACAGCGTGTAAATCTCGGAATCCCGCAGTGAATAAGTTTTGTCTCGGTCCGTGTACTGGGTACGGACACGCTGAGAAAGGATCGTTTGGACTCGTTCTTCGCGGGCCAGCGGAGGACGATCTCTGTCGGAACGATCGGGAGGTTCGCGGTCGAGTCTGTCGGCGCGCTCTTCCTCCCGATGAATGTTGTGAAGCTCAGTCCACTTGTTCCAGTCGGACGAAGGGCTACGGGTTACATCGCGCTCTGGGCCAAAATGAGAGCCGCGAAAATCATCGATCTCGAAACCGTCAAATCCGCGTGACAAGAGAGGCCTCCAGAAGAATTGAAAAGGTGTATTCGTTCCACCGAACTCCCGCGGACAGGAAAAATGGTGCCGCGCTAGGATGTAGCTCGCTGAAAGTCAGGTACTGGGGTGAACTGCAGAACATCGTCGTACTCGGATCAAACCCGCTAGTAGTCGTTGTCTGCCGGGGCCGCCAATTCGCTCTCCTCGAAGATGAACACCTCCTCGACATGCTTGCCGAAAAGCCGGGCAATTTTTATCGCTAGAGGAAGGCTCGGATCGTACCTTCCCGTCTCAATGGAGTTGATGGTCTGTCGGGTAACGTTGACTGCGGTGGCCAACTCCGCCTGAGACCACTCCCGTTCGGCGCGCAAAACTCGGAGTCGCGTCTTCATTGGTGCCGCCAAGAATAGTAGATGAGGCCGAAGCTCCACGGTATGAGCTGCAATCCCAGCACACCAATCCAGGTGACATGAAGAACTCCGAATCCCTGAACGAAGCCCCCAAAGAGGGAGAGCACAAGACCGGCGACGAATGCGAATCGCAAAGCTCGGAAGTTGGTCCGGCGTTGACGCTCGTCAGCAACTTTGAGGAAGCGAAACAGGGTCCAGACAGCAAATCCTGAAGTCGCAAGCATTACAGCGTACAGAATCCGTGGCCATGGCGAACGCAGGCGGGAAGCGAACACGAGCGCGCCGGCAAACACAAGAGCGGAAACATAGAATTTGAAAAGAGGGGTTCGTTGCGTCTGTTCTATCGAGGTTGATTCACGATTCATACATTGGCACCTCCACAAAAGAGTTCTGCTAAGAGTACAGCATACTGTACTATATGTCAAGCATATTTATTTTTATGGCCAGCTCGCTGTAGTCGGCCGTCTGTGGACGATCAGAAGTCAGGTTGACCTGACAATGGGGAACCGACAGTCACGAGGAGTGGCCTTGGAGATGCTGCAATCAATGAAGGTTAGCCGGGAATTGAAATGTTGAGGCGATACATGGTGACACGATGTGCCCTCATCCCAAAGATGCAATGTGGAAGAAAGACCAGTTTCGGTCTGAATTTAGAGACTGACGAGAGTGTCTTCTTGGATTCTCAATAAGGGGAAGGACACACCAGCGAAACTGGCCGATTGTGAGATCTATCGCGTCTGTCACGTTGACGACTGGATTTCCACAGCAGTACTTTTTATATCTTGACATAGTGCTTGCAAGATAGATAGTCTCCGTCTCACTTTCTTTGGTGATTTCTGTCTGGTCAGTAATCAAGAATAGAAGGAACTTGGTTGAGAGCAAGCCGAGCCCCTATTGTATCAAAGTGTGCTCTCAGCCTGGCGACCCTCGTCCTTGCGACGGTGTCCTCCGCGCAGACTCCGCAGACGAAAATTGGATCGCTTGATCTGCGCATCGGGGGCATTCAGGCGACAGTCACTCCCGCACAGCCGGTCATTCCCAAGAATATTGCTTCCGGCGTTCAAGTTGTCGTCACACAGAATGGCCAACAGATGTCTGCGGCGGCGATCGCGCAGTATCTCGGAGGCCCATTTCAGATTGTGGGTGAGTACTCCGGACCGGGCCTGACGCAGACCGTCGACGTTCCCCAGACGCCTCCAACTGCGAATTCCCTCATAGTAAACCTTCCTGCAGTGACAACTGCGGGCAATTACGCGCTCAGCAATCTTCGGTTCATAGTGAACGGTGCGTCGGTATTTGATGTGACGCCGAGCACGACCACGGTGAAGGTGATCGACCAGGTTCTGGTCACCTCAGTACAGACGACGACTCTAACTGCTGACGAGATTCAAGCCATGGGAGTGGTGCTGGACAGCAGCTCGTACACAGGCTTCCAGTTCACGGTGGGACTGCAACTTTCCTCGCAAGTAGTGAACATCAGTTTCCCGGTGGTGTTCGATCAAAAGGGTGTGCCGGTTCCCCAACCGCTGGCTCCTCCTCCAGCAGCGTCTATAGCTGGGGTCACAGTTATTCCTGTCCTGTTGCAGGCACCTGACGGGGGCGGCAGTGGCGGGGGTGGTGGTGGCGGGGGTGGCGGCGGTGGTGGACTCGGGGGAGCAAAGATTCCGAGCGTAATCGTCATTCCGGGGAACGTCGGCTACCTGAAGCAATTCTTTTCCGCGCAGCTCTATGTTTCGAACGGCTCGCCAGCCGGGTCGAATCTCTCAGTTGACAACATCACTGGGACAATCACCCTGCCTGCGCCTGCTGATGGTGTTTCCGCTGACGCCCCTCTCTCGCTACCAAGTCTCAAGAGCGGCGCTCAGTCCGCAACCTTGAATGTTCTCGCGCCAGATCCGGGCGGGACACCAAGCGTCGCCACTTTGAATCCCGGTGATACAGGGCAAGCGCAGTGGACCATTCGCGGAGACAAAGAGGGCTACTACACGATCGGTTTCAACATAGGTGCAACGCTCGAAGGACTACCAACCGGAGCGGTGAATTTGACGGGCACAGCCACAGGTGGCGTGTTAGTTCGGAATCCATACTTCGACATGACGTTCACGGTGCCTGGAGTAGTTCGCAAGGGTGAACTATTCAACGTATATGCCACCGTAAGCAATGTCAGTCGGGTGGCCGCGAATAACCTTACAGTGAATTTCGCTCAAGGTGCACTCAGCGGCGTCACTCTTGTAAGCCCACAATCACCAGTGATTCCGACACTGAATGCCGGGGATTCGACTACGCTGACCTTCCAATTCCAGAGTTTGCAAACCGGAAAAGTCGTCGCCAGCTACCTGCATTTCGACACGTCGGACGGAACGACTGGGAATCTGAATTTTACTCTCGGCGTTTTCGCGAATGGTACGCCGATGTCTCCGGACACGCTGGTATTGCCTTCCTCGGTGGACAATTTGCCGTCAGACGTTGTAGATGCGGCGATGCGCGTATTGGGCCAAGCGTGGAGCGTGGCGACCGCGCCGACGTTGCCGGCTGGTGTGACTCCGACGAGTCGCACCGTGGTGACCCAGAAAGCGCTGGCACTGGCAGAAGCAGGATTGCGGCAGTCCCTCGGCGAACCGCTACCCAATGCACTACGGGATCTAGGCACAGACTTCTTTGGCGGTTCACCCCTAGACCCCGGATTTGATCAGGTATTGCGCACCACACCAGCAGGGCAGAACTTCGTTAGTATCCTTGGTGCGAATCTTGCTCAGCCGATGACGCAAGCGGGCGGAGCGCCGGCCTATGAGCTGCTGCTTGCCCAGGTCGAAGCTTCCGGCCCAAACTTCATGACGTTCGCGGTGGGCAACGGTACGGGTGCCGCGCCGGTTTCGGCTCGGTTGACAGATGGGGCAGGGAACCAAATCGCGAGCAGCACTCCGGGTGGATCCATTCTTGGTGGGGTGCTCTTCCCGCTGGGTAATTCAGCCAGTGTGCCGTATCTCGGTTTGCTCAATTCACCAGCAAACTCGCCATACACATTGTTGTTGACCGGTCAATCGAACGGCTCTGCAGACATTTCTATTTCGATTCCACGTGGCGACGGTACCGTGGTGCGCGGTACAGCCACAGGCGTGACTGTGGTGCAAGGCCAGCAAATGCGGGTAGTAGCTGATTTCTCGAATCCGAACAACCTCGTTTTGCAAGTCGACGCCGCCGGCAACGGGACGTTTGGGACAGGCATTCCGCTGAGTACGCAGGTGATCTCACCTTCCGGTCCGTCCTTGATTTCAGCGACGATCATTGGTCCCGAGACGGTAAGCCAGGCTGGACCATTTGGCTTGAATGCGGTGATGCTGTTCGATCGTCCTGTGGATGCGACGTCGGCCGGCGTTCCAACCAACTACGCGGTTCCCAACAACTCCGTAACGAGCGCCAGCAAGCAGCTTTCTGGGCGTCTGGTATTTGCGAATCTCTCACAACCGGAAGGTCCCTATGTTCCTACCACCTGGGCGGTAAATGGCGTCGCGGACCAGCGCGGGATGATCGGGCCGTCGGGAAGCCTCACGTTGCAGTCGCGGCTGCTAGATCCCGGTGCAGTCGTGACTGGGCGAGTGCTGAAGCCGGATGGAACACCGGCAGCCACAGCGAGTGTCACATACTTGAATACGATTTCCGCGCCGGATTGTTCGAGTGCGGCCTCAAAGAGTGTAGCAGCTCGCCCGGTAAACAGCGGTGGGGAATATCAATTTCGGTATGTTCACCAGGACCAGTGTGGCGGACCGTTCCAAATGCTAACGAAGGATCCGAATACGGGAGCGCTGCGGCAGGTGACCACTTTCGTTAGAGCCCGCGGCCAACAGATGGTCATCGATTTGGCGCTGCTAGGGCAGGGTTCGGTCTCAGGGGCGGTGAAAGATCTTTCCGGCAATCCCGTCTACAGCGCCCAGGTAGTCGCGGTCAGTGGCACGGATCCGCAAAGTGGTGGCAGCACATTCACCGACGCGAACGGAAACTACATCATTAGCGGCATAACGGTGGGTCCCGTCACGGTGACAGCGGTGAAGGGAATCGGCTTGGGCAATTCCGCGGGCAACATCGAGCGGGCTGGAACCACGGCAATAGTTAATGTGACGCTGAACGGAGGCGCGGTAAACGTTTCTGGTACCGTCACACTGTTGCAGGGTGGCGTCGCTTCGCCCGTGCCGGGGACACAAGTCGCTTATTATTTGACCTCTCTTGGGCCAGTGCCTGTCCCCGTCGGAGTTGCCAAGACTGCGGCAGACGGAAGTTATTCAATCCACGGAATGCCAACTGGCCCCTACGTCATCACTGCTGCTCCGTTCACGCCGCTAAGCACTAGCCAGAGTGGAGTCGCGGCTGCTGGGCAAAACCTACCCATTAATTTCCAGATCGTTGTGCCTACTACCGGTACTGTGAACGGAAGAGTGCTGCTGCCCAATCGCACGGGGGCTTCAGGTGCCGTCGTTTATCAGAATCAGAACGGCGCGCTCACCAATCCCGACGGGACGTTTTCTCTGACAGGCGTGCCGGTCCTCCCTTTGCAGTCCCAAACGATTTCTGCTCGCACGCAGGATGGACTGCGCTCTGGTCAAACCAACGTGGTCGTGGGTTCGGCGACCCCCGTGAACGGGGCAATTATAACGCTGTCGGGGTTTGGCTCCGCCCAGTTCACGGTGCTCGACCCTGCAGGAAAGCCTATCGCAGGGCAGAAGGTCACAATCCCCGATGGCGTCAGTTCCTCTTGTGATGGGCTTGCGCAAACTACAAATGCAAACGGGGTTGCGGTGTTCAGTAATCTGCCCGTGGGAAGTGTGAGAGCTCTTGCTCTTACACCCAACTTTAGCGATCTCGCTTCTGCTACTGCAACAGTGACCCAGGACGGCAGCACTGGGTTTGCGACGATGCAGTTCAACGGTTTCGGGACCGTCACAGGCAGCGTCGTCGACCCCAGCAACAAGCCGGTCCTGGGAGCCATAATTCAGCTGGCCTCGAACAGCGTTGACCTCAGCAATTGCGTCCTGTCACAAACCGTTACGCAATCCTTGCAAACGGACACCAGCGGGAGTTTCCAATTCAAGCAGGTTAACGTCGGGAAGGTTGGCGTAACAGCCTCGCAGTCGTTTTACCCAACGCAGGTCGGTGCGCAAGGCACTCTGGCAAAGAACGGCGCCACGATCAATTTCCCCCTGCAACTTGTCAATTCGACCTCTGGAGTTCTGTCGGGGACGATTTTTCTTCCTGACGGTGTTACTCCCGCAGGAGCAGGAGTCCAGGTCATAGCGAATGGTCTTCTCCCGAACGTCACGGTGGGCACGGACGCAAACGGCAACTACAAATTCGCCAAGATATTCCCCGAGGGTAAATACACTTTAACAGCGAGCGATCCGGTTTCTGGCGGCGTGAACCATATGCAGATTTATCTGCGCGCCGGGCAGGACATGACACAAAACGTGCGGCTGTTGGGGACCGGGACCGTGAACGTGACGGTTGTGGACGGGGCGGGAGCGCCTGTCAGCACGGCATTCGTAACACTAACCGAGACCACCTTCCCCAACGCGAGTTTCAGCGGCTCGCTAGATGCTTCGAATCAGGGCGTGCTTCCTTTCCCGAATGTGTTTGAAGGCAGTTTCAGTGTTCAGGTTCAGGACCAGTTTGGACGCGGAGGGAGGGCCTCTGGAACGCTGCCGCAGGGGACGGCATCGGTCAACGCGCAAGTGCAATTGACCACCACGGGAACCGTGCAGGGACATCTGTACATGCCTGATGGAGCCACGCCCATCCCGAACGCGAGCGTTCAGTTGACGGCGAATGGTGTGGGCATCGGCCAGTTCACGTCCTTGGGCAGCGGAGATGTTGGGTCGTACTCCTTCCAGTACGTGCCGGCAGGGCCTGTCGAATTGAAGGCCCAAGATCCGTTAACCGGGCGGACGGGTATTGGCGCGGGAACGATCACCACACAGGGTCAAGTTTTGACACTGGACGTTAAAGCGCAGGGGCTGGACCTGATTCAGGGCCTGGTGACCAGCAATGGAGCGCCGGAACCGGCTGCCGTGGTGACTATTGTCTCTGGTAATTTCCAGGCGACCACGAATGCCGACGCCAACGGCAAGTACTTGATCAATGGCGTACCTGAAGGCGTCATCGTTGCGACCGCGAGCCTGGGTGATGGCTTTTTGAGCGGGACGGCTTCCGCGCCGGTCAACGGAGACGGTAATACTTTGACACTCGACGTGGCGCTGCGCAGTTCGGGAACAGTCACAGGGCAAGTCTTGCAAGCCGACGGCGTGACTCCCGCTTCGCCCTCGACAATCACCATAAACGTGGGAGGAGTCGGAGGGGGAACCGAAACAACCACGAGCGACGCGCAAGGAAAATTCTCCTTCCAGAATGTTCCAGCGGGAAGCGGAACCATCTCGGCGCGAGTCCTCGGAGGAATCGATGAAGCAAGCGCGCCGATCAATGTCGCGGCGGGAGCACCAACGACTGTTCAGGTAAAACTCAATGGAATCGGCGCAATATCAGGCGTTGCGCGGGACTCCAATGGGAATCCTACGGCGGGCAGTATCGCGCTGAGCGGAACAGGCAACTTCCCGTATTACCTCCTGCTGACCGCGGCAGCCGACGGCACCTTCTCTGTGCCACAAGTTTTGGCTGGACCTTTCACGGCGAAACTGAGTGCGAACCTTGGCGGCTTCACTCTCTACGGGACCACCACGGGAAGCGTTGTTCCCAATCAGACTGCGAATGTAACGGTTCAAGTTCAGCCGAGCGGGACGATTACGGGTCTTGTGCTGCGTCCCGATGGCCAAACACCTGCCGTCGGAGCGAACCTGACGATTTCGCTTCCGCCCGCACCACAGCTTCCTCTGGGCGGACGTATCACGTTGCAGGCGCAGAATGACGGGACGTTTACTGCGACGGGCGTTCCGCTCGATGCTTTCTCGGTGCAAATCAACGACCCATCGACGAACGGAATTGTTGCCATAGAAGGACAGTCGCTTAGCTCGAACGGCCAAACAGTAAATCTCGGCTCAATCACGCTGGATGGAAATGCTCTTTCGGTGGTGGCCAGCAACCCCGCCGATGGAACCACTGGCGTTGCAGTCAATCAGGCGCTCACGCTCACGTTCAGCGAGGCCTTGGCAGGCACGGCCGGAATCTCGGTCTTGAATGGCACGTCGTTCGTGACCGTGAACCCCTCGCTGTCCTCCGATGGCAAAACGGTCACACTGCAAGGGCAAATGCCGGACGGCGTGCAGCTGGCTCTGAATCTAACCGCCCAAGTCACTGACGTCTTTGGACGACAATTGCAGCCGCAAGTGATTCACTTCACGACGGTGGATTTGACACCCCCGCAGGTGGTTGCAATTGTTCCCCTGGATCAATCGATTCAAGTCCCTGTGAACGCCGTGGTCGTTGCCACGTTTAATAAGGCGCTTTCAACGACGGCATCTCTCGGAAACACAATCACGTTGAAGAGCGGTCCGAATGTGATTCCCGGCACCACATCGCTGACCGCGCCCAACGTCTTGACGTTCACGCCTTCCGCGCCACTGGTTAACAACACGATTTACACCGTAACCGTGAGCGGTGCGGTCTCCTTTGGTGGAAACGTACAGAGCGCCGCGTTCACCAGCAGGTTTGTTTCGCCGGAAACGACTCCACCAATGTTGACAGTCAGCACCCCGGCAAGCGGCGCGTTCATCAACAATTCGAAGCCGACGATATCAATAGCGTTGAGCGATGCGCTGACTGGCATCAATGTGACCAGCGCGTCGTTGATCCTCGATGGGCACCCCGTGACTGGCAGCGCTGGTTCTACGTTCCTCTCCTTCACCCCTGCAACATCGCTGACGGATGGCGCACACACATTTACCGCTTCGGTGCTGAACAATGCGGGGATCCTTGGCACCCTGTCCTCATCGTTCGTGGTCGATACGGCGCCGCCTGGTACGGCAACCTTGTCTGGAATCACCGCTGGGCAGGTACTGACGGGGCAGATCTCCGTCTCGGCTTCCGCAACAGATTCGATTTCGGGGATCGCGCACATCAATCTTTTGGTTGATGGGGTTGTCCAGGTTTCTCTGACAGGGTCGACCTTCTCTGGGACCTTGGATTCGACTCGCTTGCCGGACGGTCCGCATACCTTTACGGTCCAGGCCGTGAACAATGCAGGTACGAGCGGCTCAGCAAGCGCAGCAGTCCAGGCCTTTGTAGAAAATGTGCCTCTCTCCGTTTCGATCAGTACTCCGGCAAGCGGCACGACGTTCAAGGGACAGGTTGCCGTTACGGCAGTTCCGTCTGAGCCAGTGCAGAAAATCACATTTAGTCTCGGGACACAGACGGTCACCGCGACTGCATCTCCATACGGCGGCACGTTGAGTCTGGCGGGAGTCGCTGACGGGCCTCAGACAATCAGCGCCACGGCTCTCGATTTTGCAGGTCGTACGGCTTCAGCAACGGTGGCAATCACGGTAAAGCAGACGCCGCCAGCGGCGCCGAATGCAAACCTGATCTTTGCCGAACCGCCGAACAACGGCATTTCTCTCGTACACGGTGTGCCCGGCGCAGTCAGCCAGGGCGGCCTGGTCGTCACGGCAACGGATACGACCACCCATGCGACGGCGACTGCGACCTCCGGTACCGATGGGTCGTTTGCGGAAAGCCTGACAGCCGCGGTGAACGACACGCTTTCACTGACGGCGACCGATGTGGTGGGTAACGTGAGCGCGCCGACGCTGATCAGCGTGCGCTCCACGCCGTCATTGCCACCTTCGTCCGGGAGTACTTCGCTGGTCTATCAGGGCAATCTGGCGGACCGCGTCGGGCTTACTTCGGGAAGTCTTGCTCCAGACGGGCTACCAGATGCCGTATTCACGTTGAGCTTGTCCATCGGCAACAACATTACACGGACCGTTTCCTATATCACCTTGCAGGGTGGGGGACTTGTCCGCAGCACGCAGGCGGGCAACGCACCTCTTGGCGTTGCGGCCGACGTAGGCTCGCCCTTGCTGAACAGCACCAGCGGCCCGGTGAGCTTCCCGATCACGTCGGGTGCAACGCTTACGCTGTTTGCGGGCGACAGCGGTTTTATTCAGCCAGGTACCACCTACACGGCAACTGCGGCATTTACCGACGGCTCGAAATTTGTCGGAACGTTCACGATTGTGGCTCCTGCGGATCAGCAATACGTTGCGCATTCATCCACGATCACCGCTAATCCCGCGACGGTAGTTGTGAATGGTTCCACGTCCGGCACTTCAACCATCACAATCACCAACATTCGCGACATCAATGGAACGGCGGTTCCGGATGGTGCGAATATCGCTCTTTCCGCCGCGAGCATGGCCTCCGTGAATCCCGCGGGGACCCCGATTCCATCCGCCGGCGGTGCGTTCACGGACGGAACTCCAGCCGCGAACAATGCGAATTTCTCTGTATATACGATCCACAACGGGTCCGTGACCGCCACATACGCAAGTCAGCCAGTGACTCCAACGCCTTTCTCCGGAGCACTCGCTGTCATTCAGATGCAGGCAGCCGATGCCAATAACAATGTTCTGGGGATGAAGGCCGTCTCTACCCAGGACGTCAATGTTCGTTCTTCGACTGATGGCGCAATTGTTTCGGCGTCTCCGGGCTCGCTTTACGCGGATCGTGGTGACCATCGAAGCCACGTGACGATCGTCCTGCGCGATTCCAGCGGCAATGTTCTGCCAGATGGAACGCGGGCCGCAATCAGCGTTGCTCCCTCGGCATCGATTATCGGCTGCTGCTATGTGTCCTCTGCAGGAGGAAGCCTGCTGAACGGTGCGGCATCACCGAATGGCGGCAGTTACGTGCTTGGGACAGTGTCGGGTGGGCGAATTTCGCTCGACTACAGCGACAGTGGAGTTTCCGTTGGCACGAACCAGACACAGGCGGCCGTGGTCCAGGTCTTGCCCGTCAACAGCGCTGGTTCGATCAGCTCCTTCAATGCCATCGGAACGGCGACCATCACTCTGGTCGGTGCAGCGGGAGCGGACATCAACCCGGCGCAGCCGAGCGTGCCGCAGATTTCACCAGCCCAGCCTTTGCAGGTGACGATACAGGATGTCCACGATGCGCGAGGCAACCTCGTCCCCGACGGCGCAAACATTGGCCTGTCCGTTGCTGCATCTGACACGATCTTCGGATGCTGCTACGTCTCGTCGGCTGGCGGAACTATCTCGGATGGAACTCCCGTGCAGTCGAAGCCCTCAATGCACTACTTCCCGCTGATCTCGAATGGTTTTGTTTCGACCTATCTGACCGATAGTTCAATTCTGGCCTCGCCCGGGCAGACGGCAACGGCAGCTCTGCAACTCGCGATGGTCAATCCTTCGGGCACTACTGTCGATAATTATGCGATCACCGTGCGAAACCTCGTGCTCGTGTCGCCCTCCAACGCAGTAGGGTCATCCCAGCCAGCCTCGATCCTTGGAGATGGTGCAGTTCACACCGCAACGGTGACCTTCAAGCCCGTAATCGATGCCTTTGGCAATGCCCTTCCCGACGGGACAAAACTTGCTGTTTCTGCGAACCCAAATTCGGCCATAACCATCTCGGGATGCTGCTATGTCCCGTCGGCGGGAGGCCAGATTCTGAGTGGGACGCCATCGGCATCTCCCGGTTACAACATCCACACCGTGCAAGGCGGTGCTCTCACGATCACCTACGCCGATCAGAATGTGACCGTCGCTCCGGGGCAACAATCGACTGCCAACGTCGTGGTTGTCGAGACGAACTCCGCAGGGCAGGTCAGCAACCTCACTGCCGTGGGCGTCGTCCCTGTCACCATCGCCGGGTTGACAAGTGCCCAGGGGACGGCGAGTCCGGCCGCCGTTTTCGCCAATGGAGGGGACTACCGCTCGACGATCACATTGTCGAATCTCCGAGACGCGGCGGGCAATCCCGTGCCCGATGGGACGCAGGTCGCTGTCACCGCGGCGCCGAATGTTACTATCACCACCTCAGGCTGCTGCTATGTCGCTTCCGCAGGAGGAGTCATTGTAGGTGGCTCACCTGCGCCGTTCAGTTCTCAGTTCCGCATTTTCACGATCACTAATGGACAAATCGTTTTGCAGTACTCCTCGCAGGGGGTATCGGTTGCGAGCGGCTCGCAGACCGCAACTGTGCAAGTCGTCTCAGTGACTCCAGGGGGGACTCAAATCAGCAATATGGTGCTGGCTACCGTCGCCGTTCAGTTGCTTGCTCCTGGTAGTGCCAGTGTGAGCGCTTCGCCCGTTGATCTAACGGCGAACGGCAATGTCAACCAGTCGTCGATCACCATCAGCGGATTGAAGGACAGCGATGGTGTAACCCCTGTCCCCGATGGTGCTTTGGTCGGCGTTACCAGCGCGTCCTTCGTCGCGATCACCAGCAATGGCTGCTGCTACATCCAGAGTGCCGGCGGAGCGATCTCCTCGGCGGGTACTTCTCCAGGTGACGGCACGACAACTCCAGGCAACGCCAACTTCAGCCAATTCACAGTGGCCGGCGGCAAGGTTGTGGCGACGTACTCGGATGCAGGAGTCGTCGCGGCTGTTGGCGAAACAAAGCAGGCCTCCATCGCCGTTGTACCGCTCAGCAATTCTGGATCGGTATTGACTACCACCGCTATCGCTGTCGGCACGGTGAACCTCCATGGAGTTACTTCTGCCACAGCAAATGGCCCGACCGCAATGTCGCTCTCGGCGAATACGACGGCCAGCGTCAGCTTCAGCGGTATTAAGGATTCCGCCGGAAATACGGTTCCAGACGGAACGGCTGTGACCGTTACCGTTGCTGGGTTCGTCGCGATCAATAACGGCAACTACGTCCAGTCAACGGGCGGCACAATCGTCAACGGCAATTCCTCACCTTCTGGTAGCAACTACAAGGTCTTCACGACCGTCAACGGCTCGATCACGGTCACCTATTCGACCACTGGCGCCTCGGTGGGGACGGCAAGAGTTCAGATTTTGCCCGCAAAGCCTGACGGAACCGTGATTAACAACGTAGTTCTGAATGGCGGAGTCTGGGCGATCACGATCACAAACTGAGTGTTGAAATCCGAAGTGTCTATAGGGGACTGCGAAGAAAGTATGGTAACGGCGACACAAAGTACGCGGCAAAACCGAAAGAAATGCATGCCGCTCTTGGCACGGTCAGGGAAGCTGCTGTCGGGTTTCCTGTTCGGGTTTGCGTCGCTGCAATGTGCCGTCGTTTTGGCTTGCACGTTGGCGATGGGTTCGTTGGCTGTCGCCGATACGACGAGCAGCATTACTGCAAACTTCAATGGGACCGCGATTGCTGGCGGGGATACGATCTGGTTTACCAGCGTTCTGAAACCTTCTGGACTTGGCAGCAATCCGGTCACCATCTTTGTTCGAAAAGCGGCGGTTACGTTCACGGCCAACGGAACGAATTACAGCGTGCCGGTACCGGACTCGAACATCACATTCAGTCCGAGTGCCACGAGCGCGACCATCAGTTTTGATTCCACGAAAAACCTCTGGCAAATAACGGTGCCGTCCAGCGGATTAGCAGGGAACAGCTTACTCGACGCCACCCAGTTTATCGTTCCCGCCGGGGGGCTGCCAGGCGGGATACAGAACGTGAAGTGGCAAGCCAGCTTCTCGACGGACACTTCCGGTATCAGCATGCAGTGGCAGTGGGCGGCCGCAGTCTACACTTCCTTCAATACCAGTTACAGCGGCCTGGGAGTCAAGCCTGTCGACGACAACAAGGCGAGCCAGTATCAAAATTCCGACCACGCCGGAACACCAGAGAATTACAAAACGCATGTGACTGGCGGCGCAACAGGAGGAGGCGGCTCGAACTACACGGGCTCTTACAGCGGTACGGCGAGCCTGAGCGTCCCAGTTGTGCAAGCACCGACAGCGAACCCCAATGGTCCTTACAGCAGTTATGTTAGCCAGGCCATTTCGTTCAATGGCACGGGATCGAGCGATCCGAGTGGCTATCCGCTGAACTACTTCTGGGATTTCGGCGATGGAACAACTGGTACAGGAGCCACGCCAGCCCATACCTATTCCTCGGTTGGCACGTTCACCGTCTTGCTGACGGTTGACGACGGACGAAGTGTCACAGGAAGTGCGACCACTTCAGCGATGCTGACGATGCCTCCGCCTCCGACAATATCCGCTACGCTGAGTCCGGCCCCCAATGCGAGCAGTTGGAACAATTCTAATGTGACGGTCACTTTTACATGCGGTGACACCAACGTTGGAGTTAAGACTTGCCCATCGCCAGTCATAGTTACATCAGAACGGGCTAATCAAGTTGTACAAGGCACAGCCACAAACAACGCGGGAGTCCCGGCCACAACCAGCGCAACGGTCAGCATTGATAAGACACCTCCGACAATCACGGCAAGCGCGTCGCCTATTGCAAATTCCGCGGGCTGGAACAATACGAATGTGACGATGACATTCCATTGCTCGGATTCGCTATCGGGTGTGGCGCAGTGTCCGCAACCTATCTTGGTTTCTTCGAGTGGCCCGAATCAGATCGTATCGGGTTCGGCAACGGATGTCGCAGGGAATACATCGGCGCCAGCGAGCGTGACACTGAATATCGAGCTGACGCAGCCATCCATTGTTGCCTCCGCCTCGCCGTTGCCGAATGCCCAACTCTGGAACAACACGGATGTTACGGTCAGTTTTACGTGCACACAATCTTCGTCGGTTATCACGAGTTGCCCTTCGCCTCAGGCGATTACCACCGAGGGTCCAGCACAGACCGTTTCGGGGACAGTGACCGACGCAGCCGGCAATTCAAATACGGGAAAGATTAATCTGAATATCGCGAAAACGCCGCCTGCGATCGCAGCAGCTATTTCGCCGCAGCCAAACGGAAACAACTGGAACAATTCGCCCGTTACGGTAAGCTTCACGTGTACCAAGACGACTGCGCCCCTCGCGACTTGCCCGCAATCCCAGACGGTCATCACGGAGGGTGCAAATCAGCCAATTCAGGGGACCGTAACCGATGTGGCTGGAAATTCAGCGATAACCACGGCCCACGTATACATCGCCACAACGCTACCTACGATCACCACCTCCGTCGCACCTCAGCCAAACGCCAACCGCTGGAACAATTCGGCCGTCACGGTGACTTTCAACTGCACCGCTACGACGGCGCCGATTGCGAGCTGTCCACAACCTCAGACTGTAAGCACCGAAGGAGCGAGCCAGCTCATCGACGGAACTGCTACGGACGTGGCCGGAAATCCGGCAACTGCAAAGGTCGAGCTGAATATCGCGTTAACGCCACCCAAAATCATTGCTACAGTGTTGCCGGTTCCGGATGCGAGTGGGTGGAACAACTCAAGCGTTACGGTAAGTTTCGTCTGCACAAACACCGCAGCTCCGATTGCGACTTGCCCACCTCCACAAACCATCAGCACGGAAGGCGCAGGCCAAACAGTCTCCGGCACCGCAACTGACATCGCGGGGAATTCGGCCACGGCGAGCCTGCCATTAAATATTGGAACTAAGCCACCGACGATTGTGCCCAGCCCTGCACCCACGCCGAACGCTGCTGGCTGGAATAATTCCAACGTCACGGTCAGCTTTGCGTGCGCCCCAGGAACGGCTCCGGTCGCATTCTGTCCGCCGCCGGTAACACTCAGTACGGAGGGTACGAATCAGACTGTCAGTGGCACGGCGAGTGACGCTGCAGGGAATCCCGGCACAACGAGCATACCGCTCAGCATCGATAAGACTCCCCCCACGATCTCGTACACCATTTCGCCCGCTCCAAATTCGAACAACATCAATACGACGACGCCGGTAACGATTACGTTTACCTGTTCTGACGCGTTGTCGGGCGTTGCAACTTGTCCCGCGCCCATCAGCGTCACTGCGCCTGGCATGAATCAAGTGTTTACCGGCACGGCTTCAGACGTCGCTGGAAACATTGCTACGGCGACGGCGACGGTTAATATTCAGACGGCGCCTCCGACGGCCCCTTCCATCATTGCCGTCGTTACCCCGGCACCGAATTCGAAGGGTTGGACCAAGACCGACGCCACGGTAACCTTCACGTGTACTCCCGGTTCGAATCCCTTGGCCAGTTGTCCTTCGCCCATCGCTGTGAATACCGAAGGAGCAAACCAGTCGTTTTGCGGCAAAGCAGTGGATAGCACCGGACTGTCTACCACGGCGTGCGCCAGTGTAAGCTTGGATAAGACGTCACCTACCATCACAGCGACGCAGTCGCCAATGGCTTCCGCCGGTGGCTGGAACAACACACCGGTCACCGTGACGTTTACCTGCTCGGATAGTCTTTCCGGTATTGCGACGTGTCCCCCGCCGCAAACCATTTCGACGGATGGAACTCATCAGGTCATTAGCGGCACTGCGGTGGACGTGGCGGGAAACAGTTCAGCAGCTCAGGTTACGCTCAACATCCAACAGACTCCGCCTTCCATTTTGCAATTTACGGCGCCTACTCAAATCGCACCAGGACAAAGCGGCACCGCAGCAGTCACGGCCAGCGATAACCTGAGTGGCATAACGGCAGTCGTTTTCCGGCTCAACGGCGCCACAGTTTCTACTCTCGCGGCTCCACCTTATACGGTTACCTTCACGGCCCCGACCACGGCGAACGCCGGGGACACCCTTACATTGACCGTCTCGGTTTCTGATGCTGCTGGCAACGCGAACAGTTCTTCTCGCGGCATCCAGGTGGTGCTCGCGGGTGTTGTCACCGGCCAAGTCCTTTCCGACGCTACCGGTCTGCCCTTCGTAGGAGCGTTCGTACAGGCCATCGGCGGCATCGCATCAGACACTTCCGATAACAGCGGCCGTTATTCGATTCCTTCCAATACTTCGCACCTGTTCCTGACCATCAGTACCGCGCCAAATGCATCAGCCAGTATTCCGGCGACGGTCACGGTTGAACGAGAAGTGTTCCTGCAGAGCGGAGTGGGCACGGTCCCTGTCGACGCGCGCTTGACATCGATCAGTGCTGCTCCGACTTCCATCACTACGTCCGGCGGATCACTCACGGCGGGCGCTGTTACAATCGCGGTAGCTCCCGGTGCGGTGGCCTCCGCAACAAATTTCCATCTCACTGTATTGTCGCAGCAAGGTCTCCCTGGACTATTGCCACTCGGGTGGTCTCCTGTTGTAGCCTTTGACCTTCGCGCTGATAGTTCCACCTCGGCCTCATTCAACGCGAGGATGGCACAATTTCCGTCCTCGCAGACGTTGCATTTGGTGCGATACGACTACAACACCCACGCCTGGCTCATGGTTACGCCAAGTCTCAACGCAGTGAACGGATCGCTTACGGTTCCGATCCCCTCAGTGGGAGATTTTGCGTTGGCTGTCCCAGATGCCGGAAGCAGCGCACCCAGTGTTCCTTCCGCTGGCCAACCGCTCGCCGGCGTCGCGATGGTCACGCTTCCGACGAACACTGCGGGTTCTGGCTTGCTAAACCCGGCTTCCGTTTCCCCAACCGGTGGAACTTCGCTCGCTTCGCTTGCCATTCAATCGCCAACGCCGCTTCCTTCCGGCACGGTCATTCAGGCGAACATTTCGGAGACGTATACACTCCTTTCCGGAAAACAGCTTTCGGATGAGTTGCGCACTGAAGACATTCTCCTTTATCAATTCGGAGCGCCTAGTGGCGCGGCCGTGTCGGCAACCTTTCCTGTCACTCCTTCTCAGACCTTTCAGATGGGGCAGCTCTCCTCCGGCGACGTGCATCTCGACATTCTCTCCGGCCGCGAATCCGTTCGCGGCCAGGTTGGCGGCAGCGACGCGCTTTCCACGCAAGGTGGCGGCGCTACATTGACCGTCGCGGCCGGCTCCCTGCCTCAGGACACCGCTATCGCTATCAGCTCGGAAGCCGTGGACAGCTTCCTGCCCACAACAAGTACGCTTACAGTTCTTGCGGAATACAGCATCGATTTCTCTGGCCAAGTTCTCAATTCTCCGGCGCAACTCTCGGTCGCGGCAGGAACCGCGCAACCCGGCGACAACATTCTTCTTGCCCAGGTGCAGCGCCGTGCCGGCGTCCCGTACTTGGTGGTTGTCGGTCTTGCGCAACTCAATGGCTCGAATCTCGTCACGCAGGCAGTGCCCGGTCTCCAGGGCATCATTCAGGGCGGCGACTATGTCGTTTACAAGCTGACAGCGCGCACAGGGTTCGTCTCCGGAACGGTTTCTGCAAACTCCAGCCCCATAGCAGCGGTCGTCCAGACCGATGGCCTGCCCTTTGTTGCGTTTTCCAACTCTGCTGGTTCCTTCGTCATTCCCGCGCTTGCCGGTCCCGTCAATCTCACCGCAAGCATCTCGAACACCGCTCTCTCTGGTTCCGCTTCCGTTCAGGTCATTGCCGGGCAGACCGCATCGGCGAACATAAGCGTCATCGGGCAAGTCGAATCCGCCACGGTCACGCCCGCGAATGGTTCTGTCGGCGTCCCGCTCACTGCTGAAATCGATGTCACCGCGCCCGACGCTTTCAATCCCGCGACCGTCACCACTTCGAGTGTCACGCTCATACAAACCGGGCAGGGAAGCGGCACGCCCGTAGCAGTCCGCTTCGTCTTCTCTCAAAACAACACCAGGCTCGCGGTCTTCCCGCAGTCTGCGCTGCAGCCTTCCACGACGTACACCTTCGCCGCCTCTGGACTTGCCAACGTGCTCGGCGGCCTCACCTCCGTGCCCACGGTCACCTTCACGACGCAAGCCATCACTCCGCCCAATTTCAACACCAATGCGCTCGTCTTCGGTATGCCCGATCAAAACGGAAACGTGGCAATCTCCGCGCCTGCCAATGCCTTCCCGCCAGGCACTACTATCCTTATCGTCGATCAGACCAACGGTGTCGTCCTCTCCCTCACCGTATTCAACGATGGCTCCGTGTCCGGGCAAATGCCCGCTACCATCGATGACATCCTCGCAGTCACCATCACTGCACCGGACAAGACCACCGCCACATTCACGCGTAGCCAATTCGTAGCTCCCGATGGCACGGCCGCCATCGGCGCTGGTGGCGGCGTGGTCAGCTCCGACGGAGCTGAATTACGAATTCCACAGGGCGCACTCGACAAAGGAACAACTTTCAAACTCGAAACGTTTGGGCCCACCATCTTTGCGGAACGCCCTGATCTGCCCAACGCCACGTTTGGTTCCGGCCTGAAGATCACCTCACCGCAAATGCCCGTGTTCCACAAAGAGGTAAAGCTGGCATTTCCAAAGCCTGCTGATGCTCCCGACGGCAGTTTCTATTACGTCTACCGCCGTTTGCAGGGTCCCAATAACACGTACACCTTCGAGACGATCGACCACGCCTTTGTGGAAGGATCGGGAAGTCAGGCCAAGATAGTTACGGCAGCACCGTTCCCGGGACTGCATGACTCGGTTGGGGCATTCTCTTTCGATTCGCTCGGGGGCTTCGTAGTGCAGGCGCTTCAAACGGACTACGAATTCCTCATGTGGACCTTCGACCGCGTTCTTCCCGGGATCGCTTCACAAGGTGTTGTCGTTGGAAAAGTTCTTCGGACCGTTCAACCGCAACCCGGTCAGACTGAGCCAACCTACATTCCGATTCCTGATGCCAAAGTTTGGCGTTCCGATGACACGCAAATACATACTGTCGCCCGTACCGACGTCAATGGCCAGTACACGCTCTACGATCCAACTCTCGGCGGCGGATCGCGAAAGATCACCGCAAATGTTGCCGGCAGCAACCAGGTATCGATTGAGGTCACAGCCTCAGAGGTGAACGCCGCACAACCCGACGACCAGTTTTATGGTGTCGACCCGTCTCTCTACCTCTACTACCGAAACGTCGGCCGCACCAACATTACTTTTCCGCCCTTGCAGCCGCCCCCGCCTCCGCCGCAAATTAACATCGGCGTGTACACCCTCGACACCAACAATAACCGCCAGGCTATTTCCGGCATCGTGCAGACCGGCGCTTCTTTAACCATCACCTTTGCCAGCACACCCGGAATCAGCCTTGTTGGCGCGACGATCAATGGTGCAGCTTTCTCCAGCGTGGTGCCGGACACTCCTCCAGCTAACCCGGTGCAGGGCTATACCTACACTCGGCTGAATGATCCTTATCCTGCGGGCACTCCCGCTCTCTATACCATTGTTGCCACTGCCATTAACCCTCTGAATCCAGGCACGCCCATCACCGTGAGCCGGAGTTTCCTGGTGGTGGCGGCGGGCGGCGGCAATATCTATGCGACGGCCGGGAAGGCGCCAACTGTGATCTACAACGTGCCCTCGCCCAACGCGCAAAGCGTCTCTGTCTCCGTCTTTCCGGTGGTGACTTTCAGCGAGCCCGTAACGAATGTCCCGGGCAACGTCACTCTGACCGGGAGCCCTTCAGGCGATTCACCCACGCTGCTGCTCGTCGGCATCAGGCCCGATGGCTCAGTTGCTAACCCGGTGCAGGCCGGAGATGCGGTCACGTCGCTTACCATTCAACCGCTAACAGGCCTGGAATTCGGAGAGACGTATACGCTTACGTTGAAAAATGGAATCGTGAATGTCGGCAAGGACCAGAGCGGTAACTCAATTCCTCAGCTTCCTCTTACGCCTTCGCCATACACCCTGCAATTCACAACGTTCGGGCCCCAAGAACTGGGTAGCACGTCCAGCCAATATGAGGTCATCACGCGGCCGGTGGTTATTGGTCAGATGGCTTATGCGGGCGAGTTTGAGGGTGTTGTGACCAGCGGTTTGGGGATGTTCGATATCTCGGACCCCTCGAATCCCGTGGATAAGGGACCTGGGGCTTCGTTTATTGGACGCGCCATAGATATCGCCGGCCTCGAGCAGTCACCGGCTACGGGCGGGGCGCTTGTGGCGATTTCCGCGGCTCCAGCACAGGCTATAACCCTCCCAGGCAACGTTTGGCTGTATAGTGTTCCTTCCACGCCTCAGCAATTGCAAACCCAGCCGCCGACACGCGTCGGTGGGGTGAGCGTGACGTCAAGCGCGACGCAAGGGGGGATTCCCACGCGCCTGTTCATGAAGGATCAGTTCCTGTACACCTTCACGTTCCGGCAGGGATTCCAGGTCGTGGACTTGAACCAGGTAGTTCAGGAGTACCAGAGCGCCACGCCGGTGCAATTTGGCCAGGCGATGAGCACGGAGGGCCAAGGGTTTGCGACGGATGCGGTGCTCAACACCATTCCGTTGCCCAATCCATCGGGCGGGACGTTCACGATGTGGGATCTGAAGGCGGACGATTTCACCACCAGCAACTCGGGCGGTACCGCTTCCACGCAAACGCTTTTGGCGGCTGCGGGGCAACTGCCCTTTGTGCTGGCCGATCCCACGCTCAGCGGACCGCAGGCCGTTTTATATCCTCCTTCCGCAGCAGATGGAACGTTCGCTGGCAATCCGGTGCAGGCGCTGTTTGGGAACCATCCCCGCTACGGACAGCAACGGCAACAGCACAAACAAGCACATCGCTGTGGTTGTAGGCAGCGGCTTGGTCGGAAGCATGACCAGCTGCCCGGTGCTGTCGTCAACCTCGCCGCCCTTCGTGCCCCTGCTAGCGGTAGTCGACTTGACCGGGGCATATTCTCAGGGGACAGCTGTTGCGTGCGATCCCAAGGCGACTACAGGTAGCCCGAACTGTCCCAAGGCGATCGGCTTCATGCAACTGCCCACGGGCGGCACGGATGTCAAGCTAAATGGTAGTGTGGCATTGGTGGCCACCGGCACAAATGTGCTCCTCGTCAATCTCGAGGACCCCACTCATCCCACTCTCGCTGGCCAAATCAACGGCTCCTTCGGTAACTGGCTCGCCCTGGCTGACAACAGCCTACTAGTCGGGAGTTCCCCAAATGGCACGGCTTCTGTTAACACCGCCCTTCTTGGCCCAGCCGTGATCATCACGGACATTGCTCCAGCCGTTGCTCAAACTGATATCACTGGACACACGAAAGCTCCTTTAACGGTAACCTACACGGTTCAACAACTGCCCGCTCCTGCAGATTCCAGCACGTTGGAACTGTATCGCAACGGCCAATTCGTAAGCAGTTTCCCTGCAACCGGAACAACCAATGGAAAATTCACCGCTATCATTCCGGTAGGAGTGCTCCTCGACACTCCCCCCGAGAGTGTCGACATGGTTCTCACAAAGCCAGATGGATCGACACAGACCATTCCACTCAATATAATCAATCCACAGACCGCCGCTGAGGCAGCGCAATTTGGACCACCACCGCCCCCAGCAGCGGGCGGCGCATTCACCTCAAGCACTCCCACCTGGGCCGTTGCAGGCCAGGGTGACGTGCCAATTGTGGTGAACGGTCCAGGCGCAGTGGGATTGACTCAGGTGTACGTTCGGACTTCCAGCACGCAATGGATTGCGCTTACCGCATTCCCCAATACCCAAGCGTCGCCGCCAACGCTTGCGACCACGATTCCGGCCGGACTGCTCGTGAATCCTGACTTTCTGCAAATTTCACCAGCCCCAGATGAATCGCTGTCGATCATCTTCTTGGTGAAGGACAGTTCTCTCCCACAGTTAGGCACGAACACCGCGCTGTCACCACTCTCGGTTTCACCCGAGGATCTATTCCAAGCGGGTGGTCTAATCACTGTTTCCGCGAATGGCCTCACTGCCGGAACGAATGTCGTGATCGGCCGCAGGAATGTTCCTGCTTTCACGCTACCAACCACAACCTTAAACGAGACGATGTTACAAGCCGCGCTTCCACCCAATTTTGTCGGGAGTGGCAGCGACTTGTTCGTGGCCATCTTATCGGCCGATGGCCAAAGCCTGTCTTCACCGCTGCCGATTTCCAGTACTTTCCAATCTCCAAACATCTCAGAAATCTTCAATTCAGGGGATGTTGCAGTCACCGACGTAAAAGGAAATCTGGTATGGAACGGCGGCGATCAGACCCTCGAACTTGATGGGTTTGGCCTGGCAGCCGGAATGACAGTTTCATTCAATGCACATCGCGGAGACAAAGTAACCACTTTTGCCTCCGTCACAGAAACGGATTCTCTATTGGCATCGAACCTCGGTATGCCACCTGATCCTGCGCAAGCCAGCTTGCCCAGTAAGAAGGCAAAGGTAAAGGCGCCCAAAGGACTCACGGACTACCCGAATTTCTCCTTTGTCGCTAAGCTGAACGGACTGATTCTGGGCGGCAAACCGATAGCTAGTCTGCCGGACTATTTTGTTCCGCAGGAACCGTACGAGATTGGGTTAGGGGCACAAGCGCGTTTTAAGGTCACAACTCTGAATAACGTTGCCCTATTTATCTTTAAGGTTCGAAATCCAAACGCAGGGCAGTTTAGGCCTTCACCAGCGACTGGGAAACTGAAGATTGGAGACCTCTCCACTTCCGCACCAGCGTCACCTACGCTTGGAAACAATGATGGAATCGACTTCAACACCAATCGCTCATTCACTTATGCGCAGGCAGAGCAGGAACCATCAAATACGGACATCCACTCTTTCTACATTCGAGGACTCAAGCTTTCTACCAACCCGGATACGGGCACAAAGCATGGTCCTGTACAGATCTCAGTGGGGGCAGCTTCGGCAGACCTACTGATAGTAAAGCGTCCCCTCGGAATAACGCCTAAGAACGTGGAAGATATAGATGACGTCGTTCTAAACGTCGCTAATCGATTTGGCGTTCCGCCGCACATGCTCAAAGCTCAAGTAGATATCGAGAGTAGGTTTGACAAGAGGACATATCGGTATGAACCGTTAACGCTGGACTTAAAGAATCTGACAGGGGATTCCTCTGTAACTACTCCAGGGGAACGTATCGCTGCGAGTCCGTATCCAAACTACGTAATCGGGGGAGGGCCCCGGCTCGATGGCACTGGTGTCTTATCCCAGACGTGCACGTTTACGACTGACCCCAACGTCACGAGCACAGCCTGTCCGACGGTTTCAGTCAAACCAGACCAAACTCTGTTTTCGCTCGGTGTTGAGATTATGGCCAGGCAACTGCTGCCTGCAAACGCGGGCGGTCGGAGTCCGCGCTTGACATTCGCTGTCAGTGGAACCTCTCAGCCGCGCGCAATCAATCAGGAAGTACGCGAACAACCAATTTGGACGAGATCGGGAGGCCCTCAGGCCGTGGCAATGCCGTCGGGACCCAACCAATACAGTGTAGTTGACTACACCCAAGGAACCTTCCGCTTGGGTGCTTCCCTTGGGCCGGATGGAGTCCTAGTGGTTTCTTATGACGCGATGGCGACGGCTCCTTTGGCGGCGACGACGAATTCATTTACGAATTTCGATCTGAATACTCTTCATCGGTTCCCGAAAGACATTCAATATAATAAGGGGGGAATATCAATTGCCCAATTCTTCCTAGATAACTTGGCAAACCATCCCGGAGGAGGTTTCTTTGCCAATGACTCAGAAAAAGCATTGGAGTTCTTCTATGATACAAGTCAAAAGAAGCCCACTACACCGCTCGATACGCGTTTAAGTCATGCGACCGCTCAATTTTTCGCTGCCGGCTCATATGGGCCGATTCAGGTGTCCCTTGTGGATTACGAAGCCACCTCGCCTAAGAGAGGTGCCCTAACTCAAGTATTGGATGCAAACCTCGTACCGCTCTATCAAGTCACACAGGATTGGAATTTGGGTCTTTCGGTTGGCGCAGTGATACACAGGGAGAATTTATTTGGTCTCCAGCAAAATGGAAAAATAGCCACTCCAATTTGTAATCCATGCAGCACCGAAAAGTGGGAAGAAGCATGGTCAACCGTATTTGCTTTGTATAATCGTGCTGGCCCCAAGTATCAAGTCGACTACTGGCTGAATCTCAAGAAACCGCCTCTGCCGGTCCCAGGATATATACTTAATCAGGATTTCTTTAAGGATGAGGTTATTCGGAAATCGCGTGATTACCTGGCGAATTGAAGGCTGTTTCGCTCTGGTCTTGTCAGCATTTGGGGTATGTACCCCTCTAACCTTTGACACTACAGCGGACACGCCTCGGCGGTTTGGACTCACAAAGGGGGACGAGTTCCGGCTTTGTGCCACGAAAGTTTTTGGGAAACCGGTTCTCGCTGGGGTGGACACTGTAGTTTCATGCCCTGAGTCAAAAGAGAATCTGCTTAAAGAATTGGAAGCCAAGGACGTCGCGGTACTTCAGACCGATGAATGGATCTACCTATACCCGAGTAGCTATGCGCGCATGGCCGCGCATCCCCGTCCGTTTCCGTCCGGAGTCTGGTCCTGGAAAGAATTAAAGATTAGCACGCGTGTTGAGACGATAGCGGACAAGTCCACCTCGGCTAGGCTGAACGAAATTGAGATTAACCAATACGGTAAACAAATCCGCCTGCAAACCCGGTCAGCGCCGGTTGTTACTCCCTTAGTTGCGGGCCCTGATCACGTTACGGCGGAAATTGCCTATGTCATCGCGCTTGCCCGGCATAGGCTAGGCCCATCCCTCCCTGAGGCTATAGTTGCTCTTGCGGGTGGCAACCTCAGCAAGCGCCTTATCTATGGAGAAATTCACGACGGTCTACTTCAGATTCGTTGGGAGTCTCCCGTACTCCGCGGCGGAGGTACTAAGCTGGAATATGTGGATGTTAATGCCGATGGGGTAGAGGAGATCATCGTTAAGAGCACGACAGGTTCCAGGCCAATAAGCACGGAAATATCGATTTTTGACAAGGATGGAAATGAACTCACACGTGATGCAGATCGTCCTACGTGCGAGGACGATTCGACTTGTCCTCTGGGTGGAGAAATCGTTGAGCTGGTGGACGGCGAAAACGGGACGAAGAACATCTCAATTCCCGAGAATTCGGAGTTTGGTCTTGAGGGGAGCGAATATGGACTCAAGCAGGGCAAATACGTCCTCCTGAGAGCTTTCCCCGCTCCAATCCCTGTGCCTCCCGGTGTGCGGTTCAACGAGGACGGTATGCAACTGATGCGGGCAAAGAACTACAAAGAGGCCGCAACCAACTTTGTCGAAGCAGCCAAGCTCATGCCTAGTAGTGCCCTCTTTGCGAATAACGCGGCCTTTGCTTATTACAAATTGGAGAGATATGAAGAGTCCGTGAACTGGTGCGAGAGAGCTATAGAGATTGATCCCAAGCGCGCCGTCGCCTACGTCAATCTCGGTGATGCCTATGTAAAACTCAACCGCAACGCCGAGGCCCGCCGAGCCTATACGAAATACCTTGAGCTCGCCCCGAATTCTAAGTCTGCACCTGACGTAAAGAAGAAGCTCGATGCCCTCCCGCCCTCGCCTTGATCCCTTGCCGGGACAACGGGCGGGGCGCTTGTGGGAGGAGTATCAGAGGGCCACGCCGGTGCAATTTGGCCAGGCGATGAGCACGGAGGGCCAAGGCTTTGCGACCGACGCGGTAGTCAACACCATTCCGTTGCCCAACTCTTCGGGCGGGACGTTCACGATGTGGGACCTGAAGGCAGACGATTTCACCACCAGCAACTCGGGCGGTGCCGCTACCACGCAAACGCTTTTGGCGGCTGCGGGGCAACTGCCCTTTGTGCTGGCCGATCCCACGCTCAGCGGACCGCAGGCCGTTTTATATCCTCCTTCCGCAGCAGATGGAACGTTCGCTGGCAATCCGGTGCAGGCGCTGTTGGCAGCGGCTTGGTCGGAAGCATGACCAGCTGCCCGGTGCCATCGTCCGCCCCGGCGCCCTACGTGTCCCTGCTAGCGGTCGTCGACCTGACCGGAGCCTATGCTCAGGGGACAACGGTCGCATGCGATCCCAAAGCGACTACAGGTAGTCCGAACTGTCCCAAGGCGATCGGCTTCCTGCAGCTACCCACGGGCGGGGCAGACGTCAAGCTGCATGGCAACGTGGCATTGGTGGCCACCGGCACAAACATTCTGCTCATCAATCTCGAGGATCCCACTCATCCCACTCTCGCCGGCCAAATCACCGGCACCTTCGGCAACTGGCTCGCTGTCACCGACGCCGGCATCGTCTCTGTTGATGGCGGCAATCTCTCGGCCGTGGGGCCGGGTTCGTTCACATATAATCTGAATGCGGGCATAGCCAATGGGGACGTCCTGCCCCAATTCAGCGGCTTGAAGTATGATTTGAGTTCGGCACAATCGCTTTATGATTGGTTTAAGACAAATCTCCAAAGTTCGGACGTTAACTACCAATACGGAAACTGGTTAACCGGAACTGACGGAGGGAGATTAATTCCATTCATTGGTGTTTCAGATCCCAACCAACCCCCAGACCCCACAAAACCGCGTCAGATTAGGCCGGTCGCTCCAGTGGACGGCCGCTTCACTGGCATGACGGCACAATTCTTCGCAGGTTCATCTTACGGGCCTGTCCACATGACAGCCTTTAATCTCGACGACCCTACTCACGGCCCCGACTTGATGAATGTCTTGAAGGGAAATCCAATTTTCATTGTGTTTAAGGACCACGCCAATCCAGCGATTACTCTGCAGCATACTCAAATCGGTTTCGAACTCGGAGCTACATTCACTGGCGCAAACTACAGCTCTCAGTGCCCAAAACCCATCGGATCAGCGGCACCCTGCGGCACTGAGCAGTGGGAAGATGGTTGGTCGGACGCTTTTGAGCCGTACAACCACGGCGGCGAGCATTACAAGGACACACCCAGCGACATTATCAAGCTCGGGCGGAGCTATGAACCGCACTAAGCTGATCTTGGGAGTGCTACTCTTTCTTGCGCCGGATTCTCATGCGCAGATCCGTCATACCAGCAAATCTGATACGGACCGCGTGTTACAGTGTGCGCGTTCGATTCTTGGAAAACCAGTCTATGCGACCATGTCGGGGCCTCGGTTTGATAGTTCTTTCTTGTGTCCAGAGGGACGCCAAGAGTTGCTCGATCAACTCGAGGAGCGAAAGATCGGTGTTTTGGAGAATGATTCGGCCGTCATCCTGATACCTACCTATAGGAGGCCTGAACTCGGCGACCCGCACTACAGGATCAGGTGGCACAAATTTAATGATATCGATGTTCATGTCCAAGAAGTCGATCCGACTCCGCCGGGGTCGCGGCCACTGACTGCCTCTGAGCGAGAGGAGATTTCCGGGACGATACTTCGTGAGGCGCTTACGCCCCCACTCTCTACCCCTCTCGATGCGGATGCAGGTGAAGATACGGCGAACATCGAAATCAGTTTACTTCTTGACGCCCATCGCCTTTCTCCCAAGGTCGAATCCGTCGTCGGAATCTTAGGAGGGTCGCGGCTCGTTTACGGAGAATTACAGGATGGCCACTATCGCGTGGTTTGGGACTCCCCCCTCGGAGGGCCAGGTATCGGGCCGCCTACCTACAAAGATGTTGATGGGGACGGCGTTCCGGAGATTGTGCTAAGTTGGGTTACGAGCACATATTACACCTCGCTGGTGGTCTTCAATTCCGAAGGGAAGGAGTTGACACGACAGGAGCAATGCAAACCGGATGTAGGTGATCCCACCCAATCGGCCTGCGCCATTCTAGGGGTGACGGTTGACTTCGAAAACACAAATTCAGGGAAACAAGACATTCTTGTAGTTCCGAACACCGAATCGGACTCTGCCCATCCTAAGCGCTACACTCTCGTGCACGGCCGTTATACCCTTCCCGTGCCTGTTCTGACCAACATTGCTCCTGCAAGCATCCCGTTTGGAACCGTAGGGAAAAAGATGATTCTGACAGGCCGTAACTTCATTCCGGGTTCAATAATCAGGTTTACGCCCGTGAGCGATCAGCACGCGGAGGTCGTCGTTGGCACTAAATTCATAAGTTCGACAAAACTGGAAGCGCGGTTCGAAGAACTGGTCTCACGGGTGGGCGAATGGAAGGTCAGAGTCGAAAATACTAGCGCGCACTCAGCGGAACTGACTTTCCACGTCGTGGCACCACGGGTTACTCGTTGAGGACAGACCACTGAGCATGCGGAAGCGCTCTTGGTCCTCCCTCGCGAGTTTGCTCCCGATCTAAAAAAGACTCGTCGCCGACCACGCCTTGATGGCATCAGTATGAGCAGAAATAGTGCCTTCCTTTTGGCCTGGTTAGTCTTAGTTCCGTCGGTTGCCGCTGTCGCTGACAACAGCGGCAGAGAGGGTAGATCCGTTCCTGTCCGTTCGCAGAAACCCAGTGGCAAAAGGGCACACAGTGCCGACGCTCTGCCGCAACCCGACGGTTTGTTGCCGGCTCCTGTAGCGCGGATAGATGAGTTCAGCCCTTCAAACATCCCTTCAGGATCGCCGGACACGCTGTTCAAGGTCACAGGTATTTGCTTGGACCAAATTGCTGGAGTATATGCGCTGGATCAGAACGACAATTGGATCAAATTGCCTCTCAGCGGGGCCAGTTCGACGCAAGCGACGGTTTTGGTCCCTTCCAGCTACCTAACCACACCTCGATTCGTACTGTTTTCGCCTGTCGAAGATTTTCAATACGCGCAATCGATTCTTGTGTACTCGCAGGCAGTGGCTCAGGCTGTGGTTAACTCGAATTTTAAAATCGACGTTCCTGTGGTGGACATTGGCGGTGGCGGAACGATCGAAATTAGCGGGAGCGGTTTTGTTCCCGGAATGCAGGCTGTGCTAGGTCGTGGAAACGTAGCTGGAGTACTCCTGAGCACGCGGGTCTTGGATGCGTCTTACATAGAGGCTGAACTGCCATTTTATGCCCCAGGCAGCGATCTTTTCATTGCTGTGCTCAGTGCAGATGGCAAGATGCTATCTGCACCTGTACCGGTAATGAGTTCATACCCATACAGGGAGGACGACGTCTCTCAACGATCTCCTGGCCGTTTCGCGAATGCTCTAAACGGGCAAGGTCTCCAGCTCATGAAACAGAAGAACTACGCCGCCGCAGTTCCTGAATTCGTGGAAGCGGCTCGTGCTGATCCCCGGAATTCTTCGTTTGCGAATAACGCAGGCTTTGCTTTTTTCAAAGTCCAAAAGTATGAAGAATCGGTATATTGGCTAAAGAAGGCCATCGAGATTGATCCCAAACGCGCTGTCGCCTACCTTAACCTCGGCGACGCCTATGCCAAACTCAACCGCGCCCCTGAGGCCCGGCGGGCCTATGCTAAGTACCTCGAGTTGGCCCCGAACTCCAAATCTGTGCCCGATGTCAAGAAAAAACTCGACGCCCTCCCGCCCTCGCCTTGATCCCTTGTCGAGCACGGGCGGCACCCCAAGGTTCAGGTGTCGGTACGTCTCGCGTTTCTTGGGTAGGTCGAGTCATCGGCTTGCCATCCGCACCGCAAGATTTGACCTAAAGCCGACATCGACTTTCATGCCGCGAGGAAGAACACAACGACGGAATTTCGGCACCCAGGAAAATGAGGGGCCATTG
>WNFC01001337.1_pt1 | contig 31121 bp, 27 predicted proteins | sample 5400541 | NCBI WGS metagenome assembly WNFC01 (sample SAMN13153342, study PRJNA577476) | soil metagenome | isolation source: 120 cm saprolite under Douglas fir tree site 2 hole 2 replicate 1 | place: USA:California | collected 2015-04-18
CGCCTCACCAGCCTGTTCGAGGCGCGCCTCGGTGCGATCGGCGAGCTCGCGACCGGACTCGCCGAGCGCGAGCAGCGGCGCTACCTCGGGATCGACGCTTCGCCCGCCCCTGGCAAGGACGCGAGCATCGGCGCAGCGATCGAAGCGCTCACCGGCCTCCCGTTCGGCAGTGCGGGTACGCTCGCCGGGTGCGCCGCCATCACCGACGTCTTGAAGCGGCTCCGCGTGCGGACGTGCGGCTATTCGGGCCTCATGCTCCCGGTGCTGGAAGATCCCGTGCTCGCGCGCCGGGCGGCGGAGGGGCGCTACAGCGTGCGCGAATTGCTGTTGTACTCGAGCGTGTGCGGCACCGGGCTCGATGTGATCCCGCTGGCCGGGGACATCCCGGCTGAGCGCGTCGCCGCGCTCATCGGCGACGTCGCGGCGCTCGCCGTGAAGCTCGCGAAACCGCTCTCGGCGCGGCTCTTCCCGATGCCGGGCCATGCGGTCGGCGACGTGGCCCACTTCGACGACCCGTTCCTGACCGACTGCGTCGTGCTGCGCCTGGAGTAGCGCACGCGCGGGCGCGCTCACCTCGGGGGACCTACCCAATCCGAGTGGTCCCGCATTTGTTTTAACGCGCCATGCACGAGCTCGCGAGCCCGCCGGCGATGCGCGCCTGGTCGCGCGGGGAGCGCGCCCGCGGGCGGCGGATCGCCTTCGTCCCAACCATGGGATTCTTGCACGAAGGCCATCTGCGGCTCGTGGACCACGCGCGGGAGCGCGCCGACCGCGTGGTCCTGAGCATTTTCGTGAACCCCCTGCAGTTCGGGCCGGGCGACGATTTCGCCGCCTATCCCCGCGACTTGGCGCGCGACCGCACCCTCGCCGCCGCGCGCCAGGTGGACTGCCTGTTCGTTCCGGAGGCCGCGGCTCTCTACCCGGCCGACCCCCTGGTCAGGGTCGACCCCGGGCCGCTCGCCGCCACGCTCGAAGGGAGCGCCCGGCCGGGACACTTCGCGGGCGTCTTGACCGTCGTCACCAAGCTGTTCCACTGGGTCGAGCCCGACGTCGCCGTGTTCGGGCGCAAGGACTTCCAGCAGGCGCTCTTGGTCGAGCGGTTGGCGGCCGATCTCGATTTCCCCGTCGAGATCGCCGTGCGGCCCACGGTGCGCGAGCTCGACGGCCTTGCGCTGTCGTCACGCAACGCCTACCTGACCCCCGACGAGCGCCGCGCCGCGCTCGCCCTGTCGCGCGCGCTCCGCGCGGTCGAGCAGGCGTGGCGCGGTGGCGAGGCCGATCCCCGGGCGCTGGTGCGTCGCGGCATGGAGCTGCTCGCCACCCCGGGCGTGACGCCCGAGTACTTGGTCCTCGTGGACCGCTCGCTCCGGCCCGTGAGCCGGGTCGACGCGCGCACCGTGGCCCTGGTGGCAGCGAAGGTCGGGTCGACCCGGCTCATCGACAACGTGGTGTTGGGCGACGGCATGGCGGCCGACACGGCGGTGCGCGCCTGATGGCGCTGCCCGGCTGGGCCGTGGTGACGCCGGCGCGCCGGGCGCACATCGAGCGCGTGGTCGCGCAGCTGGACGCCTGGGCGACGGCGATGCACACCCCCGACCCCGAGCGGGCGCGCTGGCTGCGCGCGGGGTGGTTGCACGATGCGCTGCGCGACGCGCCCCAGGCGAGCGAGCTCGAACATGGCCCGCGCGCGGCCGAACGCGCCGCGCAGGACGGCGAGCGGGACCAGGGCGTACTCAGCGCGGTGCGCTACCACTCGCTCGGCTACGCCGGGTGGGACGCGGTGGGCCGGATGCTCTATCTCGCCGATTACCTGGAGCCGGGTCGGCCGTTCGATCAGCAGGTGCGGCGCTCCCTCGCCGCCCGGGTCCCGGACGAGCACGATCGAGTGCTGCGGGAGGTCGCGGCGCGCCGGATCGAGCGGGTGATCGCGAGCCCCTGGCCGCTGGTGCGCGAGACGGTGGACTTCTGGAACGCGCTCGTCAGCTCCTGATCGCGGGCGCCCTGGCGCTGGTCGCCTGTCGCGACCGGGCGGGTGCGGCGAGCCGCCCCATCCCCGGCGAGCACGGCCCGCACATCGTGGTCGAGGTCTTGAACGCGAGCGGGCGGGCCGGCCAGGCGAAGGTGGGCACCCGCCTGTTGCGGCGCGCGGGGATCGACGTGGTGAGTTTTGGTAACGCTCCCACCGCGCTCGGCACGCTCGATTCCACGCAAATCATCGTGCGGCGCGGCGTGCCCGCGGTGGGGGAGCGGGTACGCAAGGCGCTGGGGATTGGGCGGGTGGTCGTCGCGCGCGACAGCGGCAAGCTACTCGATGCCAGCGTGTTGCTCGGCGCGGACTTTGCGCCGCGCGTCGAGTTCCACCCGTAGCTGCCCGCACGCAGCGCTGATGTCGAGCCCGCGGCTGCGGCGCAGCACTGCCGCCACGCCGAGCCGCTTGAGCCGGCGCTCGAACGCGAGCATCTGGGTCCGCGAGCTCGGCACCAAGTCGGGCGCGCCGCCCGGGTGGAGCGGCAGCAGGTTCACGAGCGCCCCGAGCGGGCGCGCGAGCTCCGCCAGCGCGTCGGCCTGAGCGGGCGTGTCGTTCGTGCCCGCGATCAGCACGTACTCGAGCGTCACGCGCCGGCGGAACTGCGCGAGCGCGGCAACGAGGTCGGGGAGCTGGTACTTCTTCTCGATCGGCATCAGGTCCTGGCGCAGCTCGCTGGTGGGGGCGTGGAGCGACACCGCCAGGCGGAACTGCTCCGGGCGCCGCGCCAGCGCGGCGAGGGCGGGCAGGATCCCCACCGTCGACACGGTGAGGTGACGCGCCCCGATCCCGAGCCCGTCGGGGTGATTGAGGATCGTGAGCGCGGTGTCGACCGCGGCCCAGTTCAGGAGCGGCTCGCCCATCCCCATGAACACCACGTTCGTGGGCGTGAGTGCGGGATCGAGGAGCCTCACCTCGCGCGCCTGGCCCGCGATCTCGGCGGCCGTCAGGTTACGGCGAAACCCCATGCGCCCGGTCGCGCAGAATACGCAGCCGAGCGCGCAGCCCACCTGCGACGAGATGCACAGGGTGCGCCGCTTCCCCTCCGGGATGAGCACCGATTCGATCGCTTCGCCGTCGCCCAGATCCCACAGATACTTCTCCGTCCCGTCGGTCGAGCGCTGCCGGGTGACGAGTGTCAGGCGCGGCGGCGGGAACGCTGCGGTCAGCGCGGCGCGCAGCTCGGCCGGCAGCTCGCTCGCCTCGTCCCAGGCGCGCACGGGGCGCTGCCACAGGCGAGGCAGCACCTGCTTCGCTCGGTAGGGTGGCTCGCCGCGCTCCGCGAGCCACAGCGCGAGCGCCTCGCGCGCTTGGAGCGGGGACAGGGACCACAGGTCTAGCATGTAAGTGCCGCTCGGGAAATGCGTTGCATGTCACACATAACGTAACTAGTATGAGGCAACAAGGGATCTTCCGAGCACCGTGGGACGCGAGACGACTCCATTGACCGACCCGTCAACAGGCACACACGCTGACATCCAGATCAAGTCCGCAGTGCCCACGTTCTTGGTGCCCGACGTGGCGGGCACGGCACGTTGGTACGCCGAGCACCTGGGGTTCCGCACTGCGGGGACATTTCCCAAGCAGGAGCCCTACGCCTACGCGAGCGTGCAGCGCGATGCGGCGGAAATCATGCTGTTGTCTCTTGTGGGTTACGAGAAGCCGGATCTCTCGGCCAGACGTCCAGAGGGGCTTTGGGACGCGTATATCCGGCTGCGGGGAGTGGACGCGTTGTACGACGCCGTACGCGGCGAAGCATTCGTCCAGATGCCCCTGAAGAGACAGCCCTACGGTGATTGGGAGTTCGAAGTGCGCGATCCGAACGGCTACGTTCTCGTGTTCGGTGGTGAGTAGAGCGCCCCTGGGCGCGCCATTGCTGGGCATCAGCAAGGAGCCATCATGAGGCACAGGTCTGGTCTTCCTGGGATCGTCGGCGGCGCTCTACTCCTCCTTCTCACGACGCCACCGCCAGCCTTCGGCCAAACAGAGGGCACGGGCGTTACCTGCATTCCCGTGAGCGAGCGGGCCGGTCGTGAGTTCGGGTGCTTCATCGTCGCAACGCAGGAAATCGGCCGCCTGGACTCCGGCCACGTCTTCTGGCATGTCTCCACGCCCGCGGACGGCGCCGCGCGAGCAGCCCCTGACGGCCCGCGCGGCACCGTCGTCGAGTCGCTGGGAAAATCGTGGGTGTTTACAATTGCAGACGCCGGGTGGCGACCGTCTCACGGAACCCCTGTCGCAGCAATCGGTCCTCTACCGATCACCCCCGGCGTCAGCTACACGGCCCAATACATGGAGGCGGTCTTGCGGCCTGGGATGAAGTCGCTGGTCCATCGACATTCTGGTCCGGAGGCCTGGTACACGTTAACCGGCGAAACTTGTCTCGAAACGCCGGCCGGCACCCGGGTCGGCCGAGCCGGCGGCCTCAACGTCATCGTTCCGTCTGGGCCTCCGATGGAGCTCACGGCCACGGGGACCGAGGTCCGTCGGGCCCTCGTTCTTGTCCTTCACGACTCTACACGGCCGGCAACGAGTCCCGCCGCCGATTGGAGCCCGAAAGGCCTCTGCAAGGTTTCCAGACCGGCGCGGGAGTGAATCCAATGATCGCGCGTCGGACAGCAGCTGCGTGGGTCGTCCTGTTTCCTTTGCTTGCCGGACCCTCGCCCGCGTTCGGTCAACGCCACGCGACCAAGTTCTTCGACTTGCCCGTCGCGTCCTGCCCACGCGCTGATACTCTGCTCGGCTCAGCGGGCGGCGAACCAAGGTCCGGTACGCGCCACAGGCGTCCCGGATCATGACGCGATTTGGCTACACGCCGGTGAATGGCTCCGGACGCTCGAGGCTAGCATCGAGGTAAACAGGCACGAGGCGACTGATGCGCCCGACTCGCGTCTCTATATCACTCTCGATGGAGGCGACAAGCGATCCGTGCTTGCACACCCGGACTCGCTCAGGTTCAGGCTAGCACTTGATGATTCGCTGTTTGATTTGGGTCCTCCTCACCCGGGCGTGCAGCTCAGTCCAAAGGCACCAATCGGCTTCGATGTCTGGATCGGACCACTTACGCTCCTTGCGTTGGTTCGAACACACAAGGTGGAAGCTCGGTTGGGAGGAGTGCCCATCAAGACTGGCGACAAGTTCCAGCGCAGCCTCAGAGCCAGCTATCGCATTGCTGTTTGCGGCGTGCCCCCAGGCGCCGGGAGCTAGGGTTCACCGGTCCCTGCCGCGCCGTTCCAGCCGTTCCTCTCCTCGATCGCCCTAGCGCCAACAGCAGCGCGGGTCCGTTTGTCTTTGGTGACGATCCCGGTCATTATTCTCCCCGACGGCATGCGATACGGCTGGAGTGCTTAGGAACGCGAGGGTACGTACGCCCAACAATCGCAATGGCATAGCACCCCCCAGGACCCGGCGTGAAATCGAGTCGCCAAGTAACTATGTTCAAGTGTTTAGGACACTTGGACCATTTCGACCATCGTGCGCCTATCCGAGCTGTTGACGCCCGCCGGTATTCGGGTCCCCCTGCACGCGACTGACAAGGCCGGGGTGCTGCGGGAGCTCGTGGCCCTCGCCGCGCCCGGGAACGGGGGCACCTCAGACGAGGTGCTGGGGGCAATCCTCGAGCGCGAGAAGCCGGTCCCCTACGAAACGATCGACGGCGAGCCGGTGCGGCTGTTTTTCCTGCTCGCGGGCCCCGAATCGGCTGCCGGGGCCCACGTGAAAGCGTTGAGCCGTATCTCGCGGCTGGTGCGCCGCGAGCCGGTGCGGGGGAAGCTCCTGGGCGCCCGCACGCCCGACGAGTTCTACCGCGTGCTGTGCGAGGCGGAGGGACCATAGACCCGGTCAGTGCCACATCCCGGCGCACACTGCGCTGCGGCGAGCTGTCGGCTCAGCACGTGGGCCAGCGGGTGCGCCTGGGCGGCTGGGTGCACCGCCGGCGCGACCTGGGCGGCATCGTGTTCATCGACCTGCGTGACCGGGCCGGGATCGTCCAAGTGGCCGTCGGGCCGGGGGCACCCGCAGCGGTGCGGCGCGTAGCGGGCGGGCTCTCGAGCGAGACGGTGGTCGAGGTCGAGGGTCAGGTCGCGCGGCGGCCCGCGAACATGACGAACCCGGAGCTCGCGACGGGCGAGGTCGAAGTGCAGGCGAGCGCGCTCCAGGTGGTCGGTCCCGCCGTGACCCCGGCGATCCCGGTGGCGCGTGGCAAGGGGGAGGAGCTGCCGGCTGAGGAGCTGCGGCTCAGGTATCGCCACCTCGACCTGCGCCGCCCCGAGATGCAGGCCAACCTGCTGTTGCGCCACCGGCTCCTGCAGCGCGCGCGGGCGACCCTCTCCGATCTCGAGTTTGTCGAGATCGAGACCCCCGTGCTCACCAAGCCAACGCCCGAGGGCGCGCGCGACTATCTGGTGCCGGCGCGGGTGCATCCGGGCGAGTTCTACGCTCTGCCGCAGTCGCCGCAGATCTACAAGCAGCTGCTGATGGTGGCCGGGTTCGACCGCTACTTCCAGGTGGCGCGCTGCTTCCGGGACGAAGACCTGCGCAATGACCGCCAACCCGAGTTCACCCAGATCGACCTCGAAGCGTCGTTCGTAACGATGGAGGACGTGCTCGGCTACGTCGAGACGGTGCTCGTGGCGTTGTGGGACGCAGGGGGACACCGGATCGCCCGCCCCTTCCCGCGGCTCATCTGGCGCGAGGCCATGGAGCGCTACGGCACCGACAAGCCCGACCTGCGCTACGACTTGGCGATCGCCGACTGGACGAGCGCGGTCCGGCCGCTCGCGGTGCCGTTCTTCCAGCCCGCGCTCACGGACGGCGCGCGCGTGCGCGGGCTGGCGGTGAGGGGTGGGGGCGTCCTGTCGCGCAAGGATGTGGACCAGCTGGCCGAGCTCGCCAAGCAGCTCGGGGCGGCGGGTCTCGCCTGGGTCAAACGCCAAGGCGAGCAGCTGTCCGGCTCGGTCGCCAAGCACTTCACCGTCGAGGCATTGGGCGCGCTCGGGGTCGGCGACGGGGACGCGGCGCTCGTGGCGGTCGGCCCGGATCGGGTCACCTCGCCCGTGCTCGATCGCGTGCGTCAGGAAGTGATCCGCCGGCTCGCGCCTGCCCCCAAGCTCGCGCACGCCTTCCTGTGGGTGCTGGACTTTCCCCTGTTCGAGCCCGACGCCGAGACCGGGCGGCCCGTGTTCGCGCACCATCCGTTCACGGCGCCGCACCCGGACGACGTGGCGCGCTTCGACAGCGATCCGTTCGCCTGCCGCGCGCAGCACTACGACGCCGTCTACAATGGCAACGAGCTCGGCTCGGGTTCGATCCGCATCACCGACCCCGCGGTGCAGCGGCGCGTGTTCGCGCACCTGGGCCTCGCGCCCGCCGACGTCGACGCCCGGTTCGGGTTCCTCCTGAACGGCCTCGCCGCGGGGGCGCCGCCGCACGGCGGGTTCGCGATCGGGTTCGATCGCGTCGTGATGGCCCTCGCCGGGGCGGAGAGCATGCGCGACGTGATCGCGTTCCCGAAGACCACGGCGGCGCGCGCCCTGTTTGAAGGTGCCCCGGCGCCGGCCAACCCGGCCGACCTGGCGGCGCTGCACATCGAGGTCAAGCGATGAGCGACGACATCACCCATCGCCTCTCGACCGAGGGCGTGGATCCCTTGGCGCTGGCGGGCGTGAACGACGGCAACCTGCTCGAGCTGGCGAAGCGCCTCGGCGTGCGCGTCTCGTTGCGGGGCGACACCCTGATGCTGCAGGGGTCGCTGCCGGCGGTCGAGCGCGCCGCGCAGGTGGCGCAGACGCTGGTGGACTGGGCCCGCATCGGCGAACCGCTGGACGTGGGCGACGTCGACCGCGCCGTGGCGGACGACGCGCCGGGCGCCCCCGGCGCGCCCGGCGGCCCGGCGGGCGGGGAGTACAAGATCATCCTCCCCGGCCTGCGGCGCGTGATTCAGGCGAAGACCCCGGGGCAGCGCGCCTACTTGGAGGCGGTCGCCCAGCACGACATCGTGATCGGCATCGGGCCGGCGGGGACGGGGAAGACCTATCTGGCCGTGGCTGCGGCGGTGGACGCGCTGGCGCGCAAGCGCGTGCGCCGGATCATCCTGGCCCGGCCCGCCGTCGAGGCGGGGGAGCGTCTGGGGTTCTTGCCGGGCGATGTGAACGAGAAAGTGGATCCGTACCTGCGGCCGCTGTACGACGCGCTCGAGGACATGATGCCGCGCGATCGCGTGCAGCGGGCGATCGAGAACCGCACGATCGAGATCGCGCCGCTCGCCTACATGCGCGGCCGCACCCTCGCGGACGCGTTCGTGATCCTGGACGAGGCCCAGAACGCGACGGGGATGCAGATGAAGATGTTCCTCACGCGCCTGGGGGTGAACTCGCGCGCCGTGATCACCGGCGACAAGACCCAGATCGACCTCGCCAACCGCGAGGACTCGGGGTTGTTGCAAGTGGAGCGCATTCTGCCCGGGATCGCCGGGATCGGCTTCTGCTACTTGGCGGACACCGACGTCGTGCGCCACCGTCTGGTGCGCGACATCATCCGTGCCTACGCCGAGGACGCCCAGGGCTGAGATGAGGCTCCCCACCGTCGTGCAGCTGCGCTATCACGGCAGCCGCTGGTATTGGGTTGTGGGGCTGGCGATCCTCGCCGACCTCGCCTTCCCCTCGAGCGCGACCGTGGCGCCGCAGCTCCCGGCGGGGGCCGTGGCGGACCGCGACGTGATCGCGCCCTTCACCTTCCCCGTGAACAAGTCCGACGAGGACCTCGCGCGCGAGGCGGAAGAGCTCGCGGCGACGGTGAAGCCGATCTATCAGTTCCAGGACCGCGCGGTCGACAGTTCCAAGACCGCCATGCACGCGCTGGTCTCGAGTCTCGAGGGAGCGGCCGATGCGGGCGGGGCGGTTGCGATCCAGCAGGCGGCCAAGGTGCGGGGCGTCCCGCTGGCCCCGGCCGAGGCCGCCTACTTGGGTAAGGGGGGCAGGCGCCGCCGCCTCGAGCTGGCGCTGGGCGAGCTGTTCGATCGCACGCTCGCGCTGGGCGTCACCGGTCCGGGAGTGCTGCAGGTCGAGCAGGCGCCGGAGCTCATCGTGCGGCGGCGCTCGGGCGAGCAATCCGTGGCGCGCGACCAGGTCCTGTCCTACGCGCAGTATCTCCAGCGGGCGCGCGCCATCCACCCGGACAAGGGGTCGAGCGTCGGCGACGCGCTCTACGTCCGGCTCGCCGGCCATTTCTTCCGACCCACCCTCATCCCCAACACGCTCGAGACCGAGCGGCGCCGCGACGAGCTGCGGCGCAGCGTCGATCCCAGTAAGTACATCGTCCGTGCCGGCGACCGCATTGTCGGGGCCCACGAGGTGGTGACCAACGAGGCACACGAGAAGCTCGTGGCGCTGCACAGCGACCTGGTGCGCCGGGGCGCCGCGACCAGCCGTTCCGCAGGCGGCGTGTTCGGGCCGGTGCTGCGCGACGGGCTGATCTTCGCGATTTTCTGGGTGCTGCTCGTATTCTATCGGCGCGAGACCTATCGCGACCGCCGCCAGGTGACGCTGATCGGCAGCCTGTTCGCGCTGGTGCTGGTTCAGGCGGCCGCCACCGCGCGGCTCGTGCCCCAACACGCCGAGATCATCATCCTGCCGTTCATGGCGATGACGCTCACGGTGCTGTTCAACGGGCGCGTCTCCATGATCGCCGCCATGATCCTGGCCATCGTGATCGGCCAGCAACCGGTGTTTCACGATCAGCCCGCGCTCTTCCTGTGCGTCATGGGCGGGGTCACCGCGGCGCTCTCGGTCCGCGGGCTCCGGCGCCGCAGCAACTTCTACGGGCCCGTGCTGATCATCGCACTCGGCTACCTCGCGGCCGCCCTCGCGCTCGGGCTTGCGGGCAGTTGGAGCGTGGGTGAGATCGGCGCGCGCGGCGTGTGGGGTGCGGTGAACGGCCTCGTCTCGGCGGGCCTCACCTTCTTCCTGCTGCCGGTGGCCGAGGCGCTGACCGGGATCACGACCGACCTGACGCTGCTCGAGCTGTCCGATCCGAGCCGACCCCTGTTGCGGCGGCTGTCGCTCGAGGCGCCGGGGACCTACGCGCACTCGGTCGCGATGGCGAACCTGGTCGAGGCGGCGGCGAACCGGATCGGGGCCAACGGGCTGCTCGGCCGGGTGGGGTGCTACTACCACGACATCGGCAAGATCAATAACCCGCAGTACTTCGTCGAGAACCAGACGCGCGGCAACAACCCGCACGACCGGCTTAAGCCGTACCAATCGGCGCAGATCATCAAGGCGCACGTCACCGACGGCATCGCCTTGGCCGACGAGGCGGGGCTTCCCGAGCCCGTGACGGCGTTCATCCCCGAGCATCACGGCACGACCGAGATCACGTATTTCCTCGACCGCGCGAAGAAGAGCGGCGACGGCGGCTCGGCCGTGGCGGCCGACTTCAGCTATCCCGGACCCAAGCCCCACTCGGCCGAAACGGCGATCAGCATGCTCGCCGACTCGGTGGAGGCCGCTCTGCGCGTCCTCGAGGACCTGACGCCCACGAAGATCGCCGAGGTGATCAATCACATCGCGCGCACCAAGCTGAACGCCGGGCAGTTGGACGAGGCGCCGATGACGCTGCAGCAGATCGATCAGGTGAAGCAGGAGTTCTTGCGGATCATCTCGGGGATGTACCACGCCCGCATCGACTATCCGGAGTCCAGTGGCGGTATCACGGCGACCTGGCAGCCCGCAGTCAAGGCTTGAGCGCGCGGCCCGGCGCGTCTTGGCCTGGGAGGGTGCGCGCGGCGCGCGGGTCGAGCTCACGCTGCTCGATGCCGCCGCCATGCGCCGGCTGCACCGCCGCGTCACCGGTCGGCACGCGCTGACCGACGTCCTCTCGTTCGCCCTGCCGCAGCCCGACGGCACGCTCCTGGGCGACGTCTACATCTGCCCCGCCGCTGCCACGCGCTGGGTCGACAACGGGCACCGCCAGCCGCGGAGCGCTGCGCGGGTCGGCCCGGCGAGCCGGCCGGGCCGGCCGGCCCGGGCGGGCCAGGTCGCGGAGGAGCTGGTGCGCCTCGCGGTGCACGGCACGCTGCATGTGCTGGGCTATGACCATCCGGAGGGGCCCGGGCGCATGCGCTCCGCGATGTGGCGGCGGCAGGAGCGCTACGTCCGCCGCCTCCTCGCGCGGGGGCGGTGATGCTGGTGGGTGCGGCGGTCACCGTCGTCGGCGCGCTCGTGGCTGCCGCCGCGGCCTTGTGGGCGGGGCTCCTCGCGCTCGGCGAGGAAGCGGCGGTGGGCGAGGTGCTCCACACGCTCGGGGACGCGCCACCGGCCACGGTGGGCGGCCGGGTGCCCCTGCATCGCGCCCTGCACGTCGCGCGGCTCGCGTTGCTCGTGCTCGCCGCCGTGGCGGCCGGAGACGCGCTGGGCTGGTGGACCCGGCCCTGGGCCGCGGCCCTCGGCGCCTGGGGCGTGGCGGTGGGATTCCTGTTCGTCGTGGGCGACGCGCTGCCGCGCAGCGTGGCGCACATCGCGCCCGAGCTCGCGAGCGCCGCCCTCCCGCTCGCGCGCCGGACCCTCGTCCCCTTCGGCCTGCTGCTCTGGGTGCTCGCGTGGCTCGACCGCGGTTTGCATCGCCTCGTCGCCACGCCGCGGCCGCTCCAGCCCACCCTGGGCGTGGCGCAGCGCGACATGTTACTCGGCGTCTTCACGCTCGCCGATACGCGGGTCGACGAGGTGATGACCCCGCGCCTCGACATGATCGCGGTCGATCTCGCCGCGGCGACCGAGGAGGTGGTGGACGCGTTCCGCCAGAGCGAGCACTCCCGCCTCCCCGTCTACGACGGCACCCCGGACAACATCGTGGGCGTGGTGTTTGCGAAGGATCTCGTTCCAGTCGCCCTCGGCATGGAGGGCGCGGTGAACGCAGCGGGGCCAGCGGGCGCTGGGGGGGCGGGGGACGCCGCCGTTCCGACGCGCTGGCAGCCCCTCGTGCGACCCGCCTCCTACGTGCCCGAGACCAAGACGCTCGACAGCCAGCTGCGCGATTTCCAGCGTGGGCCGGCGCATCTCGCGATCGTGGTGGACGAGTTCGGCGGCACGTCGGGCTTGATCACGCTCGAGGACATCCTCGAGGAAATCGTGGGCGAGATTCATGACGAACACGACGTCGGTGAGCCGGCGGCGATCCGTCAAGAGGGCGATCGCTACTGGGTGGACGGCCGCGTCACGCTGGACGATCTGTCCCAGGTGCTCGGCCGCGCGTTCGAGCATCCCGAGGTCTCGACGGTGGGTGGCCTGGTGTATTCCGTGCTCGGGCGTGTGCCCCGCGCCGGCGACGAACTCACGCTCGATGGCTACCGGGTGGTCGTGGAGCGCGTCGAGCGGCGCCGGGTGACCCGGGTCGTGGTGCAGAGGCAGCCGTGACGCTCGCCATCCTGTTGTTCGTGGGCGGCCTACTGTTCGCGGCGCTGTCGGCGGCGGTGGGGGTGGCGGCCGCGGCGGTGAGCCAGCTCGAGTTGACCCGCTGGGTGTCCTACAAGCTGCGGGGCGCGAGCGGGGTGGCGAGTGTGCTCGAGAATCCCGGCCGGGTGCTCGCGACCGCGAACGCGCTCACGACCATCGGCACGGTGGCGGCAGCCGCGGTGATCCCGGCGCTACTCGCCCGCACCACGCCGACGACGCTCGGGGTCGTCACCGTCGCCCTGGGCGTGCCGCTGCTCGTGAGCGCGGCATACCTAGTCCCGCGCGTTTTGGGTCGGCGCTGGGCAGAGCCGATCGTGGCGCACGCCGTGCCGCGGCTCGAGCGCTGGGGCCGGGTGCTGGCGCCGTTGGTCGCCTGGCGGGAGCCTTCGCGCCGCACCACGCTCGCCGCCGTGCTGACGAGTGCCGACACCAACGCGCTCGCCTCGGCCGACGAGATCGCCGTGGTCTCCGGGGTGCTCGCGTTCGCCGACCGCCCGGTGAAGGAGCTGATGACGCCGCGCACCGCCATCGTCGCGATCCCCGAAGGCCTGCTCGCCGGGGAGGTGGCCCACGTGTGTATGCAATCCGGCTACAGCCGCTATCCCGTGCACCGTGGCTCGCTCGACGAGGTGGTGGGCGTCGCCCATGCGTTCGACTTGTTGCGGCTCGCACCGGACGCGCCCGTCCCCGTGCGCCCGACGCTGCTCGTGCCCGGCACGACGCGGGCCGCTGACCTGGTGCTCGAGATGCAGCGTGGCCGCGGCCACTTGGCCGTGGTGCTCGACGAGTTCGGGGGCACGGCGGGGCTCGTGACGCTGGAGGATCTGTTGCGCGATCTCGTGGCGGAGATCTTCGAGCCGGCGGGGGGGGTGGCCGTGCCGGGCGAGGCACCGCCCAAGATCCTCGAGCTGGAGGGCAACGCTCCGGCGGACCGGCTCGGGGAGGCGCTCGGGGCGCCGCCCCAGCCGCGCGGGGTCCAGACGGTCGGTGGGCTCCTGGTGCAGGCTCTCGGGCGCATTCCGCGCCCGGGCGAGCGATTCACGCTGCACGGACTCGAATTCGACATCCTCGCCGCCACCGCCACGCGGGTCGAGCGCGTCGCGGTGCGACCCGGCCCGGTGCGCGCCATTCCGCTCGATCGCCCCGAGGAGCGGACGTGAAGCCGGGCCCCGCGGCTAGTTACTTTACATGAGCGTGGAGCAGATCCTCGAGGGACTCGGCCGGCGCGAGCCGGCGGCGCTGGCGCGCGCGATCACTCTGGTCGAGAACCAGCGCGACGGGTTCGAGCGAGTGCTGTCGCATGCGCACGCGCTCATCGGCCAGCGCGGCCGGGCCCGGCGCGTCGGCCTCACCGGTCCCCCGGGCGCCGGGAAGAGCACGCTCACCGAGCGGTTGATCCAGCACTACCGCGCCGAGGGGCGCTCGGTCGGCGTGGTGGCGGTCGACCCGACGAGCCCGTTCACCGGTGGCGCCCTGTTGGGCGACCGGATCCGGATGGAGTCGGCGCGCCTCGATCCCCAGGTGTTCATCCGCTCCATGGCGACGCGCGGCGCGCACGGGGGCCTCGCGACCACGACCGAGGAAGTCGCCGATCTGCTCGAGGCGTTCGGCTTCGAGCGCATTCTGGTCGAGACTGTCGGGGTCGGCCAGACGGAGCTCGACATCGCCGGCAGTGCCGAGACGACCGTGCTCGTGCTCGTGCCCGAGTCGGGCGACGGGATCCAGACCTTGAAAGCCGGCGTGATGGAGATCGCGGACATCTACGTCGTGAACAAGAGTGACCGGCCCGGGGCTGACAAGCTCCGCCAGGAAATCGAGGTCATGCTCGGCATCCGGCGTGGCAACGCGTTTCGGCACGTGACGCCGCATCACCGTCCCGACGGCGCGGCGCCGCGCGCCCCCGACCGGACCGCGCGGGCGCCGGCCGCGGGGTGGGAGGCGCCGGTGCTCGGCACCGTGGCCGTGACGGGGGAGGGCGTGGCCGCGCTCGCCGCCGCGCTCGAGCGTCATGCCGCCTATCTCGAGACGAGCGGTACGCTGGTCGCACGGCGGCGCGCGCGGCTCGCGGCGCGCACCCGCGCCGTCCTCGAGCGCGGGGTGCAGCGCTGGCTCGCCGAGGCCACCCGCGCCGAGGAGCTCCTGGCTCAGCGGCTCGACGAGGTGGCGGACGGCCGCAAGAGTCCCTACGACGTCGCGGCCGAGATCCTCGATCAAGTGAAGGCAGCGGCGGTGCGATGAGCGGCAACGACCAGAAGCCCGTCTACACGCCGGCCGACCTCGCCGGGTTCGATCCCGCGCGGCGCCTGGGGGCGCCGGGGCACTACCCGTTCACCCGCGGCATCCACCCGACCATGTATCGGGGTCGGCCGTGGACGATGCGGCAGTTCGCCGGGTTCGGCAGTGCCGAGGACACGAACCGCCGCTATCACTTTCTGCTCGAGCACGGCCAGACCGGCCTCTCGGTCGCGTTCGATTTCCCCACGCTGATGGGCTACGACTCCGATCACCCGCGCGCCGAGGGCGAGGTGGGCAAGTGCGGCGTCGCCATCAGCTCGCTCGCCGACATGGAGGATCTGTTCCGCGGGATCCCGCTCGACCAAGTCTCCACGTCGATGACGATCAACGGGCCGGCGGCGATGCTGTTCTGCTTCTATGTGGCGGCCGCCGAGCGCCAGGGCGTATCGAGCGATCGGCTGCGGGGCACCGTGCAGAACGACATCCTCAAGGAGTACATGGCCCAGCACGCCTGGGTGTATCCTGTCGAGCCGGCCTTGAAGATCATCGTGGACATGTTCGAGTGGTGCGCCACGCACGCACCGCTCTGGAACACGATCTCGATCTCGGGCTATCACATCCGCGAGGCGGGCGCCACGGCGGCCCAGGAGCTCGCCTTCACGCTCGCGAACGGCTTCACCTACGTGGAGCGCGGCGTGGCGCGCGGATTGGACGTGGATGCGTTCGCGCCGCGCCTCTCCTTCTTCTGGGACATCCACAACAACTTCTTCGAGGAAATCGCCAAGCTGCGCGCGGCGCGGCGCATCTGGGCGCGGCACATGCGCGAGCGCTTCCATGCCAAGAGCCCGCGTTCCTGGATGATGCGGTTTCACGCGCAGACGGCCGGCGTCACGCTCACCGCGCAGCAGCCGATGAACAACGTGGTCCGCGTCGCCTACCAGGCCCTCGCCGCGGTGCTCGGGGGCACGCAATCCCTGCATACCAACTCGCTCGATGAGACGCTCGCGCTGCCGACCGAGGAGGCGGTGCGCCTCGCGCTGCGGACGCAGCAGATCATCGCGCACGAAACCGGCGTGCCAGACGTGATCGATCCGCTGGGCGGCTCCTACTATCTGGAAACTCTCACCGACCAGCTCGAGCGCGAGGCCGAGGCCCTGTTTGCCGAGATCCAGTCGGTCGGCGGGGTGGTGAAGGGGATCGAGGGCGGCTGGTTCCAGCGCCAGATCGCGCGCGCGGCGGAGGCATTCCAGCGCGACGTCGAGGCGGGCGGCAAGGTCATCGTCGGCGTGAACGAGTTCACCAACGCCGACGATCATCCGGTCGAGATCCTCAAGGTCTCGAACGATGCCGAGGGCAGCCAGCGGCGCCGCCTCGCCCGGTTGCGGGCCGAGCGCGACGGCGCGGTGGTGCGCGAGCGGCTCGGGGCGTTGCGCCGCGCCGCGCTGGAGGACCGTAACGTGATCGGACCGATGCTCGACTGCGCCCGCGCGTACTGCACGCTGTATGAGATCCGCCATGCGCTCGAGAGCGTCTACGGCGCCTACCGCGAGCCGGTGTTCTTCTAGCCCGTGAGCGCCCTCCCGATTGCCGCCTCGGAGAGCGCGGTGCGCGCCGCCGTCGACCGCCTCGCGCGGCTCGAGCCGGGCGCCCACCTCGTGGTCTCCTGCTATCTGAAGCTCGAGCCGCGCGACAAGACCCGCGCCAAGTACTTGATCAAGATGAAGAATCGGGTACGCGACGCGCTCGCCGCGCTGGCGCGCGAGAGCCTCGAGCGCGCCGCGCGGGAGGCCGGGGCGGCCGACCTGCAGCGCGTGCAGCGCTATTTCGAGGAGCCGAGCCGGCTCCCCGCGGCCCGCGGGATCGCGCTGTTCGCCTGCGGCCCGCTCGACGTGTTCGACGTGCTGCAGCTGCCGCACGTGCACCGCTCGCGCCTCGCCGTGGCGCCCGTGCCACTGGTACGTGAGTTGCTCGCGCTGGAGGAGGAGTTCGGGACGATTCTCGTGGCCGCCTGCGACCGCACGGGCGCGCGGCTGTTCGCCGTGACGGCCTATGACATCGTGGAGCTGTCGAGCCTCACGGCGCTCGCGACCCGGCCTGGGAAGTTCCACGGGGAGCGGCAGGCGAAGAAGGGGAGCGTGCTGGCGGGCGGGTTCGGCGAGCACAACTATCACATGCGGATCCGCGAGGAGAAGCAGCGGCATTACGCACAGGTGGCGGACCACATCTTCCAGATTCACACCCAGCGTCCGCTCGCCGGGCTCGTGCTCGCGGGGATCGGCGTGGACGGCGGGGCCGTGCTGCCGCACCTCCACACGTACCTCCACGACCTGGTGCTCGGGGTCGTGCGCTTGAACCCCAAGCGCGTCACGGCGGCCGAGGTCCGCGAGGCCACGCTGGCGTTGCGCGAAGAGCGCGAGCGCGCCTGGGAGCGCGCCCATGCCGCGGCGGTAAAGGACGGCGTCGGCACCGGCTGGGCGGTGAACGGGATCGAGCCCACGCTCAAGGCGCTCGCCCGGGGCCAGGTCCGCACCCTGCTCGCCGACGGCAACAACGACGATTCCCGGCTCGACGAGGCGATCGAAGAGGCGCTACGGCAGCGTGCGCAGGTGGACGTGCTGTACGACGACAAGGCTCGCCGCGCCGTGGACGGGCTGGCGGCACTGCTCCGGTTCCGCCGCTGATGGCCGGCGCGAAACGCCCCATCCGGGTGCTCGTCGCGAAACCCGGATTGGACGGCCACGACCGGGGCGCAAAGGTCGTGGCGGCGGCGCTACGCGACGCGGGGATGGAAGTCATCTACACCGGGCTCCATCAGACACCCGAGATGATCGCGCAGGCGGCGATTCAGGAGGACGTCGCTGTCGTGGGCCTGTCGATCCTGTCGGGCGCCCACCTGACGCTCTTTCCCCGCGTGAAGCAGCTCCTCGCGGCCGCGGGACGCGACGACGTCCTCGTCACGGGCGGCGGCATCATTCCACCCGAGGACATGGCGGCGCTCGAGCGCCAGGGGATCGGCAAGCTGTTCGGACCGGGGACACCGACCACCGAACTCGTGAAGTACATCGAGGACTGGGCCGCGGCGCATGCCTCCGTCTGATCCGGTCGGCCGCGCCCGCGTCGGCGCCCGCCCACGCCGTTGAGCCGTCTCAAGACGCTCGGCGCGGAGTACCGCGAGCTCCAGGCGCGCCTCGAGCAGGGCGGCGGGCCCGACAAGGTGCGCCGCCAGCACGAGCAGGGGAAGTTGACGGCGCGCGAGCGCGTCACCGCGCTCCTCGACCAGGGGGCCGAGTGGCTCGAGGTCGGGCTGCTCGTCGCCTACGATCAGTACGACGGTCAGGCGCCCGCGGCAGGCGTGGTCACCGGGCTGGGCCGGATCGCGGGCCGCCCGGTGGTGGTGGTGGCGAACGACGCGACGGTGAAAGCGGGCTCCTGGTGGCCCGAGACCATCCGCAAGATGCTGCGCGCCCAGGAGATCGCGATGCGCCAGCGGATCCCGATCATCTACCTCGTCGACTCCGCGGGCGTGAACCTGCCCTACCAGGGCGGGGTTTTTCCGGGACAATTCGGCGCCGCGCGGATCTTCTACTACAACTCGATCATGCGCCACTACCTCGGCGTGCCGCAGATCGCCGCCGTCATGGGGCCCTGCATCGCCGGCGGCGCGTACTTACCCGCGCTCTCGGACGTGATCTTCATGGTGGAGGGCACGTCGTTCATGGGCCTCGGCGGCCCGAATCTCGTCAAAGGCGCGACCGGGCAGGCGGTGGACGCCGAAGCGCTGGGCGGGGCCCGCACCCATACCGCGGTGAGCGCGGTGGCACACTACCGCGCCCCTGATGACCCCGCCTGCCTGGCGGAGATGCGCGAGTACGTAGCGCGGCTGCCGCGCACGCTCCGCCCGCCGGCGCCCGGCGGCAAACCGAAGCGCAACCCGAAGGACCTGTACGAGCTCTTGCCCGCCGACCACCGCATGAGCTACGACGTGCGGGCCGTGCTCGACTGCGTCCTCGACGACGGCGTGGTCGCGGAGTTCCAGCCTGACGTCGCGCCGGAGATGATCTGCGGGCACGGCGCCATCGCCGGCCGCCCCGTGGCGCTGATCGCCAATTCGCGTGGCGTGATCAAGGGGAAGCCGGGCGCGGCGCCCAAGATCGGCGGCATCATCTACACGGCCAGCGCCGAGAAGGTGGCGTACTTCATCGAGAACGCGAACCGCGAGCGGCTACCGCTCTTGTTCGTGCAAGACGTGTCCGGGTTCATGGTCGGCACCGAAGCGGAGCACTCGGGGATCATCCGCGCGGGTGCCCGGTTCGTGGAAGCGATGGCGACCGCCACCGTCCCGAAGCTCGTCCTCACCGTGAACCACGCGTCCGGGGCGGGTTATTACGCCATGGCGGGGCAGGGGTTCGATCCCGACTTCATCCTGTCCTGGCCGACCGGGCGGATGGGGGTGATGGAAGGTGAGTCCGCCGTCCAGGCGGTGTTCGGGAGCGGTGTGGCCAAGCCCGAAAACGCGGCCGCCGTGGAGGCGATGCGCGGCGACTACGACCACCAGCTCGACGCCCGGTTCGCGGGCGCCCGCGGCTTCGTGGATGCGATCCTCCTGCCCGAAGACACGCGCGCCACCCTGGCCTTCCTGCTCGAGGTGACGAGCGAATTCCCCGGGCCCCATCTCGGCCCCTTTACCTTGCCCAGCACCCCATGACCCTCGATCGCAATCTCGTCGTCCTGAGCCTGCTCGCGACCGCCTGCGGCGGTACGGGCGCGCGTCCCGCCACGGCGCCGGTCCCCGACCGCCGGCGCCCGAGCGTCGCGGCCGCGCCCGCCGCGGCCGATGGGAGCGCCGCACCGGCCCCCACCCCGGTGGTGCCGCCCCCGGTCGCCTTCATGGCGGGCCTCATGCCGCTGCGGAGCACGGGCGTGGACCAGTTCCGGGCCAAACACCCCACCTACGACGGCCGGGGGGTCCTGATCGCGATCCTCGATACCGGGGTCGATCCCGGCGTCGACGGACTCATCACGACCAGCACCGGCGCGCCCAAGGTCATCGAGCTGCGCGACTTTTCGGCTGAGGGCCGCGTGGCGCTCACCCCCGTCATCCCCGCTGGCGACGGCACGGTCGCCGTCGCCGGCCACACGCTCGCGGGGGCGGGTCGCATCGGCCGGCTCACGACGGCGACCACCTGGTACGCCGGGGCGTTGCGCGAGCTGCCGCTCGGCAAGCTGCCCAGCGCCGACCTGAACGGCAACGGCACGAACACCGACGTGTTCCCGGTGATCGTCGTCAAGGCGACCGACGGCTGGGTGGCGTTTATCGACTCGAATCTAAATGGCTCGTTCGAGGACGAGATGCCGCTGCACGATTATCGCGAGGGGCGGGAGACCATCGCCCTGGGGTCGAAGCCGATCACGCTCGCCGCCAATTTCAGCGAGGTGAACGGGGCGCCCGTGCTCGACTTCTATTTCGATACCGGCGGGCACGGCACGCACGTCGCCGGCATTGCGGCGGGGCACAGCCTGTTCAACGTCGCGGGGTTCGACGGCGTGGCGCCCGGCGCCCAGCTGTTGGGCCTGAAGATCGCGAACGCGGCGCGGGGTGGGGTCTCGGTGACGGGCAGCATGCAGCGCGCCATGAGCTACGCCGCGCGGTACGCCGAGCGGCGCAACCTTCCGCTCGTGCTGAACCTGAGCTTCGGCGTCGGGAACGAGATCGAAGGCGGCGCGGTGATCGATTCGCTCGTGAACGCGTTTCTCGTGGCCCATCCCAACGTGGTCTTCCTCATCAGCGCCGGGAACGACGGGCCCGGCCTCTCGACCATGGGGTTTCCCGCGTCGGCGGACCTGGCGCTCGCGGTGGGTGCGTCCTATCCGAGCGTGTTCGCGCGTCCGGCCCAGCCGGGCACGCCGCCGCCGCCCGACGTGATGGGCTGGTGGAGCTCGCGCGGCGGCGAGCTCGCGAAGCCCGACCTGGTCGCGCCCGGCGTCGCCTTCTCGACCGTCCCGCGCTGGAACACCGGGGACGAGATCAAGGGTGGCACGAGCATGGCGGCGCCCCACGCCGCCGGACTCGCGGCCTGCCTCCTGTCCGCCATGGCGCAGGAGGGCCGCCGCGTGAGCGCAGCCGAGGTGGCGCAGGCGCTGCGCGCGTCGGCCGTCGGGTTCCGGGGGGAGACGGTCCTCGATCAGGGGGCCGGTGTCCCACACCTGGACGCGGCCTACCGCTGGCTCCTGGGCGGTCACCAGGGGTCGGCTTACGAGGTGCGCACGCCGGGCGGCGTCTCGGGCGCCCTCCGCCGCGCGGGGCTCGCCGGGCTCGGAGACACGTTGCAGGTGTTCCACGTGCGCCACGTCGCCGGCCTGCGGGCCGCGGAATTCCTCCTGCGCTCGAGCGCCCGCTGGCTGACGGTGCCGCCCGCGGTGACCGCGGGCGCGCGCGAAACCGAGATCCCCGTGCGCTACGAAGGCGCCGCCTTCGCGGCACCGGGCGTGTACATCGGCGCGGTCACCGCCTGGAACGCGAGCGACACGCTCGCCGGTGCGCTGTTCACGCTCCCGAACACGGTCGTCGTGCCGTACGATCTCGCCGCGCAGCCGCTCGCCGACCCGCGTCGCGCGATCGCTCCCGCGCGCGTGCAGCGCTACTTCCTCAGGGTCGAGGCCGCGGGGGCCACGCTCCACGCCACGGTGACGCTGCCTGATTCGGCGACCCAGAGCGCGACGGCGTACTTGTTCGAGCCGAACGGCGCGCCGTTCCGGGGCGCCGGGCACGACTCCGTGCTGTCGCTGGGTGGGACGTCGCCCGGCACGGCGCGCGTCGTCGTGTCAGCGGAGGACTTGGTGCCGGGCGTGTACGAGCTCGATGTCGTCGCGCCGCCGCTCGCGGGCGTCACGGCGAGCGTGCAAGCCGCGCTCGCCGCGGTCGCGCTCGGGGAGGCGGACGGCCGTCTCGAGGCCTCGAACGCCGGGCCCGAGACGGCGGCTGGCCGCTCGAGTGCGACGCTCGTCGGGGCCGAGCGCACCATCGCGATCGCGGCGCGCGGCGCGCCGGCAGAGAGCGTGACGGTCCGCGTGCCCGACTGGGCGAGCCGGGCCGTGGTAGACGTCGCGATGCCCCGCGAGCAGTGGAATGACTTCACCGATTTCGGCGTCACCGATTTCGATTCGACGGGCCAGCAACTGGGGCAGGGTGCCTTGAACTACGCCTTCGGCCGGCACGCGGTCGCGGTGCCGCCCGCGCTCCGAGGGCACCCGTTCACGGTCGAGCTGTTCCCCGGGTTCGCACGGGAGAACGGCGCCCACCCGTGGCTCGCCAGCGTACGCATCCGCTTCCTCCTCGCGCAACCGCGGCCGCTCGGCGGAGGCGCGGACGTCAGTGTGGCGACCGGTGGGCGCACCGGGGTGCGGCTCCCCGCCACGCCGTCCGCGGGCGAGCTGGCGCTCCCCGAGGGCTTCGGCCCGCTCGTCGAGCTGCGCGTGCGCCTGCTCGCGGGGGCCGGGCTGGACGCCGTGCGGCGGGTGGTGCTGCATCGGTGACGCCGCGCCGCGGGGGGAGCGGAGGGCGCACGGTGCGCATCGCCGCTGGTCAGGGGTTTTGGGGCGATTGGCTCGAGGCACCGTATCGCCAGGTGACGCTCGGGCCAGTCGACTACCTGATGATGGACTATCTCGCCGAAGTCACCATGTCGATCCTCCAGAAGCAGAAATCGCGCGATCCGGCGCTCGGCTACGCCACGGATTTCGTGCCGTTGATGGAGCGCATCCTCCCGATCGTCGCGGCGCGCGGGATCAAGGTGATCGCGAACGCCGGTGGCGTGAATCCGCGGGCGTGCGCGCAGGCCGTCGCCGTTGTGGGACGCCGGCTCAAGCTCGGCGGCAAGCTCAAGATCGGCGTGGTGACGGGGGATGACCTGCTCGCTCGGCTGGACGGGTTGTTGGCGCGGGGCCACGACCTCCGCAACTTGGACACCGGTCGACCGCTCTCGGACGTGCGCGACCGCGTGCTCGCGGCGAACGCCTACCTCGGGGCCGGGCCGGTCGTGGAAGCGTTGCGCGGTGGGGCCGATGTCGTGATCACCGGCCGTGTCACCGATACCGGGCTCACCCTCGCCCCCATGATCCACGCGTTCGACTGGCGCCCCGATGCCTGGGACCTGCTGGCCGCCGGGACCGTGGCCGGCCATACGATCGAGTGCGGGGCCCAGGCGAGTGGAGGCAACTGTCTCGTGGCCTGGGACACGATCCCCGATCTCGCCAACGTCGGCTACCCGATCGTCGAGGCCCATCCCGATGGCACGTTCGAGCTGACGAAGCATCCCGGCACGGGCGGGCGGATCAGCGTCGCCGGCGTGACCGAGCAGCTCGTCTACGAGATGGGCGACCCGACCGCGTACATCACACCCGACTGCATCGCGGACTTCACGACGATCGAGCTCGTGCAGGCGGGGAAAGACCGGGTGCGCGTGTCGGGCGTGAAGGGGAAGCCCGCCACCGACAAGCTCAAGGTGTCGCTGGCCTACTTCTACGGCTACAAGGCGGTAGGCACGCTGGTCTACGCCTGGCCCGAGGCGTACCAGAAGGCGCGGGCGGCGGACCGCATTCTGCGCCAGCGGCTCTCGGACCTCGGGCTCCCGTTCGAGGCGATCCTGACCGAGTTCGTGGGCGCCGATGCGACGCACGGGCCGCTGGCGCGCGTCGGCCGGTCGTTCGACGAGTTGCCCGAGGTGCAGCTCCGGGTCGGCGTGCGCTCACCCGACAAGGCCGCGGTCGAGCGGTTCACTCGCGAGCTGGCGCCGTTGATCCTCAACGGGCCGCCGAGCGTGACGGGATTTGCGGGCGGGCGACCCAAGCCCGAGGAGATCGTGGCCTACTGGCCCGCGCTGCTCGCGAAGCACATGGTGGAGCCATGCGTCGAGTTCGTGGACGTCTGACGCCGGCGGCGCGCCGCGGCCGGAAGGCGCGGAGGCGCGGGCGGCGCGTCGCGCTCGTCGAGCTGGCCCATGCCCGCTCGGGCGACAAGGGCGACACGGCGAACGTCGGCTTGATCGCCTTGCGGCCGGCGGACTACCCGATCCTCGTCCGGCAGGTGACGGCCGCGCGCGTCGCCCGCCACTTTAAGGGCATGATCACGGGACCCGTCGAGCGCTTCGAGCTGCCCAACTTGCACGCCTTGAACTTCCTGCTCCATGGCGCGCTCGATGGCGGCGGCACGGTCTCGCTCAAGACCGACGCGCAGGGCAAGGTGTTCTCGACGGCGCTGTTGCGCATGGAAGTGGAGGTGCCGCGATGACCGACCGGGTGGTTGCAACGGTGGATGCCGGCGTCCTCACCGCGACGCTCAATCGTCCCGAGAAGAAGAACGCGATCGACACGCCCATGATCGACGCCCTGCTCGAGGTGCTCGAGCGCGCCGATCTTGATGCCGGGGTGCGCGTCGTGGCGCTGCGCGGTGCCGGCGGCGATTTCTCAGCGGGCATGGACCTGAACGAGCTGCTCGCCTCCGCCGACCGGAGCGTGGAAGAGAACCGCGACGCGGCACTGCGGTTCGGTGAGATCTTCCTGCGGATGCGGCGCCTCCCCAAGCCGATCGTCGCCCTGGTCCGCGGGCGCGCGCTCGCCGGCGGTTGTGGCCTCGCGACCGCGTGCGATCTGGTGCTCGCGGCCGAATCTGCCACCTTCGGCTATCCGGAGGTGCAGCGCGCCTTCGTGCCGGCGATCGTGATGACCCTGCTCAAGCGCGCGACGGGTGAGAAGGTCGCCTTCGATCTCGCGGCGACGGGACGGCTGCTCGGCGCCAGCGAGGCAGCGGCCCTCGGGCTCGTATCGCGTGTGTACGAGGACACGGATTTCGACGATCAAGCGGGCGAAGTGCTGCGCGCGCTCGCGGCCACGAGCGGCTCGGCGCTCGCGTTCACGAAGCAGCAGTTCTACCAGCTCGACGGGCTGTCGTTCGACGCAGGGATCCGGCTCGGTGCGGACGTGAACGCCGTGAGCCGCACGACTCCGGACTTCCGGGCCGCCTTGCAGGCGTTCCTCAAGAAATGACGCGGCTCTTCGTCTGGAAGGCCGCGCTCGCGGGTGCAGGGCTCGTCGTCGGCCTCGCGGGCATGGCGCTGGCCGTGCGGTGGCTCGTGTGGATCGCGGTGGGCCTCGTGGGCGGAGCGTTTGTGCTCCGATTCGCCGCACGCCGGACCGGGGAACCAGGCTAGCCCAAGGAAGTGCCGAGGCGGTGCGCGGATTAGTCAGCCGCCGCACAGTGCTATCCGACTCCGCCTTCTGTGATTAGACACCGCTTTGTCCGAGTGTTTACCGGAGGAACGACCTGCCCCGCGCCGACTCCCTGTACGTGCATCAGGGACCAATCCACGGCAACAGCGCTGCCTTTCCAACGGAGCCGTCGTCACGTCTACACGCGGCTCGAAACCATCGCAGGGGGACCCTTGTACAAATCACTGCTGCTTTCCATTAACGCACTCTGCGCCTCGATCGTGTGGGGGCAGTCACCTGCATCCTCGCCGGCACCCTCGCAACCGTCGGCACAAAGCAAGCTTTCGGTGCACTGGGAGGAACTGGCGGCGGCCGAGTTCCGCGACGCCATCGCCCGTGCGCAAGGCACGTGCCTGCTCCCATTCGGCATCCTGGAGAAGCACGGGCCGCATCTGCCATTGGGAAACGATCTGCTCAACGTGCGATACGTGGCACTCAATGCCGCCCAGCAGGAGTACGCCATCGTCTTTCCCGAATACTATTTCGGGCAAATTTTTGAGGCGAAACATCAACCGGGCACGGTGGCCTACAGCCGGCGACTGCAGCTCGACTTGCTGCAGGAGACGACCGACGAGATGGCTCGGAATGGCTGCAAGAAGATCATCATCGTGAACGGTCACGGCGGCAACAACAGCCTGCTTCCCTATTTCGCGCAGTCGCAGCTCGACGCGCCGCACGAATACGTGGTGTACGTGCTGGGAATCACGCGCGGCGGGCAGGGCGAGCCGAAGCACAAGTCAAACCCGGCGACGGATATGCATGCCGGCGAAAGCGAGACGTCTATGAGCCTGATCGCCCGGCCTGACCTCGTGCACCTGGATCGCGCGCCGCAGGAATCGGGTGCCGATCAGGCGCGCTTGAAGCTGCCGGAAGGGCTGTACACGGGCATCTGGTGGTACGCGCGTTTCCCCAATCACTATGCCGGCGAAGGTGCCGTGGCATCGCGCGAGCTCGGCGAGTTCGAGGCGAGGGCGTGGATCAACGGTATCTCGCAGGCGATCCGCGCCGTCAAAGCGGACCAGGAGAGCCTGCGCTTGCAAAATGAGTTCTACGAGCGGGGCAAGCATCCGCTGGACACGCCGCAGTAGGACCGCGACGGCGGCAGGGGGTCGGGGAAGTCCGCGATTCCGGTGACCCCTTGGATCCTGGTGCCGGATCCTCAGCCGCTTGAGCAGAAGTTCCTCACCGTCTTGCTGTGTTGCTGGCGAACTCACGGCGCCGTGTCGCGCGGCCGGATCTCGTCCAGGAGATGCTGAAAGCTCGGTAGGGTGCGGAGTGGATCCCGGTCAGGCGTGTCGACGAAGCTCCACAAGCTCAAGCCACGCGGATGGTGGCGCACGTCGGCCAGGACGTCGACGCCGCGCTGCGGCTCACCGAGGAAGCCGTAGAGGGCGCTGAGCGCCAGGACGCGCGCCCTGAACGGCCGTGTCCACGCTGGGTCCGTGCGCAGCTGTTCGACCCGCCGTCGCACAGCCGCCGAGTCCCCCCGGAGCCGGTCCACCAACGCGCGGGCGATCTCGGCCGTCGCCGCGGGCAAACCAGGGTCGGCGAGGCGCAGCGCCTGGTCGGCGTCGGCGCCAGCGCCCGCGAGCTCGCCGAGGCGCGCTCGCGCCGAGGCGCGCAGTGCGTAAGCAACGGCGAACCGGGGATCCAACGCGAGGACGCTGTCGGCCAGACGGCGCACGTCGGCATAGCGACGGGCGCGGTAGGCGATCAGGCCGAGACACCAGTACGTGACTGGCCGCTCGGGCTCGATCGCGAGCGCGCGCCGGTACTCCGCGGTGGCCGCGGAGTCGTGGCCCAGGAGGAAATGGTACCACGCCAGAACGTGGTGTCCCTCCGCGCTGCGCGGATCCAGCGTCAGGGCCCGCTCTACCGACGGGCGCACGCCATCGAGCGTCCAGGGGTTCCAGTGGCTGAGCAGATACGCGCGCGACAACCACGCGTCTGCACTCGCGGAGTCGAGCCGCAGCGCGCGATTCACGGCGGCGAGGCCGCGGTCGAGGATGGTGTCCAGCGCCAGGCCCCCGACATCCATTTCCCAGCCGGCGGCGATTGCGTACGTGTATCCGATGCGCGACACGGCGGCCGTGAAGCCGGAGTCGGCGCGCACGGCCGCCTCGAACGCATCGATCGCCAGTCGGGCGACGCGGCCGCTGCGCTGCGCGAGGTAGTAATTGCCGTGCAAGTAATGGTCGTAGGCCACCGGGCTTTGGGTCGGCCGCGTGGCGAGCGAGGCCCGCTCCGCAGGCAAGAGTCGACCGGCGATCGCGCTGGCCACGGCGCGAGCCACGTCTTCCTCGATCACGAGCACGTCGGCATCGGTGCGATCATACTGGTCGCCCCAGAGGCGATCACCGCTCCCGGCGCGCACGAGTTCCACGGTCACCCGGAGACGCCTTCCTGCTCGCCGAATGCTGCCGCTCACCAGATGAGCCACACCCAACGTACGACCCGCGGTCGGTGGATCGATGGCCACGGCTCGGTAACGCCTCACGGCGTTCCGAGACTTGACGACGAGGCGGGCGATCTGCCCGAGGCGCGCGGTGATTTCTTCCGTGAGCCCATCGGCCAGGTAGGTATCCGCGGTATCACGCGAGAGGTTGTCGAAGTAGAGGACGGCGACGCTGTTCGGCGCCAAGCCGTCGCCCACCGGCATTCCGGACCCAATGCTCGGCCAACGCTGCCAAGCCCACCGCGCACCGAGTGTCACCACGATGACGGCCAGTCCGGCGATCACGGCTGTGCGAAGCCAGCTCCGCGGAAAGCGGCGCAGCGGCGGCCCTGCTCGCGTATCCAACGCTTCGGCGAACCGCGTGGCCGTGGGGAACCGGTCTGCGGGCGATTTGGCGAGGGCGCGCTCAATCGCGTGGTCAACCGCTGGTGGGATGCCTGAGCGCATGGCCGTGACCCGTGGCGGCGGTGCGGCGAGGTGCTGGTGCACGATGCTTTGGGCGGTCGGGCCGGTATACGGCGGCTCCCCTGCCAGCATCTCATAGAGCACACACCCGAGACTGTAGATATCGCTGCGGCCGTCGAGTTGCCGGCCTCCCGCCGCCTGCTCCGGGCTCATGTAGGCCGGCGTGCCGACCGCGACCCCCGTTTCGGTCAGGCGCGCGCCGCCGGCGGTCGTAATCGCCCGGGCGATCCCGAAGTCGCTCACCACGGCGTGCCCAGACTCGAGGAGGATGTTCTCCGGCTTAATGTCACGGTGCACGACGTGCTGGTGGTGCGCGTAGGCGAGCGCGCTCGCAACGCTGCGAGCGATCTCGACCGCGTCCGCAACTGGGAGCGGTCCCTCGCGGTTCAAGCGATCGCGCAGGCTCTTGCCGGCAACGTAAGGCATCACGTAATACAGCAAGCCTGCCGTTTCGCCCGAATCGTAGAGGGGAAGGATGTGCGGGTGGGCGAGACCGGCCGCGATCTCAATCTCACGGAGGAAGCGCTCGGGGCCGAGAGCGGCCGCGAATTCGGGCTTCAGGAGCTTGATCGCCACCTTGCGGTGGTGCTTCAGGTCCTCCGCGAGGTATACGGTGGCCATGCCGCCGCTGCCCAGCTCACGCTGGATGGTATAGCGGTCGGCCAGCGCGGTCTTCAACCACTCGATGGGATTCTGCACGGGACCTAATATGGCGGCTTCCGAGCCCGCCGGAGCCAACGCGGCAGACGGAGCGGCCCACGTCCCTGGCCAAACCGAGCTATGGGGTGGTCCGTCCTGTCAGCTTGGTGACACGTTGGCCGGCTAGCTTTGAGGTCACGCCCCCCATGTCCGCCCGCCTGTCCGTTCCGTTCCTGGCCCTCGGTCTCTGGGCCATCGCGCTCGCGGGACAGCTCCGCTTCGCCGAACGCGGGAACCGCGAGCCCGGCGAGCCCGGCGAGCCCGGGGCGAGCGTGTGAAGCCTGTCGATCGCTCCGGCGGATCCGTCGTGTGGGCGGCCCTCACGGTTGTCGTGTGGAGTAGCGCGGTCGCGCAAACGATCGGGCGGCCTGAATCGGGGCAGGCGTCCCTGCAGTTGGCGCAGGGCGTCATCGTCCAGCTCAACCCATCACCGACGCTCTACCTCCCGGACCCCGCCAGCGGCATCGATGCCGTGGCGGTCGAGACCGGCCAGGTGCGCTGGCATGATACCATGGCGACTGTGCCGTTGGTGGCGCGCGGCGCCCGTCTGCTGGCGTTGGCCAGCCGTTTCCCGGGACGCAACGACGCCAAGTTCGTGTTCCTGGACACGGAGTCCGGGCGCATCGTCGCCGAGCTCCCGACGCTCGAGATCCCACATTGGGGCCCGTTGACGTATCTGGGTGGGCAAGGAAGCGAAGCCTGGTTTGCCCTCGAGGGCCGTTCCAAGGGCGGTCGTGATTTCCTGATATGGCGTTACCGCACGCAGCGGCGTGTCCAAGGGGCCACGCCGCCTAAGCTCGCGAGACCACTCACGGAGGGCGAGCCTGAAGACAGCGGAGTGGTGGAAGTCGATCTGGCAGCTGCAACGATGCACCCCACGCGCGAGACCTTCGTCGACCGGACGGTCCCAACCAAGCGAGACCGCGCGGGTGGGTCTGAGTGGGGACCATTTGAGATCGACGGGGTCCGGGTGACGCTGGTGCGAGCCGTGGGTCGAACGGCGACCATGCTGCTCCTCCGTCGCCGGCGCGGCGGGAAAGCGCTGTCGGACGTCGTTGTCTCGAAACGGCGCGCGAACGACTGTAGCCTCTCTGCATCCCTCGACTGGCATGACGTGCTGAGCGGGTGCCAGATTGCGGGAGCCCAGAACCCGTTCATGTACGCGCTCACGGTGTACGCCGCCGCGAGCGGGCAACGGATCGGTCATATCGTCCTCGACACCTGGCCGTCGTCGTTTGTCGTATGGAACAAGAAACTCGTGTATTTCTTCCCCTGGCATGTCGGGATGGTGGACTTAGGGTCAGGGGAACGGGCATTTGACCGTCCCACCCGAGATATCGCGGTTTACGAGCTGCCCCCGCCGTGAAGGGCGTCGCTAGCCCACGCCGCGACACAACGGACGCGCCGGTGGTGTAGCCGACGCGGGTGTCCGGCCTGTCAGCTTGGTGACAGGTTGGGCGTCTAGTTTTGAGGTCACGCCTACCATGTCCGCCCGCCTGTCGCTTCCGTTCCTGGCCCTCGGTCTCTGGGCCGTCGCGCTCGCGGGAGTGCTCGGCGCCCAAGCGCCCATCACGCGGGCCGCCGCGATCACCGCCGCCCTCGAGCGAGGGCCCCGCGCTGCCTTCGCCCGCACCGACACCGCGGCCGCGGCCGGCGTGCTGCACGGCGCCCGGCTCTATCCCAACCCGTCGGTAGCGGCGAGTTATACGAAGGATGTGCCGCATTATCATGTGCTCGGCAGCATTCCCCTCGACTTGCCGTGGCTGCGCGCGGCGCGGATCGGGGCCGCGCGCTGGGCCCGCGACGCGGCGCGCTACGGTTTTAGGTTCGAGCGCGCGGCGATCGTGTTCGAGGCGGACACCGTCTACACCCGCGCGCTCGCCGCGCTCGCCCACGCGCGGCTCTCGCGCCGCAATGCGCGCGATGCCGATAGCCTGCTCCACATGGCCGAGCTGCGCCGGGACGTCGGCGACGTGAGCGAGCTCGATGTGCGGCTCGCCGCGGTGAATGCAGGACAGCTCGAGAATACGGCGGCGGGCGACTCGCTCAGCGCCGTAGAGGCCCTGCTCGAGCTCCAGCTCGTGATGGGCGATCCGGCCGAGGAGCCGACGCTCACGCTCGCCGACTCGCTCCTCCCTCCGCCGGACTCGGTGTCGGTTCCCGCCGGCCAGCCGCTCCGGGTGGCGGCGGCGAGTGCGAGTCTCGCGTCGCAGGAGGACGCCCTGCGGCTCGCCCACCGCAACCTGTTCGCGGCGCCGAGCCTGCAGCTCGGGTTCGATCAAGGCGATCCGAGCGGGCCGCCGGGCCTGTTGCCGACCGTCGGCGTGTCCTTCCCATTGCCACTCTTCAACCGCAACGGTGGCGAAGTCGCCCAAGCGCGCGCCGCGCGGGATCGCGCCCAGGCGAACCTCGCGCTGGTCACGCGCGCGGCCGAGGCGGACGTGGCGCGGGCGCGGCGCGAGCTCCTGGCGGCACGCGCGCGCCTGACGCGTGACCGCGGCCTCCTGGCGAGCGCCGACCGTGTGGCCGC
>WNFC01002027.1_pt1 | contig 31070 bp, 29 predicted proteins | sample 5400541 | NCBI WGS metagenome assembly WNFC01 (sample SAMN13153342, study PRJNA577476) | soil metagenome | isolation source: 120 cm saprolite under Douglas fir tree site 2 hole 2 replicate 1 | place: USA:California | collected 2015-04-18
AGCTGCTGCTCGCCCAAATCGGCGAAATGGGCATCGACCTTGCCGCGAACTTGCTCGTGGGCCGAAGCTGAAATGCAGGTCGAACTCGGCTCGGTCTTCTGTGAAGTCGCCAGATCGCCTTGGTAATTCCCCTTACGGCGGCTGAGCGGACGTATCGCAACCGCGCCGCGACAGCCGACTTTGACCCGCAGCGAACTTACCATAGTGCAACGATAACCAAGGAGTGATGCTTCGGCCGCCACCTGGTGATACGTTTCCGTCAAACGCAATCAGGGGCGTGAGCATGGAGAAATACGGAGCCGGGTCGATTGTCGTATCCGACTATGATCCCAACTGGCCGATCTTGTTCGAGGAAGAAAGCACGAGGATCAAGAAAGCTCTAGGCTCGTTCGCTTTGGCCATCGAGCACATGGGCAGCACGGCGGTTCCAGGCCTGCCATCGAAGCCCATCATCGACCTGCTAGTTGGCGTACCTAGCCTAGAGGAGGCAAAAGAACGATGCATCGAGCCGATCAGGGCGCTTGGCTACAATTACGTGCCGGAGTACGTGTGGTGGCTCCCTGGCGAGTTGTTCTTCCGAAAGGGGCCTCCGGGCCCGTGGACCCATCATGTGCATTTGATGGAGCCGTCTTATCCTCGGTGGGAGGCATTGCTGGGATTCCGCGATTATCTCCGCGCACATTCCGAGGCAGCCCAAGCTTACGCTAACATTAAGCGGGCCCTCGCCGCCTCGTCGGTAGACGACATAGAGGCTTATCGAACCGGCAAACATATCTTCGTCGAAGAGACAACTGCCAAGGCGCGTGCCTGGCGGGCGCACGCAGGACGATCAACGACGGCTCCCGATTAGGATGGGCCTCAACTTCTGCATTTGGCACAACTCGGACCTGCCACGGGAGTCCGCCATTTGCCGGTCTTGGGGGCAAAGCGGACCTCAGCAAATTGCCGAACAATCGCTATTTCGCGGCCCGGTTCGGCCGCGAGCCGACCTCTTCGATCGGAGCTGCTTCTCCCGACTCACTTCACCGGCCGGCAGGTGTAGGCATCGCCCTCGAACGCGCTCATGCGCGGGGCCTGGTTGTAGAACGAGCCGGCGTCTGGCGTGTCGGGAGCGGGATCGGCGGTGTCGAGCAGGAAGATCGGGTCCTTTTCGAGATTGCCGCGAATCCAGCACGAGCCTTCGCGGCGCACGATGGTGGCGAAATATTTGCCCGCCTTGAGGCGGTCGACCTGCTCGCGGTCGAGCCAAATGCGAAAAACGCCGCGCGCGGGGTCCTCGACCGCGGTTTCGCCCGACCACTGCAGCGGCACCAGGCTCATCAAGGTCCGGCCGCCGGGCTCGGTCGCCCCGAGCTTGACCCGGAGCGCGCCGGAATAGTGCGAGGAGCAATCGAGCAGCGGCTGCTCGTGCGAAACGTCGGCCCAGACCTCGGGATAGAGCTTGCGCTGCTGCTCGCATTCGTCCGGCCTGACCGCGTGCGCGCCCGGCAAGGTCCCGAGCAGCACGGCGAGCGAGCCGATCGCGGCAATGGCCGCGGATTTCATGCGAGAGTTCATGGCGATGTCCCTTCAGCTCCCCGGCGGCCCGGTTCCGGCGATCAACACGCCGAACGGGCGGCTTCAACCATAGAGTGCATAAATACTAGACGCATACATAAGCTGTATTTTGACGAATTGAATGGCCTTAAGTGTCTGCACTTCCTCTCGATCTTCTCCGATTACCACCAAAAAAACGCCGGTTTTGCGCCACTTCCCGTCAATTCAGCCCGCCCGCCACCGCCAGCGTCTCGCCGGTGACGTAGGCGGCGCCGGCGGCGAGGAACAGCATCGCCTCGGCGATGTCGGCGGGCGTCGCCATCCGGCCCAGCAGGGTCTGGTCGACGATCCCCTGCTTGCGCTCGGCCGGCCAGCTCTTCGTCCACGGCGAATCGACGAGACCGGGCGCGACCGCATTGACCCGGACTTCGGGCGCGAGCGCGCGCGCGAGATTCTTGGTGAGATTGACGAGCCCGGCCTTGCTCGCCCCATACGCGATGCTGGAGCCGCGCACGCCCAGCCCGGCGACCGAGGCGGTGTTGACGATGGCGCCGCGGCTGGCTTTCAGCGCGCTCGCGGCGGCGTGCGCGCAGCGGAACGGGCCGACGAGATTGGTCATCAGGATTTTCTGCCAAAAGCTCTCGGTCATGGCGTCGAGGTCGGCGAACTCGATCGGCTCGGTCGTCGCCGGCGTGCCCGCATTGTTGATCAGAACATCGAGCCGGCCGAGTTGCTCGATCGCGTTCTTCACCATGCGCTCGGCTTCGCCCGGCACGGAGACGTTGCCGGGCGCGGAGACGACGTTACGGCCCGCGCCGACGAGCCGCTCGATCTCGGCGGGCCCGCGGGAATCCTCGGCGAGGTGATTCATCGCCACCACGGCTCCGCATTGCGCGAACAGCTCGACTGCGGCGAGGCCAATGCCCGAGGCGCCGCCGGTGACGAGAACGGTGCGGCCTTTGAGGTCGGCGGTGATCATGCGGGTTCCCCAAGTTTGATTTTCATCTGTTCCCATCCTGGATCGCGATGAATATACCTCCAAACCAAAAGACGCGCTTCGGTGCGCTCAACGCAACCCGGGAACACCTGGGTTTGGCTGGGAGAGGGTTTGGAGCTTGCCGACCGGTTGCAATTCCAAATCACACACGGCGCCGGCAGTCACCCCTCCAGATCCAGCGCCTCGAGAATGGCAGTGACCATCGGCCGCATGTGGAAATTCTCGGGCATGATGCTCACGCGCGCGCCGGCCTGCTCGATCGCGCGGCCGACCACCGGCCCGACCGCCGCAATTGTGGTGCGCCGCAGGCCCTCGCGCAGCCGCGCTTCCCGCCTGTTCTTGCCGGCGACTTCTTCGAGCCGGCGCACCTGCGGCGAGCTCGTGAACGTGATGAGATCGACCCGGCCCTCCGCCATCTCGTCGATGATTTCGACGACGCGCGCATCCTCGGTTTGCGAGCCGTAGACGTAGCAAAGCACCGGATCCGCCTTGGCGCCCTTCTGCTCGAGGAAGTCCAGCAACGCGGAGGTCTGCAGGTCGGGATAAAGCTGGACGGCGATGCGCCGCCCGGAAAGGTCCTGGCCCTGCAATGCCGCGACGATGCCCTCGCTGGTCGGCGGCTCGGCGGCGAGATCGGCGTCGAGCCCAAGCTCGCGCAATCGCCGCACCGGCTTGGGACCGCGGGTGATCTTTCTCACCTTGCCGAGCACCGCCCGGAATGCGTCCTCCATGCCGGCGCGGCGCGCGAAGCCGACGAGACGCTGCAAGCCCTCGCCGGTCATCAGGATGAGATCCTCGGGCGGATGTTCGGTGAACCGCCGCAGCCATGCCACGACCGGAGCCTGGTCGGGCGTGTCGTGGATCGACACCAAAGGACAGCGGATCGCGGTCGCGCCCTGGCGCTCCAGCATCTGCGCCAGCACGTCGAGCTCGCGCGTCTCCGGCACTACGATGCGCCGCCCGGCCAGGAGGCCGCTCATGCATGCGATCCCGTCAGATTCGGTAAGGCAATTGTAGGCGCGATCCGGGCGGCATGCACGCTACTCCTCCCTCCCCTTCAGGGGAGGCTCGGCAGCGCGCAATCGCGAGCTGCCGGGGTGGGGTAGCGCCTGATCGCCCCACCCCGACGCTCACTTACGTTCGCGTCGACCTTCCCTCCGGGGAGGGATCAATACACGTCGCGCTGATAACGGCCGGCGCGGGCGAACTCGGCAAGCTGCGACCTGGCTGCGCTCAGGCCGATGCCGCCCTGCTTGGCGATGACGTGCGCGAGCGCGAGGTCGACGTCCCGCGCCATGCGGGTGGCGTCGCCGCAGACATAGAGGTGCGCGCCATCCTTGATCCACGCATAGAGCTCCGCGGCCCGTTCGCGCATGCGATGCTGCACGTAGATTTTTTCGGTTTGATCGCGGGAGAAGGCGAGATCGAGTCTGGTGAGCAATCCGTCCGTGCGAAAGGCTTCCAGCTCCTGCTCGTACAGGAAATCCAGCTCGCGGCGCTGATCGCCGAAGAACAGCCAATTCTTGCCGTTGGCGCCGGTTGCGCGGCGATCCTCCAGAAACGCGCGGAACGGGGCAATGCCGGTACCCGGGCCGATCATCACAATCGGGACACTGGGGTCGGCCGGCAGATCGAAGCCATGTGCGGGCTTGACGAACACTGAAATCGCCGCGCCCCTTTGCGCGCGTTCGGCGAGAAAGCTCGAGGCCACCCCCTTGCGTAGCCGACCGCGCATCGCATAGCGAACGGCGGCCACGGTGAGATGCACCTCGCCCGGATGCACCTTGGGCGAGGAAGCAATCGAATAGAGCCGCGGCTCCAATCGTCCGAGCGCCAGGATCAGCTCCTCGATGGGCGGCTGCGCGGACGGAAAGGCGAGCAAGAGATCGAGCAGATCGGCGTTGGCGGGCTCGGCGCCGGGATAGCCTTCGGCGAGCGCCTGCAGGCGGTCGGCTTCGCCCGGATCGCGCGCGCGGGAAGCGAGCACTTCGATGGCCCGGTCGGAAGGCCGGCCGATATCGCAGGCCTCGAGCAGCGCCTCGCGCAACGGCCGCCGGGTGCCGTCGGGACAATCGACCTCGCAAGCAGCCGGAACCGCCAGACGCTCGATGATCGCCGCAACGATCTCCGGCTCGTTGGCCACATGGACGCCAAGCGCGTCCCCGACCTTGTAGCCGAGCGACAAATCCTGATGCCGGAACACGACATGGCGGGTATCTTTTTCGGAACCCTCGCGATTGAGGCGGAGCGCGCCATCGAACCGCGCCGGCAGCGGCGCCGACGGAGCGAGCGGCGCCGACGCAGCTTGGATTTTTGGCGGGCTCATGACTCCCGCGGCGGCGGCAGGCGGCGCCGCGACGAGCTCCTTGAGCATGCGGGCGGTTTCCTTGCCGCCCGGTACGCAGCGGGTGAGGCTCTTCTCCTCGCCCCGCGCGATCGCCTCGGCATACGTCTGGCAGAGATAATTGCACTGCCCGCAGTCGAGCTGGCCCATTGCGGCCATCATCCGCCGCTCCAGCGGGCGGCCGTCCGCGAGTTTCATGCGCTCGTCGAGCGGCAGCGCCGGATCGTGCCAGGCAAATTCCTCGGGCGCCGGGTTGGCGGCTTGCGGAACGGACAGCGTCGGCGCCTCCACGATCGGCGTTCCCGCGTCCGCCCGCAGTGCCTGATCGGCGCCGACCAGGCCGGCCAGCAAGCCGTTGAGCCAGGCACGCTGCGCCGGCGAGAACGGCGAGTTGTCGGGAACGATCGGCGCGATATAGCTCATGGAATCATCCTGCGCATTTCACGCGCATTCCTCTCATGCGGCGGCATCGATCAGCCGAGTGAGCTCCTCGACGCTGTGGCGCTGCGAAAACGCGCGGAAACTGTCTTCGCTGCCGCGGCGATGCGCGAGATAGGCGCGCAGCACGCGCTCGAGCCGCGCCGCCAGATCCGGAAACGGAATGGCACGCAACAGCGGCCGGCCGAGCCGCTGCTCGGCGCCGGCGCCCCCGCCGATGAAGACATCGTAGCCCTCGACCATGTCGTCACCGGCTTCCACTTTGGTGCCGAGCAGACCGATGTCGGCGACATAGTGCTGGGCGCAGGAATTGGGGCAGCCGGTGAGATGCACGTTGAGCGGCTGATCGAGCGCTACCGAAGCCTCGAGCTGTTCGGCGAGCTCAAGCGCCTGGCCCTTGGTGTTGGTCAGCGCGAACTTGCAGCCGGTGTTGCCGGTGCAGGCGACAAGCCCGCTGCGGATCGGGCCGGCGCGCAAGTCGAGTCCGAGCGCCTTCACGCCGGCTTCGGCCGCGGCGATCTCCGATTCGGGAACATCGGAGATCAGCAGATTTTGCCAAACCGTCAGCCGCAGCGTGCCGCTGCCGCGCTGCTCGGCAATTTCGGCCAGGGCGCGCATCTGCTCGGCCGTCAATCGGCCCACCGGGACGGCGACGCCGAGATAGAACAGCCCGGCTTGGCGCTGCGGATGCACGCCGAGATGCGCGCCTTTGACGGGCGGCTTGCGCGGCACGCAGCGTTCCAGCGGAAACCGCTGCGGCTTGAACGAAAGATGTTTTTCCGCCTCGGCGAGGAAACCGTCCAGCCCCAGGCGTTCCAGCACATATTTGAGCCGCGCCTTCTTGCGGTCGGTGCGATCGCCGTGATCGATGAAGCCCCGCACCAGGGCGAGCGCTACCGGCGTGCATTCCTGCGGTCGGATCAGCAGCCCGGTGTCGCGCGCGAAATCGCCGTGCCCGGTGATGCCGCCGAGCAGGACCCGGAAATAGACGCCGGGCGCGACGGCCTCGCCCTCGCCGACCGCGACCGCCGCAAAGCCGATGTCGTTGGTGTCCTCGAGCACCGAAACCGAGCCGCCGCCGTCGAACCCCATGTTGAACTTGCGCGGCAGGCCGTATAGCTCGCGATGCTGCAAGATGGTGTAGTGGAGCTCGCGGCACAGCGGCCGGGTGTCGATAAGCTCGTCGGGGTCGATGCCGGCGGTCGGGCTCCCGGTGATGTTGCGCAAATTGTCGGCCCCGGCGCCGCGCGTCGTGAGCCCGAGGCCCTGGATCTCGGTCACCACGTCGAGGATCGACTTCGGACCGATCTCGCGCAGCTGCAGATTGGCCCGCGTGGTTACGTCGGCATAACCGCCCGCATGTCGCTCCGCGACATCGGCGATGCCGCGCAGCTGATGGGCGTTGAGGATGCCGTTCGGGATCCGCAGCCGGCACATGAACGCGTCCTGCGCCGGCGCTACGTAGAACAATCCGTGGAACTTGTGCAGGAATACGTCGGTGCCCTTGGGGAAGCGGCCGGCTTCGGCGTTGGCGCGCATCTCGTCCCACATGTCGAGCGGGTTCTTGGCGCGCTTGGCTATTTCCTCGGCGGTGAGCTTCTTGCCGGCGGCGAGGAAGCGATCCTGCGCGGCGCGGTGGATGGCTTCGGGACCCGAGGGAACCGGCTCGGCGGGCGCCATCGCCGCCGCGCCGTTGGCGCCGGGAACGGTCGGAGGAGAACCCGTCCCGGCGCCTCGGCGCGTCAGCAGCCCGGCGAAGAAGCCTTCGAGATAGCGTTTCTGCTCCTCGGTGAAGTCAGGGCCCATCATCTCCACCGGCGCTTCATTCGGCCGGCGCCATGCTGGGCACCGCTTTCGGGGCGGGCTCGCGGGAAGCCGCCCAATAGCCGAGCCCCATGATGCCTGCTCCACTGACGATGTTACCGAGCGACACCCAGACCAGATTGTGCAGCATCCCGATCCAGGTGACGTTGTCGGGATGGTTGCCCAAGAGCGCGATCGACAACAACGTCATGTTGGCGACCGAGTGCTCGAACCCGCTGCCGATGAAGGCGAACAGGCACCAGAAGATGGCGATGCATTTCGCCGCGTCGCTGGTCATGCGCGCGCTCATCCAGATGGCGAGGCAGACGAGCCAGTTGCACAGGATTGCGCGGGCGAAGAGCTCGATCGCAGGCGCGTTCATCTTCGCCGCCGCGACCTTCATCAGGAACTGACTGTTGGAATGCAGCATGGCGCCGCCGCCGCCGGCGACGAACAGCACCGCAAGCAGGCCCGCGCCGACGAGATTGCCGACCCAGGTCATGCTCCATGACGAGCCGAGATCGGCGAGGCCGACCCGGCGGCGCAGCACGCCGAGCGACATGAACATGGTGTGACCGGTGAAGAGGTCGGAGCCCGCGAAGATGACCAGCGTGAGCGCGATGCCGAACGAGGCGCCCATGATCAGCCCGCGGTAGGCCGGATCCGCATCGGAGCCGACGCAGAAGATCAGGATGATGCCGAGCCCGACGTAGGCGCCGGCCATCATCGAGCTGATGAAAAATCCCCCCGGCGACCGGCGCAGGTACTCGCCCTTCTTGGCTGCGACCGCGGCGAAATGATCGACGGTTTCCGCGTACATGCTGCTTTCTCCATTGGCTGGGCGCCGGCCTGCCGGCCGGAGCGCGAACCTCCTGGAGTGGATTTTGCAAGACATAGGCCAGTCGGGCCTGCGAACTAAGATGTTGGGCATGTTCCGGAATCGCCGTTGAATAAAAATCGAGCGGAGGCTTTTTTTGCTCAAAATCTCGCCATGTGATTCAATGTTGCGCACTGCAGCAACGAGCCCTTGGCGAATTTCTCACGATTCGGCGATCGTGAACGTCGGCACCGGCGGACCACCCTCGCTGGGGCTGAATTTCAGCCGCACCTCTTGCCCGATCGCCAGCGCGTCGAAGTCGCAATCGACCAGGTTCGTGAGCATGGTCGGACCTTCGGCGAGCGTCACATAAGCGACCACATAGGGCTCGGCCGCCCGCCGCATCACGCTGTACGAGTAAATCGTCCCCCGCCCCGATGCTTCGACCCACTCGGTCTTCTCGCCCCAACAGAACGGGCACGCCTTTCGCGGGTACCAATGCGCCTTGCCGCAGGCGGTACACCGGCGGATCAGGAATCGGCCTTGCGCGGTGGCATCCCAAAACGCCTGCGTTTCCGGGTTCGGTTTGGGAGCGGGGATTTTTCTCATCGCCATGGCCTTCACTCCCGCTCCAGGATCAGGGTGGCGCCGGCGTGCCGGGTCGCGAGCGAGCCGCCGGTCCCGTGCGCCAGCGCCAGATCGCAGTTCTTGACCTGCACGGCCGGATGCGCCTCGCCGCGCAACTGGCGCACCGCCTCGATCACCTTGGTCATGCCGCCGCGATTGGCCGGATGGTTGCTGCACAGGCCGCCGCCGTCGGTGTTGAACGGCAGCTTGCCGACCCCGGAGATCAAATTGCCGTCGGCGACGAACGCGCCGCCGCGGCCTTTCTCGCAGAACCCGAGATCCTCGAGCTGGATCAGCACCGTGATGGTGAAACTGTCGTAGATCGACACGTACTTGACGTCGACCGGCTTGACGCCGGCTTCCGCGAACGCCGCCGGCCCGGACCACGCCGCGGCCGAATAGGTGAGATCGATATCGCCGCCGGCCTGGAGTTTCGGCGCGGTGCCGGCGCCGATCAGCTTGACCCGCGGCCGGTTGAGACTCCGGGCGATCTCCGGCTTGACCACGACGAGCGCGCCGCCGCCGTCGCTGATGACGCAGCAATCGAGCCGGTGCAGCGGATCGGCGACGATCGGCGAGTTGACCACGTCCTCGACGGTGACGACTTCGCGCAGCATGGCATGGGGGTTGTGCTGGGCGTGATGGGAGGCCGCGACCTTGATCCAGGCGAGCTGCTCGCTCGTGGTGCCGAACTCGTACATGTGCCGCATCGCGCACATGGCATAGCCGTTGATGATGGTGAGGCCGAACGGGGATTCCCATTGGGCATCGGGCTGCGCGGGATTGTAGGTGCGCGGCGCCGTGCCGGTCGCCATGCCCTCGCTGCGCGGCCGCCCGGCGAGCGTGATCAGCGCCACGTCGCACTTGCCCGCCGCGATCGCCTGCGCGGCATGCGCCACGTGCAGCAGATACGAGGAGCCGCCGGTGTCGGTGCTGTCCACGTGCCGGACCTTGAGGTTCATATAGTCGAGCATCGACAGCGGCCCTAGCCCCGGCGCGTCGCCGGCGCAGAAATAGCCGTCCACGTCCCGCTTGCTCAATCCCGCGTCCGCGAGCGCGCCGATCGCGACCTCGGCATGGAGCTGCGCCACCGACTTCTCCTCGGCCTTGCGCGTCGGATGCTCAAAAGCGCCGGCGATGTAGCATTTGCCTGTGGTCATGTGATTCTCAATCCGTGGATGAGGTCTCGGCGGGGGAGCAAGGATTGGATCAGAAAATCCGCTGGAGGAACACCAAGTCGAGCCAGCGCTCGAATTTCCATCCGACCTGCCGGAAATGCGCGACCTCTTCGAAGCCGAATTTGGCGTGCAGCTTCAAGCTCGCCGCGTTGGTCGCATCGATGCCGGCCACCATGGCATGAAAGCCGCGGGAGCGCGCGATCTCGATGAGAGGGCCGAGGATCGCGGTGCCGATTCCGCGGCCGCGTTGTTGCGGGGCGACATAGATCGAGTTCTCGACCGTGTAGAGATACGCGGCCCAGGGTCGGAACGGACCGTAGCTGGCGAACCCCGATACGATGCCCGCGTCCAGACCCACCAGCACCGGAAAGTCCTGCGCGCGCTTCGCCTCGAACCATTGCCGCTGCGCGTCGATACCGCGCGGCTCGTAATCATAGGTCGCGGTGGTATGGATCACGGCATCGTTGTAGATCGCCAGGATGGCTTCGAGGTCGGCGGCCTGGGCTTCGCGCACATCGATCATCCAATCGTGCCCCGCGCTCTGTCCATCATCACCGCATATCAGTAGACCCGGAGCATGCTTCTTGGCAAAGAAGCCGGACCAGGATCGCGGGCGGAGGAACCATGAACGCGCATGTGAATCAGCTGGGGCAGCCGATCGGCTTTGCCATGCCGAACTGGGAGCCGCGGCCGCGCCCGCCGCGAGACGCTATCGACGGCCGCTTTTGCCGGCTCGAACTCTTCGATCCGGACCGGCATTGTGCCGAGCTGTTCGATGCCTATGCCGAGGACAAAGAGGGGAGGACCTGGACCTACCTGGCCTATGGCCCGTTCGCGGGCTTCGGAGGATTTCGCGATCTCATGCAGGCGCATTTTTTCGGCCAGGACCTGCTTTGCCATATCATCATCGATCGCACGAGCGGGCGCGCGGCGGGAATGGCGAGCTATATGCGGATCGATCCGGCCATGGGCTCGATCGAAGTCGGATCGATCGCCTATTCGCCGCGGCTGCAAAAGAGCCGCGCGGCGACCGAGACTATGTATCTGATGATGCGCCGCGCCTTCGACGAGCTCGGCTATCGCCGCTACGAATGGAAATGCGACGCGCTCAATGCGCCCTCGCGCCAAGCCGCCGAGCGCCTCGGATTCCGGTTCGAGGGGATTTTTCGTCAAGCGGTGGTCTACAAGGGCCGCAACCGCGACACGGCCTGGTACTCGATCATCGACCGCGAGTGGCCGGCCCTCAAAGCGGCGTTCGAGCGCTGGCTCGACCCGCGAAATTTCGATGGCGAGGGACGCCAACGGGAGAGCCTGTCGGCGCTGACGCGGGCTGCCGGTGGCGCCAGCCGCGAGCGGCGTTGATCGGGCGATCGGCCGATCGACCGCCTTCTCGACCGGCAATGCAATATCGTCCATCATGCGGAATGAGTTTCCGGGTGCCGGCTAGTCTGTCATTGTCGTCGCTCATCGCCTTGCCTCGATGCGAATTGGCTGGAAGGAATCCGGTATGAAGATCGATGGACGCTGCCACTGCGGGTACATCACCTATGCGGCCGAGGTTGACCCCGAGAAGGTTGTGATCTGCCACTGCGCGGATTGCCAAATCCTGTCGGGTTCCGCATTTCGCACGGTCGCCCTCACCCGCGAAGATACCTTCAAGCTTCTCTCGGGCGAACTGAAGATCTACGTCAAGACAGGCGAAAGCGGGACCAAACGGCAACAATCCTTCTGCCCCGAATGCGGAACGCCGATCTATTCCGGTACTGTGGGAGACGGGCCGAAAGTTCATGGGATCCGTGTGGGCACTGCTCGGCAACGTGACGAGCTGGTGCCGAAAGTGCAGTTCTGGTGTCGCTCATCGCAACGCTGGCTTGCTGATCTTGGCGCTGTTACCAAGATGGAAAAACAACACCCTTTTGACCGGAGAGGAGGGGTAGCTTGAGGGCAGCTCCCTGTGCAGAGCCGTGGAAGGGTTTAGCAAAGTTCGCCGATTTATCGTGAAAGCGGAACTGTCAATGGACCGCGCTCGGTCAACGAGGCGAACATCCAGCCCGAGTGACGGTTTTCTCCCCACACCAGCACGCGAAAGGACTTGATTTCTGACGCCACGAAATCGGCGAACGCCCGCACCCGCGGGGTCTGCTGCATGCCGCGGTGCATGCGCAGGCCGTAAGGCGTCACCAGATCGATATTGTGCCTCAGTTCGTCCCATGCGAACATCCTCACGTTATGCAACCTTGCGAGCTCAACTTGCAATCTTGCGACTGCCAGGGTGCGGCTGAGCAGCACAATCTCCGGCGAACGATGTGGAGGCATTGCTACGACAGATCATCTCGGTCCCCACCCGCCTGGCCCGCCGGGTCGCGAGACGAAATACGATTGCCCGGCGTTTTTTCCTCGAGAGCTGCTTGGGCGCAATGACCGGCGCAATCGCCGCGCAGAGCTCGCCCGTCCTCGCTCAGACCGTTGCTGCTAGTTCAGTGAACTTCTTTCCGGGATTCCGACGCCAGACGGTCCAGACCAGCGGCACGACGATCAATGTGCTCGTCGGCGGCGACGGTCCACCGGTCTTGCTCCTGCACGGCTACCCGCAAACGCATGTGGAGTGGCGCAAGATCGCTCCCGAGCTCGCGAAGAACCATGCGCTCGTCATTCCTGATCTCCGCGGTTACGGCGACAGCGGCAAGCCGCCAGATGGAGATAATCACATCAACTATTCAAAGCGCGCCATGGCTTTGGACCAAGTCGAAGTAATGGAGAAGCTTGGGTTTAGACAGTTCGCCATGGTCAGTCACGATCGAGGGGCGCGCGTAGGCCATCGTTTGGCGCTCGATTATCCGGATAGACTCACCAAACTCGTCATGATGGACATCTGCCCCACGCACTACATGTACAAGACGGTCGACCGACAGTTCGCCTCCGCCTACTTTCATTGGTTCTTCCTCATCCTGCCTGCCCCCTTTCCGGAGACGCTCATCGGAAACAATGTCGATGCGGTACTCAAGCTGTTCATGGGGCGGGTCATGCCCAAATCCATCGAGCCGGATGCTTACGCAGAGTATCGTCGGTGTTTCAGCGATGCGGCCACCATTCACGCCTCATGCGAAGATTATCGAGCAGCCGCATCAATAGATCTCGTCCACGACGAATCCGACATGGATCGAAAAATCTCGCGCCCGGTGTTGGTGCTCTGGGGCGCCAATGGCTTGGTCGGCCAAAAATATGACGTCCTCGCGATCTGGCGGGATCGAGCGACGCAAGTGTCGGGCAAAGGCTTGTCATCCGGCCACTGGCTTGCGGAAGAGGCGCCGGATGAGACTTTGACGGAAATAAAGCGATTCCTTGCCGCATGACAGCTTGCCGGATTGCACCCGCTGGCGTGCGCGACGAAGGGCTGGGCCGGGGGTGGGAAGCGCGAGTCCATCATGCTGCACCCAAACCGATTGCGCGCGGACCCCCAACGTTCGGCGTAACTGATGCCGGCGGTCACTTGCCGCGAAACGCCGGCTGGCGCTTTTCCACGAAGGCCGCGACACCCTCGAGATGATCCTGGGTCGCCGCAGCGGCGGCGAAACTTTCCGCCTCGCGGTGCGAGTGCTCGTCCCAGGAATGGTCGAGCGAGGAGCGGATCAGGCGCTTGGCGAGGCCGAGCGCGACGGTGGGGCCGTCCGCGAGCCTTCTCGCGAGCTTCGCCGTCTCCTCGTCCAGGCCCGCCCGCGGCACCACCCAGTTCACGATGCCGAGCTCGAGCGCCCGCTTCGCATGGAAGCGCTCGCCGAGCAAAGCGAGCTCGAGTGCCCGCCGCTCCCCGACCACGCGCGGCAGGAAATAGGTGGCGCCGCCGTCGGCCGAGAGCCCGATGTGCCGATAGGCCAGGGTAAAAATCGCATCCTCGCTCGCGATCGCAAGATCGGCCGCAAGCACCAGGCTCAGACCGAATCCGGCGGCGGCTCCCCTGACCGAGACGAGAACCGGCTTCGGCATGCGGCGGAGTTGATAAATCAGTTGATGCGCCGCCACCACCTGCATCTCGCGCCGGCGCAAATAATTGTCGCGATCCTCGGTCAAGGATTTGTGGAAGCTCTTGACGTCGCCGCCGGCCATGAAATTGTCGCCCGCCCCGCGGATCAATACGCAGCGAATATCGTCGTCGCGCTCCGCCCGCGCCGTCGCATCGATCAACCCCTCCATCATCTGCGGGGTCAACGCATTGAGCGCAGCGGGCCGGTTGAGCGTGATGGTGGCGATCCCCTGGGCAGTTTCGCTGAGCACCTGCTGGTCCGACATCGGCCTTCTCCCTGAAATTTCGCGCGTGCGCGGCGGCGGCCGACACTCTATCGCGTTGGGCCCCACGCGGCCCGGCAGAACACGAGATTTTTCCCAGGGCACGCATTTGCAAAACAAAATTCGTGCTCTTCGGGAACAGGAAGCTGCTTTTTTTCTTTTTGTTACGCCAGTATTGCAAATTGGGGAAAGAATATTCCATGTACGCGGCCGGGCGCCGCACCGGCGGGACTTTGCTCGACACGGCCGACCGCAAGGTGATTTCGATGACTCGAATCGAGACGGATCCCGGTGGGCGTGCCATCTCCTCCTGGCGCGAGCTGTGGCGCAAGGAGGACTATTGGGCCATCTGGCTCGGTCTGGGCATCGTGCTCGTCGCCTACGCGCTGTTCGCTTCGGGGTCGAGCATCAAATGGCTCGCGGTCACGCCGGCGAAATGGTCGACGCTTTCGCAACTCGGCGCACATTTTGCCGATAACGCGCAACGTTATATCGCGCAATTCATCGTCTGGCTGGCGATCTTCAGCGTCGCGCTCACCGCGCTCGGACACAAGGCCAGGGATTTCATCCCCGCATTCGCGTTCCTGTACTTGTTCTCGGTCGCCATTTTCGCGCTCGGCCAGTGGGATCAGGCGAGCCGATACAATCTCGAGCCGCCGTTGGTCGCGCTCGTGCTCGGGCTCGTGATCTCCAACTTGATCGGGCTGCCGCGCTTTTTCGATGCCGGATTCCGCGTCGAGTTCTACATCAAGACCGGCATCGTGCTGCTCGGCGCGACGCTGCCGCTCACCCTGATGGTGTGGGCGGGGCCGGTTGCGATCCTGCAGGCCGCGATCGTATCGATCGTCACGTTCAGCGTCATCTATTGGGCCAGCGTGCGCCTGGGTCTCGATCGCAGGCTCGCCGCCACCTTGGGCGCGGGCGGCGCGGTATGCGGGGTTTCAGCGGCAATCGCCGTCGCCGGCGCGGTCGGCGCCAAACGCGAGCATGCGCCCATCGCCATCACGATCGTGGTGCTGTGGGCAATCGTCATGATCTTCGCCCTGCCGCTCGCGTCGCGGGCGCTGCAGCTCCACGCCGGCATCGCCGGCGCATGGATCGGCACCTCGGAATTCGCCGATGCGGCCGGGTTTGCCGCCGCGGAGGCGTATGGCAACTTGGCGGGCCACGAAGGCATCGCCGGCACCGCCGATCAGACGATCTGGGCCTTCACGCTGATGAAAGTGGTAGGCCGCGACGTCTGGATCGGCGTGTGGGCCTTCGTGCTCGCGATCATCGCCACCACCCGGTGGGAAACCATCGCCGGCCGCAGGGCCGATCCGGCCGAAATCTGGCGGCGGTTTCCGAAGTTCGTGATTGGGTTCCTGATCGCGTCGGTCATCGTCACCTTGGCTACGAGCGGATACAGCCTTGCCGATTTCAACAAGATCGTGAATCCGGCGCTGGTCGGGCCAATCAAGGATCTGCGGACCTGGGCTTTCATCTTCTGCTTCTTCAGCATCGGCCTGACCGCGCGCGTCAAAGACTTGGCGCAGGCCGGGACCAAGCCGTTCCTGGCGTTCAGCTCCGGCGTCGTGGTCAACGTCGTGCTCGGCTTCGTGCTGTCCGCGATCGTGTTCGCTTCGCATTGGGAGAATCTGACGCGGTGAGGCTCCCCGCTCGTTTCTACCTCCCCTTCAGGGGAGATCGCCGGACGAAGCCCGGCGGGTGGGGCAACCACCCCACCCCGGCTCGTCCTGCGGGCTCGCCGACCCTCCCGGCTGCGGGGAGGGAGAAGCGATGCGCATCCTGCGTGCATTTCCGCAACGAACCCGAATATCTCGAAGCGGCATTCGCGGGGATGACGAGCCTGAGCTCCGCCTATGGATCGGCGCGGGCCGAGGACGGACTTTGCCTGCTGCACGACCGCTATCTCGGCGCCCATTGCTCGTGCGCGGATTTTGCCGCGCGGACGGCTCCTGACAATTAACGGCGGCGGCGTTATCGGCCCGAAAAATTCGGCAGCCGGCGCTCCGCCATCGCCTTGACGCCTTCCTTGAAATCGGCGGTCCGGCGCTGCCATTCCTGCTCGACGAGCTCGCGTTCGGTCGCGGCCTCGACCGCCTCCGCCAAACCGCGGCGCAGCGTCTCGCGCGTCGACATCACCGCGAGCGGACCGGACTGGGCGATCTCGGCCGCGAGCTCGTGGGCGGCGGTGCGAACCTCGCTCTGCCCAACCAGGAGATCCGCCAGGCCGATCTTCACCGCCTCATCGCCGGGAATGCGCCGGCCGGTGTAGAACAGCAGCGCGGCGCGCTGCGGCCCGATCACTCGCGGCAGCGTCACGGTCAATCCGAAGCCCGGATGGAAAGCCATGCGGTTGAAATTGGCGGAAAACCGCGCTTCCGGACAAGTGACGCGAAAATCGGCAACCAGCGCCAGGCCGAGCCCGCCCCCGACCGCGGCGCCGTGGACGGCGGCGACGACCGGCTTCTTGTTGCGGAACAGCCGGGTGCCTTCCTTGTAGAGATGCTTGGCCTCGCCGTTCCCGACATCGCTCGCGGCTGCGGTATCGAGACGCTTGGAGAAATCCGCGCCGGCGCAGAACGCCTTGCCCTCCGCCGCAAGCACGATGGTGCGGCACTGCGGATCGGCGTCGAGCGCATCGAAGGCCTCGGCGATCGCGCGGATGAGCGCATTGTCGAAATAATTGTGCGGCGGCCTCCGGATCTCGACCGTGGCGACGTGGCCGGAGAGGCTCACGCCGAGGTCTCGAAATTGCGCAGCAACGTTCATGGCAACCTCCCGGTTGGGACGGTCGGCAGCATCGTTTGGCCGCGGATCAAGATCAAGAGCGCTCCGTCGCGGCGCGGCAGGCGTACCAACGGCGTCGAGGATCTCATCATTGTGCTGCCCGATGCGCGGCGCGGGCCGCCGGATCGGCGGGCGGACATCATCGAACTTGACCGGCAGCCCGACGAATTGCTGGGCGAGCCCGGGGGCTTCCTGCAGGATTTCCACCGCGTCGGTCTGCGGTTCCTCGGCGAGCTCGGCCAGCGTGTTGATCGGCGCGCAGGGAACGCCGGCCGCTTCCAGCCGCTCGATCCACTCGGCCCGGCGCCTCGAGCGCATGGCCGCCTCGATCTGCGGCATCAGCTCCTCCTTGTTGGCGAGGCGCAGCGCGTTGGTCTTGAACCGCGGCTCGGCTTCCCACTCGGGATGTCCAATGGCATGCGCGAATTTCATGAACAGGCGGTCGTTCGCGGCCGCGACCATGACCTCGCCGTCGCTCGTCTCGAACGCCTGGAACACGATGATGCGTCCGGATCCGGTGCGATGGCGGGTCGGCAGCGTGCCCGACGCCTTGTAGGCGCCGAAGCCGAGCGTGAGCCAGCCGAGCGCCGTCTCGAAGAGCGAAGTATCCACGACGCAGCCCTCGCCGGTGAGCTGCCGGCGATAGAGCGCGGCGACGCAGCCGAGCGCCGCCCACATACCGGTGCCGAGATCGAGCAGCTGCACCCCGATGCGGGTCGGCGGCGCTTCGGGCGCGCCGTTGATGCTGAACATGCCGGCGAACGCCTGCACGATCGGCTCGTACCCGGGCTTCATCTTCATCGGCCCGTTGTTGCCGAACGCCCACAGCGAGCAATAGACGAGCCCGGGGTGCGCGGTACGCAGGCTCGGCGCGTCGAGGCCGAGATCCGCCATGACGCCCGGCCGCATGTTCTGCACCAGCACGTCGCAGCGACCGATGTATTGCTTGAGCCAGGCGATCGCCGCGGGATCACGCAGATCCAGCGCGAAGCCGCGCTTGTCGTAATTCATGGCGTGAAACGCATAGGAGGCATCCGGCGTGAGCAGCGCACCCCAATAGCGCGCGTCATCGCCGCCGTCCGGCCGCTCGAGCTTGACCACGTCGGCACCCAGGTTGGCGAGGATCCGTCCCGCGAACGGGCCCGCCAGATTTTGGGCGATCTCGATCACCTTGATCCCGCTCAACGGCAACATGAAGGGTATCCTTGGTTTCTCTCGGGTCTTCTCCCTCCCCGGAGGGGAGGGTCGGCGAGACGCGACAGCGGCGAGCCGGGGTGGGTGCCCCACCCGATCGCGCCAACCGAAATCGGCCGTTGCCGATTTCGGAATTCATGAGTGCGGCAAGTCGGAAACACAACATCCGACTTGCCGGCGCGATCGACCTCCCCTGGAGGGGAGGTATTCACCGCCGCCCCAGCAGATTGCGGGCGATCACCCAGCGGTGCACTTCCGAGGGACCATCGTAGATCCGCATCAAGCGCACCTTGCTCGCCATCAACTGCAGCGGGATCTCCTTGGCCATGCCCATGGCGCCGAACGTCTGCATCGCCTTGTCGATGATGTCCCAGGCCAGCTCGGTGGCGAACACCTTGATCATCGACACCTCGGAGCGCGCGTCGCGGCCGCGATCGATCTTGCAGGCGGCATCGTAGACCATGAGCCGGCAGGCATGGATTTGCGTGGCCGCGTCGGCGACCCACCATTGGATGGTTTGGCGATCGGCGAGCGGCGCGCCGAACGTCACGCGCTGGCGGGCATGCTCGCAGATCATGTCGACCGCTCGCTGGGCAATGCCGATGCACCAGCACGCCATCTGCACCCGCCGGGTCGAGAGGCGGATCTGCATGGGTGCGAAGCCCTGTCCCTCTGTTCCCAACAGCTTGCCGGCGGGAACGCGGCAGTCCTCGAGCGCGATCTCGTAGGTGACGTGGCCGCCGATCATCGCAATGCGGCGAAGGACGTTGAAGCCCCGCGTCCCCCTGTCGACCAGGAACGCCGACATCCCGCCGCGCGCGCCTTTGGCCTTGTCGGTCACCGCCATCAGGATGGTGAAATCGGCGTCCTGGGCGCGGCTGATCCAGATCTTGCGGCCGTTGATCACCCATTCGTCGCCGTCGCGAACCGCGCGGGTGATCATCGCAGCCGGATCGGCGCCGGCGCCGGGCTCGGAAATGCCGATCGCCGATATCGTCTCGCCGCGCGCGTAGGGCCCGAGATAGGTTTGGCGCTGCTCTTCATTGGCGGCGACCATCAGCATGCGCAAATTGGGCGAGTCCGGCGGAAACGTGTAGGGCGTCACCGTCTTGCCCAGCTCCTCGTGGACCCCGACCATGGCCTCCACCGGCAGGTCCGAGCCGCCGAACTCGCTCGGCGCATCGAGCCCCCACAGTCCGAGCTCACGGGCCTTGGCATCGATGGGCTTGCGCTCCGATTCCGTCAGTCCGGCTCCCTCGCCGCGGCTTTCGCGCTCGAGTACCTTCGGCTCGAGCGGCATGAGCGCGTCGGCGACGAAGCGCGCCACCAGCTCCTTGAGCATCCGATGCTCTTCGCCGAGCTCGAAATCCATGAACCCTCCCTCGGCTGGCGTCCGCCGCAGTTTACGTGGGTTTCGCGCGCAATGGCCAGCGCGAGCCCGAGCGCACCAGGCCGACGGCATGAGAGCTGCCCGACGTCCGCCGGCAGTGCCCGAGGATTGCCGCCCCGCTCCGGCGCGAGGGCGTGCCGCCGGCCCGGCGAGGCGGCGCAACGCGCGCTCCCGGGGCCGCTAACTAAAATTTTAGGCAATAGCCGATCCAATTTCTTAAGGCGCATCATCTAGATTCTCGACGCGAGCCGCGATCGCGATCCCAATGCACTCGGCCGCTCCACGGTGCGCCCGACCCAACTCGTCCGAACGGAACCTGTCGAAGAAAGCCGCGCCATGCCGCTCATCGTGATCCTCGACGATCGCGCCACCAATCGTCAGATCTTCTCGAGGCTTGCCGCTTCGATCGAGGATGGCGCCACGGTACACGCCTTCGCGGATCCGCAAGCCGCGTTGGTGTGGCTCGAGACCAACACCCCCGATCTCGTCGTCACCGATTTCAAGATGCCCAACATGGACGGCGCGGAGTTCACCCGCCGGTTCCGCGCGCAGCCGAACCTTTCCGAAGTGCCCGTCATCGTCATCACCGTCTACGAGGAGCGCGAGTTCCGCCTGCGGGCGCTGGAGGCCGGCGCCACCGATTTCCTGAGCAGCCCGGTCGATCACCACGAGTTCCAGACGCGTGCGCGCAATTTGCTCAAGCTGCGCAAGCAGCAACTGCTGCTCGCCAAGCGCGCCAACAATCTCGAGCAGAAGCTCGAATACAGCGAGCGGTCCCGCGAAGAGGCGCTGCGCGACTCGAGCGAGCGCCTCGCCCAGGTGATCGACACGGTGCCGGCCATGATCAGCGCCGCCGATCGCGGCGGCAAATTCCTGTTCGTGAACGCCTTCCAGACCGCGCTGGCGGGCATCGACCATTCCGCGGCGCTCGGCAAGGACATCGGCATGCTGTTCGGCGCGGAGCACGGATCGCGCAGCCGGGCGCTGGACCGCAAGGTCTTCAGCAACGGCGCGGCGCTGCCGACCTATGAAGAAGACATCGTCGATGCCAACGGCGTCAAACGCGTGTTCCTGACGACGAAATCGCCGCTGCGAGACCGCGCCAACGCGGTCGTCGCGGTGCTGACCAGCTCGATCGACATCACCGACAGAAAGCGCGCCGAGGACCATTTGCTGCACACCGCCCACCACGATGCGCTGACGGGCCTGCCGAATCGCGCCCTGCTCGCGGACCGGCTGCGCCGCGAGATCGCCCGGGCCCGGCGCGGCGACCGCCCGTTCGCGCTGCACCTCGTCGATCTCGACGGCTTCAAGAACATCAACGACGTGCTCGGTCACGTCCTCGGCGACAAGTTCCTCAAGGTGGTGGCACAACGGCTGCAGTCGCTGGCCCGCGAAGGCGACACCGTGGCGCGCCTCGGCGGCGACGAGTTCGCGATCCTGCAGAGTCGTCTCACGCGCAGCGAGGAAGCGGGGGAACTGGCGGCACGCATCGTCGCTGCGGTTTGCGAGCCCTATCAGTTCGCCGGCGAGCGCATCACCACCAATGCCAGCGTGGGAACCACCTTGCATCCGGCGGACGGAGCCGACGCCGAGGCGTTGCTCAAGCACGCCGATCTCGCGATGCACCGCGCCAAGGCCGATGGCGGCAACGTGGTGCGGTTCTACGCCGCCGACATGCACAGCCGCGCGCAGGAGGCGAGACATCTCGATTCCGAGCTGCGGCAGGCGATTCAGGACAGCCAATTCGTGGTGTATTATCAGCCGCAGGTGGACCTGAAGACCGGGCACATCGTCGGAGCGGAGGCGCTGCTGCGCTGGCGGCGGCCGGGGGGCGGCATCGTCGGTCCGGGCGTGTTCCTGGCACGAGCGGAAGAGAATGGGCTGATCGTCCCCATCAACGAATGGGTGCTGCGGCAGGCCTGCCGGGATGCGAAATCATGGCAGCGCGCCGGGTTCCCGCCGCTGCGCGTCGGCGTCAACCTCTCGGCCGTGCAGTTTCGCAAGCAGAGCGTGCCTCTGCTGGTGGCCAAGGCGCTGGCGGAAACCGGGCTCGACCCGCGCCGGCTCGACCTCGAGCTCACGGAAAGCATCGTGATGGCCGACACCGACGCGGTCGCGGCGGACCTGCATCGGCTTCACGAGCTCGGCGTGAGCATCTCGATCGATGATTTCGGCACCGGGTATTCGTCGCTGACCTATGTCAAGAACTTTCCGGTGGACCGGCTGAAGATCGATCAGTGCTTCATCCGGGACCTGGCGACGGATCCGAGCGACGCCGCCATCGTCCGCGATCAGTGCTTCATCCGGGACCTGGCGACGGATCCGAGCGACGCCGCCATCGTCCGTGCCATCGTCAGCCTCGGCCACAGCCTCGAGCTCGACATCGTCGCAGAAGGCGTCGAAACCGCGGATCAGCTGGAGCGGTTGCGCGCCGAGGGTTGCGACGAAGTGCAGGGTTATTATTTCGGCCGGCCGCTGCCCGTGGGCGAGTTCTTGGCGCTTGCATTCGAGGCGCCGCCGCTCGTGCGCAGTGCATGAGCAACCCATGAAAGCCGCGGACGACTGCGGCACCGGCTCGCGCTCGCAAAGCGCGTTCCAGCGCATCCCCGTGCTCGGTTGGATCGCCGCGCGGCTCCGCGACCGCCCGGATTGCGAGCATGAGCTGGCACTTTATCGGCTGGCGGCAGGCGGGCTCGCGGCTTGTTATCTCTTGACCGCCGGCTCGCTCGAGGCGCGCGACGACCACGATTTGCTGCGATCGATCGTCTGGCTGTTCGCTGCCTTCGAACTGGCGTCACTAGGCATCTTCTGTCATCTGCTGTTGCGGCCAGGCGCGAGCGCGGCTCGCCGCCTCGCCGGCATCTTCGTCGATCTCGGCGCATTGTCCTACTGCATGCACATCGGCGGCGAGACCGCGCTACCGCTCTATCCGTTGTATTTGCTGGCCGTATCGGCCAACGGGTTTCGGTTCGGGACACGTTACTTGCTCGCGGCCGCGGATACCGCCGTCGCGAGCTTTGCGCTGGTGACGCTCGCGACCGAGTTCTTTGCGGCGCACCCGGGACTGAGCCTCGGTCTCCTGGGCGGCCTGGTCGTACCCCCGCTCCAGCTGTGTGCGCTGATGCGGGGATTGCGGCCGGGCCCGCACCGCGGCGAAGCGCCGGCCCGGATGCACGGCCCCATTGCAACGATCGTTGCCGGTACCTCCGACCGGGGCGGCCTGACGGCCGCCGCGGCAGGAACGCCCACCGCACACGACGCGGACCCGCAGGCGCTCCCCGACCTCGATGCGAGCGAGGAGCCGAGCGCGGAACCCGTTCGCCGACTTGCCATTCTCGTCGCCGAGGCCAATGTCACCTATCAGAAGGTGATCGCGAAAATCCTGGAAAAAGCCGGTCATGAAGCGCGAGTGCTGATGGACATCGAGATGCCGGTCTTGAACGGGATCGAGGCGGCCAAGCTCATCCGCTTCCTGTCGACCGGGCGTCCGCGCGTCCCGATCGTGGCGCTGGTGGCGCAGGCCGACGAGCCGACGCAAAGGCGTTGCGAGGAGGCCGGCATGGACGCCTGCATCGCAAAACCGATCGAACCGGCCGGGCTGCTCCCGGCTCTCGAAGCGGCAATCTCGCCGGAGCAGCAAACCCGCCCATCGCGATCGGCGCAAGCGGCCGAAACCGGAAAACCGGGAGCGGTCACCGAGCACAGGCCCTCTGCGCTTGACGTCCGCACGCTCGAATCCCTGAAGGCCCTGGGCGGCGATGATTTTGTCGAGGAGCTCGCCCAACAATTCATCGACGATGCAGCCGACATGCTCGACGAGCTCTCGCAAGCGGTGGCGAGGGGCGATGCCCAAGGCTTCCGCGAGCACGCGCATGCGCTGCGGAGCGGAGCCGCCAACATCGGCGCGCAGGGAGTCTACGAGATGTGCCTGAGCTGGCGACGCATCGATCCCGCCACGCTGTCGAGCAAGGGCCCTTCTTATCTCCGCAAGCTCGAACAGGAGCTCGCGCGGGTGCGGGCGGCGCGGCAGGATTACCGGGATTATCGTGCGGCGCGGAAGCGTTTCGGGCTGGCCGCGCCCGAAACCCCATCGGGCGCGACGCCGCTGCGGGCGTGAGCGGCTGATCGAGTTATCTCGCTGCTTCGCACGCCATTCGAGACGCCGGATGACTTCAACGGGCGGCGGCGATCGGCGACGAAGCGGTCGCCGGCGTACCCAAGGCCGCTCGCAACAACGTGGTCACCTCGCCCAAGGGTTCGGTCGAAGGGTTGGCGGTCCCCCGGCGGGAGTGCTGGGACGTGGGCCCGTTTCCGAATAGAGCCTGCCGCTCGGCTTCAGACGAAGCCCAATAGGGATGACGCCGGAGAATCCGCTCGGCATCCTTGATGAAGTCGACAAGCAGCAACCCAATGGGCTTGCTGAGCAGCGGATAGGGCCGAGGGGGACATACCGCACTTGCGAAAAACCCCCGGCGGTAGAACGCTTGGTGCTCGCCCCTCACGGTCATGGTCACCAGATCGATGCCGAAATGCACGCACGCCAGGTATGTCGGCCTCAGGGTGACGTAGGGCAGCTCCGGATAAATGCGCGCGAATTTGTGGTTTGCCACGAACCGATTGGGGTCGACGATCAGTTTACCGGCTTTGAGTCGCGGAAGGAGAAATTCGGCGAACGACTCCATCGCCGGCGATTTCTCCTCGGCATCGAACAAGGTGTGCAACCGCAATGCGCTCGCCAACTCTCCGTCAATGAAAATGCCGATGTTGTAGACGTTATTTCCGTCGTCGAAGGCATCCTCAAGTTTTTGAGATTTGTTGGCTGTAATCGCGCCCTCTTTCAAGTAGGCCTCGTAGCGCAAGCGCAGAACAGCTTCGAGTTCGCCGGAATTTTCCACGCGACGATATTGAACGCGTTCCAGCAAACGGTCGACGCGATCGGCGAAGCTGCGCGGGGATGTTACTTTGGATTGAAAATCGGCGAGCATCTTTCGACCTCGATCACGCCGTTCGGGTAATGCTGGCCTTGCGTTGGAGAGTTCGGCCCCGAGTTCGCAAACAATAACTCAAATTTACCCTATCGCCGAGTCGACCGTTAATAAATGGTTAACGCGTTCGCGAGCCGAATTTGGCTCTGATGCCAGGTATATGTCCGTCCCTGAATCAGCTTTCGTTTGAACTAAATTGATGCGTTACTCTGAAATAAGGCGCCGCTTGGCATAGCGAAAACTGAAGCTTCTGAAACGGGCGAGTATTACTGCGGCGGAGTCCCGAGAAACTACGGCTTGACATTCCGCCACGCCCGCAGGAGACGGCAAATTACTTAGATTTTGACGGTATACTTTAACGGTTTGTGCAGACATCCCGTTTGTCTTCGCGTGCGTTCGTACAATCGTAAAGAAGTTGAGCGAAGAATTTCCGCAAATCGAACGCGCAACGGCAGACATCCGGGAAGACAAGTGTTGTTCTCAGAGACGCGAAGAACCGCACGTCGGGGAATTGGTGCGTCGGAAGCTGCCATCGTGACGGCCAGCGTTTCTCTCATGTCGATCGTCGGTTGGGTGTGGGTGAAAGACGCTGTCTCGCGGGAGTCTGCCGGTTTCGGAGCCGTCGTGCTGAGCGCTGGTTTGGCGATCGCCTTGGCCGCAGCGCTGCTCGCGTATTTGCGATATCACAAGCTTTCGGAGAATCATCGCCGTCAACTGGCCGAGGCGCAGGCCAGATACAAAGCTCGCGCCGATCTCAGCGAAGCGCGGTATGCCGAAAAATCGGACCTGCTCGAGATTACTCTCGCTCATATGAATCAGGGGATCGCCTTGGTCGATCGCGAGGGTAAAGTGTTGATCTTCAACAAAAGAGCGGTCGAGTATTCGGGCATTGATGAAACACAATTTGCGCTGCCCGCAGACGTCAAGGAAATCTTCGCGGCGCAATGGGCGAATGGCGAATTCGGCGCCGACGGCGAGCTGCTGCCCGATGACGTGCGGGAGTATTTTCTCAAGCGCACGGGAACCTTGCCCAAGTCCTACGTGAGACACCGGCCCAACGGTACGGTGCTCGAGGTCAGGACCGAGTTCCTGCCCTCCGGCGGCATGGTGCAGTCCTACACCGACCTCACCGAGCTGGTGACCGCCAAGGAGGCCGCGGAGGCCGGAGCGCGGGCCAAGTCTTCCTTCCTCGCGACCATGAGCCACGAGATCCGCACGCCGCTCAACGGCGTGCTGGGCATGGCGGCGTTGCTGCGCCGGAGCGGGCTGAGCTCCGAGCAAATGGAATGCGTGGAGACGATCCGCAGTTGCGGCGATGCCCTGCTCAGCATCATCGACGACATCCTGAGCTTCTCCAAGCTCGAGACCGGGATGGTGGAAATCGAGCAATTGCCGTTCGGACTGGCTCGCCTGGTGACTTCCGCCGTCCGGGTGAGCCTCGGCCCGGCGCAGGCCAAAGGCCTGGAGCTCGCGTTCGAGCTCGACCCGGACCTGCCGCCATTCGTGCGCGGCGACGAAAAGCGGATCCGCCAGGTCCTGCTCAATCTGTTGAGCAACGCCGTCAAGTTCACGCTCCAAGGTTCGGTGCGCCTGCGGGTTCGCGGCAGCGAGGATGGCAGCCAGCCACGCCTGCGGTTCGAAGTGACGGACACCGGGATCGGCATACCGGATTCGGCCAAAGATCGGCTGTTCAAGGAGTTCTTGCAGGGGGACGCCAGCATCAACCGCCGCTTCGGCGGAACCGGTTTGGGGCTGGCGATCTCCAAGCGGCTGATCGAGGCAATGGGCGGGGTGATCGGCGTCATCAGCGCGCCGGGAACCGGAAGCACCTTCTGGTTCGAGATCCCATTGCAGGCGGCGGAGGAAGCCACCGCGGAGGTCGAGCAAGCGACCGGGGGGCCGGATGCGGAAACGGCCCTGCGGATCCTGGTGGTCGAAGACATGGCGGTGAACCAAAAGGTGGCCAAGGGCATGCTGCGTTCCCTCGGCCACCGGGTCGACATCGCGGAAGACGGCGAAGCCGCGCTCGCCAAGGTCCAATCCCGGCCCTACGACCTGATCTTCATGGACATGCAGATGCCGCGCATGAACGGGCTCGAGGCGACGGCGGCCATTCGCGCGTTGGAGAGCAGCAAGTCCATTCCGATCGTCGCCATGACCGCGAACGTCTTCGCGACCGATCGCGACACCTGCCTCGCGGACGGGATGGACGACTTCGTGGGCAAGCCGATCAACGTGCCGGATCTCGCGGCGGCGATCGCACGGGCGAGTGCAAACGCACCGAAGCGGGCCCAGACGTTGCCATCGGGCCCACCGACCGTCGAGTTCGATCAGACCCAGTTCGAAGCGCTGGCCGAACACATCGGGGCCGATGAGCTGAGATCGATCATCGACGGCTTCCTGGAGGATACCGGCCGATTGCTGGAGCAAGTGGAACGGGCGGCGGACCGGCAGCAAAACGACGAACGGGCTCGGCTGCTGGAATCGCTCCGCGAGGCAGCAGCGGTGCTCGGGTTCTCCCAGGGGGCATACGAATGCCGGGAGGCGGCACGCTCGCTTGCCGATACCGCCGCGGCTCTCGCGAGAATCCGCGGATCGCTGCAGCTCAACGTCGCTCGATCGCAGGTGCTGCTTTCGATGCGGAGTTCTCGAGCCGCCGCCTGATGCCCATGCGCGTTGAACCGCGACCCATGTTCCCCGTTATCCCGAGGCGGCCGGCCATTCACGGCCGCGGGTCCACGGGCGCCGGGCCGGTGGGAGTAGGTCGATGATTCTATCGACGGCGTGCTGCGTCCCAGGCTGCGGCGGCGGCAAGGCGCACGATTTCCCGCTGCAGACCGGCGAGGGACTGTGCGCGGCGCACCTTTTGCTCGCCTCGGTAGGGTCGCGCGGACGGTTGCAAAGCGCCGCAAGGCGCCTCGCGCGGCTGCAGCGCAGCTGGGACGATGACAGGGTCTTCGAGGAAATCGCCGTCCGAGGCCGTTATCTGGCGTTGTGCGCGCTGCTGGAGACGGCCCACGATCATGCCGATCGGGCCTGGGAGCGGGTCAGGTCGGAGGTTCTCGGCGCGGCCGGCGACCTCCACCCGGGTTCACCCAGCATCGCGCCGGTCGCGGATCTTGCGGGTCATCGCCTCGGCATGGCGTCGCGGCGCCTCGACGGCAGACGCCGGATTTCACCGGCTCCGCAGGAGTGATGCTGCCCCGTGCGGTGAGGACTCGCGCTCGCCGGTTGGGGCGGTTAGGCGCCCATCCGCACTGGATGGCCGCGGCCGTAGCTCCATTGCGGCCGGAACTGACCATCGTCGCCCATCATGCAAACGTGAGCGCACTCACCCTGGTCCCCGAGCTTGCGGGCGGCCTCGAGCGCGAAGCGCACCGCGTCATCATGACTGGAATAAGGACCATAGTGTTCATCTTCGAACTTGATCATCCATCCGTCATGATCCCTCACGACATAGTATCGCGCATCCGGCATGGTCTTCTCCCGACTTGCGCCGACACACCGCCGGCACGCAAAGAGGGCTTACGGTCCACATTAAATTAGGAGGAAGTGCGGCCGCGAACGTGTGAGCTGCGCCACATTGCGACAAAATCGCGGTTTCACGGTGACACCGGAAGGCGCCGCGAAGCAATCGGGCGACCTTGCTCGGGGGATTCCCGGGATTAGGTCGCCCCGGGCTCGGTAGCGGCAATGTAACGACCGTTCCTGCGGTGCCGGAAACGCCACGACGGCTCGGCCGACGGACGTCGCAGGAACAACATCCTAGCGCAGGCGACCACCACATATTTGCCGGCCGCATAAACGATGCAGGTCAATGCCGCGATCCCGAGCGCCCAGACACCGTAGCCGACCTTGGCCGATCCGCTCACCAGGAGCATCGTCCCGATCGTCGCAGATCCGCTAAGAAGAGCGCGGGTGTTCGAAGGTATTTGCGTCCTCGTTTCCATGAAGGCTCGTAGCGATGCGCCGACGCCGGCCGTGCCGGGGTCAAGTCAGCGCGCCAGCGGCGGCGCGCCGGGATTTTCTCAGCAAGCATCGTGCCAAGCGGCAATCATGCCGGCGATCGCGACCGGCGCATGCGAGCCAAACCGGATCTCATAAGCGCAACAATGAATTGACCTTGGCTGCCGCAAAATTGGGCAAAGCCGCAGCCGTGACCCCGGTACCAATCAATGCACAAAATTCGGATGATCCGCGCGAGACCTGCCGCAAACTGCGGCGCTGGCGGCATCTTCTCCGGCGCCACCACAAGACGCCAGGGAGACAGGGTGCGGTCTTCGAAGGCCGGCAAATCGTCCCCTCCGGCGCAAGGACCAAGATTTGGCGCAGCAATCTCGATCGCGATCCGCCCCAGATGCGCTGGAGTTCCGGATGAGTTAAGCTTCGGGTCGGTGCAGGGTTCGGCAGGCGAGTGCAATCATGTTTTTCCCGTCGACAAAACTCAACGCGGCCATCAACGCGCTGCTGGCCGAGCACCTGCTCTCCTACGTGGAATTGGCCCCGCAGAACCCTTACTCAAAAAGTCTTGCCGACGCCATGCTCACCGCCGTCAAATCACGCGCGCCGAAGAAATTCGATGCGGAGCAATTCACCGAAGAATTCAACGCGGCACCGCGATTCACTCAGCTCAATGTCATCGCGTCCGGGTTCCAGGAATTGGGCAGGACCCCTCAGGGGGCGTCTTGGCGGCGGGTTCGCAAGCCATTCTCCCCATTGGAGAACGCCAAGAAGGTCGAGAAGGCGCAGCACATGCTGTTTTTCCACAACGGCATCGACGTGCGGATCAGGAGCGGCTCCTTCAAATTGATGGACTGGGGATTGTGCGATTTGCGATTGGGAAATCCACAGGAGAAGTAGCGAAGTTCTGAAGAGCCTTCCGTCGCACTGGGAGGTCGGCATGGAATACCATGACTACCTCCGCGGCCGGGCCGAGCAATATCGGCAGCTCGCGGAAAAAACCGAAGATCCTCTCGTCAAGGAAGAGCTACTCGGCCTGGCCGCCGTCTGTGAGGAGGTGGCCAACAACTCCGAGGACCGTCTCGCGGCCGGATGATGAAGACCTGGATCCCGCCACGGGCGCTCGGGACCCGATCACCGGGACTCAGGGCGCCGGCGCAACGCTCGCGGCAGCTTCCGGGTTCTACAGCGCCTCCACCTTCTCGGTCGTCTCCGCGATGGCGCGCCACAGTTGAGCGATGCTGAGCAGCATGAGCTTGTACGGAAAGTCCTTGGCTTCCCCGGCCAGGAGCATGCATTTCATCGCCTGGCTGCGGCATATCTCCGGATTTTGCATGACCTGTTCGGCGCCGAGCCGCCGACCCTCCGCTGCGCTTCGGAGGCGAGCCTCGTCCGGCCATGGTTAAGGTTGCGTTAAGGTCTTCGCGATGCGCTCTGCCACGGCCCCTTGGAAGCCGGCTCCGGCCCTTGCCCGGTTCGGAACCGCGCTCGACCGCGGCTGCATCCAACGCAAAGCGTCGCGCCGCGTTCGCTCGACCACCTCAGACGATTGCCGGAAACCCGGCAGGTCGATGTTCGCGTCCCCCGTGGTTCCGTTCCCGGTGCAGACCGCCTTGACGTGCCATCCGATGCGCCGCGAATGGCGGCTGCAGGTCGCGCCACCTGCACGTCCGGTTCACGAGGCCGGGAAATAGGCCCGACAGGCCGAGGTCGGCGGCACAAAGTCTCGCGGGTGTGGATATTTTGCCGGCGCAAAGCGTTATCCAAACGACGCACACCGCTCGGGAGCGGCAGAGTGCACGCGCCCCGCAGGTTCTTCCTTGCTCGAGGCAGGACCCGGAAAGATCCTGCCGAAGCGTTCGCATCCGGCGCCGGCAGCGCTGAAGATGAGGCAAATGAGCCGGGCTTTCGTCAAAGAGACGGACGAGACCGTCGAGGAGCTTCCGGAGCGCGCGATTTCGCCGCATCCGAATTTCGTGACGGCCGAAGGTCTCGCCCTCATCGAGGCCAATCTGGCTCGCCTGCAGCAGGAACACGCGGCCGCGCAGGCCGCGGGCGAGCGTGCCGCCTTGGCCAAACTTGGCCGTGAGCTGCGGTATTGGACCTCCCGCAGGACCACGGCCCAGGTGATCGCGCCACCGTCGAATCCCGCCGAGGTGCAGTTCGGCTGCACCGTGACCATCCTGCGGGAGGACGGGCGCCGGCAGACGTACCGCATCGTCGGCGAGGACGAAGCCGATCCGTCGCGCGGCACGATCTCCTACGTGTCCCCGGTCGCCCGCGCCCTGACCGGCAGGAAGCTCGGCGACGTGGTGCGCGCCGGAACCTCCGATGCCGAGGTGGTCGAAATCCGGTCGTGATCGCGTTGGCCGGAGTTTTAGATCCAATCAGCAGCAGCGGGCTTAAAGAATATTCACCAGCCTCGCGTGCCCGCGGTTCACGCCGGTCGCTCCGACAGCCACACGGCGTCTGCGGCAAGCTCGGGCCAGCCGATGGCGCGCGCGGCCGCTTCCGGTCCGGACACAGACGCGTCCCATCGCGCCGCAACGATGCGCCGGCCGGTCACTGAACCGGATGCATCCGACAGGAGCCAAAGCGCCGGCGGCCCCATGATCTGCGGCCGCAGCATGCGATCGCGGGGCCAGCCCGAGCCGTCGGCGATGAACGGCGTGTCGGTCGGCCCGCCCGGGATCAGCACGTTGACGGTGATCCCGCTGCCGT
>WNFC01001738.1_pt1 | contig 31065 bp, 32 predicted proteins | sample 5400541 | NCBI WGS metagenome assembly WNFC01 (sample SAMN13153342, study PRJNA577476) | soil metagenome | isolation source: 120 cm saprolite under Douglas fir tree site 2 hole 2 replicate 1 | place: USA:California | collected 2015-04-18
ATTGGTGATCCGGCCCGCGACGGCCGCGGCCAGCAGGCCGGGCCGGGGCAACTCCTTTCGGCTCATCGTGAAAGTCTCCATGGAGGGATGACACTTTCACGGAGCAGTTACCCCACGACATTTTTATGTAGCAGTAGCAGTACGGAAGGCGAATGCTTGCCTCCGCGGCGCGCGTCGACTATTCTTGGCCACCCCGGGAGCCCGGCCGGCCGTGACGCGCTGCGCGGCCGTTCCCCATGTTTCGAGGTGCGCACCACAACGGCAAGGAGGCCCGCCACGCCATGAGCAAGAACACCCCGGTTGCCAGCTACAGCCTCACCGTCCGCCTTCGCATCGCCAACCAGCCCGGCATGCTCGGCAAGGTGACCTCGGCCATCGGCGAGGCGGGAGGCGACATCGGGGCGGTCGACCTGGTGGAGGCGGGCCAGAAGGAGATGACCCACCTGGTGGAGGCGGGCCAGAAGGAGATGACCCGCGACATCGCGTTCAAGGCCTCCGACGAGGTCCACGGCCAGGCCATCGTAGAGCGGCTGCGCGGGGTGGCCGGCGTGACGGTGGTGAACGTCTCCGACCGCACCTTCCTCATGCACCTGGGCGGCAAGATCGAGGTCAACGGCCGGGTGGCGGTCAAGACGCGCGACGACCTCTCGATGGCCTACACCCCCGGGGTGGCGCGGGTGTGCATGGCGATCCACGACGACCCGGAGAAGGTCTACAACCTGACGATCAAGCAGCACACGGTGGCCGTCGTCACCGACGGCTCCGCGGTGCTGGGCCTGGGCGACATCGGCCCCGAGGCCGCGCTCCCGGTCATGGAAGGCAAGTGCCTCATCTTCAAGTCCTTCGCGGGCGTCGACGCATTCCCGATCGCGCTCGCCACCAAGGACGTGGACGAGATCGTGCGCACCGTGAAGGCGATCTCGCCCATCTTCGGCGGGATCAACCTCGAGGACATCTCGGCGCCCCGCTGCTTCGAGATCGAGGAGCGCCTGCAGCGCGATCTCGACATCCCGGTCTTCCACGACGACCAGCACGGCACCGCGGTGGTGACGCTCGCCGCGCTCCTCAACGCGCTGAAGGTCGTCAACAAGAAGCTCAACGAGGTGAAGATCGTCTTCACCGGCGCGGGGGCGAGCGCGATCGCCACCGCCAAGCTCCTGATGCTGGAGGGCGCGCGCAACATCATCGCCTGCGACCGGGCCGGCGCGCTCTACCGCGGCCGGACCGAGAACATGAACCCGATGAAGACGTGGTTCGCGGAGCACACCAACGCGGAGGGCATCCGCGGGGCGGTGCGGGAGGCAATGGTCGGCGCCGACGTGTTCATCGGCCTGAGCGGCCCGGGGGTGGTGAAGGTGGACGACCTCGGCGCGATGCACCGCGACGCGATCGTCTTCGCGATGGCGAACCCCACCCCCGAGATCATGCCGGAGGAGGCCGGGAAGTACGTGAAGGTCATGGCCACTGGCCGGTCGGACTACCCGAACCAGATCAACAACTCGTGCGGCTTCCCCGGCTTCTTCAAGGGCCTGTTCGACGTGCGGGCGCGCCGGGTCAACGACGAGATGAAGCTCGCCGCCGCGCACGCGCTGGCCAGCATCGTGAGCGACAGCGAGCTCGGCGAGGAGTACATCACCCCCTCGATGTTCGACTCGCGCGTGGTGCCCGCAGTGGCCTCCGCGGTGGCCGACGCGGCGGTGCGGACCGGGGTGGCCCGGAGGAAGCGGGGCTAGGCCTCCTCCCCGGCAACAAATCGCTGCGGTCCCACGAAGCCGCTCCCGTACCATCGGCGCATGAAGAAGGTGCTGGCCGTAGTGGTCGCGGTCCTGGTGGTGCTCGGGGCCGGCCTCTACTTCTTCGTGGCCCGCCCGCTGCTCCGCCCCTCCGAGGTGACCGCGGTCGCGGAGCGGGCCCTCGCCACCGACGACCTCCTGCTGCTGGCCGGGATCAACGTCAAGCAGGCGATCTTCCTCGAGAAGTGGTTCCTCGGCTCGCCACGCGTCACCCCGGTCGCGGCCACGCCGCCGCCCGCGGTGGTGGACCGCTCCCTGCTCGACCACCTCCGCGCGGCCGGCGTGGATCCTCGCCACGACGTCGACCACGCGCTCTACGCCCTCTATCCGGCCGAGCCTCCCGTCTCGCGCCACGCCGCGATCCTGGTCGGCCGGTTCAACCCCGCCGCGATCAACGCCTACCTCACCCGCGAGCTCGCGGCGACGCCGCGTCCCGGCCCGGGCCCGGCCTCGTTCGACGTGGCCCGGATCGATCCCGCCACCTGCCAGCCCGGCGCGAGCTGGGTGGTGACGGTGGCCCGGGAGTGGATCGTGATGGCCGATCCGATCTCCCAGCCGACCCTCGTCGCGCGCCTGGCCGGCCCGCCCGCCGACACTCCGGAGGGGCTCGCCTGGTGGCGAGGGCTCGCGCGCGAGGACGTGGCGGGCGTGGGCATCCCGGGGCTCGAGCGGCTCGAGAGTGGCGCCACCCAGCCCTTCGTCAAAGGCGGGGCCAAGGCCCTGGCCGGCGAGGCCGCCGCCTTCGGCCGGGTCTACCTGGGCCTCGGCGTGAAGACGGTGCCGCCCCAGGGTGTCCTGCGCATCGTCGTCGACGCCAAGGACGCGGCGCGCGGAGCGGAGAAGATCCGGGCCTGGGAGCAGGCGGTGAACGCGTCGCGCGACCGCTGGAAGGAGTCGCTGCCGAGCGTGGCCGCGCTCTACGACAGCGTCCGGGTGCGCACCGCGGGCGCGCGCAGCACGATCGAGTTCACCGTCGACCGCACGCTCGCGGCCAATTCGCAGCGGGTGGTCGACGAGCTGCTGGCCGCCGCCTTCGGCGGCTTCGGCATCCGCGTCAACCCGCCGAGCGCGGAGCCCCCCGCGGAGCGGATCGACACCGAGCCGGTCGCGTTCCTGCCCTCGGTGAGTCTGGCCGCGCTGCCCGCCTACGATCCGCAGGCCCAGTTCGCCGAGGAGGTGGACCAGATCCAGGGCCCGTTCGGGGTGAGGCTCGGCGAGCTGCGCCTGGGCGCGGAGCCGACGGCCGGGCTGGAAGCGGTGGTGGAAGGCTTCGCCAACGAGGTGCCCAACGTGGGTGCGAGCGACGACCGCGTGCGCCTGTTCGTCGACAGCGTGAAGTCGACCGGCGGCCAGGAGCTGCTGCGCCCCGAGGCGTGCGGGCGGGAGCGGAACAACCAGCCGGCCTCCTTCAAGTCGACGGGGGGCAAGCGGCTCAAGGCCACAAAGGCGGTGCGGCTCATCGCGGGCGCCGATCCGAAGGCCCTGCAGAGCCTGACCGGTCGGGTCCAGCTCCGCCTGCCGACCCGCACCGAGGTGGTGACCCTGGCGCATCCTACTCCCGGCGCCACCGCCGACCGGTACGGGGCGGTCTTCACGGTCACCGGGATCGCCCCCGGCCGCGTCTCGTACCAGATCGCGGGCGCCCGCAGCCGGCTGCTCCTCTTCCGGGCGCTGAACGCCAAGGGGCAGCCGCTGGCCTCACCGAGCGCGTTCTCCTCCGACTTCATGTTCGGCGAGGGCGTGTCCGGGCAGCGGCAGTTCTCGGGTACGGTGGATCGGCTGGAGATCGTGTTCGCGGCCGAGGAGGAGACTGTGGAGATGCCGTTCACCCTGACCGACTTCGCCCCGACCGGAAAGGCGAGCGGGCTCGCCCTCGACCGGACGCCCGCGTTCCGGCCCTACAGCGTCCGGGAGCTGCAGCGCGAGTTCCCGCGACCCCGCGGCGCCGGCCCGCTCGAGCCGTTCGAGCTCTCGCTCGACCGGGTGCAATCGTTCTTCGCCATGCGGTTCGATTTCACCCTGCGGAGCCCGGCGGTCCCGAACTTCGAGCACGGCTTCGCGGCCGGCCAGCTCCGCCTCTCCCGCGTCGAGCTCAACGACGGCAGCGTGCTCACCCCGCCCGCGGCGGCCCCGGAGAATCCGGTCGCGGTGCGCTCGAGGTGGGAGAGCGCGGTCCGCTTCACCGGCTCCCCCAAGGACGGGCGCCTCTCGACCTCGCTGAGCCTCTGGGTCGAGACCAAGGCGAAACCCGAAGACCTGAAATCGGTGCAGGGGACGCTCACCATGCAGTACCCCCGGACGCTCGAGACCCTGACCCTCGACGACCTCACGGTCGGACGTCAGGTCACGCGGGGCGACCTGACCGTGACCGTCGCGGCCCGCGGCCGGAAGAGCGTCACCCTCGCGACGAGCCGGGACGGTCACCGGGTCTACTACGTCCGCCTCCTCGGCGCCGACGGCCAGGCCCTGGCCTACTTCGGCCCGAACATCACCGAAGGGCCCGGCGGGGCGTGGCGCTTCGAGCTCTCGCCGCTCAATCCGCCGGTCAAGGCGGAGATCGTCGTGGCGGGCCAGGTGGACCGGCAGACGCTTCCGGTGAGCCTCACGCCCCGCTAGCCTCGGCGCGTGCTATCCTCGCGGTCCCCACAAGGAGGCGTGGCCATGAAGATCCTCGTCGCGCTCGTCGTGCTCCTCTTCGCCCCGGTGGTCGCGGGGGCCCAGGCGCCGCTCCAGCTCAAGGCGGGCAGCGGGGTCGGCCCCGGCAACCCGGTGAACGACGCCCTCTTCGATCTGGCCAAGGGCCTCGATCAGAAGAGCGGGGGCTGATCAAGCTCGACGTGGTGATCAGCAACGGCCTCGCCAAGGGCGAGGCGGCGCATCTCGAGGGCGCGCAGCTCGGCACCATCGATATCGTGCCGATCGGCTCCGCGCCCATCGGCGGCATGTTCGAGGCCGCCTACCAGGCCCTCGACCTGCCCTTCTTCTGGTCCTCGCGCGAGCAGGTGTGGAAGGTGATGGACGGGCCCATCGGCCAGGAGCTGCTCAAGCGGATGGAGGCCAAGGGAGTGAAGGGCTTCTGCTTCGGCGGCGGCTGGGGCTTCCGCAACATGATGGTCAACAAGCGGCCGATCCTGGTGCCCGACGACATGAAGGGGCTGACCATCCGGGTGCAGGAGTCACCCACCTACGTGGCGTTCATGAAGGCGCTCGGGGCGAACCCGGTGCCGATGCCCTACGTCGAGGTCTACCTGGCCATGAAGCAGGGGACGATCGACGGCATGGAGCTGCCGTCCTTCACCATGACCTCCGACAAGTTCCAGGAGGTCACCAGGTACTACTCGCTCACCCGCCACTCCTACCCGCCGATCGCGTACTTCATGAACATGAAGCGCTACCAGTCGCTCGCCCCCGATCTGCAGAAGGTGGTGGCCGACTCGATGCAGCAGGCGTGCGCCGCGCATCGCCGCTTCGAGGTGGAGAAGGAGAAGCAGGACCTCGACGTCATGAAGAAGGCGGGGACGCAGGTCAACGAGGTGAAGGACCTGAAGGCGTTCCAGGCGCTGATGAAGCCGGTCTACGCGGGCGTCGAGCAGCAGGTGGGCAAGGAGTTCATGGACCGGCTCACCGCCGCGGCGCAGGCCGCGAAATAGGAGCCGGGCGCCCCGCATCGACATGGTGATGGGGGACGGCGTCTCGTAAGAGAGGGTCGGCCGCGAGGCCGCGTGCTACGGTGGCGGGGTGAGCGATGCCGCGGCTCGTCCCGATCCGCTCGCGCCCCGCCTCGGGATCGCCCTCGCGGTCGCGGTCGCCGCCGCTCTCGTGTTCCTGCCCGCGCTCGGCGGTCAGTTCCTCGGCTGGGACGACAACACCACGCTGACCGGCAATACCGGCTACCGCGGCCTCGGTGGGAGCCAGCTCGGCTGGATGTTCACCACCACGCTCATGGGCCACTACGTGCCGCTCACGTGGCTGAGTTTCGCGGTCACCTACGTGGTGTTCGGCATGAACCCGTGGGGCTATCACCTGGGGAGCCTGCTGCTCCACGCCCTCAACGCGGGGCTCGTCGCCTGGCTCGCGTGGCGGCTGATCGGCGCGGGGCTCGCGCGCGAGGGAGCCGCCGGGCCCGCCGGCGCGGAGCGCGTGGCGATCGCGGTGGGCGCGGCGGTGGCCGGGCTCGCCTTCGGCGTCCACCCGCTCCGCGCCGAGAGCGTCGCGTGGGCCACCGATCGCGGCGACGTGCTCTGCGCCACCTTCTACCTGGCCGCGCTCGTCGCCTACGCCCGCGGCGTCGACGGAGGCGGCGGCCTGCGCTGGCGGCCCTGGGGAACGCTGGCGCTGCTCGCCATGACCGCGGCGCTCCTCTCGAAGGAGATCGCGGTCACCCTGCCGGCGGTGCTGCTGGTCCTCGACGCCTATCCGCTGAGACGGCCCCTGTCGTGGGGCGGCCGCGTGCGGGAGAAGCTGCCGTTCCTGGCGCTGGCCCTGCTCGGCGCCGCGGTGGCGGTGGCCGCGCGCGCCATCGGGGCGCGCTTCTCGACGATCGAGCAGTACGGGATCGGCGCCCGTCTCGCGATGGCCGCCTACAGCGTCTGGTACTTCGTCGCGACCTCCGTCTGGCCCGCGGGCCTGGCGCCCTACCACGAGCCGCCGATGCGGGTGGATCTGCTCGTGCCCCGGTTCCTGATGGCCGCGATCGTGGTGCTGGCTCTCACGGTCGCGGTGGTGCTGCTGAGGCGACGCTGGCCGGCCGGGCTCGCGACGTGGGCCGCCTACGCGCTGGTGCTGCTGCCGGTGAGCGGGCTCGCGCACTCGGGCTCGCACCTGGTGGCCGAGCGCTACGGGTACCTGCCGGGCGCGGCGCTCGCGCTGCTGCTGGGCGGAATCGCGGCCGCGGCGGTGCGCGGGGGGCGGGTGGCGCCCGGGCGGCGCGTGGCGGTGGCGGCGCTGCTGCTGGTGCTCGGGCTCGCGCTGGCCGGCTGGGCGGCGGTGGCGTGGCGCCACAGCGCGAGCTGGCACGACAACTTCACGTTCTGGCGGGTGTCGGCCGCCGCGGACCCGGAGTGCCGGCTCTGCGTGCTGAACCTGTCCGCGGAGTACTTCAACACCGGACGATTCGTCGAGGCGGAGGCGTGGGCACGCCGCGCGATGCCGCTCTGGCCGGGGCGGGGGACGCCGCACCATCGGCTCGGGGCCGCGCTCCTGGCGCAGAACCGCGACGCGGAGGCGGAGGCCGAGCTGCGCGAGGCGATCCGCCTCGCTCCGCGCCTGGCCGAGGCGCATCGCGAGCTGGGGCGGCTCTACGCGCGGCAGGGGCGGACGGCCGAGGCGGCGACCGCGCTGCGCGAGGCGCTGGTGCTGGGCGTCTCACCGGCGGAGATCGAGGCGCTGCTCCGCCCGCTCGAGGCCGCGACGCCGCCGGCCCGCCGGGCGCCCTGAGGCGAGAGTCACGGCGCGGTGAGCCGGTAGACGTAGACCTCGGTGTTGACCCGCTGCACCAGCACGTAGAAGTTCTTCGCGGGGATGTAGAGGAACTTGCTCATCACCAGGAACTTGTTCGGGGCGTCGGTGGTGTGCGGCGGGACCACCGTGTTTCCCGGCGCCGGCTTGATCTCGGTCCAGGTCCAGGTGGCGGGATCGAGCGTGAACACCGACGCGCCGCCGGCCCAGCCCACGAACTTCTTGATCGACGGATCGTAGACGAAGCCGGGGCCGCGGCCGTTGACCACGTCCTGGGGCCCGCGGGTCGGCACCGCGGTCCGGATCGAGCCGCTGCGGATGTTGCAGTAGCTCACGTCGCCGTTGCCCACCCGAACGAAGAGCCGCCGCTCCGGATCGATGGCCGCGACCTGCTCCTCGCCGTGCGAGATGTCGCCGATCTCCCGCCAGCGGTTCTTCTTGGGATCGTACTCGCCGAGCAGGTTCTTGTCGCTGAACGCGAAGACGTGCCCGCTGACCGGATCGTAGGCCGAGGCGACGCTCACCCCGAGGACGCGCGAGTCGGCCATCCGCTGCCACCGATTGGTGGCGAGGTCGAGCATCCACGTGGCCTGGGTGCCGCCGCCCGAGCCGCTCCAGAGCGAGCCGCCCCCGCGCCAGAGCTTGTCGAGATCGGGGATGTAGTTGAGCCCGTCGTAGGTGTGCACCGAGGCGGGATTGCCGTCCGGGTACTCGGCGCGGCCCTCCGACTGCTGCCGGGGCGGGATCTGCGGGCTCGGGCCCCAGAGGCGCGACCAGCGGAACGTGTTCACGTCGAGCGCGTAGACCTCGTTGCCCGCGTAGTCGCCGTGGCCGCCGCCGTGGAAGAGCACGCGCTCGCGCTTGCTGTCGTAGGCGGCCCCGCTCCACGCGGTGAGGACGTTGGCCGGGTTGCCCTCCGGGGTGGGCACCGGGGGAAAGACGCCGGGCTGCTGGTCGAGGCGCGAGCCCTCGATCACGTACCACCGGCCCGGCTCGGGCTCGAGCGCGCGGGCGCCGGAGGTGAGGGCCGCGACGAGGATCGCGGCGAGGACGAGGCGTCGGAACGTGGCAATCACGACGGAACGAGTCTACACCGGAGAATCGGCCTTGACACGCCGACGGCGGCGGGTCTATCTGATCAGGCGGGACTATCGGAAGGCCAAAGGAGGCCAGCATGAAGGCTGCCGTATTCCACGGGCCGCATCAGCCGCTCACCATCGAGAACGTCGACATCGACAAGCCCATCGGGCGCGAGGTGCTGGTGCGCACCGTCGCCTCCGGCGTGTGCCACAGCGATCTCCACTTCGTGGACGGTTTCTATCCGTTCCCCACTCCCGCCATCCTCGGCCACGAGGCGGCCGGGATCGTGGAGGAGGTCGGGCTGCAGGTGAGCGAGTTCAAGCCGGGCGATCACGTCATCGCCTGCCTGTCCGTCTTCTGCGGGCACTGCGACTACTGCCTCACCGGGCGCACCCACCTCTGCCAGACGCGGCCGGTGCGGGCCAAGACCGATCCCCCGAAGCTCTCGTGGAAGGGCCAGCCGGTGAACCAGTTCGCCAATCTCTCCGCCTACGCGGAGCAGATGTTGGTGCACGAGAACGCGCTCGTGAAGATCGACGACTCCATGCCCCTCGACCGCGCGGCCCTGATCGGTTGCGGGGTGACCACCGGGGTGGGGGCGGTGCTGAACACCGCGCGCATCGAGGCGGGCTCGACGGTGGCCGTCTTCGGCGCGGGCGGGGTGGGGCTCGCGGCGGTGCAGGGCGCGCGCATCGCGGGGGCCCGCATGATCATCGCGGTGGACACCGTGGAGTCCAAGCTCGCCAAGGCCAAGGAGCTGGGCGCGACCCACGGGGTGAACGCGAAGGCGGACGATCCGGTCAAGCAGATCCGCGCCATGACCAACGGCGGGGTCGACTACTCCTTCGAGTGCATCGGGCTCAAGCTCGCGGCCGAGCAGTGCTTCGACTGCATCCGGCCCGGTGGCACCGCGACCGTGGTCGGCATGATCCCGGTGGGGCAGAAGATCGAGCTCGACGGACCCATGTTCCTCCGCGAGAAGAAGATCCAGGGCTGCAGCATGGGCAGCAACCGCTTCAAGGTCGACATGCCGCACTACATCGAGCTGTACCGGCAGGGCCGGCTCATGCTCGACGAGATGATCACGCGCCGGGGCAAGCTCGAGGACGTCAACGAGGCGTTCCGGGCCATGAAGGCGGGCGAGGTCTCGCGCACCGTCCTGATGCTCGGGTAGCCCCATGGAGCCCACCCGTCTGGATCGACGCGAGCTGCTGAAGACCGCGACCGCCGCGGCGGCGGCCGGCCTGATCGCGGGCCGCGCCCGGCCCGCCGCCGCGCAGGCGGTCAAGTGGTCGTCGGGGACGGAGGCGCCGAAGCTGAAGGCACCCGCCAATGCCACCGACTGCCATCACCACGTCTACGACGCCAAGTACCCGGTGGACCCGAAGGCCACGCTGCGCCCCGCGGACGCCCTCGTCGAGGACTACCGGGCCCTGCAGAAGCGCATCGGGACCACCCGCAGCGTGATCGTCCAGCCGTCGACCTACGGCATCGACAACCGCTTTACCCTCGACGCGCTGGTGGCGATGGGCCCGACCGCGCGGGCGGTGGTGGTGGTCAACGACACGGTGACGGACGCGGAGCTCCAGCGCATGCACGCCCTGGGCGCCCGCGGCATCCGCTTCAACCTGGCCCAGGCCGGCGCGACCACGCCCGAGATGATGCAGCCCCTGTCCGCCCGGGTGAACGCGCTGGGCTGGCACATCCAGATCAACGCGCCCCCGGCCAAGATCATGGAGGTGATGCCGATCCTGGAGCAGGTGTCGTCGCCGATCGTCTTCGATCACCTCGCTCACATCCCGCAGCCCGAAGGCGTCGGCCATCCGCTCTACGCCAAGATCCTGGCGCTGATCGACAAGGGCCGCACGTGGGTGAAGCTCTCGGGCGCCTACGCCGACACCAAGGTGGGCCCGCCGAGCTACTCGGACTCGAGCGCGGTGGCCCGCGCCTACGCCAAGGCCGCGCCCGAGCGGTGCGTGTGGGGCAGCGACTGGCCGCATCCCACCGAGAAGGACAAGCCGGACGACGCGCTGCTCTTCGACCTGCTCACCGACTGGGTGCCCGACGAAAAGGCGCGCCACCGGGTCCTGGTGGAGAACCCGGCCGTCGTGTACGGCTTCTAGGCGCCGGGCCACCCGATCACGGGGTATAGCGGTACAGGTTGCTGTCCCGGCGCACGAATCCCAGCCGCCGGTAGAGACGGTTGGCGGCCTCTCGCGAAGGCCGGGACGTGAGCTCGACGGTCCGGGCGCCCAGATCGAGGGCGCGACGGACCGCCTCCTGGCTCAGGGCTTCGCCCACGCCCCGCCCTCTCGCGGTCTCGTCCACCACCACGTCCTCGATCCAGGCGCGGACCCCGGTCGGGATCCGGAAGACGATCAGGGTGAGCATCCCGACGATCCGTCCCTGGTCGCGAAGGTCCCGCGCGACCAGCACCGTGCTGGCCTGAGCCTCGACGATCTCCCGGATGAGATCCGGGGTGGGGACCGCGGCGCTCGGCGAGAGCTGCGGCACGAGGCGACCGAAGGCCGCGACCAGCTCATCATCCGGCATCGTGGCGACCGTCACCGTGATCCCGTCGGTGGAGGTTGAGGCCATGCTACCCGGTGCGGCGGCTCGCCTGGGCTTCCGCTCTGCGGATGAGCTCGTTCGAGGGCCGGGTGGGATCCATGACCTTCCGCGCCGTATCCACTCCCGCGATCGGCAGCCGGGAGGAGTCGAGCAACCCGAGCTGGACCAGGACCGACGCCTGGTCCCAGTAGATGTGCTCGTGGGCGAGCTTGCCGTCCCGAAAGTGGATGACCACCACCAGCGGGATCTCGACTCGTCGGCCGGTGGGAGGCACGCCGGGCAGCATCCACGTCATCTCGATGTCGTGGGTGAACCGGAAGATCAGCTCGTCCACCAGCCGATCGGTGCCGATGGTCCGGGATACCGGCACGATCTCGGTGTCGGCCGGCATCTGGGGAATGAAGCGTTGCGAGTAGAAGTGGCGTAGCGCCTCGCGGCCCACTCCCCCCGTCATCACCGGCACGTGGTTCACGTACGCGTCGGCCACCATGGTGGCGAGCGTGGCATCCGTGTCCCGGCCGACGAACTCGTCGCGGACGTGCTCCTCCCAGAGATCGTTGAGGTGCTGCTGCTCGCGCGACAGGGTCGGGCCCGCGGGTGCGCTCTCGCTCATGGTGGGATCACCTGGAGCCCTGGGCCTCGGGGCCCAGCGGCACGTCGAAGTCACTGCACATCGCGCATGGCGCCGACACCCCGATGCAAGTGTCCAGCAGCGGCTCGGTGGACCTCCATTCGCTGGTCATGTTCGTGCTCGACGCCACCAAGCCGTTCTCGAGTCCGGCGAAGCTCCCCTGAGGGCGCGGCGGCCTATCCGCCTGCCGCGTTCGGCAGCCCCGGAAGGGCGCAAAAGCCCTGGGCTTGCACCTGGAGCGCGACGTTCGCCTTGCTGCGGAAGTTCTCGAGCGCCACCGCCAGCGTCAGCTCGACGATCTGGGCCTCTTCGAAGAACGATCGCACCCGCGCGAACAGATCGTCGCCGACCCGCTGGCCGGTGATGGTCATGGCCTCCGCGTACTCCAGCGCCGCCCGCTCCATCGGCGAGAATCGGGCGCTCTCCCGCCAGGTCGGCACCTCCCGCACCTTCTCCTCGTCCGCCCCCGTCTGCATCCCCCGGGATGCGTTGATGTCTATTCAGAAGGGGCAGCCGTTGATCAGCGCGACGCGGAGGTAGATCAGGGGCAGGAGGGCGGCCGGCAGCCGCCCCGACTTCTCGATGGAGGTCCCGAGCTGCTTGGCCGCCTTGAGGATCGGCGGGCAGTGGGCGAGGACCTTGGTGGTGTTGAGGAGCGCGCCGAAGACCCCCCGCTCCCGCTCGAACAGCTCGTGGAGGGTCGGGTCTCCGGCGTCGTCCTCGATCTCGCGGACCCGCGGCACCGGTCAGGCGCCTACGGTCTTGCGGATGCTCCCCATGTGCTCGTCGATGTGGCTGATCAGGATGCCCTCGACGACCTGGTGGGCGGTCATCGCCGGCATCCCGGTGAGGACGGTCCCGCTCTTGTCCAGGTCGGCGTCGCCGAGCGAGCGCACCACCGCGGCCGCCGCCTTGACGCCCTTCTCGTGCAGGGCGAGGGTCTCCGCCTTGGAGCACCCGGCGAAGTCCTTGGCGTGCTTGGCGTTCATCTCGTCGAGCATGCCCGGAGTGAAATTGGGGATCGACTGGCCGGAGGCGATCGTCTTCACGATGCCCGAGATGGGCTCGTGTCCGCCGGCCACGTGGTGCGCGGTGACGCCCACCGGCCACTTCTCGGCGGTGGTCACCTTCTTCCAGTCCGCGTCCGAGAGCTTCTGGATGGTGGCGGTCAGCTCGGCGGCCTTGGTCTCGTACTTCTTCGCCAGCGATTCGGCTCGTGCGCCCATGTGGGTGCCTCCTCCGTGGGGGTGTGGGACGTCCCGAAGTATACCTGAGGCGGCAAGACCGCATATAATCGGATGGCGAAACCGGCACCTCGCACACACCGGAAGGGGGTGAGCACGTGGCCAAGGGACGGAGCATGAAGAAAGAGAAGAAAAAGCCGAAGAAGGAGAAGAAGTAGCGTCGCGTGACCCGATCGCTGCTCCTGAGCTGTGAAGCAGTCGGCAAGGCCTACGGCACCCGGTCCCTCTTCGAGGGGCTGTCCTTCGGGCTCTTCGAGGGGGACCAGGTGGGCCTTGTGGGCCCGAACGGGGCCGGCAAGTCGACCCTCCTCAAGATCCTCGCCGGCTTCGAGTCCCCCGATCGCGGGCGGCGCTCGCTGCGCGGCGGGGTGCGCGTGGGGTACGTGCCGCAGGATCCCGCCTTCCCGGCCGGCGGCACCGTCGAGGACGTGGTGGCCTCCGGGCTGAGCGCGGTCGACGAGGCCGATCGGCCCGGCCGCATCGCGCACGCGCTCGGCCGGGCCGGCTTCGCGGACGGCCGCGCGGAGGTGACCACGCTCTCCGGGGGCTGGCAGAAGCGCCTCGCCATCGCCCGCGAGCTGGCCGCCGAGCCCGACGTCCTCCTGATGGACGAGCCCACCAACCATCTGGACGTCGAGGGCATCCTCTGGCTCGAGGCGCTCCTGGCCGAGTGGGCGCGGGCGTGCCTGGTGGTGAGCCACGACCGCTACTTCCTCGAGCACGTGGCCACCCGCATGCTCGAGATCGACCGGGCGTACCCCTCGGGCCTGTTCGAGACCGACGGGCGCTACAGCGAGTTCCTCGTCCGCCGCGACGAGTTCCTCCGGGGGCAAGCCGCGTACGAGGAGTCGCTCGCCAACACCGTCCGTCGCGAGATCGAGTGGCTGCGGCGCGGGGCCAAGGCGCGCTCCACCAAGGCGAAGGGCCGCATCAAGGAGGCCGACCGGCTCATCGAGGAGCTGCGGGACGCGCGGACGCGGGGCGCCACCCGGCCCGCCGGCATCGACTTCGTCGCCTCCGGCCGCCGCACCCGTGAGCTGCTGGTCGCGCGCGGGCTGACCAAGGCCCTCGGGGGCCGGACGCTGATCCGGGGGCTCGACCTGATCATCACCCCGGGGGTGCGCGTCGGTCTCATGGGGCCGAACGGGAGCGGCAAGACCACCCTGCTCAACCTGCTGGCCGGCACCCTCGAGCCGGACGCGGGCTCGATCGAGCGCGCGGACGGCCTCCGCACCGTGCGCTTCGAGCAGCAGCGGGCGTGGCTCGACCCCGACCTGCCCCTGCGCCGCGCGCTCGCCCCCGAGGGCGACGCGGTCGTTTTCCAGGGGCGCAACGTGCACGTGGCCGCGTGGGCCAAGCGCTTCCTGTTCCCGCCGGAGCACCTCGAGGTGCCGGTGGGCCGGCTCTCGGGCGGCGAGCAGGCGCGCATCCACATCGCGCGCCTCATGCGGGAGCCCGCCGACCTGCTGATCCTCGACGAGCCGACCAACGATCTGGACATCCCGACGCTCGACGTGCTCGAGGAGAGCCTGGCCGCGTTCGAGGGCGGGCTCGTGCTGGTGACCCACGACCGGTTCATGCTGGATCGGATCGCGACCCTCATCGTGGCGCTCGACGGGCAGGGCGGGGCGGAGACGTTCGCGGACTATGCGCAGTGGGAGGGGGCGCGGCGGGAGCGGGCCGTCAGCGCGAGACCCCTACCCTCTCCCCGGAGGGGAGAGGGAGAGAAAGGGGAGAGGGGGAAGCGGCGGGGGTATCTGGAGCAGCGGGAGTGGGAGGGGATGGAGGCGGCGATCGTCGCGGCGGAGACCGAACTCGAGGCGTGCCGGCGGGCCGCGGAGGATCCCACGATCGCCTCCGACCCCGCCGCGCTCCAGGCCCGCTACGCCGCGGTCGAGGCGGCGCGGGCCGCGGTCGACCGGCTCTACGCGCGCTGGGCGGAGCTCGAAGCCAGGGGAGAGACACGATGATGAGCGACACGCAGGCGGTGGCCACCGTGAAGATCGACAACGCGCAGGTCCGCGTGACCGAGTGGCGCTTCGCGCCCGGGGCGCACACCGGCCATCACCGGCACGCGTATGCCTATGTGGTGGTGCCGCTGGTGACCGGCTCGCTCGCCGCGACCGGCGCCGCCGGCGAGACCACCAGCGCGCTCCGCGTCGGCGAGCCCTACTATCGCGACGCGGGGGTCGAGCACGACGTGCGCAACCCGAATCCCTTCGAGTTCGCCTTCATCGAGATCGAGCTGAAGGGCGCGCCGGGGGCCTGAACTCCGCGGCGAGGGTGTCCGCGGGCGTGCTATCGTAGGACCTGCCTTCCATTGGGCCCTCAAGGGTGGCGCTGCGGGCGCCGAGGCCCACCGGCATCTGGCTCCACTGCCCCCATTCCGAAGGAGCACCATGAAGAAGCCCCCCGGAGTCTTCGCCCTTCTCGCCGCCGCGGTGGTCGGATTCGGCCATCACGTCGCGAGCCTCTGTGCCACCGCCCAGGGACGCCTCCTCGGTCGGCCGGGAGGAAGCCGCCGTCGTCAGGGTCGGTGAACGCCATGCAGAAAGACGCCGCCGTCTACACCGTCGGTGACTTCGTCCGGCGCGTGGTCGAGAGCCTGTTCCGGGCCGACTTCCGGGGCCGGCTGCTCTGCTCGCGCTGCCTCATCAAGCTGACGAAGGACAACCTGGACAAGAGCTACGCCAAGCGCGACATCATCCAGGTGATCGAGGAGCTGTTCGTCACGCCGGGCCCCACCATGCAGGTGTCGACCGCGCCGTGCGGGGTGTGCGAGAGGAAGAAGGCGCCGTGCCTCGGGATGCCGGCCGAGGGCCATTGATGTGCGTGTACTGCGTGGAGGACGCGGCCTGCGAGCACGAGCGTGACGCCTGCGCGGCGAGCGGGGGCCAGCCCTGCGCCCAGTGCGGTCACACCTCCGCGGCGCGACCCTGGCAGCCTCCCGCGTTTCCCGGCCCCGGACCGCGCTGGAGCCGACCGAAGCCCCGGCCGGCCCGGAAGCCGGCGGCGGGCCGGAAGCCGCGAAGCGGCTAGTCGCGGTCCGCGATCATCCGCTCCCGGATCTCCGCGGTGAAGACCGCGAGGGTCAGCGGACAGGGCGGCTCGTTCGCGTCGAGGTACTGACAGTCCTTCTCGCTGCATCGCACGAAGAGCTTGCCCCGACCCACCAGCGCGTTCCGTCGCCGCAGGGTGATCGCCACCGTCTCGGAGACGACCTCGCAGCGGAACGACTTCGACGGCATCCGGCTCACGCGGGCTCCTTTGCGACGACGTGAGCTTCCCGCGAGATCATGGGAGGATGGCAGGGGCGCGTTGACCTGCCAGGGTCTTCCGCGAAGACGCCTCGAGTATACCTGAGCGGGCCCGACCGCCGAGGCGCGATTTCAGCGCGACGGCGCGACGAGCGAGCGGAGCACCGCGATGATCGAGGAGTTGTCGCGCTCGCCCCAGCCGCCCGCGACGCCGGCGGTCAGGAGCTGGCGGTGCAGCGCGGTGGCGAGCAGCGGAGCGCCAACCGCGTGCCCGACCTCGAGCATCAGCTCGACGTCCTTGAGATGCTGGGCGAGCTTGCCCTCGGGCTCGAAGCGGTCGGTGAGCATGCGCTCGCCCTTGACGTCCATCGCGCGCGAGTAGGCCGCGCTGTCCTTCAGCACCGCGAGCAGGTCGGGTCCATCGAGGCCCTGGCGGAGCCCGAACAGCAATCCCTCCGCGAGCGCGAGCCGGTTGAGGCCGAGCACCAGGTTGACCACGAGCTTGGCCCGGGCCCCCGCGCCGTTGCCGCCCACGTGGTGCGCGCGCCGGGCGATGGCGTCGAAGATCGGCCGGCAGCGCTCGAAGACCAGGCGATCGCCGCCCACCACCACCGGCGCCTCGCGTCGACGCGCCTGCCCGCTCGACCCCGCGACGGGGGCGTCCAGCATCGCGATGCCGCGGCGCGCCACCTCGGCCGCGAGGGCGGCGGAGGCGTCCGGATGAATCGTGCTGCAGTCGACGACGATCGATCCCGGGCCGGCCGCGTCGAGCGCGCCCTGCGGACCCAGCAGGGCCTCGCGGACGATGTCGGCGGTCATGAGGCAGGTCACCACCGTCCCCGCGCCGCGCGCGGCGTCGGCGGGGGAGTCGGCCGCGACGCCGCCCCGCGCGGCGTGCTCGCGCATACGCTCGGGCGCGATGTCGTAGCCGCGCACCGTGAAGCCGGCCCGGATCAGGTTCTCGGCCAGGGCCGATCCCAGCAGGCCCATGCCGATGCACGCGACGGTCTCGCCCATGTGCGCGTTCTCCTCGGGCGGCATGATACGGCATCGCGGGGCGGCCGACATTGACACCATAGGGCGGGCGGCGTAGGGTGCGCGTGAACAGGCCCGAGCATGCGCATCGTCGACGTCCGGGAGCGATCGGTGGCGATCTCGCGGTATCGCGACGCGACGATTCCGTCCGGCGGTCTGACCACGTCGATCGTCGCGGTGGTCACCGACGTGATGCGGGCGGGCCGGCCGGTGGTGGGCTGGGGGTTCGCGTCGGTCGGGCGCTTCGCGCAGGGCGGGCTCATCCGGGAGCGGTTCGCCCCGCGCCTGCTCGCGGCGGCGGATCTCGCCACCGCGGCCGGGGACGGGCTCGACCCGATGCGGGCCTGGCGCGCGATGATGGCGGGCGAGAAGCCGGGCGGCCACGGCGAGCGGTGCGTGGCGGTCGGCACTCTCGACATGGCGATCTGGGACGCGGCGGCCAAGATCGCGGGCGCGCCGCTCCACCGCTTCCTGGCCGACGCGGCCGGTGAGCGCCGGTTGGAGACCGACGACGTCCGGGTCTACGCGGGCGGCGGCTACTACTACCCGGCCGACGACGAGGCGCGCCTCGCCGACGAGCTGCGCGGGTTCCTCGACCACGGCTACACCCACGCCAAGATCAAGATCGGCGGCGTCCCGCTCGACCGGGACCTGCGCCGCATCGAGGCGGCCGCCGCGGTGCTGCCCGCCGAGCAGCTCGCGGTCGACGCGATGAACGCCTACGACGCGCCGCGCGCGCTGGAGGCGGCCCGGGCCCTGGCCCCGCTCGACCTGTGGTGGCTCGAGGACATCTGCGACCCGCTCGACTTCGAGACCCACGCCGCGGTCGCCGCCGCGTACCCGCCGCCGATCGCGGCGGGCGAGGCGCTGTTCTCCGCCGCCGAGGCCCGGCTGCTGGACCGCCACGGTGGGCTCCGACGCGACCGCGACATCCTGCTGTTCGATCCCGTCCACTGCTACGGCATCCCGGGCTACCTCGAGATCGTCCGGGCGCTCGAGACCCGCGGCTGGCCCCGCCGCGCCTTCTGGCCGCACGGCGGTCACCTCTTCACGCTGCACGTCGCCGGCGCGCTGGGCCTCGGCGGCGCCGAGATGAATCCGCTCGCGTTCGGCCCGTTCGGAGGCCTCGCGGACGGGACCGCGCCGGTGAAGGGCCGCGTCGCGCCGCCCGAGGCGCCGGGCATCGGCTTCGAGGAGAAGGCGGAGCTGGCCCGGCTGTTTGGCACCCTGCTGGACGACTGAGGAGATTCCCGATGGCCTACACGCTCGAGACCTTCGCCGCCGCCGCCCACGACCTGCTCACCGCGGAGCCCGGACCGACCGGGCGCGAGAAGGTGCGAAGCCTGCTCGAGTCGGTGCTGCGGGACGACGCCTTCGTGGCCCGGCACCTGACCGACGACGTGCCGGAGCGCAAGATCCTCTACACCGACCCGCAGCTCGGCTTCTGCATCCTCGCCCACAACTACCGGGACGCGCGGGAGAGCAAGCCGCACGATCACGGGCTTTCCTGGGCCATCTACGGCCAGGCCCGGGGCGAGACCACGATGAACGACTGGGCCCTCGTCGAGCCCGCGACCGAGGCGCGGCCCGGCAAGGTCCGCCACGTCCGGACCTACCCGCTCAAGCCGGGCATGGCCCACGTCTACAACGAGGGCGATCTCCACTCCCCGCGCCGCGACGGCCCCACGCGCCTGATCCGCATCGAGGGCACCAACATGGACAAGGTCAAGCGCCTGTCCTACGAGAGGGTGTGATGAAAGACAATCTCCGGTTCGTCGACTCGGACATGCACATCATGGAGCCGCCCGATCTCTTCGAGCGGTACCTGGACCCGCGGTTCCGCGACCGGGTGGTTCTCCCGATCGGCGCGGACGGGCGCCCCAAGCGCGGCACCATCGTCATCGACGGGCTGCCCACCACCATGGACGCGGAGATGCAGCAGTACCGCAAGCGCAGCCGCGCGGGCGGAGCCGGCACCCACAGCACCCAGCCGCTGTCCGGCTCGCGGCTTCAGTCCACCAACCGGCTCGACTTCGCGATCGAGCGCAACTACGACCCCGAGGCGCAGGTGATGGCGATGGCCATCGAGGGGGTCGACATCGCGGTGCTCTACCCGACCACCGGGCTCAGCCTGATCGCGCGCGACAACATGGATCCACAGCTGTCGCTGGCCCTCTGCCGGGCCTACAACGACTGGATCGCGGAGTTCTGCCGCCACAGCCCGGAGCGCCTCAAGTTCGTGGTCATGCTCCCGGTGCACGACGTGCACCTGGCCTGCCGCGAGCTGGTGCGCGGAGTGCGGGAGCTGGGCGCGGTGGGCTCGTTCATCCGCCCCAACCTGGTCAACGGACACTACTGGCACTCCAACTACTGGGATCCGCTCTACAGCCTGCACGAGGAGCTCGACGTGACGTGGGGCTTCCACGAGGGCACCGGGGCCTGGAACTCGCACATGAACGTGCTCTACGGCGAGAACCGCTTCTACCGTCACGTGGCGAGCCACTGGATCGAGATGCAGCAGGCCCTGATCGCGATGATCGTGGGCGGGGTGTTCGAGTTCCACCCGAAGCTGAGGGTGGGCTTCCTGGAGGCCCAGAACTCGTGGGTGCCCGGGCTGCTCTCGCGCATCGAGTGGGACTACCCGCAGTACCGCGACTCGCACGCGCCGTACCTCTCCCTGACCCCGCGCGAGTACTTCCGGCGCAACTGCTGGGCCGCGGTGGAGGGGAGCGAGCCGGAGATCGAGGCCACCGCGGGCCTGATCGGGGGCGACCGGATGTGCGTCTCCACCGACTACCCGCACTTCGACTCCAACTTCCCGAACGTGTCGGACAACGTGCTCAAGCACTGCTCGCGCGAGACCGCGGCGCAGATCCTGATGGGCGGGGCGCACCTCTACGGTTTCGCCGACGCCGACTTCGAGAAAGCGGACGCGGCGGCGGCCCGGTCGGCGGTGGGCGCGAACGGCGGAGCCAGCCCGCGCGGCGTTCCGGCCGGCCGCTGAGGCCGGCCGGGCGATGAGCGAGGTCCAGCACCGGATCGTCGAGGCGAACGGGATCCGCCTGCACGTGGCCGAGCAGGGCGAGGGCCCGCTGGTCCTCCTCTGCCACGGCTTCCCGGAGTCCTGGTACTCCTGGTGTCATCAGCTCCGAGCCCTGGCCGAGGCCGGATTCCACGCGGTGGCGCCGGACATGCGTGGCTACGGCCAAAGCGAGGCGCCCGCCGAGATCGAGCGCTACACCCTGCTGCACCTGGTGGGCGACATGGTGGGGCTGCTCGACGCGCTCGGCGCCTCGACCGCGGTGATCGCGGGGCACGACTGGGGCGCGCCGGTGGCGTGGCACGCGGCGCTGCTGCGCCCCGACCGGTTCCGCGCGGTGATCGGGCTGAGCGTGCCGTTCCGGCCGCGCGGCTCGACCCGCCCCACCACCGCGATGCCGCAGACCGCCGACCGCGTCTTCTACCAGCTCTACTTCCAGGAGCCGGGCGTGGCGGAGGCGGAGCTCGGGCGTGACGTGCGGGCCACCATCCGGCGCATCCTCTACTCGGGATCCGGCGACGGCCGGCGGGCGCGGGTGGGCCTGGGCGATCCCGACGCGGTGGGCATGGTGCCGCGCAGCGGCGGCTTCCTGAGCCACACCGCCGACGCGGAGGTCCTGCCTCCGTGGTTGTCCGAGGCCGACGTCGACTTCTTCGCGGGCGAGTTCTCCCGCGCGGGCTTTCGCGGGGGCCTCAACTGGTACCGCAACATCGACCGGAGCTGGGAGCTGCTGGCCCCGTTCGCGGGCGCGCGGGTCACCGTCCCCGCGCTCTACGTGGCGGGCGACCTCGACCTGGTGGTGGCCTTCCGCGGGATGGACCAGCTCGTTCCCAATCTCGTCAAGTTCGTGCCCGCACTTCGCCGGACGATCATGCTCCCCGGCTGCGGGCACTGGACGCAGCAGGAGCGCCCGCAGGAGGTCAACGCGGCGATGATCGAATTTCTGCGGGGTCTGTAGCGGCGGCGCGATCCGGCGGCACGAGCGCGGGCGCGACCTCGTCCGCGAACAGGCGCATCGACCGGAGGGCCAGGTCGGTGCGCAGCCCGGGCAGGGCCATCACCAGGAGCACGCGCTCGTAGCCGGTGGCCTCGCAGAACTGCTGGAGGCCGCGGGTCACCTCGGCGGGGGTGCCGATCAGGGCCCAGCCGTCGTCCAGGTACTCGCGGAAGGCGCGCAGGCGGAGCAGGGAGCGGTCGAACGATCCCGGCACCGAGCCCCCGGTGGCGTCCGAGCGCAGCACCGCCATCCGCCGCTGGTAGCCCATGAATGGTTCCTCGGTGGCGCGCAGCGCCTCGTCGTGATCGGGGGCCACGTGCACCACCCGCATCCCCCACGAGCGGGCCTCGAGCGCCTCGATCTCGGGGAGCGAGCGTCCGGCCGCGAGCGAGGCCTCGCGGTAGAGCCGATGGCGCCGCTGCAGCTCCGGCACCGGCACGAAGAAGGACGAGAGCGTGGGCAGCCCGAGACGCGCGGCGGACAGCACGCTCTCCTCGCTGTTGGAGGCGATGAACAGCGGCGGGTGCGGCCGCTGCACCGGCTGCGGCCGCACGTGGAGCTGCTCCGCGGCGTGGAAGCGGCCCTGGAAGTCGAAGGGCGCGCCGCTCCAGGATCGGCGCATCAGCGCGACGCCCTCCTCGACCCGCGCCCGGCTGTCGTCGCGGTCGGACTGGAAGGTCTGGTAATCCTGTAGCGTGCCCCCGCGGCCGATCCCCACGTCGAGCCGCCCGCCGCTCACCACGTCGAGGACCGCGAGCGACTCGGCCAGGTCGACCGGGTGATGGAGCGGCAGCAGGCTCACCCCCATGCCGAGCCGCAGGCTGGTGGTGCGCGCGGCCACGAAGGAGGCCAGCACCGGTGGCGCGGGGCACAGGCCGTAGTCGTTGAAGTGGTGCTCGGCGATCCAGACCGAGTGGTAGCCGAGCGGCTCGGCGGCCAGCATCTGCTCGAGGCCGGAGTGATAGACCGCCTGCTCGCTCCACTGCTCGTCGCGCTGCATGAGGAAGAACAGTCCGAAGTCCATGGATCCTCCTGGGTCAGTTCACATCCGGGCGAAAGATCGCGCGCAGGACGTCCGGGTCCAGCGCCCGGTCGGGCACGCCGGGGCCGAAGCGGGCCTCGAAGGCGGAGCGGCGCAGCTCCCGGTACTGCGCGGTCTCGGGGCGCCGCAGCCCCGAGTACACGTAGACGACCTCGGTGTGCTCGTCCGGCACCGCCACCGCTCGGGCGAGATCCCGCCACGTGGCGCCCTCGCCCCAGCGCCGGTCGAGGGCCAGCAGCCAGGCGCGATCGTCCGGGCCGGCCGCGCGCGAGGCCGCGAGGACGGCGTCGACCAGCTCGCGCAGGGCCGGCTCGTTCGCGAGCGCGGCGGCCACGTGGTCCCGGAGCGCGAGGTTGCGCGCCCGCGCGAGCCCGGCGGCCAGGCCCCGGAAGAGCGGATCGGGCGGCGGGCTCGCGCCGTCCCACGCCGGGAGGGCGGCGCGCAGCTCGCGGAAGGGCTCGAGACGTCCCCAGCGCTCCGCGTCGCTCCAGCCCGCGGTGTTGTCCCACGCCAGCGCGAAGGCGAGCGCGTCGCCGCTCGGGTCGGCCACCACGCGGCCGCTCACGTGCTCGTCGAACCGCTCGGGATCGCAGGAATGGTTGTGGGCGTTGCACCAGGCCGCGGTGTACACGTCGCGCAGCCGGTCCACGTGGGCGCGCCGGATCTCGCCCGCCGGCCGCGGCGGGTAGAGGGCGATCTCCGGGGGCCGGCGGGGGTCGAAGAGCGCGAGGGCCACCGGGTGGACCGATGCGAAGTGGACCTGGTTCCGCTGGTACACGAGGCGGCCATCCGCGAGCGTGGCCACCGGCCACCCGGCGAGGACGGCGCGCACCGAGAGATCCGGGCTCAGCACCACCGTGCACTCGGCGGACGGGTTGATGTGCGAGCGGACGAGGAAGCCGCCCGGGAATCGCTCGATCGCGAGGCCGGATCGGCACCATTCCGGCTCGAGCGCGGTGGCCCCGCTTCCGTCCGCGGCCACGCGCCAGTCGAGTCGCGTCACCGTCCATCGCCGGGTGGCGCGCTCGAACCGCGCGGCCTGGAGCCGCGCCGCCGCGGCGGCCTCCCCGACGTAGACCACGATCAGGTCGCGGTCGTCGTCGAGGACCTGGTACGTCTCGAGCGGCTGGTCGAGGACCAGCCGGGAGGGCGGTGCCCCCACCCCCCGCGCGGCCAGCACCTCGCCGAGAGTCTCGGCGTGGGCCGGGCCGGCGACCAGCGCGACCGCGGCGAGCAGCCCGAGCGCCTTCCCCATGGCCGGTTACTATACGCTCTGGCTCGCCTCTTGACTTTGCCGGCGGCGCTGCGGCATAGTCCCCGCACTCCCGCCGGTGTAATGACGCATCGGCGTGCCGGCCGGACCGGTGTCGGCGCGGCCGCGCTCGTCGCGGCCTCCGGCCGGACCCGGGCGAGCGCCCAGGCCGCCTCCCCGTATCCGGACTGGATCGCGGCCAGCCCCAAGCCGCCCAAGCGCGGCGGGGTGCTCACCCGCGCCTCCGCCTGGGATCCGCCGGTCATCGACCCGCGGCTGACACAATCGGTGGGCCTGTTTCAGTTCGCGGGGCTGGTGGGGAGTCGCCTCGTGCGCTACGGCTTCCCCGACGAGGTGACCGGACCGACCGATCTCGGCCTGAAAGGTGACCTGGCCGAGTCGTGGCAGTCGACCCCCGACGCCCGGGTGTGGACGTTCAAGCTGCGTCAGGGCGTCAAGTGGCACAACGTGCCGCCGCTCAACGGGCGGGAGCTCGTGGCCGCCGACGTCAAGTACTGCTTCGAGGCCTACGCGAAGGAGGGCGTGCAGTCCTTCACCTTCCAGGAGGTCGAAGCGATCGAGACGCCGGACAAGTACACGGTCCGCATCCACCTGAAGACGCCCAACGTGCTCTTCCCCCAGAACGTCGCCGAGCCCATCACGGTGTTGTTCTCCCGGGAAGTCCTGGAAGAGGACGGCGACCTCAAGAAGCGGATGATCGGTACCGGCCCGTACCTGCTCAAGGAGCACAGCCGCAAGGTGCGGGTGGTCCTCGCCCGCAACCCCGACTACTTCGACAAGGGCCGCCCGTACGTCGACGAGTACGTGATTCTCTCGACTCCGGACGCCGCGACCCGCATGGCCGCCTTCCGCACCGGGCAGAGCGACATCATCTGGCTGGCGAGCCCGTCCGAGGTGGAGACGATTCGCAAGACGAACCCCACCGCGGTGGTGCAGTCGTACCACAACACCCTGGCGCCCTTCGGGGTGGCGCTCGCCCAGGACAAGCCGCCGTTCAACGACGTCCGGGTGCGCCGGGCCGTCTCCATGGCGATCGACCGCCAGAAGCAGGTCGACACCCTGTTCGAGGGGCACGGCATCAGCGGCTGGGGCGTCCCCTACATCTACTACCAGGACAAGGCTCCCACCCTGGCCCAGCTCGGACCGTGGTGCCAGCACCGTCCCGCGGAGGCCAAGAAGCTCCTGGCCGAGGCCGGCCACCCGAACGGCTTCGAGACGACGCTGTTCTACTACGAGTACTTCCCGCAGATGAGCTCGCAGGTGCAGCTCGTGCAGCAGGACCTCAAGCGCAACCTCAACATCAACGTGAAGATCACCAAGCTCGACTACACGACGTACTATGGCCGCTACGTCGAGAACAAGTGGGACGGCATGTCCTGGGGCTTCCAGTCGGGGCACGCGGTCGGCCTCGACGAGCGCACCTACCAGTACATGCATTCCAAGTCCACCAAGAACTTCTTCCGCGTCAACGATCCGGTCATCGACGAGCTCACCACCAAGCTGCGCCAGACGCCGGCCCAGGCCGATCAGCGGGTGATCACCAAGAAGATCGTCGATCGCGAGTTCGACCAGGTGCTGCGGATGTGGATGCCCTATGACAACGGGTTCGTGGTCTTCCAGCCGCACGTGCGGAACGGCGGCGCGGGCGCCCTCCGGCGCACCGACGGCTACGGGTCGCCCGCGATCTCCCGGGTCTGGCTGGACAAGTAGCGAGCGGGGCGGGGCCGCGCGCCATGTACAAGTACACCGTCCGCCGGCTCCTCCTCGCGGTCCCCGTCCTCCTGCTGTCGTCCCTCATCGTGTTCGGGCTGATGCGGGTCATGCCGGGGGACGCGCTCACCGCCCTCATGGGCGAGTCCGGCAACATCGGCGAGCGGGAGCTGGCCAAGATCCGGAAGGACCTGCGCCTGGACCTGCCGTACCACGAGCAGTACCTGCTGTGGGTCTGGCAGATGGTGAGCTTCCGCCCCGGCGACTCGATCTTCACCGGGGAGCCGATCGCGGTCAGCCTGGCCAAGGCGATTCCGGTCACCCTCGAGCTCGCCGCGCTCGCGATGGTGCTGGGCCTCGTCATCGCGGTCCCCATCGGCGTGCTCTCCGCCACCCGGCAGGACAGCGCGGCGGACTACATGGGCCGGGTGGTCGCGGTCTCCGGGCTGTCGTTCCCCGACTTCTGGCTGGGCACCCTCGTCATCACGTTCGCGGCGATCTGGTTCCACTGGATCCCCGCCATCGGCTACGTGAGCTTCTGGGAATCCCCGGTGCGCAACCTCCAGCAGTTCCTGCTGCCCGCCGCGGTGCTCGGCTTCCGTCTCTCCGCCGCGACCATGAGGATGACCCGCTCGACGGTGCTGGAAGTTCTGCGCGAGGACTACGTGCGCACCGCGTGGGCCAAGGGCCTCGAGGGGCGCATCGTGGTCTACAAGCACGCCCTCAAGAACGCGCTGATCCCGGTGGTGACCATCGTGGGCGGCCAGCTCGGAGTGCTCCTGGCCGGCACGGTGGTGGTGGAGACGATCTTCGCCCTGCCCGGCATGGGCCGGCTCACCGTGGAGGCGATCCTCTTCCGCGACTACCCGGTGGTGCAGACCAACGTCATGCTGGTGGCGGGCACGCTGGTGTCGCTGAATCTCCTGGTGGACCTCACCTACGCGTGGCTGGATCCGCGGATCCGCTACCAGTGACGAGGCCTTAGCGCCCGATGGCGACCGTGACCGCGCGCGCGCGCGTCCACGTCGAGGCCCAGTCCGACGTCGAGATCGGTCGGCTCCGGTCGCTCTGGATCGCGATCCGCCGCAAGCCGCTCGGCGCCGCCTCCGCCGCCCTCATCGCGATCCTCGTGCTGACCGCGGTCATGGCCGACGTGGTCGCCCCCTACGATCCGCTCGCGGCCCAGCCCGAGATCCGCCTCGCCGCGCCCAGCTGGGAGCACCCGTTCGGCACCGACGACATCGGCCGCGACGTGCTGAGCCGGGTCATCCACGGCTGCCGCATCTCGCTCTGGGTGGGGCTGCTCGCGGTGGGTATCGGGACGGTGGCGGGCATGATCATCGGCCTGCTGTGCGGCTACTGCGAGGGCCGGACCGATCTGATCCTGCAGCGGGTGATGGACGGCATCCAGGCCATCCCGGGCCTGGTGCTGGCCCTGGCCATCGTGTCGGTGCTGCGGCCGAGCACCACCAACGCCATGATCGCGATCGCGATGGTCATCATCCCGGGCAACTCCCGCATCGTGCGCGGGGCGGTGCTCTCGGCCAAGCAGAACCGCTACGTGGAGGCCGCGCAGGCCATCGGCTGCCGCCACCCGCGGATCATCATGACCCACATCCTGCCCAACGTGACCGCGCCGATCCTGGTGATCGCCTCGATCTGGCTCGGCAACGCGATCCTGATCGAGGCCACCCTGTCCTTCCTCGGGGTGGGCACCCAGCCGCCCACGCCCTCCTGGGGCCTGATGCTCAGCAGCACCGGGCGCGCGTTCATGGAGCAGGCGCCGTGGCTGGCCCTGTTCCCCGGACTCGCCATCAGCCTGGCCGTGCTCGCATTCAACCTCTTCGGCGATACGCTGCGGGATGCGTGGGATCCGAAGCTACGGGGCTAGCCCGATGACCGCTCCCTCTCGCCGCAGCCTCGCCGCGCTGCTGTGCTCGATAATCCTGGCCGCCTCCGCGCCGGGCGGCGCCGCGGCCCAGGCCCGGCCGGAAGGGGAGATGCGCTGGGCGCTCTACGTGACGCTCTCGCCGGCCTGGTTCGATCCCGGCGAGGTGGTGGGGGTGCTCACCCCGTTCTGGGTGCTCACCGCCATGCACGACGCGCTGGTGAAGCCGATGCCGGGCGGCATGCTCACCCCGAGCCTCGCCGAGTCGTGGAAGCTGAGCCCGGACAATCGGGTGTACGAGTTCAAGCTGCGGGAAGGCCTCCGGTTCCACAACGGCGACCCGTTCACCGCGGAGGACGTGAAGTACAGCTTCCTGCGCGCCAAGGGCGCCCGCATCCTCCAGGAGAAGGTGAAGGACATCGAGATCGCGGGGCCGTACCGGGTGCGCTTCCACCTGCACGAGCCCTGGCCCGACTTCATGACCTTCTACGGCACGTACGCCACCGGCGCGGGCTGGATCGTTCCCAAGAAGTACATGGAGCAGGTGGGACCCGACGGCTTCAAGAAGAACCCGGTGGGGCTCGGGCCCTACAAGTTCGTGAGCCACACCCCGGGGGTAGAGCTGGTGATGGAGGCCAACGAGAGCTACTGGCGCAAGATGCCCTCGGTGAAGCGGCTCGTCTACAAGAGCGTCACGGAGTCGACCACCCGGGTGGCCATGCTCAAGCGGGGCGAGGTCGACCTCGCGTACCTGCTGGACGCTCCGCAGGCCCTCGAGCTGAAGCGCGATCCGAACTTCAAGCTCGCCTTCTCCGGCGGCATCGGGACGTTCTACCTGGACTTCCTCGACCAGGCCGATCCGAAATCGCCGTGGCACGACCGCCGGGTCCGGCTCGCGGCCAGCCACGCGCTCGACCGCAAGGCCCTGAGCGAGGCCGAGACCCTCGGGGCCTCCCGGCCCACCGGCAGCATGATCCCGCCCAAGTTCGAGTTCGCGCTGCCGCTCGAGCCCCACTCCTACAACCCGGGCCGCGCCAAGCAGCTCCTGGCCGAGGCGGGGTACCCCAACGGCTTCGACGCGGGCGACCTCCATCCGTGGCCGCCCTACACCACGATGGGGGAGGCGGTCGGCGGCTACCTGGGCGCGGTGGGGATCAAGGTGCGGCTGCGGACGATGGAGCGGGCCGCCTTCTACTCGGCGCTGGCATCGAAGAAGATCCACGGGCTCTGCGTGTGCATCAACGCGGTCTACGGCAACGCCGCATCCCGGATGGCGGAGACGGTGCCGAGCGAGGGCGCCTTCTCCTACGCGGGCGAGCCCGACATCGACGCGCTCTACAAGCAGCAGAGCCGAGAGACCGACCCCCGCAAGCGGGAGGCCCTGCTGCACCAGATCCAGCGGACGCTCCACGAGCGGGTCCGCTTCGCGCCGATCATGGACTTCATCTGGCCGAGCGGGGTGAGCACGCGGGTGGCCGAGCCCGCCCTGATGCTGATCGATCCCTACCCCTGGTCGGCGCCCCTGGAGGATGTGCGGCTCAAGAAGTGACGCGACCGGCCCGGACCGACCGGCGCTCGCCCTCGGCGGCGAGGAGCCGGTTGGTGGCGAGCAGCTTGGCCGAGAGATCGCGGATGATGGCTACCGCCAGGGTGGGGTTCGTGCGCACCAGGTGATTGAGCCGCTTCGCCGGGATGATCACGAGCGTGACGGCCTCGGCGGCTACCGCGGTGGCCGAGCGGGGCGAGCCGCCCGTGAAGAGACCCAGCTCCCCCAGCAGCTCCCCCTTGACGAAGGTCCGCAGCAGCCGCTCCTCGTCGCCGACCTTCTTGCGGACCTCGACCCGGCCGGCGTGAACCAGGAAGGCCTCGTCGCGCGGGGCGTCGCCCTCGCGGAAGATGACCTCCCCGGCGCGGAAGGTGCGGGTCTGGACGCTCCCAGGCTTGCGGTTCATGGGCTTCGACCCCCCTATAATAAGCGGGCGTCGAACCGAATACCGGAGGGAACCGATGCGACTCGCGGGCAAGGTGGCGCTGGTCACGGGCGCGCAGCAGGGGATCGGACGGGCCATCGCGCTGGCGATGGCGGGGGAGGGCGCCGACGTCGGCCTGAACTTCCTCGACGATCCGGGGGCGGCCGAGCGCGTGGCCGGCGAGATCCGGGGCCGCGGGCGCAAGGTCCTCACCGTCAAGGGCGACGTGGCGCAGGCCCGCGACGTGCAGGCCCTCGTCGACGCGGTCACCGGCGGGCTCGGGCCGCCCGACATCCTGGTCAACAACGCGGGCGTCTTCCCGCGCTCGCCGTTCCTCGAGCTGACCGAGCGCGAGTGGGACCACGTGCTCGGGGTGAACCTCAAGGGTGGCTTCCTCTGCGCCCAGGCGGTGGCGCGGGCGATGGTGGCGGCGGGCCGGCCGGGCGCCATCGTCAACATCTCGTCCTCCGCGATCCGCGGCGACGCCCGGGGCGTGCACTACTCGGCGAGCAAGGCGGGCGTGCTCGGCATGACCCGCGCGATGGCGCTGGCCCTGGCCCCCCACCGCATCCGGGTCAACGCGATCGCGCCCGGCCTCACCGACACCGCGCAGCCCCGCTACGGCAACACCGAGGAGCAGATCGCGGAGCGGGCTCGCGAGATCCCGCTCGGGCGCATCGCGCAGCCGGAGGAGATCGCGCGGATCGCGGTGTTCCTCGCCTCGGAGGACTCGGGCTGGATCACCGGCGAGCTGATTCACGTCAACGGCGGGGCCTACATGGCCTGAGGCGGGAGCGCGCGCGATGTGCGGATCGTGGGAGGAGGCGGGGGACGCGCCGACGCACCGGGGCCTGACCCGCCGGCGGCTCCTGGGCGGGGCCGCGGCCGCGCTCGGCGCGTGGGGGCTCGCCGGGTGCGCGGGGATCCACGGCCGGCGGCTCGACGAACTGGACCCGCGGGTGCCCGCCCTCCTGGCCGCCACCACCTCGGTGGACTTCCACACCCACGCCGCCGGCGCAGGGAACGCGCGCGCGCCGCGCTTCGACCTGGCCGATCACATGCGGCGCGGCCACCTCACCGCGGTCTGCCTCTGCCACTCGGCGGACGGGCCGGTGATCCGCCGTCCGGTCGGCGGCGGGCGCATTCGCCAGTACCGCGACCCGCTGGCGGGCGAGCTGCAGGCGCACACCGAACGGCGGCTCGCGTTCATGGACGCGCTGGTGGCGCAGCACGGGATGACGCGCGTGCTGACCCCGGATGATCTGGAGGCGGCCCGGGTGGCCGGCCGCCCTGCGCTCATCGGCACCATCGAGGGCTGCCAGTTCATGGACGGGCGCCTCGAGCGGGTGGGCGAGGTGTACGACCGCGGGATCCGGCACCTCCAGCTCGTGCACTACATGCCGAGCGATCTCGGCGATCAGCAGACCGAGGACCCGCGGTGGGGCGGCCTGAGCCCGCTCGGCGCCGACGTCATCCGCGAGTGTAACCGGCTCGGCATCGTGGTCGACGTGGCCCACGGGACCTTCGAGCTGGTGCAGCAGGCCGCCGCGGTGACCACCGTCCCCTTCGTGCTCTCGCACACCTCGCTCGCCCGCGGCCCGCTCGGCGTGCACACGCGGCTCATCTCGGCTCAGCACGCGCGGCTCATGGCCCAGGTGGGCGGGGTCATCGGGGTGTGGCCGAGCGGATTCTCGTTCGTGGACGCGCGCGACTGGGTGGCCGGCATCGCGCGCATGGTCGACGCGGCGGGGGTGGATCACGTCGGCATCGGCACCGACATGGAGGGCGGCGTCAACGAGGTGTGGGACGACTACGCGGACCTGCCCGCGGTGGCCGACCTCCTGCTCCGGCAGGGCTTCAGTCCGGAGGAAGCGGGCAAGCTGCTCGGCGGCAACTACGTGCGCGTGTTCCGGGCGGCGGCCGCCGCGCGGCGCGCCTGAGCCGCCCGCGCGCCGGGCTGGCGCGCGGTGGTAGGCTCGACCTTGGAGGAACCATCGCCATGGCCAGAGGACCCGTCGTCAATTCGCAGATCACCATCGAGCCCAACCCGAACCGGGTGATCGTCCGGCTGGACGGG
>WNFC01001132.1_pt1 | contig 31041 bp, 34 predicted proteins | sample 5400541 | NCBI WGS metagenome assembly WNFC01 (sample SAMN13153342, study PRJNA577476) | soil metagenome | isolation source: 120 cm saprolite under Douglas fir tree site 2 hole 2 replicate 1 | place: USA:California | collected 2015-04-18
CGAAGGTTTGTGCTTCTTGGAAGCTCCCATCCCCGTTGCCTAAAAGCACCGAGACGTTGTTGGAATTCCGGTTGCTCACCACCAGGTCCTGCACGCCATCGCCATTGAAGTCGCCCACCGCCACAGACAAAGGACGGCTCCCCACCTCGAAGTTCCGCGCCTCCTCGAAAGATACAGCCTGCGCCTGGGTCGCCGCACTGACCAGCAGATTGCACGCCGCCAGCCCTGCGCAAACCACCGTCATCCTCTTCTTCTGGATTGCCATCGCTCCTCCCTTTCCCTTCCCCCAGTAGATGGGTTGAAAGCGATAATCGACTCGGGGAGTGCTCCTCTTCGCTTCGAGTGTCAAGCGGCGGCGCGGTCCCGTCGCAGCTCCACTGAATGACACCAAACAACAGCACAGCCGGTCGTCATTGCGACCTTGGCCAAACGGCAACCGGCTGCGGGAGTCCTCGGCGCACCGACCGACCACGATTGGACAAGTGGGAAGGAGTCGTGTTGCCGTTAAAGCGCGAGCCTCGACAAAACAAATTCAGTGGAGCTAACCGGGATCGAACCGGTGACCTCTTGAATGCCATCTAGACCCAGTCGCAGTCGTGTCCACCACTTGGGAGGGTCGTTCAGCAACCACCGTGACAATCCGATGAAAGCCGGTGCAATTCTGGGCAACCCGGTGAAAGGTGGTTGCCGGCGTAGCTCTTCCGAGGCCTCGACGCAGGCGACAACGCTCGAGAACATAGCGAGACGGGACGGCCCCCAGCTTGGTTGGATCGTCGTTGGCTGTCAGCTTCAACGCCTTGTTAGCCAGCTTTACCATCATCCGGCCGGAACTCGATTGAGTAGATGTACACACGGGAGTCATCGCATCCCACCGCCAGACTCGATCCTTCGGGACTGAATGCAACGGCGGCGACGCAATCGGGATGAGGGAGTTCCTGAATACATTGCTTCGACGCCAAATCCCACAGACGCACTGTATTGTCCGCGGCGCCGGAGGCGACCAGTTTGCAGTCGGGCGAGACGGCTACGCGCCAGACTGTCTGGCAATGACCGCGCAGGGTTGCCAGGCACGAGCCAGACTCAACGTCCCAAACCTTCAGCGTGCAATCTTCCGATGCCGAAATCATATGCCGCTTGTCCGCGGCTACGGCTACAGAGTTGACCTCGCCCGTGTGGCCCTCGAAGACGCGGACGCACTCTCCCGTGGATGCCCGGCAGATCCTCGCCGTACGGTCCGCTGATACCGAGATCAGCCGATCACCGTCGTCGAGGATCACGATCTTTAGGATCTGCTTAGAGTGGGCAGTAAATGATTGTCTGAGCGCAGCGTCTGGGAGGCGCCACATGCGCACACATCCGTCGGTCCCTCCTGAGGCAAGTTGGTTTGGGTTTGGCCCCCAAGCTACCTCGCATCTGGAGAGCCATGATTGAACTCTGTGGAAATAGTGCCTGTTGCCAAATCCCAGATCTTGATGGCTCCATCGGCGGCTCCCGCCGCGAGATGCCTGGCGTCGCACGATAAGCCAACGGAGCACACGAAAGCCTCGTGACCCGTGAATGTCGCCAAGCAGTTGCCGCTCGCGACGTCCCACATTCTCACGGTCTTGTCGTTCGAGGCGGAGAGGACTCGCCGTCCGTCCGGGGTGATGACCACATCCCAGACATAGTTCGTGTGACCTACGAGTGTCCGTCGTAGCACCGCAACTCGTCGGTCGACGAGCTTGCCAGCGTTGACACGCTGAAGAGCCTGGTCCTCTGCGCGCGCCTTCCATTCGTTCAGGATCGCAACGGTAAACCGCGCAGCGTCGCTGTCGATCAGTTTTGCGCACGACTGACAGACCCAAATGCCATTGGCCGCCGAGCGACGTTCCTCCGCTGAGAGGGAAGAGTCGTATCGGGGCCCGCCCGGCGACGCCGCTGTGATGTGCGCCGCCACTCCGATGTTGACGGCTGCCTTCTGGTCGACGTGAGGACCGAGAGTGGCTTGTCCGCAGGAAGGGTTCGAGCAGACAAAACTGACGCGCCTTCCCAGTGCTTCCACCACGGCCCTCGAGAAATCATCGCGCATCGGAATTACCCTAAGTCCATGTCTTGCTGACTAACGATACTGGCATCCAGCTGCGGGTGGGAAAGGGAGCCTAAAGAGATTGAGCGGAACCGGGGCGGGGCCGCAGGGGATCGACAACCACTTACCTCGGTGATCACCCAAATCCGGCCAGTCGTGATCTCGCGAAACGCGGCCGAGCCGTACGACCGCCCATCGCCCTCAATTCTTTCGCGGATCGCTGGGCAAGCTACCGCGGTGCGAGCCTTGTTGTACGGTCCAGCTCGGGATTGGCCTCAAGGTGCGTAGGCACCGTGAGCATCGATCCGGCCCCTCCCTGTGCCTGCCCCGGCCGCGCGGGACGATGCAGTTTGCCGCGCTGATCGCCGAGGAGACCCGCGACGGAGCCGAACTCGTCGAGTACGCTCGCAAGGTGATGCGGTCGCGAAACAAGACAACGCATCGAGGAGGCGATCGACGAGAAGCTCGAGAAGTACAAGAGCAACCACAAGTCAAGGCAAAGCGCGCGATTGGCTCTCGCCGGCGACTCGTCGAATGTATGCGTGCACATCGCCCACGGTGCGCATCTCGCGGGCAATCGTTTCTGGAATCTCCACCCGCAATGCCTTCTCAAGGGCGACGATAAGGTCGACGGCATCTAGAGAATCGAGGCCGAGATCCTCGCGCATTCGCGCCTGGGGATGGACTCTCGAAGGCTCGAGCTCGAACTCATTCACCAGAGTCTGATCGACGATCTGGATCGCTCGGTCGGCGGTGAGCGCCTCAGGCATGGGACAGTTCATCGGTACCAAGGCCATCGGATCTGCGTCAATCCTACCCCCAGGCCGCCATGTTCACGGTGCGGATGAGTCACGGAAGGCCCTTACACCTTCGTCAGCCGGCATGTTATATAGCGAACAATAGTTTTCAAGACCGCCGGACCCTCAGATGACCACGAAGCAGGTCCTCATAACAGGTGCCAGTCGCGGCATTGGGGCGGCAACCGCGGTGTTGATGGGCTCAACGGGATTCCGCGTGTGGTTGCACTACCGAAGCCGGGAGCAAGCCGCCCGCGCCGTGGCGAAGACTATCACCGCGAGCGGTGGCCTGGAGCCCGTTCTCATCTCTTTCGATCTCGCTCAGCGTCGGGATGTGAGCGCGGCGATCCGGTCGGCGCTCGAGCAAATGGGTCCACCGGATGCGCTGGTACTGAATGCCGGCATCGCACAATCGGGGCTCTTCGCCTTCACCGACGATGCCGAATGGGACCAGTTAATCAACACTAATGTGGGGGGCTTCCTGGGGGTTGCCCGCCCCATTGTTAAGGCGATGATCCGGGAACGCCGGGGGCGCATCGTTCTGTTGTCCTCGATAGCGGCTCAACGGGGAAATCCGGGCCAGGTGTTGTACGCCGCGAGCAAGGGGGCACTGACCGCGGCAGCGCGCTCGCTAGCACTGGAGCTCGCGCCGCGGGGCATCACCGTGAACGTGGTGGCGCCTGGTCTGATTGAGACGGAAATGCTCAACGGGATTCCGATCGGCGAACTCGTTCCAATGATTCCGGTCGGGCGAGTGGGGAAGCCGATCGAAATTGCACACATCATCCGCTACTTGTGCTCGGACGAGGCCGCCTACGTCACCGGTCAGGTGATCAGCGTCAACGGCGGAATGTGGATGTAGCCGCGGAACAGTGTCCTGTGAGGGGGATACACTGGCGCCGATGAAACGCGCAGTCATCACCGGGATCGGTGCCATCTCGAGTCTCGGCACTTCACTCGACGAGATTAGCCGGTCGCTGCGTGAGGGTCGCTCCGGAATTGGGATCGATCCCGAGCGCAAGCAACGGGGGTTTCGCTCCTGCCTCACCGGATTGGTCCGAGGCTTTAACCCCACCGAGCGATTCGATCGGAAAACCCGCAAGACGATGGGTGAAGCCGCTGCTTATGGATGCGCTGCGGCCCTGGAGGCGGTCGCGGACGCGGCAATTGCCCAGAATCAATTGGCTCGCCCCGAGGTGGGCGCCATCTTCGGGAATGATTCGACTTGCCAGGCGACCGAGGCTTTGTTTTCCGAGCTCCACGCCGCTGGCCGCACCACGGCGCTCGGAAGCGGCCACATCATCCGGGTGATGAATTCGACCGTCACCATGAACTTGGCCACGCTGCTCGGATTTCAGGGTGCATGCTGGTCGCTTTCAGCCGCTTGCGCCAGCGGGCTCCACGCGCTCGGGCAGGCAGCAATGCTGATTGCCACCGGCGCGCAAGAGTTAGTCATCTGCGGCGGCGCGCAGGAGACTTCGTGGCAGGGCATGGCTGCATTCGATGCTCTGGGCGCGCTCTCCACCAACGAGCAAGATCCGATGCGCGCCTCGCGCCCCTTCGATCGGAAACGCGATGGATTGGTTCCTTCCGGCGGGGGCGCTGCGCTGGTGGTCGAGTCGATAGACTCGGCTCGCGCTCGAGGCGCGCGCGTCTACGCGGAGATTCTCGGTTACGCCTTCGGGTGCGACGGCGAGCACCTGACAAATCCCAGCGGCGGGGGCGCGGAGCGCACCATGGTTCAGGCGCTTCGCCAGGCCCGCGTCCACCCTTCCGAGGTGGACTACATCCAGGCGCACGCTACCTCCACCCCCGTCGGCGACGCTGTCGAAGCTGCGGCGATCTCCCGCGTCTTCGGCGACCACCACGTCCCAGTCTCATCCACCAAAGCTCTCGCCGGACACGAGTGCTGGATGGCGGGCGCAAGCGAAGTGGTGTACTGCCTCCTGATGATCCGTGATGGCTTCATCGCCGGCAATGCGACGTTGGAGGAACCCGACCAGATCTCGGCAGCGCTTAACCTTCCGGTGAAATCGCTGAGTGTGCGGCCGCACACCATTCTGAAGAACTCTTTCGGATTCGGAGGAACCAATGCGTCGGTCGTCCTTCGGTCCTTGGAGTAAGCCATTGTTCAAGCCCGTCGCCGCGTCGCCCAACTTACCCCCGGTTCGTTCGGTCTTGCCTCACCGCGAGCCATTTCTCTTCATCGATCGCGTGCTCCACCTCAGCGAAGGCACCGTGGTCGCGGTGCGGACCTTTCGGGAAGACGAACCTTTTTTCGCCGGCCATTTCCCCGGCCAGCCAATTGTTCCTGGCGTACTGCTCGTTGAGGGCCTTGCGCAAGCAATGGCCTACTATGCGCTCGTGAATCGCCCTGCGACGCGGATCTACCTCGTGGGAATTGACCGCGCGCGTTTCCGGTCGGCGGTCTTGCCCGGAAACGAGGTCACCTTCGAAGTGCGAATGGATCAGGAGCGATTCGGAATCACCGCCGGCAAGGGGCAAGTGAGCGTCGGCGAACGTCGGGTCGCGGACGCGACTCTCAAGGGGTACTCGGGGGACTCGGAACGCCCACTCGGGTGACCGGGTATCACCCGCGAGGATGAGCCATGCAGATCGAGCCCATCGCCTTTCGCCCGGCGTCAAATCTCGCATCCGACGCACATGACGTCGTGGTCATTGGGTCTGGGATGGGCGGACTGTCCGCCGGCCTGGTGCTCGCCAAGAAGGGCTTCAAGGTCTGCGTCTTGGAGCAGCACTACCGGCCCGGCGGGTGCCTCCATCAATTCTTTCGCAACCGGATTCCGTTTGAGACCGGCTTTCACTATGTCGGTGGAGTCGGACCTGACGGAACCCTCGCGCGATACCTTCGATACCTGGGTGTTTATGGTCGCCTGTCCTTTCAGCCCCTGGATCCGGACGGATTCGATCTGCTGCGGTTTCCCGAATTCTCCTTCTTCGTTCCGAACGGCTGGAGCGCCTTCGTAAAGCGGCTGGAGGACGCCTTCCCGAGTGAAAAGGAGGCCATTCACCGTTACGCCGCCGTCTGCAAAGAGCTCTGCCACGGCAGCCACACCTTTTCGTTCCAGCCGACTTCTGGAGAGATGGGGAAGCTGACCAGGATAGCCCTGGGAGATTTCCTGGGAAGCCTGACCGCCAATCGGCGGCTCAAAGCGGTCCTGTGCGGGCAGAGCATGCTTTACGGCACCCCGCCCGCTGAGACGCCGTTGGAGGTCCATGCGTTGGTGATTGATTCGATGCTGCAAGGTGCCTCCGGCGTGAAGGGAGGTGGCGATGCGCTGGCCGCGGCTATGGTGGAAGAGATTCGATCTCATGGCGGCGTGGTGCGGCTTCGCAGCAGAGTGACCCATTTGAGAATGGAAGGGACGCGACTCAGTGCGGCGAGATTGGAAAGCGGCGAGGAGGTCCGAGGGCGCGTCTTCATCTCCAATGCCCACCCGAAAACCACGTTAGCGCTGCTCCCGCCCGGGGTTATGCGCCCGGCTTACGTGCATCGAGTGGAGAGTATGCGCGAAGGCATTTCCTGCCTGTCTGGGTATTTCGTCACCCAAGACCGGTCCAAGCTTCGGCGCCACAACATCTATTGGCTGCCGAGCGAAGATATTGACGAAGTGTACAGGAGCCATGTTTTCGGCGAAGGAGGCAAGGCGGAGAAAGGCGTTTTCCTTAGCTTCCCAAGAGACCGCGATCCCGATTCCGTGGGACCTCGAGTGGTGCTCGCCCTCGCGCTGATGGCCTACGAGGAAGTCGAGCAGTTCGCGAACAGCAAAACGGGCAAGCGTGGCGACGACTATCAAAAGTTCAAGGAATGGCATGGGCAGACTCTGCAGGACTGCGTCGAGTGGCTGCTCCCGGATTTGGCCGGCAAGCTTGAGCGGGTGGAAGTCTCCACGCCGTTGACCCATCGAGACTACACGGGTACACCGCGAGGGGCGATCTACGGTGTTCGCCACTCGGTTGATCAATGGGGCAAGTATGCCCTTCACCCGCGAACGCGAATCGATAATCTCCTGCTCACCGGACAAAACGTGCTTCTGCCGGGAGTGCTCGGCGTGACCGTCAGCGCTTTCATCACCTGCGGCTTTCTGCTCGGCTTCGACGAGCTATTCGGCGAGGTGGCCAGGGCATGAGACCACGTCGCGTAGCGATCACCGGGATGGGCCTGATGTCCCCGATCGGCGACGACCTGGATCAGGTGGTCGACGCGCTTCGAGAGGGGCGCTCGGGCGTCCGCGCCATCCCATCCTGGAGCGGGTGGCCAAATCTGCACACCCGCGTCGCAGCGACGGTGAACAATCTCGATGAGAAGGCCGTTCCCCGCGAGTCTCGCCGTTCGATGGGTCGGGTCGCCCTTCTCGCCGCGGCGGCAGCGGAGAGAGCGCTGGTACATGCGCGGTTGAGCCGGGAGGTTCTGCAGTCGGGAAGGGCTGGAATTTCCATCGGGCAGACGGTGGGCAGTCCAGCCGCCACCGAGCTTTTCTTCGAGACGTTACGAACCCAGGGCGTTCGAGGGCTCAAGTCCACCACGTTTTTTCAGCTGATGAGTCATTCTGCCGCCGCCAATCTGGCGCTGATGTTCAAGGTGACCGGTCGCGTCTGGGCCCCGGCGGCCGCGTGCGCATCCAGTAGTCAAGCCATTGGTCAGGCTTACGAAACCATCCGCGATGGGTATCAGGAAGTGATGCTTTGCGGCGGCGCCGAAGAGCTTCATGTCACCACAGCAGCGACGTTCGACATTGTCGGCGGCACGTCGCGAGCATTCAACGACACTCCGGCAGCGACACCGCGGCCATTTGATCGGCGCCGCGATGGATTGGTGGTGGGCGAAGGAGCGGGAGTGTTGGTTTTAGAGGACCTCTCCTCCGCAGTGAAGCGGGGAGCGCAAATTCTCTGCGAGGTGTTGGGCTTTTCCACGCAATGCGACGGAGAGCACATGTCCGTTCCCGCTCGAGCTGGGATGGCCCGGACCATGGCCGCCTGCCTCGAATCGGCGGGAATGCGAGTGGAAGACGTGGACTACATCAATGCGCACGCGACCGGCACCCCGGTGGGAGATGCCGTGGAGGCGCAAGCGACGGCCGACATCTTCGGCGAGAGAGTTCCCGTTTCATCCACCAAAGGATTTACCGGCCATACGCTCGCCGCCTGCGGTGCGATCGAGGCGATTTTCGGCGTCCTGATGATGCGCCGCGGATTTCTTGCACCCACGCTCAACCTGGACGATGTCGATCCTGCTTGTCGCGGAATTCGGCATGTTCTAGAGACTCAAGAGTCCCCAGTACGCCGCGTCCTCTCAAATAACTTCGCCTTCGGCGGCGTCAACACCTCACTCATGATTGGTCAACCGCAATAGGGTCTCGCAGGGAGCAACCTCGCCTCTTAATTGGAGCGTTTTCGATGTCTCGGCTTTGCCTTGCTTTCGTTTCGCTGTTCGTCTTCGCCTGCGCTGGACCTCGCCAGGGCGAAATAACATTTCCCGCGGTCTACTTCAGCTCCCGCGACAACCTCCCACCCGCCGTGCCTTCCTGCGCCGCGCCCATTCAAGTTGTGGTGACCGATGCGCGACTGACACCATCTGTGGTGGGGCGCAGGTTTGAAGAGGAGAAGCCGACGGTGGAATATCCCATCAAGATGCAAGGGGACGCCGGAGCCTACGTCCGGAACGGGGTGGAAAAAGCATTGCAAGCGGCAGGCGGCGCACCAGCCGGAAAGGCGCCGGCAAACTTGGCGATCACAATCACGCAGATCGCTGTGGAGGAGAAGACGTTTTACAACGCGGAGTTCACAGGGCAGATAGGCGTCGACGCGGTTCTCACCCGCCCAACCTCATCCGAAACCTGCTGGTCGGGTCGAGTCAGCGGCTCGGGCCGAAACTATGGAAAGGCCGGGAACCCGAAGAACTACCAGGAGACGCTCAACCGAGCGCTGGACGACGCTACTGCCCAGCTCCTCAGAGTACCCGGCTTCACGGACGCACTGTGCGGGAAGTGCTCGCCGTGAGTGGTCGCCAAACTCAGATTCAGGCTCTGCTCTTCCCTGAGCGGTCCTCTAGACGTGCAGCTTTCCGTCGGAAGCGGGAAACCTAGGATCGTAATCGGTTACCTCCAGCTCCAGCGAATAGCCATAACTGCTCAGCAGCCGAACGTGGCGAGCGATCCAATGGGCCTCGACTCGCGCCAGTTTTTCGTAGGCGATCTCAACCACCATTCTCCCATTCTTGAAGAAGAGCTTTCGCAACACTGCCAGCGTTTTGCCATCGCGCCATACCTCGATGGCATCGAGGTCTTCCTGCGACGGCACGGGGGAGCGTGACACCCAATATCCATTGTCCCGCTGCAGTGGTCCCGATGCGTCCAGAAAATAGATTCGCTCCACGTCCCGACCGACATGCCTGGGATCCAGCCGCTCCGCCAACAGCGGCAAGTGGACCTGCGCCTCCCATTTCCCGTCCACCTTGGCGACATCGAAGAGCCTGGGCCCTACGGCGGCCGCAGCCGAGACGCGAAACGCACCGTCCTTTCGGCCGAGGAAATAGCCCGTCATGAGGTAAGTCTGATTCTGGTATCGTGCTGCGACCTGGTGAACCATCTTAAAGCTCTCCGGCTCCCTCGCTCGTAGCAGGGCCAGCGCGGCCTCCGCCGAAGATGCGCTCTCGAGCATCCCCGCCGAGTTATCGGGGAGCACGACGCTCTGTCGGGAGCAGCCGAAGGCAAGAAGAACAACCGCGGCGCGCCATCGAGTTACCAACCTCACCGCTGAGCCCCCAGGTTTGCCGACCCCTTTCGGGACTGCAAGCCTTGGTAGAGCCCAGGCAGGAGAAATACGGCGGCAGCTGCGCTCGCCGCCACCCCGATGCCGACGACGGCGCCCAGGGATTGGAGCGCTCGGTGAGACGCGAGCACCAAGGTTCCGAACCCTGCGAGAGTGCTGAACGATGCGAGCAACACCCCGGTTGATCCGACGGCGGAATTCGGACTTGGACTGGCGACTTCCTGGAGAACAAAGATTCCATAGTCCACGCCACACCCAAGGATGAGGACCAGCGCGCTCGCCGAGACGAGATTCAGCGGTACGTGCGCGGCGGCCAATATCCCCAGCGTTCCGAAGAGACCCAGGCAGCAAGGAAGACAAGCGAGAACTGCAAACCGCAGTGATCGGTACGCGGCGACGAGAACGACGATATTCACCAACAGGCCAACTCCGCTGAGAATTGCGAGCTGGCGCGGAATCTGGGCGACTGTTTCCGCGGCCAGAGCTCCCGAATCGAGCAGAACGGCGCCTGCTGGGAGCGATCGCGAGATGAGTTGAGCAGCCTGGGCACTATTGGGGACGAAAGACGTCACTGCAATGCACTCTTCCGCAGAGCAACGCAGCAGTCTGGTGAGCAGTGATTGGAGGGAAGTCTTCTCGAAATCCTCGGCCTTCAACGGCTGTACCTTACCCTCCCGGATTGACTCCACCTCGTCCCAAAACTCGGCAAATGCTGCCGAGGAAAAGCCCGCTTGCGTCGCGGTTGGCTCAAACAGTTCGCCGCGAGCACGTCCTAGATCGAGTGCATGGAGGCTTCGGGCGCGGCGCTGCTGTGTGGCGAGGGCCGGCAAGAAAGAGCCGATGCTGCGGATCCCCGAGGCAAGCCCTCGGTCCTGCATCGTCGCCAGCACTTCGGTCACCTCGTCGTTGATCGCCAGGGCCTCTTCTTGGGAACGCGCGCGCGCAACCACCAAGGAGTCCGAGCCACTGAGCCCGAACCGCTCCATCACCTGCCGGTATTCCGCCATGACATCCGGGCGAGCGGCATCCAGGTTGCGCAGCTCTCCATCGAAGCGTAGAGACGGAACCAGAGCGGCAGCGCCAACAAGGATGGCGAGGGCAACAGCCCACGCCACGCCGGGCGTGAGCATGCGCGACTTGAGCTTTGGCATCCACGACGGAATCTCCCGCCACCGCTTCGGGCCCCACTTCGTGCTCAAGGGAACGACGAGAACGAGAGTGGCGGCAAATGAGGTGGCAATTCCCGCTCCCGCGAATAGTCCTAGCTCCCGAAGCCCTGGAAATTGAGAGAGAAGCAAGACGCAGAATCCAAGCGCTGTGGTGGTGAAGCCGAACCATAGGGATCGCCAGGTGTCATCTAGCCCGCGCCGCATCCGCTCGAGCGAATCACCGCCTTGCATCGAAGCGCTGTTCAGAAGGTAGAGCGGGTAATCGATGCCCACCCCGATCAACACCGCGCCGAAAGCGAAGCTCAGGGCATGAATGTGACCTTGGATGAGCACCACCGCGACCAGGCCGCCCACCATTCCAAAGCCCAAGGGAATCGAGGCCAGGGCCAGCAGTCGCAGGCTTCGAAAGCGGGTGAAGAAGAGCGCCATCAAGGCCAGCGCCGACGTCAACAGAGTGATCACCACGTCCCTGCGGATGCCGCCGGCGCTCTCGGTCGCAAAGCGAGGCCCACCGACGGCGCGGAGCACCGCATTGCCTGCCGGTCCAGGCTCAAGCTGGGCGGCCTTTCGTCGGATTCGCTCGAGTAGCGCCGCGGAAAATTCCGTGTTCAGGGCAGGGCGTTGGGGCGTGGTTACCAGCAGGAGGTGCCGCCCATCCTTCGACAAGAGCTGTCCGCGGTACGGTCGGATCTCTCCGGCCATTCGCGCGAAGCTGGCGAAAAGATCCGAGTTGAGGTTCAAGGGATCGCGCAGCAACTCCCGCTTCATCACCAGCGCCTGCGGGGATGCCATTTGGACCTTCAGCGCAGCGAGGCCATCCGCCAGTCGTGCAGGCTCGAGCCGTCGGCGTATTTCAGCTGCCGGATCGACCAGCAGGTAGAGCCGGCGCGGAAGAATCGTCTGCCCGAGGATCCAAAAGTCGTGCGTCGATGGACCGGCGTGAACCTCCGCAAAATCGCCGGAGCGGCGCAGCTCCGCCGCGAGCTTTGCACCCTCCTCCACCAGCTGGTCCTGCGTCGCACCGGGAACCTCAAGGTCCAACAGCAGCGTGTTGAGCACGCCGAATTCACCCAGCAGCCGCGCTGCCTCTCGCGGTGAACCCGGACCGCTCGGCAACAACGCGCTGATGTCCTGTTCCGTCGTCCCGCGCCGATAGAGACTGGCTCCGGCGCACAAGATCAGGCCAGAAACCGCAAGCGTCACCCAGATGTGCGCAGTCATCCATCCATGCCATCGGCTCAGCTGCGAGCGAGCGCGCATCGTCAGTGGGTCGCGGTCTCGATGACGTGGTCATGAAACACGATCTCGGTCCAGTCCCCGCCCGCCTCGTCCAATCGCACGTGCGTGAGGCGCAGCTCCTTGTCGAACTCCAGCCGGATGCGCTCCACCGTCCGGGACACCTCGGGCAAGCGAGGCTTCAGCGTCAGATTCAAAGGCGCTTTGCGATCGAGCCTCAGCTCGAAAATCGGTTGAAGTCGGTCGAGGTCAGCTTCCAATACCCAGCGAATGCTTTGGAAGACTCTACCCAAGCCGGGCTCGGCCGAAAAGTCTAAGGTCTGAGTGGTTCCCAGGGCAGGATAATGAATCGTCGCTCGCTGATCATCTATGATGACCTGGCTCTCCGCCGGAGGATCCATGCGCCATACCAGCTTCCCTCCTTTTTCGTATTGGACGGTTCCTTGGGTGACGAGCGCATCATGGAGCGCCGCCCAATGTCTGGTTTGTTTGAACCGCGCAGACAACCGTCGGGTTCGCTGGAGAGATTCGCGCAGCGCGCTTAGCTCGCCGGGCAGCGGCTCGGCGGCGTGAGCTGGAATGCCCCACAGGACGAATAGGGTACAAAGACGAGGGAGCGCAAACACAATGGAGATGAAGATACCACGCGATCAAAGTCTCGAACCTTCCGGAGTTAGTATCCGCCCGCGGCAGGGCCGGCGTCAGGCCGCGACGAGTCAAGTTCTGCTTTCAATAGCTTTTTGGATCTGGGTTGCCCTGTCAGGCATGGTGCTGGCGCTAGCTGCTCTTCTCCTCTTCGTCCCCTTCAACCCCCTGATCGATCGGCGGCGGCGTGTGATGGACTGGATCAGCCATCTGTGGGGGAAGGGGATCATGACCATGCTTCCGGGAGTTCGGCTGGAAGTGCTTGGCAGGGACCGTCTGCGCACCTGGAACGAGCCCTTTGTATTCTGTGCCAATCACCAATCGGTGGCAGACATTCCAGTGCTGCTCAGCATCTTCCCGCACTTCAAGTTCGTCGTGAAAGAGAGTCTGTTCTGGCTCTTTCCGCTAGGGCTTCAACTCCGGCTGTGCGGGTACGTTCCTTCGGCCAAAGACAAGCCGGGCGCTGCTGAGCAGGTGCTCGCAAAATCCGAGCTCTGGCTCCGACGCGGCTCGAATATGCTCCTCTTCCCAGAGGGCACACGATCCCCGGACGACCGGCTCCTTCGCTTCGGCCAGGCCGCCTTCGTTTTGGCGCAACGAGCGGGAGTGCCGGTGGTGCCTCTCGCGGTCTCTGGAACCGGCCGAGTCATTGCGAAAGGCCGGTTACTCTACGATTTTACCGGAGTGGTGCGCGTTGAAATTCTGGAACCGCTCAAGGTCGAAGGAGATCCCAAGGCGTATGCGTCAAGAGTCAGCGCGCTTATTCAGAATGCAATCAATGATAATGTCTTGGATTCCTAGTGCCCACGGCGATTACCTCGATTGGCGCAGTCACTGGGCATGGTCTGGGATGCGGGCCATTGCTTCGAGCAGTCCTCGAAGGGCGGTCTGCGATTCGCAAGGTGACACGCTTCTCTTGCGAGGACCTCTGCAGCTCGTTGGCGGCGGAGGCTCCTAGCGATGCAGAGCTCCTCGAAGCCGCTGTTGGCTTGGCTCAGTCGCCCCCCTCGGATCGCTCGTCGCGGCTTCTGCTGGCTGCGGCATCCGAAGCGCTCGTGGGTCACAGTCGGTCGCCTAGCAAACGAAGGGCAGTGCTCGTGGGGACGACGAAAGGCGCGCTCGAACTCGCTGTTGATCGGTGGAACTCGAGCGAGGTGCCCGGAGACGATACTCTTGGCGCGCCCGCGCGCTGTTTGGCGCTGGCCACTGGGACCCGGGGCCCCGTTCTCACCCTAAGCGCGGCGTGCGCCTCCAGTGCCGTTGCCATCGGAGAGGCTCTGTCACTGATCGAGGATGGGACATGTGACGAGGCTATCGTCGGTGGGACCGAGGCGCTCCACTCGTTCGTGTATTGGGGTTTCCACGCGCTGAAGGCGCTCTCCCCGACTCCAGCGGCGCCGTTCGATGCCAGCCGCTGTGGATTGTCATTGGGGGAAGGAGCTGCGGTCCTGGTCCTGGAATCACTGGAGCATGCCCACCGCGCCGGACGCGCGCCGATCGCGATCGTGGAGGGCTTTGGGAGCAGCACAGATGGTTTTGACCAACTCGCTCCCGAGCCAACCGGGGCGGGCCTTGTTCTGGCGTGCCGTCGCGCGATGGAGCACGCAGGGGTAGATGCACAAGCGGTCGACCGGTACCACGCCCATGGCACGGCGACCGTTCACAATGACCGAATGGAAGCAACGGCCCACGCTGCTCTGTTCTCCGGCCGCGCCGTGCCAGTGTGCGCCGTCAAAGGATCGATCGGTCATACGCTCGGCGCGGCGGGAGCGTTGGACATTGCAATCTGCGCGCTTACTCTGCAGCGCCAAGTCCTTCCTCCGGTGGCAAACTTGAGAGAAGTCGATGCCCTTGCCCGCGTCCCTGCGGTGATCGGTGCCGCTCGCTCGGATGGCGGAAGGTTGGCGCTTGCGGTGAGTGCGGGGTTCGGCGGCATCAATGCAGCGCTGCTGTTGCGCTACCCTGGGGCAATTCAATGATGGTCAACCCGGTGCTGAGCTCCCTTGCGCTCTGGACGCCCGCCGGCGTGTGGACCAACGCCGCTCCAAGCGCGCAAGACAGCAGGGCCGATCTGACTCCGTGGTCCGAAGCCTCTTCTCTATCCACAATACATCCGCGGGCCCGCCGGCCACACGCCCTGGCGGTGGCGCTGGTTCAGCTCGCACACGTGCTCTTGTCGGCTCGTGAGGCGGCCAAGGATGCGCCTCCTGTTGGGCGGCATGAGGTAGACCTACTGCTTGGAACACTGACCGGTTCGGCGGCGGCGGACTTCGAATTCTACAGCGGCGTCCAGATCCGCGGGACTGCGTTCGGATCGCCCTCCACGTTCGTCTACACCTTGCCCACCGCGGCGCTCGCGGAAATTGCGCTTGCGCTCGGCGTGCGAGGTTCGCTGGCAACCCTCACCGCCGGAAGTATCGGCGGCATCGCCTCGATCGCTCAATCCGCCTCTCGAATCTCGACGGGCCGCGCTCGGGCCTGCATCTGTGGCGGCGTCGAATTTGCTCGCATCGATAGTGGCCGAGCCAGCGGCTCGGTTGAGCAGGACGTGATCGCGCTGTTCCTGGTCGAGGCGGAGCGGGCTTCGATGCGCTGGCCGGTGATCCGCGATTGGCAGGTAGGATTTGCACCCCCAAACCCGCCTTTCCATCGATTCTCCAGCATGTCGCCACTCTCGACGCTTACCGCCCTCGCTTCCGCAGCGGTCAGGCTCGGCGCCTCTTCTGGTGTTGAGGAAGTTTTTGGCTCCTCTTCCGATGGACAGTGGGCCAAAATCATCCTCGCATCGTCGCAATATCTGGAGAAGCAACTCGAGTCTCGTTCACTTTGAACTCATGTCCGCTACGGTACGCAACGCACTCGTCACCGGTGGTACCAAAGGAATCGGCAAAGCTATCGTCCGCCGGCTTCTCTCGGAAGGCCATCGGGTGACGGCGGTGTACCGGCAGGACGAGAACGCTCGGCAGCAGTGCGCGCAGGAGCTAGCAACTGCGGGGTTGGAAGTCACGTTCGAGCGTGTGGATGTCAGAGACCCCGCCGCGGTGTTGGCACTCTTCGGTCAATTGGCGAGATCCGGTCGAGACCCGGACTTTCTCGTCAATGCGGCCGGTATGACCCGCGATGCGCCGCTTGCCTTTCTCGGAGTCGCCGATTTCGACGAGGTGCTCGCCACAAACCTACGTTCCACGTTTCTGACTTGTCAGCAGGGGATCAAAGGAATGGTTCGCCGCCGCTTTGGGCGCATCGTGAACTTCGCATCTCCGGCGGCCCTTCAGGGCAATGAAGGGCAGGTGGCTTACGCCGCAGCGAAAGCGGGGGTGCTCGGCCTGACGCGATCACTGGCGCGGGAAGTGGGGCGCTTTGGTATCACGGTGAACGCCGTTTCACCCGGGCTGGTGCTCACCGAAATGACTGCCCAGCTCTCGCAGGAGCGGCGCGACGAACTGCTTCGCCGAGTTCCTTTGCAACGTTTGGGAACCGCGGAAGAAATCGCCGGGATGGTTTCCATGTTGTGCCATGAAAACGCCGCCTACGTCACCGGGCAGTGTCTCTCGATTGACGGCGGCCTGACCTAGATGTTCTCCTCGGTGCCCGAGATGCAGGATTCCGAGCAGACGCTAAGAGCAGAACTCAAGGAGCTCCTGGTCACTACGCTTCGCCTCGAGCAAATGAAACCCGAAAACATCGGTGACCACGATCCGCTCTTTGCGCCCGGGAACGCGTTAAATCTCGATTCGCTGAGCGCGCTGGAGCTGCTCTCCGCGATCGAATATCGGTACAACGTTCGTTTCGGCTCGGACGGCTCAGCGAAAGAGCACTTTCATTCCATTGCGACCCTCGCCGCGTTCGTGGGCTCCGCCAGGGTCTGAGCGATGCGAGGAGTGGCAATCACCGGCCTGGGGATCGTCTCAAGCCTAGGTTGTGGCACCCAGCGCCACCTTGAATCGATCCGTGCAGGTCGGTGCGGCCTCCGACCTCTCACCCTGTTTGACACGAAGGGATTGCCTCCCTCGCCCGTCGGGGAAGTCGAAGAGCCCTGGTTGAGAGAGGTGCAGGGTCATCGCAGCATTTCCCTCGCACTGAACGCTTCGCGCCAGGCAATCGGCGCGGCCGACCTCGATCTGCCGGGAGTCATATCGATCGGAACCACTACCGGTGGCATCTTCGAATCCGAGCAGCATTACCTCAAATTCCGCGGGGGGGAGGGTTCTTCAGATCGAGCGATGCTCAAGCATCATTCCGCCGGAACGATCGCTGATTTGCTGGCGGTTTCGCTCAACATCGCCGCCGAGCGATATACGTTTTCAACCGCATGTTCCTCGAGCGCGAATGCGGTGGGGTTTGGTGCTTCACTCGTACAACAGGGAGCGCCTTGGGCGCTGGTGGGCGGAGTCGATTCGCTGTGTCGGCTGACGTACTGCGGCTTCCATGCGCTGAAGCTTCTCTCCAACGCGCCTTGCCGACCCTTCGACAGCGATCGCCAAGGGCTCTCGCTCGGAGAAGGCGCCGCCTTCCTCCTGTTGGAGAAGGATCAACGAGCCAAGGATCGCGGCGCCCCAATTTTGGGGTACGTAGGCGGTTGGGGTTGTTCCTCCGACGCCTACCATGTCACTGCGCCGGATCCCGAAGGCCGCGGTGCGGCGGCGGCGATGCGGGCCGCGCTGGCCGACGCCGGCATCAGTCCATCGGAGGTGGACTACGTCAATGCTCACGGCACGGCCACCCCGGCCAACGATCGAGCCGAAGCGATCGCACTGGAGGCCGTGTTCCAAGGCTCAAGACCGCTCACCAGCTCGACGAAGGGCGCCACCGGTCACACTCTGGGCGCTGCCGGAGCAATTGAGGCGGTGATCTGCGTGCTTTCGCTTTCGGCTGGCTACGCTCCAGCGACGGTGGGACTGAAAAATCTCGATCCCCAACTTCATATCCGGCACGTTCCAGCGGGCGGAGTCTCTGCGCGGCTTAGCGTGGCGCTGTCCAATTCATTCGGATTTGGCGGGAACAATGCCGCGCTGGTGCTGGTCAGGTCATCCTGATGAAGGCTACGGTTCTGGGATTGGGTATCGTAGCGCCCGGAGCACAGGACTCGCTCACGCTGCATGGCGCACTCGCCGGACCAAGCCCGAAGGCCCTTCGGATTGCCGCGATTCCGCAGGGCGACGACCCCAAAGAGCGCCGGTTGCCCCGGATCGAGCGTATGGCACTGGCCGCCGCCCGTCAGGCACTCTCTCCCGAAACCGCGAAAGCGTCCTTAGCGCTCGTCTATGCAACCGGCTATGGCGGACTCACTTCAACGGTGGACTTCCTCGAGGGCATCGCCACTCGTGGGCCAGAATTCGGAAGCCCAACCGCTTTCCATCAGTCCGTTCACCACTCTCCGGCCGGGCAGCTTTCCATCGCGCTAGGGCTGCGCGGTCTATCTCTGACGGTGAGCGCACGAGAGCTTTCGGGCGAGACAGCGCTGCGGGTGGCTCTTGCCATTCTGGCGACCGGCCGCGCTGACAGAGTGCTCTTGGTAGCCGCCGACGAGCATGTGTCGGCACTCGATGCCGGTTACCGCGCATTCGGCGTGCTAGGCGAAGCGGGAGGAGCGCATCCTGATCGTCGGCTCAACCCCGGCGAAGGCGCCGGTGCCCTACTGCTTGGCAAAGAGCCAGGCACGCTGCGGATAGACGAATGCACGCTCACGGGGCACTCCTGCCCTGTACTCCGGTTCGCACGGACCGAGCAATTTGCAACGCTCGTTCGGAAAAAGATTACCACCCACGGTGGGCTGCTATCGTTTTCCCTCGCCGCCCCCAACGTGGAAATCTCCAACGCCGAAGCTTCTATCCTGGAGCAGCATGCTCCGCGTTTGGTGCAATGGTCGGACGGCCGCCACTTCGGTTTTCACGGGTCGGCAGGGCTCTTGCGATTGATTGCTGCCGCTGTTCGCCTGCGCAGTATACCAGCCGCAGCTGCTTCAGTCGTTCACGGCCTGGCACTGGGTGGCGGACAAGCGGTAACGGTAATTCGCCATGTCGCCCGTTGATCCCTCCAACCTTCGCGACGCTGCGATCGTTGCCGCATCGACTGCTAGCGCCGGTCTCGTCGGTGCGGCGGCCCTCGGCGTTTTTCATCCGCGCGCGATGCTGTTCGGTCCAGGAGTTTGGCGCGGGCCTACACAAGGGTCTGCGGTGGCGCTCACCTTCGACGATGGCCCGCACCCGGTCTACACCGCGCGCATCGCCGAGATCCTCGCTTCGCATGGGGCGCGAGGCACGTTCTTCTGCATCGGGCGGGAGCTCGACCGCTTTCCCGATCTCGCTCGCGCGCTGCACCTTTCCGGCCACGAATTGGCCAACCACACGTATCGGCACAGCACCGGCGCGGACCTCTTTGTAAGCTCGCGGCTGGTAGCTGACCTAGGACAGTGCCAGGAAATTCTCTTCCAAATCACCGGGTTGAGCGTCCGGTATTATCGGCCGGCCGTCGGCATCCGAAATCCCGTGGTACACAAGGCCGCGCGGCGACTGGGCCTAACGATCGTCACCTGGAGCCACTCCGCTCGAGATGGCGTCTTCCCGCTGACGCCGAAGCGCGTGCGGCGCTTAGCCAGTCAGGTCGGGCCCGGCAGCATTGTGGCACTTCACGACGGCGCTACGCAGCAGAGCTCAGAGTTGCGCGAACAAACCGCCCAGAATCTGCCGTTGCTTCTGGACGAGCTAAGCGCCCGCGGCCTTCGCCTCCAGACGCTGAGCGAGCTGTTGGGCGGTGATGCCACCTCACGCAAGCTTTAGTAGAGCGGAGAGCGCCGCATCGGGATCGCGTACGAACGGATTTTCGGAATCGAGCACGTAGCCCCCGAGAATGGCGGTGATCGCGCGCTTGACGACGTCCGTCTTGTTCTTGCGCATGAGCAGCCGGGGCAGCTCGCCGGCGTACCAGGAACGCACGAAGGTTCGAAACACACTGACCGCCTTCCCCACCACTGCGGCATACTCGGCTTCCCAATCGACCCGCTCGCCGTTGAGGGAACGATGAACGAGTTTTGCGGCGCGGCTTGCTGACTCCAATGCCAGCGTCACTCCAGAAGAAAAGACCGGATCCAAAAACTCCGCGGCATTGCCGGTGACGGCCCAACGCGGTCCGTAAAGTCGATCAACTGCCGCGGACCAGGCTTCTAACTTGACCGTAGTGAGGACAGGCGACGCGTCTTTCAATCGCTGGCGGACGTTGTCATCTTCCCACAGCAGACTGAAGAGCCGATCGCGATCGCAACCCAAGACGCTGTCGTATACGGATCGCTCCATCACTAGACCCACCGAAGTGCGTCCATTCGAGAAAGGGATGATCCAGCCCCAGGCACCACGCGGGTGAATGCAGATCCAGATGTCTCCCTCCGCATCGCCAGCCGGCCGCTTATCTGCCTCGACCCAAGTGAACAGTGCAAGTCGCGGAGCTAGCACTGAAGGTCGCTCTAGCCGCAGAAGCCGCGGTAAGACGCGACCGTACCCGCTGCAGTCCAGTACGAAGCGTGCCCGCAGCAGTACCGGTCTCTGGCTTTCCAGATCGGTGGCAGTCACCCGCGCCTCATTGGGGAATTCAACCGCGTCCACTCGGTGGCCAAACCGCACCTCGACGCCGTGAGCTCTTGCAGCTGTGGCTAGGGTCTGATCGAAGTCGCCTCGCGGCACCTGAAATGTTTGGGAACGCTGACCGGGGAAGGCTTCGCCAAAGCAGAAGCGCTCCCGTTCCGCGCCCTGTAGAAACAGCGCCGCATTCTTTACCTGGTATCGTCGGGCGATCACCGCCGGCAAAAGACCTGCCTCATCGAGAATGTCGTTGCAGCGGGGCAGCAGCGATTCGCCGATTTGAAATCGAGGAAAGGTGCCCGCTTCCAGAGCAATGACTCGATGCCCGCATCGAGCGAGCAACGAGCCCGCGACGCTCCCGGCGGGCCCAGCTCCGATCACCAAGACATCAGCGTCCATCAAGTCGTTGCGCGCCGGGCTTACGTGCGATTACCAGGGCGTTCCCCCGAAAAACGCCCGCACCCGCGGACTGGACTACCACCGTGAAACCGAGGGCTGTCAAGTCATTAGCCATTTCCACTGGCGACCAGACCTCGACACCCGCGCCGCGGTTCCATCCGAAACGAACTGCAAGTTGCTCGAGCCGTACAGAGTACGGGCGCCGCGTGCGCGAAGTGTCGAGCTCGCGAATGATCAGAAGACCCCCGGGTCGCAGAGCTTGCGCGCAGCGGGACAGCCACACCCTTTGTTCAGCGCAAGAGCTGTAATGAAGGACATCGATCAACGTCAGCGCCTCCGGGTTCGCCAGCGAATACTGACGTGCGTCCTGCTCATGAATCTTCACCGAGGGAAGTTCTTCCAGGAGTTTGCCGGCCAGCTGAATCTTGCGCCCATCCCATTCCACTGCGTCGATTCGAGCCCCGGGTCGACTTATCGCAACGAGGTACGGCAAAAGGCCGATCCCCGACCCCAGGTCAACTAGGTGAACGTCTCGGGGGAGCGCGGCCAAGATCAGGGGATACACGGGATCCAGTCTAAGCTTCCAGCGTGCATAGGAACGCCAGCCCTTGGGTAGCTTCTTCAGTTGAGCCTCAAGCCGCTGCAACTCTCCCGAAGGCAGATGCTCGCTTAAGCGTTTTTGGGCTCTGTGGCGTTGGACAATATAAGCAGTGAGGCCACCGAGTCCGAGCGCAAGGACTCCGCCAACCACCAAGCCGCCAGCGAGCAGTTCTAGAAAGAGATCCAGCACCCACTCTGTCTTAGGTGTAGCGCGCACGGCCTCCAAAGAGATCGGCAGCCAGTGGCGGTGGAGCAGAAGCGCGCCGACCTGCGCGTTGGCAAACAGCAGCAACGGGGTAATTGGAGGGGTTGAGACTTGAACTCCGAGCAGTACGGCGATGCGGTTGAGTTTGAACAGCGTCGCGATCGCGACCACAAGCAAAACTTGAAATCCGAGGAAGGGAGTACATCCAATCAAGACGCCGACGGCAACCGCGACTCCCAAGCGACCGGCACTGGCGTGCTCCCGGATCAACGATTCGAACCGATCTCGCAGCCGATGAACGAGCGCTGAGAACCAAATTCCTTTCCGGTAATCTCTCCGCTCAGACGATGGCGGATTCGCTGGAGCACCAGATTCCATGTCGCCAGCGTGGCCGCTTGAGCGAGTTGAGGCAAGCAACACTCGCAAGACGCCCAGGTGTGCCTTGCCGAGGTTGACGCAAAGATAACCGAAGGGCATGAGGCAACTTCAAGATGGCTCAGGACCAAACCGAGCTCAGTTGCGATCAAGTCGGCGCTTGCGTGGTCATCCCGGTATACAACCATGCTAGCACCGTCGGCAGCGTCGTCCGGGGGGCGCTCGAACAGGCCTCTGCGGTGCTCGTCTGTGACGATGGCTCGACGGACGGATCGGGCGAAAGGGCAGAACAGGCTGGCGGCGTCGTCCTCCATCACACAATCAATCGGGGAAAGGGAGCTGCGCTTCAAACCCTCTTTAAAGAGGCGAGCCGCCGGGGATTTCGCTACGCCATCTCGCTTGATGGGGACGGGCAGCACCTTCCGGCGGATCTCCCCAGTGTCGCCAAGCGGTTAGGCGAAGAACCTGGCGCGCTTTTCATCGGCGCGAGAAATCTCCGCGGTGCGCGAGCGCCTTCGTCGAGCGAATTTGGTCGCAAGTTCTCGAACTTCTGGGTGTGGTTCGAGTCGAGCTGGCGAGTTGATGACAGCCAGTGCGGCTACCGCGCGTATCCTTTGCCCGAAACCCTTCAATTAGCGACGAATCGGCACCGCTACGACTTCGAGGTGGAGGTTCTCCTTCAAGCGGCGTGGGCCGGGCTGGCCCTGCGATCCGTCCCCGTAGGGGTGGTCTATCCAGTGGATCGCATTACGCACTTTCGGCCTTTCGCGGACAACGCTCGGATTTCGCTTCTCAACTTGCTCAGCTGCATTCGGCTTCTGCTGCCTGTGCCGCTATCGAAGCGCCTGCGGCGCATTCCCCGCCGGCCTGGGCTGTCGCTGTTCGAGTTGCGGCGCTGGGCCTGGCTCGGGGCGGAAGGGCCGTTTTGGAGGCTGTTGGCGGCAGGTGCGGGGATTCTTGCAAGCACAGCCGTGATCCCCGGGGGGCTTCTCGTCGTGTCGTTGGCTTGCGCGTTCACAGGGTTTGGCGCCCTTCCTGCCATTGCGGCGAGCTACGGGCTGCGATCCCTCACGAGTTCTGGGCTCCCTACCCTCGCTTCGGCAGCGATCGTCGCGGGCGCGATGCTCGCCCTTGGCGTCTTCGAAGCTCGCCGCGCACTCGTGCCAGGAGCCCCCAAACGATGGACGGGACGGAGCCGAGGGGGAGTCTTCGGCCACTGGTTCTTCTTCCAGCTCATCCGTTTCTTCGGGGTCAGGGCGGCCTACGCAGTGATCTATCCAGTGAGCCTCTATTTCTTGTTCGCAGCCAGCACGGCGCGAAATGCGTCCCGACAATTCCTCGACCACGCGATGGGCCAAACACATCTGTTTGGCAGACTGCTCCGCACCTACCGCCACTTTCTGAGCTTCGCGCGGACGCTGGTCGATCGCGCGCTGCTCGCGACCCGTGGCAAGAGCGCCTTTCGCTGCGAGGAGATTGGGCTGGACTACATCCGTTCCAGCGCCGCCGAGGGGCGGGGGGCGATACTACTGACCGCTCACCTCGGCAATTGGGACCTCGCCGCAGGAGTGCTCGATGGGGAAGTCGCGGAGAAGCTCGCGATCGTCGCATTCCGCGGCGAGCGAGAACGAATAGCGAAGTTCTTCGAAAAGAACCTGCGGCGCAGTCCACGGATCATTGAAGTGGGAACCGGGCCCTTGGCTTCATTGGAGATGGTTCGCGCTCTGCGCGACGGGAGCGTGCTAGCCGTTCAAGGCGATCGGCCTATCGATAACAACATCGTCAAGATTCCATTTCTCGGGCAGGACGCGCCATTCCCCGTGGGACCCTTCATGCTGGCTGCCGTGACGGGTGCCCCGGTGGTCGCAACGTTCTCTATACAAGTGGCGCCCGCCAGTTATCGGTTTTTTGCTCAGCCCCCCATGCGAGTGGCCTTCACGAGCGGCCCAGACCGTGAGACTCAGCTTCGCACTTGGATAGAATCCTACGTTCGTCAGCTCGAACAGCTCGCGCGCGAGCACCCGTATCAGTGGTTCAACTTTTATGATTTCTGGCACTCGGAGCCTAGCAGCTATTTGAAATCATGAATGCGACGTGCTTCAGCAGGGGCCTGTCAGAAGCCGTCCGCTACCGAGAGACACGCGTCATCTCAGGCGGTCGGCGCTGGCGTTGCCGAGGCGGCTTGCGTCTGAGCCAAGGTTACTTCGTTGCAACGCTCGTCTCGAATCCAGTCGTGCCCCGAAAAGCAAAAAGCGCCACGACCTAACTAGCCGTGACGCTTCCGCGGTCAGCGTCAGACTCTCCGCCAAGAGATTGGGCGCCTTGTTCGAATAGGGCTTCAATCTGTCGCACCGCCCGTTTCGATCCGAGTCGCCCCAGAACGGAAGCGGCCAACGAGAAGGCCATGGGGGTATTCACTTGTCGAGCGGTCGCGACTACAAAGCCGGCGAGGCGAGGATCGCTGAGCCGTCCGATCACGCGTAGAACGGCAAACGCCCATCTACGAGAGCTGGTTGCTGGCAACCAGCTGGCAACCAGCCCCCCACTGGTTGCCAGAATCGAAAAAAACCTGTGGAGCTAACCGGGATCGAACCGGTGACCTCTTGAATGCCATCTAGACCAAGTCGCAGCAGTGTCCACCACCGGGGAGGGTCGTTCAGCAACCACCGTGACAACCCGATGCAATCCGGTGCAATTCTGGGCAACCCGGCGAAAGATGGTTGCTGGGCCTAGCTGCTCGCGAGCTACTCTGCGGTTGCGCTGGATGCCAGTCGTGGAAGAGCGAGACGATTGAGCGGTGCCGATCGTCTGGAGATTCGACGGCGGATCGCAGCCGGTGACACGTTCGAGTCAGCTGCCAGAGCAATCGGATGCTCCACCAAATCGATTCAGCGACTCATCGTACGAACGGGAGGAATGGCACCACGACAGTTCCTGCGTGACGACGAGAGGAGCCGCCATGACCTGCTGGTCCTCAGCCGTCGATCTGTCCAATAAATGCACGGCAAGACCAGTCGGCGCGACGCCCGGCAAACGGACAAGTTGGCAGGCATTCGCTGGGGTCTTACTCTGGGAGGGGCTGGAGGTTTGAGGATGTCGCGCTCTTCGCTCGCGTTCGCTGTGCCCTTCGTTGTCTTCATTGTTGTGGCTTCGGCGCTCGGCGGCTGTGCCAGTTCGCGACCTCAAGGGGCCAACCCTTCGCAGGGACATCCGCCCGGCCAGGACAGCCAGATGATCCGAATCCCGTCAAAGGACGGGACACCCATAGCGGTTGAATGCGCAGGGGCGTGGGCGGGCCCAAGTCTCGTAATGGTCCATGGAGGCATAGGCGACCGAACTCGCTGGACACCCATGTTCCCCCTACTCTCATCGCGCTTCACCGTTTGTGCGATGGACCGCCGCGGTCACGGCGCAAGCGGTGATTCCCCCGACTACACCCTACAGAAGGAAGCTGAGGACGTAGCAGCCGTCGTCAACTCTCGACCGGGCACGGTATTTGTGCTTGGCCATTCCTACGGAGGGGTATGTGCCCTGGAAGCGACCTTCCTCACGGAAAGGATCTCCAAGCTAGTCCTTTATGAACCGCCTTTGCAGGACCGCGTCGACCTTACTGTCGCTTCCAGAATGGAGAGAATGATTCAGGACGGAGAGCGCGAGCAGGCCTTGGTGACCTTCTTGCGAGAGGTCGTGATGCTCTCGCCGACCGAAGTGGCTGCGATGCGGTCGCGCCCGTCCTGGCCCGGGTTCGTGGCCACCATTGAGTCGCAGATTCGTCAGATGCGTGCACTGGCTGTCTACCGCTTCGACGCGAAGCGGATGAGCACTGTGAGGGTCCCGACACTGCTTGTCACCGGCAGCGACACCGCTTCACCTCAACTGAAGCAAGCAATCAGCAGTTTGCTGGGCTCCTTGCCGAATCCGACCATGGTGGTGCTCGAGGGTCAGCAACACAATGCGATGGACACCGCTCGCCGGAAGTTGGCCGAGGCGGTTATGAACTTCCTGCTCGGTACCACTCTATCGACTCCGCAAGACGATGACCGCACCCCCACGTCGCCATCGAGTCGGCGTTCGGGTGAGCCTCGGTCTGAACTCGAACGTCGCGTCGAGCGCGAGATGCGGAGGGCACGATGGAGCACACCTGGCAAAAGGCCCCGGAGCCTAGGATGGGTTTGCTCTGCGGGTCGCCCTGTCCAGTCTCTTCGCGAGGAGGCTCAGGAACGCGAGGTACTCCATTGCGTCCTCGGGTGAGTCGGCGTCCAGATCGTGCGCCCGAGGGTTTCTGAACGCCAAAACGGCTCCTTCGAAAAGATGCATGAGGCCCTCTTGTTCATCGCGGTCGCTTTGGTCCGCGAGCACATTGAAGGCGAGAACGGGCTTGTTGGGGGAGAACACCGTGCGCATGAGATTCGCGCCATCGAGGACATGCTCTCGGGACTTCTCTTTGACGTAGTTCACTAGGGCCACGCTCGCGTCGAGCACCGCGTTACGATAGTGGCCGTCCCGGTACAGGTCGGTCGCCACGGTGGCAATTCGGGAGTGAAGGTTCAAGCCCTCAAACGCAGCATGCGCCCGGTCCGTGGGGCTCTCAGCATGCTCGGCCTTGCGTTCCTCCAGCTTGGCGACGAGACCCTCCAACAGCGCCAAGGTCTGCGGGATGCCTTGGGCGAACTGCTGTTGGCGTTCCGAAGGACCGTCCTCCATGTTCTGAGGTCCATGCGAGATCGCGTGGTACTGGTGCTCGTGGAACTCCGGGGAGCGCGGACCGAATAATTCAAGGATGTCCGCCTTGATGTTCTGGTCGGCGGTCCTGATTCGCTGGTCATCGTACTGGAACGTCCTTGGATCCAACGCCTTCACCTCCTCGATTCGTCGTTTCAAACGAGCGATGCCGCGCACCACCAACTCGTCAGCACCGAATTTCTTGACCTCAAGCGGTGGCGGTTCATTTGTACGCTTTCGAGGGGGCATCGCGGTCTTCGTTCATGGCGATCATTACCGCACGGGAGCGCACCCAGCCATCTCGATTCACTGGTCGTTTCTATCCAGTCAGAGGACGATAGAGCGCGCACTCGCGCACGGGCTGGCGCGGGTACTTGGCGGGAAGCAGCGGGCACATGATGAAGACCGAGGTCCTCGCCACAATGTACCGAGGCGGGGCGGCGCAGCGATGGCAGAGGCTCTCTGGGTATGGCAGCGGTGCTGGGGAATCTCGGTCCTTGGGTTTGTTCATCTGTCGGAGGATGCTGGGGCGCGCGGGCGGTAGTGGGTCATCCCCTAACCTAACACCCATCTACGAGCGCTGGTCGATAGCAACCAGCTGGCAACCCACCCCCCTACTGGTTGCCGGAATCAGAAAAAACATGTGGAGCTAACCGGGATCGAACCGGTGACCTCTTGAATGCCATTGAAGCCCGAGTCGCTGTAAATCAAGTAACCTAGAACGCGATTCACGCCAACAGCACGGCAACCGTTCACAACTATTGCCAGCCACTTACAAGTGGCATGAACGCCAACACGCCAACGAAGCATTGTCTTCTGCTCTGGTTGCGCCACGCCGGCCAGCGTAGGTCCACGCTCCATCTCAAAATGCACTCAACTCCAACCGCCATGTGCGCAATCGGCTGGACTGAGAGCCAGTTGAGAAACGGCGCCCATGAGAGGCCAGAACACCGCTCATATCCTTCAGCCGGCCGGAGAAACGTTTTATGCGATGGAAGAGGAACTGCGCCTGCAAAACGAGCGCAAGGCCAGCGGTTGGAACTCTTGACCTGCGTCGCTGCGCGCGCAATCAGCGCTCAGCCCGTCGGCCACGAGCCATCTTGCCCGCATTGGTACACCGGCGCTGCACCCGCTCCAATCCGAGAAGACGATGATCGGTACTCGCCGGTCGAACCATCCGTGGGGGTCGCGCAGACGTGTCCGATCGAGTTTTGGCCAACGACAGGATCCACTTCGGCCAGGTGAAGCTCGTCGATGGCTCCGTAGCACTCGTAGATGATGGGCGCATGGGCACGTCCAGCGGTTCAGCGCCGAAGCACGAGCTTGCTCGCGACCGCCACTGCCTTACGGAGCAGGGAGGAAACGGCGACTTTGTCGTCAAGCGCATCCTGCTGCAGTTTCGAGTACTAGAGAGGTCACGGTCGGAGGACGGTATCGGAAATCCGAGGCGGCGGGAGCCACTTCCGCGCGCCGTCGAGCCACCCGAGCACGGCCGCGTCGTTGCCTTGCCCCACGTCAGTGGACTCCACTACCGATACGTCCGCCGTGCGGCGTAGCCGCAATCGACGAACTCCCTCGCCCGCGAAGAGATCGGAGCGGGCTCGCGCGACGATCTGGCTGCCGGCCGCGCCGTCGACGTGCGCCCATATCCAACTCGGTGGCCCGCGCCACATAATGGTCTATCCGATCCTAGCCATGATCGGCGCCGCCGATTAGCATTCATGGGTTCAGCCACCGGGATCGAGTTTTGGCCAACGACAGGTCCCAGAATCCCCAGCGATTCACTTCGATGTTCCCGTTCAGGAGCGATCCCGGGTCCGGAACGTAGTCGAGTACACGCCTTCCGGACGGCAACATGAACGAGGCCAGATAGATGGTGCGCGCGATGCGCTCTGGTGCGCGCTCCGCAAGGCTCGAGGCGACGATCCCATAGCGGCTGTGAACGACCGCGATCTACGTACGAACGGGAGACATCAGTCATCCAGAGAGGATCCAGGACCTTCGCTGGCTGGAACACTGCAACAGCGACGACTTGCGGCTCCCACGCGCCGACTTGGTGTGCGCATGGACGAACTCCTTCACAGTAAAGCCAGCCAGCTTGATGTTCTGGATGCCTTCGAGGCCGGGCAGCTCCGGCACGGTCACTGATTCGGGCTGATAGGTTATCGTCAAGTTTGGAGCGCTGAACTCGACCGGTCTGAGCCATTTCCATCTGGGCGCAAGCTGGCTCGCCAAAAGCTCCAAGGTTTGGAAAGGCTGAGGGGACCCAGCAGCTCCACGGTTGGCTGGACGTATTGCGGCTGTTGGACGAGCACGACCTCAGGAATGCGCGCAGCTCTTTCTTTGGACCACCGCTGATACTTGGCGGTGAAGTCTCTCCGTCGCCGAGCTGGCCCTTCTGAAGAAGCTGGACTTTTCCATGCTCCGAGTGCGTCCTGGCTACCGCCACGCCCACCGAGGAAGGCATCGAGCTCACCGGCGAGCGTCTGGACTTCGAAAGCCTCGCGGGGTGGGTGGCCGGCGAGGCCAATCACACGCGCGCCAAGCGCAAGGCCGAGTTGCTCAACAACGTCGCCGAGGAGCTCGAGTCCGCGCTCGGCTGCCTCTGACGACGCGTTGGTCCCGTTGCGAGGTAGTGGCCTGCGCGCCCGCTGACGATCGGCGCCCCGACCCTGTTGCGATCCGGTGGTCAAGCCCCCGCCGGGGTGCGATCGGGCGGAGGGACACCTCCATGAATCTTTCCAACCGGTCTCCGTTCCTTGTTCAAGTCGCGAGCAAGCCGCAGCGCAGACGTCAGCGATTTCCGGATCATCCCTCCGCGATTGGCATCCCTGTCATCTTCTGGATCGCGAGCAGCAACAGAACGGTTTCGGGTGCGTCCGGGAAGTTCGCCTCGAGTTTCTGCAGAGCGACCCTGCTGGCCGCAAGAAGAAACTGCGCGGCCTCGCGTGAGTCTGGATCGCGCACTGGTCGCCGCTTGTTGGCTGGTTTTTCCACGCAGTGGTGTCAGCGATGGCGGCCCGCCCGTGAGATGGAAGCAAACGTTCGGTTGTAGGGGGGACCGCGTGCCGGAGTTCCGCACAGGGCCGATATCGCCTGTTGCCTCTGCGGGTTGGGTGGCCCCTCGGCGGCGACGCGCAGAGCCACTGCTGGCCGGTCGAATTCGGGGCCATCATACAAGACCACTTCGAATGCATCGGCCAGGAAATTGACCCGTGAGGGCCGCACGCGCAGCAAACACTGACCGGTGGTGCACGCCCGCGCCTGGCCGATGTTGACAGGCAGTCCTAGAGCTTGGCACCCTGCCGAGTGACCGATCGCGCACTTCATATGATTGATCTCGGCAAAACCGATGGTTCCGAAGCCGGCGTTTTGCGCGTTTTGCACGGTGAGATTGCCAGAAAGGCTGTTGATCGTACTGACGCACTGTGTGACGTCGCCGCCGCTGCAGGAACCGCTGATCGGTAGGGCTACGGTTTGCTTCGCGGTGATTCCGTCGATGACTTTCTGGGGCAGCGTGTTCATCAGCCCGTTCCGTACGCCGTTGATCACGGTCGCGTCGTCGAGTCGAATGAGAAGAGAGACGGCGGCGGTCGGGAATGCGCAAGTGCGCGAGGCGCTGGCGGGCTCGCTGCGCGAGATAGACGAAGTGTTCCGGGCGGCATTCTCCGCAGCGCAGAGGCGCGGCGAGCTGGGACCACAGGCCGATCCCAAGGCCCTCGCCATGTTCGCATCGGCGGTGGTGCACACGCTCGCCCTGCGCGCACGGGCGGGGCAGCCGCGGGCAATCCTGAAAGCAGTGGCCGACTCGGCGGCGAAGTTGATCTGCTCCAGTGGCGGCGCGCAGCGCAAGTCGAGAGGAAGGGCGAAAGACTGAACCCGATGCGCCGAAGGACGCGTCCCTTCAGGGTCGCATGAGCGCGCCGGAACCTCCGGCTTCGCCGCGCTGTCCGCCGCCGCCGCAGGGCGCGCCGCCCGGTCCACCTTCGGTGAGGGTGACGAGCGCGGGCCCCGCGACCGGCGGGTTGATCAGCACTACGCCGCCGCCCCCACCGCCACCACCGCCGCAAGTGCCGCTCGCCGAGCCACCGCCGCCGGCGCCGCCCCGCACGGTGATGGTCCCGGTGCCGGTGACCTGCCCTGAGCTGGCGTCGATCGCGAACGACCCGCCGGCGCCCGCGCCGCCCGGTCCCGCGTTCGGCGCCGAGCGCACCATGCCGCCGCCGCCTCCCTCGAGGGAGACGAGGCCGTCGATGCGGATCGAGGCCGAGGGGTTGCCGCTGAAGAGGATGGCGCCACCGCCGCCGCCGCCACCTGCGCCCGGGCCGCTTCCCGCGCTGGCGTTGCCTCCGCCGCCGCCGCCGGCGGGGTTGTTGGCGAGGACGCCGGAGCCGCCGCCTAGACTGGAGAAGCCGCTGTTCGCCGCTCCGCCCCGGCCGCCGTTGCCTGCGTTGCCTCCGCC